>Ga0334883_1000090_pt1 | contig 163218 bp, 188 predicted proteins | sample GraSluR1_MG_6_FD_207230 | JGI IMG/M metagenome (GOLD analysis project Ga0334883, IMG submission 207230) | Sludge microbial communities from methane-producing bioreactor in Wageningen University, Netherlands - Granular Sludge_09_05-R1 | ecosystem: Engineered > Bioreactor > Anaerobic >...
TATATCCTTTTATATCAGTGATCTGGTGGGGTGAAGGAGGGGTGCTGGTGAAAATACTTTTATAAAAACAGTATAAACAGCTAATAAAATAATAAAATCACTTTAAAAAATATTTAAGAAAAAATAAGGGGGTTTTAGAATGTTCTAAGCCTGCCCTGAATCAACATCTCAGTTATTTTGTTAATGTCAGCCAGCCAAGTGTCCATAATTCCCTGAACTTCACTCCTGACATTACTCATCTCGTAACCATTTTCCAGAATCAACTGGGCACTAGCAGCTCTGGGCTGGTCAATTGGGGAACCAATCTGGCTTAAGATCATTAAATGGGCCTGATTTACACCTTCAACTTCTTTAATGATATCATTAGCCATTTGAGTAGATAAAAGGTTGTATATTTTGCCTACGTGGTTGATAGGGTTTTTACCGGAGGTGGCTTCCATTGACATTGGCCTGTTGGGGGTTATGAGTCCGTTAGCTCGGTTTCCACGTCCCACAGATCCATCGTCTCCCATTTCTGCAGATGTACCAGTTACAGTGAGGTAGTAACCTTCTTCAGTTTTGCTGGTGGGGTCGTCTGCAGTGTTGACGAAGGTTTCAACGTCTCGGGAGGTGTGTTCCAGGGCCAGTTTGGTAACGATGTCATTGAGTTCTTCCTTAGTATTCAGGTAGGTTTCTGCATCGTCCACGTATTTGGAAATCATGGCCACAGCAACGGTTAAGGTGATTTTATCATGGTCGCGCAGTCCCATGACTTTTATGTCTTCACCCACTTGAGGGTATTTCTTTTTGAATGATTTGGAGTTTAGAAGTTCTTCAATGGCCATAACCATACTTTCAGTTTCGGAAAATGGTGCGAATCCCACTCCGAAGGATGTGTCATTTGATGCAGGCATTCCTTGCCTTTTGAAAACATCCACTAAGTCTCCTGAGCCATGACCAATTTTACACTCAACAACAGCGCAGGTTTCCACGTCCAGATTAATTAGAGCTTCTTTAAGGTAATCTTTGGCTGATTTAATGGCTATTCGGTCAATACCAATCTTCCTTCCTTCATATTCTGGGACTCCTCTTCCAGTGAGTAGGATGTCCATTGGTTTTATTATGTCCCCTCCACCGAATTCAGGATATGATTCTCCGGCAGTAATTTGTACTTCATCGGTGTTGTGGTGGAGTACACCACCAAAATGATCTAAATAAGCGTTACAAAGGCCACGGCTAACTGATTCTGCTATTCCGTCACTTATACTATCTGGGTGACCGATACCTTTTCTTTCCACTATTTCTATTTCTTGCTCTTCAATGGGCTTTTGAATAAGCTTTTCAACAATAATATTTCTCATACATGATCCCTCTGCCTTATAAAAACCTATTATAATGATTAGGTTGAAACTATCTTTATGAGTTATGTGTTTATAGTAAATAAAACTAAGGGCAGCAACCTGGGAAATGCTGATGTGGCCGACAGTTTTTTCTCTCGTTTCAAGGGATTAATGATGGTAAAAAACCTTGAAAGGAGTCTAATTTTAAAATTACCCTCTGAAAGAAGTCGCAGAGCTTCCGGGATACACATGTTCTTCATGCGCATACCATTGGATGTCATATTCGCTGATTCCCAGAAAAAGGTTGTGGACGTGGTTACCCTTGATCCATGGACAACTTACACCCCAATAGCAGCTGCTAAATACGTTATAGAACTTAAAAAAGGTAAATTAAAAGATTCAAATACTGAAATTGGCGATGAGTTGGATTTCACCTGTGAAACTGCATAAAAGAAATAAGTAAGAAAATTATATTATTCATGAAATTAATAGAATGCTGCAATAATTAATCATATGGGGGGAGATTTTGCAGTTCACAGTTAAAATTACTGATTACGGATTTTCTGATAGTCTAAAACTCTACTACATAACTTACCACATCACCGGTCTTGGAGATGAAGATTTTGGTAAACTAATCAATCGACTGGAGGATCCGGTGACAGTGAAGGGGAATGAAATATATTTGAACGTCTATTTTGAAAAGGAGTTCTATCCTTTTGGTACTGCAGATTCTCAGAATAGATTGGAAGATTACCAGGCAAGGGAGGAGATAGAAATGACTGCATATCTCCTGGGATTGCTGGAAGAAGATTAAATAATGGAAACTTAATTTTATTCTAGACGATTTTGGATCTCTTTAATAGCTATTTTAGCTACTTTCCTGACAACAGGGTTTTCATCATTAGTTGCCTTCTCTAACATGCTAATTGCACGTTCATCACCAACCATGGAAAGACTTAGAGCAGATCCATACCTTACATTGCATTTTTCGTCATTCATGAGTTTAATCAGGGGCATCACACTCCTTTCATCCTCAAAAATTGCCAGTGAAAGTGCTGCAGCTTCCCTAACATGCCAGTCTTCATCTTGAAGAGCTTCGATCAAAGGTTCAACAGCGTCATATTCTCCGACTTCACCTAAAAGTTCGGCTGCGTCCTCACGAACTTTCCAATCATCACTTTTAAGATTTTCTAAAAGAAAATCAATTCTTTTATGTTCCTCAGCCAAGTTTAGACCCCCAAATATTTTTAATTTTTTTAGACCAATAAAGTCCTTACAATTTATATTTCTATGTTTCTGGTCCCTTAATTATTTTTCAAAAAATAGATTAATAATTCTGAAGTGGTGGCAAAAGATTGTTATTGGGTCAATTAAAGTTTGAAAAACAATAAAATAAACAGTTATGTTCCTATATATGTTCTAAAATTTTTAAGGGGTGTGGAAGAACTTCCACTCCTTCTAGTCTTTGAAGTTTATCGGTGTTTTCAATGTCTATCTTGCGCATGTGGATGGTAATTATGCTGCCTCCACTGACAGCCCCATAAGGGCAGGCTAATTGACATGCGGCGCATCCTTCACACTTAAGGAGGTCAATCTCCACACTCGGCGTTATGGCATCTGGCGGGCATGCTGCTGCTGCTTCGCAAGTGTCACAGTTCTGGCAAAGTTCCAATTCAAGTTTTGATGGGAGAACAGTATCTAGATCTCCGGATTCAAGGTCTACTGGTACCAGAATGGTTCTAACTTTGCCTTTCCCTGCCTGGGCCACGGCATTGGTTACCAGATTGTCGGCTATCCCGTGCACCAGTTTGGCAATAGTGTTAGAGGTGGTGGGAGAAACTATCAGTAAATCGTATCTTCCCAAGGAGAAACGGCCAGAAATGGGATAACTCCACATTTGATCCTTTTCAAGAATCATCTCCTGATAATAGCCCCCAGTAAGGGATTTGATTCTGTCGAAGAGACCATACATCTTCAACACTTCTTCCCCTGCACCAGAAAGCAGCACAGTTATCTGATTTTTCTCTTCTGAAGCAATTTTTTCCAGGGTTTCAACGCTCTCCAAAAGCATGTGCCCTGCTCCAGTGAAAGCCCAAGCGATTTTCATAATCATCCATTAAAAAAATTCCACTAATTTTTTTAAGCTATATAAATGCTTAGATAATCTCCCTAATATTCCTAATTTTCATTAGAACTCAATATAATCATAAGCCTTATCATTACGGAATGCGTAGTGAACTGTATCGAAAGCATTTATGAATTCGGATACTTCGTTTTGCACGTGTTTACCATCAACAGTTACCTTTTTTATAAATTCAGCAACTTCTGTCATGTGTGATTCCTTTAAACCTCTTCTGGTTAATTCTTGTGTTCCTACTCTGATGCCTGAGGGATCATCGGAGCGGTTAACATCATCCCATGGTAGAAGGTTCTTGTTCAAGATGATGTTATTGGCTTCCAACTCTTTAGCCATTTTGGAGGCTTTGCCAATGTTTGAAACATCCAAAACTACTTGGTGAGATTCTGTGAAGCCCAGATCTTCGCATAAGACATTGAAACCCAATTCATGGAAGTTTTGTGCCAGGATTTTGGCATTTTTAGTAGTTTGTTTAGCGTAATCTGAACCATATTCCAGCATTTCAGCGGTGGCTATGCCCAGTGCAGCTAGATGGTGCAGATGATGATTACTAACCACTCCTGGGAAAACTGCATCGTCGATGGTACTTTTCAGTTCATCTTTACAAAGAATTATCCCTCCCTGAGGTCCTGGGAAGGTTTTGTGGGTGCTTCCAACAAGTAGATCAGCTCCTTCTTTTAATGGGTCCTGAAATTGACCTCCTGCAATCAAACCGAGGACATGTGCACCGTCATACATTACTTTTGCTCCAACTTCGTCTGCTGCTTCTTTGGCTTCTTCCACAGGGTGAGGGAATAGGAATAAACTTCCGCCCAGAAGAACAATTTTTGGTTTTTTCTCCAGAATATCCTTTTTCATAGCATCAGGGTCTATGTTCATTTTTTCCGCATCGAAAGGATGGGGCGATACTTTCAATCCTCGGATTCCAGCAGCACTCACATGGGCATGGCTTATATGGCCACCTACTGGGACCTCTAGGGCCATCATCCCATCTCCGTGCTGCGCTAAGGCGAAGAATGATGCCATGTTGGCTACAACTCCAGAAATGGGCTGCACATTAGCGTGTTCTGTATTGTAGATTTTTTTGGATAGGTCTATTGTGATGTTTTCAATCTCGTCAATGTACTGGCATCCTTCATACAAGCGGTGGCCTGAAAGTCCTTCAGCATAGCGATGGGACAGGTCAGTTGCCAAAGCTTCCCTAACACTAATGCTGGTTATGTTCTCACTGGCGATGAGGTTGATACTGTTTAGCATCCATTCATGGTGATTTTTAGTGAGGTCCTTTATATTCTGAGCGTATTTTTGATTATATGACATTATTTTCCTCCCGGCTAAAGCAGTAATACAAATGATATAATAGCGGGTTTGGTATAGGGAAATATAAAATCGAATATATAAATACTTTCCAATCTTTGGATCAAATATGTAAAAAAGAGTTATTGGGGGGAATTCATAATTTCAGGTTTATTCAGGTTCTTTACGTGTGAAGAAAGTTTTAGTCTTCATTTCTTCCAGATTCAAAATGATCCTTTCCAGATCGGTTGCGGGTATGCTGACCATAATCTCTTCATCTTTAAGATCCATATTGTTTCTGGAGCCAATATCACCAAAACCATAGGTGACTTTACCAGTTAAATAGGGTATGGCTGCCATTGAACTACAAATAGGGCCAGAATCAGCTCCTAATCCATGTGACCCAGAGTCATATGCGTTAGCATGTAAAAGTTCCATTCCCTGTCTGGAGTTAGCAACAATAAATATCACGTCTGGTTCAAATTCAGCCTTGTAAAGTGGCGCAAATATTAATGCAGTAAAAATATCTGGTTCAACAGCCATATTATTTGTCCAGGATCTTTGCACTGCGGGTATGCTTTTATAAACTCCTCCTGGAACTAGGAAGGAACCACTGCGCATGTTTTTCGGAAATTCTTTCGGGTCTTTCAATCCAGTATACTTAAGACCTCCCATGCACTCTTCCTCTTCGGATGTGGAATAAAAAATCTCTCCCTGCATTGCTTTGTCCAGTTTAGTGCAGAATCTAGATTTTCCATTCTCTTTAGGAATCTTTCGCGGTTCTCTCGAAACCCATTTAATGGCTACTGGTTCTCTTTCTAGTTTTAAAACAGTTTTAAGTTTTTCTCCCAGTGTTTGATAATCCATACCGCATCACCTTTCCTCTTGTTTGGAAATAAAAGAATCTTTTATAATTCTATTAGGGATAATACAATATAACTAGTTTTTTGTTAATCTTAAAATTCCATTAAAAAACTTAAAAATAGTAAACTGCAATGTTAATAAAAATAAAAAAAGGGTTGGTAAGGGTTTTGAACCCTTATTTACCTGAATCTAGAGCAGCTTCGATCTGAGCGAAGATCTGGCCAGTTCGGAAGTGTTGTTGATCCATAGCACCGGATGGACAGGCCCCTACACATGTACCGCATCCTTTACATAACGCGACGTTAATGACAGCCTGTTCATCTTTTCTTTCAATTGCTCCGAACGGACATAGTTCTAAACAGACTTCACACCCACCACAGACATCAGAATCGACCACCGCAATAATTGGTTCGATTTCCACTTCACCTTTAACCATTGGTATTGCTGCCCTTGCAGCGGCACCAGAAGCCTGAGCTACAGCGTCAGGAATGTCTTTAGGTCCTTGAGATACTCCGGCCAGGTAAACACCATCAGTTAATGTGTCAACAGGCCTTAGTTTTGGGTGAGCTTCCATCAAGAATCCGTCAGCAGATTTGGATAGACCAATAGTTTGTCTGAGTTCTTCAGATCCTTCTGGAGGTTCTAGACCAACAGAGAGTACTACCATGTCGTAGTCGTATTCAGTGACTTTTCCAAGTAAACTGTCTTCTGAACGGATGGAAAGGGTTTCGTCTGGGTTAACCAGTACGTTGGCTGGTCGTCCACGGATGAATTTGATTCCATATTTTTCCTGGCTTCTTCGGTAGAACTCTTCGAATCCTTTACCGAAGGCCCTTATGTCCATGTAGTAGATGGCAACGTCAGTGTCAGGCATCTTGTCCTTGATGAGTTGTGCGTTTTTCATGGCGTACATACAACACACACGGGAACAGTATGGTTTGTTGATCTGCTCGTCACGGCTACCAACACACTGTATGAAGGCCACGCTTTTTGGTTTTTCACCGTCAGATGGTTTTAATACTTTACCCATGGTTGGTCCAGATGCGTTGATTAATCTTTCCAGTTCTAAACCGGTGATAACGTTCTGAGCGTCTGCGTAAGACCATTCTTTCTTCTCGGTGGGGTCGTATGGATCGTAACCGGTGGCCACGATTATGGTACCGACGTCGATTTCAATGGTTTCAGCTTCCTGGTCGTGGTCGATTGCTCCGTTACCACAGGCTTGGTCACAGAGTTTACAGTCTATACAGTAATCTTTGTTAATGGTAGCTACCAGTGGAACTGCTTGGGGGAATGGGATGTAGGTTGCTTTGACCATACCCATACCTTCGTCGAAGTAGTTGGGCATTTCTATTGGGCATACTTCGGAACAGCTTCCGCAACCAGTACAAATGTCTTCTTTCACGTAACGAGGTTTTTTCTCAATTACAACTTGGAAGTTACCTATGTAACCGTGAACTTCCTTCACTTCTGCAAAGGAGATGAGCTCGATATTTTCGTGTTTTGCAGCATCCACAGTCTTAGGAGCTAGAATACACATGGAACAGTCAAGTGTAGGGAAAGTTTTGTCCAGCTGGGCCATTCGTCCCCCGATGGTGGGCTGTTTTTCTACCATGTAAGTTTTGAATCCCATGTCGGCTAGGTCAAGTGCGGATTGGATACCTGCTACTCCCCCACCTATTACCAAGGCTTTGTTGTCCACAGCTACTTTTTCTGCTTCCAGTGGTTCTAGTAGTCGTGCTTTGGCAACAGCCATTCTGACTAGGTCTTTGGCTTTTTCAGTTGCTGCTTCTGGTTCGCCCATGTGCACCCAGGAATCGTGTTCTCGGATGTTTGCAAATTCGAAGAGGAATTGGTTAAGTCCAGCTTCTCGGATACACCTTCGGAAGGTTGGTTCGTGAAGTCGGGGTGAACATGCTGCTACCACTACTCGGTTAACTTTACCTTCTTTAACGTCCTTTTGGATCATGTCCTGTCCAGGGTCTGAACAGAAGTATTTGTATTCTTCGGATACTTCTACGTTAGGCAGGGTTGCTGCGTAATCTTTCACTGCGTCGATATCAACGACACCACCTATGTTAATACCACAGTGACACACGTAGACTCCTATTTTTGGTTCTTCAGTTGCTTCTTGCTTATTTTCATCTGCCAATTAGATCACCTATTTTTTCTTCATTGTGATAGTTATCTAATCTTATGATGTAGGGTGTCATCAATTCTATAAATAAAGTTTTCTATAAAAAATTTTAAACAAGGTTTATATAGGTGAAATTTATTCTCAGAAAAACTATATTTAAGGAACTTAAATGAGAAAGAAATGAATTTAAAGTATTTAATGATTTATTACATACTTTATTGGGTTATTTGACGATGTGTTAGGAATTTAACGGACGGTTTCCCTCAGAATTATGCTATTTTTCTTGCAAACAGGACAAGCTTTCCAAGGATTGTTGTATTGTATTTTTTGAGTTAAAAAAAGTAAAAGAAGATATGAATACTTGAAAAAGGATTCAAGGAGTTTAGAATTTACTCCTTATAGTCTACCCTTTAGTCAATAATTCCTTCGGTTGAAATCTTGAATACTGCTTCACCCTCCGGAAGATGAGGGCTGTCCACTAGTCTGGCGATACGTTTACCAGCAAGTCCTTTTTTGAGCCATATTCTATATGTGGCTGCGTGTCCCAGTACGTGACCTCCAATTGCTTTGGTAGGACTCCCGAAAAATGCATCTGGACGTGCCTGTACTTGATTTGTCACAAAAACTGCTACGTTGTAAGTATTGGCAATGTTTTGCAGTGTGTGAAGGTGCTGGTTCAGTTTCTGTTGTCGGGTAGCCAGGGATTCTCTCCCCACATATTCCGCTCTGAAATGAGCTGTTAGGGAATCTACAATCACTAAACGAATGTCAACATCTTTTTGTATGAGTTCGTTAACTTTGTCTGCCATTAATATCTGGTGGGCTGAGTTGAAGGCTCTGGCAATGTGGATGTTGCCTAAAACTTCATCTACATCAAGACCAAACCCTTCAGCAATTTGTTTTATCCTTTCAGGCCTGAAAGTGTTTTCAGTATCTATAAAAACACATTGTCCCCCGAGTCCTCCTTTTTCTGGGGGTAATTGGATAGTCACTGCTATTTCATGGGATATCTGGCTCTTTCCAGATCCAAACTCTCCGAATACCTCGGTTATTGCTTGGGTTTCTATTCCTCCGCCAATTAATTCATCCAAGCCAGTACTTCCCGTAATTATACGGCCCACATCTTTACGACGTTCCATAACGTCCAGGGCTGTTTCAAAATCAATTTGTTCTGCCTTTCGAGCAGCTTCAATGACTTTTTCAGCCACTCCCTCACCAATTTCCACTTTAACACTGAGTTCCTTGGCAGTGGATGTGGCTAATCTCATCATATCTGCAAAACCAGCATCTCTTAATTTTTGAGCGGTTTTCTCTCCCACGTTTGGCAAATCTTCAAGTTCCACCATAATTTATCTCCATTTTAACCTTTTAATTTATTATTTTTTTTAATTCTAATTGAAACATAATTCCTTCTTTTAGGATGATTTTTATCTACATTACAATAATTATATTATTTAGAGTTTGATATCCACAAGTTTCTTGGCGTTTAAACGCACTTCTTCATTATATTCATCAAAGCTGGCGTCGGCGATTACTGTGATCTGCCTACCTACCAAGTCACCTACTTTTTCTTCTAGAGATCCTTCATCTCCAGTTGCTGCTATAATCTCCTCTGCTTCAGGTGTGGTCATTCCCAATATTTCCTCTGCTGATTTGCGGAAGAAAGTCATGCTGATTGATCCAGTATCATCTTCCATCATGAGTCCAATGATCATCAACATGTTTGGTTTTTCAATTTCTTCACCACAGATATCACATACATAGGCATCTTCCACCCAGTTAACTCTTTTATTACAATTAGGGCACATTTCAAAGAGAATTTTGTTTCCACGGATATCAATAACCTCTCCACTCACCTTTATATTCTGGTCTCCTTCATCGATTTGATCAATTTTCTTGGCAGGGTATAATTGTTCCTGGATCTCGTCCAAGGGAGGTATAGAGGTTTCCTCTTCTTTTTCTTTGGTTATAAGTGTAGTTCTACCTACACTGATTTCAATTCTATTGTTTCTTAAGTTAACACGTGGATTTTCTATTTTAACTGCTTCTCCTTCTTTAAAAGGAGAATTAGCTTGATCATCCCATAAAGAAGCCCTTATCATCCCAGTATCATCAGCTATCTCCATCGATCGGACAATACCTGAACTACCATCACTTTTTGTAAACTGTGTAGGTTCGCCCATACTCAAGATACGGCCAACAATGCTAATATCCCGGTCTCCTTCAGCCAAATCATTAATTTTTTTATCCTGATAGACCATTGATTCAACATCTTTTAGAGATGGTAAATTTTCAGTTTCCTCTTCTGAAGGCTTCATAACTCTTGAAGTTCTACCCACACTTAGATCTACCTGATAATCTCCAAGACGTGTGCGTGCATTCTCGATTTTGATGGCATCCCCTTCTTTTAACGGGTATTCTGCTTTGCTATCCCACATTGAAACACGGACCATCCCTGTTTCATCTGCTATTTCGGTAGTCCTCACCATCCCGGCAGTGCCATCATCTCTCTGAAATTCGTTGGGTTCATAAAGATTTACAACCCGTCCAACAATATCCACTTCTTCTCCATCATCTTCAATATTGTTCAATTCACTGATTTTAATTGGTTTTATGTATTTTCCCACTTCGCTCAAGACGTCTTTAAGTTTATTGTCGATAGTGGGGTTAATGACGATTTTACTATTCCAATTGGTGTTAACCCGATAGTTGGTACCTGAATAATCGTCAAATTCAATGTTGCCACCAATTATTTTCATGATGTCCCCTTTTTTTATCTCTGTTTCGCTGTCTTCATTCCAAAGGGTTACTCGTATTGCACCAGTATCATCCTCTAATTCCAGAGATTTAACCTTTCCAGTACTTCCATCGTCTCTTTCGAAGGTTATAGTATCATAAACTTTACTAACCAGTCCTACCAGGGTAACATTTCTCATTTCATGAGCGTCTCCAAGTTTAATAATATTTTCCTGGTATTCGGGAACATCAAAATCTCCTTTTACTATTCTACCGATCCATGAGTGGCTTAAAGACACTTCACCGTTACGAACCCTGCTTTGAGCACCCATTACTTTGACTGCATCGCCTTCTTTAAGTTCAAGGTCATCTATTAGAGTAGTATCCTTGTTCCACAAGGTGAATTGCATGGTTCCGCTTTCATCCTGCAGTTCTAGGGATGCCACCTTCCCATCCCTCCCATTCCTGTCAAAAGATCGTATTCGAGGAATTCGGACAATACGGGCAGCTACATTAACTTCCATATCGCCTTTAATATCTTTTAATGGAGTTATTTTATCATTATGGGGTGGAAAATCAGGGAAATCTTGGGGATCCTGCTTCTCCAGTGATGAACGTATGTTCATATGGGCTTCATCTTCTCTGAAACCCTGTTTCACTTCAACATCATTGATTTTAATAACGTCTCCTTCCTGAAATTTGTCAATGAGTTTGATGTTCTCCGTCCAAAAAACAACCCTTATCCTTCCTGTATCATCGGCAAGAATAAGATTGGCCAATTTGCCTTCTCTGCCTTTTTTACTGGTGAACCTTTTTACATTAGAAAGGTTCATTACCCTTCCGACGAGATTTAAATGCTGTTTTCCTGTTTCTAGATCTTTAATTTTCCAAAATTCTTTGGTTTCTTCAAGGTTTTCATTTTTTTCGGTAATGTAATTCCCTATCACCATATGGGCGATACTGATATCGTCCATAAAGCTTACATCCTCGTTTTCTTTTTTATATTCTTCCATTTTATTCAAGAATTCTTCAAATGAGATTTTATCTTTTATCTTCTCATATTCATCCTTTATCTCTTGACTTATTTCCCTCATTGATTTCCCTCACGAAATATCTCTCTTCGATCTGCCTATTTAATTAATATATCATATTCAATATACAAGTAAGTATTACATTATATATAAGTTTTATTACTGTATGAATTATTTAATTAGTTATCATCTGTGCTGTGATTACATTATTAATTGGGCATATAATGGTTTTTTCCGAGCTTGTGAGAAGTAATCATTGAGTTTGATTTTATGGGGCAAACCTTTTATAATAGTTAGTTTGATAAAACTATATATCTGTTGGAGTGATAACCTATGAATCAGGAACTTGAACTAGTAGAATCCATGGATAAACTGAGCGATTTAATGAGAAAATTTCAAACACAACTTCGAACTGGAGATTTAAAAGAATACACTTTACGACAATTATATTACATAGAATTAATCGATAAAAATGAGGGGATAAGTGTTTCTGAATTATCTAAAACTCTGGATGTCAAAAAATCTACAGTATCAGTGGCCATAAACCAATTAATTGACCTAGAAATTGTAAGCAAGATCCAATCGAGTGAAGACAAACGTTTCTACTTTCTACAACTGACTCCAAAAGGCAACAAGATAATGGAAATGCATAAACAAGTACATAAAGACACAATTAGAAAGATTTTAAAGCTTTTAGACTCTGAAGAAGTCCAAAACTTCGTCAATATAGTAAATAAGATCACATCATCCGAGATTTAGTAATATTCACTTAAAAAAGGAACAATAGAAAATTTTCGAAAATAAAATAATGTATTCAATCATTCAAATGGAGGATAAAAAATGTCAATGACCATGGCTGAAAAAATACTCGCACGAGCAGCAAGATTAGATGAAACTAAGGCAGGAAACATTGTAATGGCTGATATTGATATTGCAATGACTCATGATCTAACCGGACCATTATCAGTTAAATCATTCCAAAAAATTGGGGTGGATCAGGTATGGGATCCGGAGAAAATTGTGGTTCTTTTTGATCATCAAGTACCAGCTGACTCTCTAGAAGCAGCCCAAAACCACATATTCATGCGCGAATTTGTGGAAAATCAGAAAATTACCAACTTTTACGATGTTCGAGAGGGAGTGTGCCACCAAGTATTGCCTGAAAAGGGCCATGTAGTTCCTGGAGAAGTAGTGGTAGGCTCAGACTCCCACACTTGCACTCATGGAGCATTAGGTTCATTCGCCACAGGAATCGGATCCACTGATATGGCAATGGTCTTCGCCACAGGAAAACTCTGGTTCAAAGTTCCAGAAACGATAAAATTCGAAATTGAAGGAAAACTCGGCAAACATGTATACTCTAAAGATGTAGTGCTGAACATAATCGGGCAGATAGGAGCCGATGGTGCAAATTATCAGGCCTGTGAATTTGGCGGAGAAACGACCAGTAATATGTCAGTATCTGACCGAATGGCGCTGTGTAACATGGCTATAGAAATGGGAGGAAAAACTGGGCTTGTAGAAGTTGATGATAAAACCATCAACTATCTCAAAGGACGTGTGAACAAGCCTTATGAATCGTTCAGCACGGATGAAGATGCTGAATCACTCACCACCATGTATGTGAATGTAACTGATCTGGAACCTCAAATTGCCTGCCCCCACAATGTGGATAACGTCAAACCAGTAGGTGAGGTGGAAGGAACACCAATAGACCAGATATTCATGGGATCCTGTACCAATGGCCGTCTGGATGATCTCAGGGTTGCTGCGGAAATCCTTAAAGGAAAACAAGTCTCTAATGATGTGCGCATGCTGGTCATACCTGCTTCAAGGGAGATATACAGTCAGGCACTGGAAGAAGGTCTTATGAACATATTCGTGGATTCCGGAGCACTGGTATGTAATCCCTGCTGTGGCCCATGCTTAGGTGGTCATGTGGGATTCCTCGGCCCAGGTGAGGTAAGCCTATCCACTTCTAACCGAAATTTCAAAGGAAGACAGGGAAGCTCCGAAGCAGAAGTTTACCTTAGTTCTGCTGCTGTAGCAGCTGCATCAGCCATTAAAGGAGTAATAACTGACCCTAGAAAATAATTCTATGAAATTATTAATTCAAGCATGTCACTAATAAAGCTATTAAAGGTGATAAATATGGATAACACGATTAAAGGAAAAGTTTGGAAGTTCGGAGACGACGTCGACACTGATGCAATTCTTCCGGGCAGATATCTGGTGTTAACCGGAGAAAAAGAACTGGCAGCATGTGTTATGGAAGGATGCGATCCTGATTTTTCTAAAAAAGTGAAAGAAGGAGATATACTAGTTGCAGGAAAAAACTTTGGATGCGGGTCATCTCGCGAACATGCTCCGATCAGCATTAAAGGAGCAGGAGTATCTGCTGTTGTAGCAGAATCATTTGCCAGAATATTCTACAGAAACTCAGTAAACATAGGTTTACTCCTCATAGAAGCCAAAGGAATTTCTAAAAATGTTGATGAAGGGGATGAAATTGAAATAGACATGGAAGAAGGTGTTTTGAAAGATTTAAACAATTCAAAAGAATTTAAAATAAAACCTCTGCCAGAATTTATGAGGGGTATTATGAAAGAGGGCGGTCTCATCAGTTACCTTAAAAATCATCTAGCAGAGATAAAAGATGAATAAAACGATAAATAAAGAGCTAAAATAAAATAAGAAAAAAAATAAAATTTAAAGGTGTTAATATATGTACAAAATATCAGTTATACCGGGGGATGGGATCGGAAAAGAGGTTATGGATGCTACACTCCACGTTCTGGAAGCAATAGATGTTGAATTTGATTACAAATTCGCCGATGCTGGTGACGAACACATGGAGAAAACGGGGGTAGCTTTACCGCAGGAAACAGTGGATATAGTAAAATCATCACAAGCATGTCTTTTTGGCGCTGCAGGAGAAACTGCCGCCGATGTGATTGTTAAAATGAGGCAAGAACTTGATTTGTATGTCAACCTCCGACCTGTGAAATCATACCCTGGCACCAATTGCATCTTCGATAACCTTGACTTCGTAATAGTCAGGGAAAACACAGAAGGATTATATATTGGCTTGGAAGAGGAAACAGATGAAGGAGCAACTGCCACCCGAGTGGTTACCAAAAAAGCTTCAGAAAGGATATGCAAATATGCCTTTGAATATGCTAAGAAAACAGGAAGGGGCAAAGTAACTGCTGTTCACAAAGCAAACGTTCTCAAAAAAACTGATGGAGTGTTCAAGGATTCATTTTATCAAATGGCTGAGCAATATCCTGAAATGGAGTTGGATGACCGTTATGTGGATGCAACTGCAATGTTTTTCATCACCAAGCCCGAAATGTTTGATGTAATAGTAACCACCAACCTTTTCGGAGATATACTCTCTGACGAAGGCGCAGGCCTGGTAGGGGGGTTGGGATTAATTCCATCAGCTAATATTGGCGAAAATCAAGGTTTATTTGAACCAGTTCATGGTTCAGCACCAAGACACGCGGGAAAAGGAACTGCAAACCCCTCTGCAATGATATTATCTGCTGTTCTAATGCTGGATTATTTGGAGGAAAACGATGCAGCCCGAAAACTTGAAGAAGCCCTGGTAAAAGTCCTTGAAGAGGGTAAAGTTGTCACACCAGATTTAGGTGGCAACGCATCCACCATGGAGATGGCTGCTGAAGTTAGAAGTAAACTGGAAGCATAAACACACAATCAAACATTATTTTTTTTTATTTTTTATTTTATTGCGATAAGAGCTTGAAAATAATTAGATTTTAGTTAAAATTATATATACTACATTAAATCATATTATAACTAAATTCAACGATAAAATCAGGCATATTATGAAAACAACCGATGTTAGGAGGGACATACCTCTTCTGGATGAGCTTATATATTTAGATGCTGCTAGCACCACTCCAACACCTCGACCTGTAGTAGAATCCATGAATGATTATTTTTACAATTACAATGCTAACACTGGAAGAGGATCATATGGGCTTGTTGTCAAAGCAACCCATGAATTGGAACTGGCCAGGAAAAAAATTGCCAACTTTGTGAATTCATATCCTGAAGAGATTATATTTACCAAAAACACCACAGAATCCATTAATATAGTTGCTCATGGACTTAGTTGGAATAGGGGAGATAACATCATTGTATCTAATATGGAACACCATTCTAACTTGGTTCCATGGTTCAATCTTAAAAAACTTGGTGTGGAAGTAAAAATAATCAAAGCTGATGAAAATGGTGTTATTGATTCTGATGAAGTTGAAAAAGCAATGGATGAACACACCCGGCTGGTGACCATCAGCCATGTTTCTAATTCCATAGGATCAGTACAACCAGTGGACGAAATCTCAAAAATAGTGGAAGATAAGGATGCATTTTACTTGGTAGACGCAGCTCAATCCGTTGGTCACATAGATATCAATCTAAAGAAATTAAAAGCTGATTTAGTCGCATTTCCGGGACATAAAGGATTATTGGGTCCGGTTGGAACAGGTCTTCTATACTGCACCAGAGATTTCTCGGCAGAGTTGGAACCTCTTAATCTTGGAGGAGGTACAGTTGAAAATGTCACAGAGAATAATTTCGAACTTACAGAAGCACCGGCATGTTTTGAAGGCGGAACCCAGAATATAGCTGGTTTTATAGGTCTCGGATCAGCTGCGGATTATTTGGAAAGGATTGGTATGTCCAAGATCGAAAGATACAGTAAAAAAATTACTAGAATCATGTATCAAGAGATCCAGAATATTGAGAATGCCCAAGTTTACGGAAGTCCAGAAAATATTTATGGTATTGTATCCTTCAATATAGATAATATAAACCCTCACGACTTGGCTAAATTACTGGATGAGGTTAAATCTATCTGTGTTCGGAGTGGTTTTCACTGTGCTATGCCATCTATAAGGCATATGGGGGCTAACCAGTTGGGCGGAACTGTCAGGGCATCTATACACTATTATAATACCCGGGAAGAAATAGAAATATTTGGTGAAACCCTTCAAGAAATATCTAAACTCCACTAAAAACAGACAAAGGAGATTAAAAAATGACCAAAGTGCAATGGATAGTTATTTTCATCATATTTATTATGATTTCAAGTTTAGTAGCTGGAGCTATACTATATATATAAAAATTATCATTATGAACATTTAATCGATAAACATTCCATCATGTGTAATGGAGTAAAAATTCAAAGAAATTAATAATCAAATTATATACTAATTGACTTTAGAGTATTTGGAGGAATTATATATGGTAAAAGTTAGGATAGGGGCGGTAGTTGCAGAATTCAATTATGACATCACTCAAATGATGTTAGAGCTAGCCAAAGAACATGCAAAATTTTTAGAATCAGAAATAACAGAAGTAATAACCGTTCCAGGAGTTTTCGACATGCCATTAGCCATCAAAAAACTCTTAGAACAGGATGATATTGATGCAGTGGTTACCTTGGGCGCAGTAATTGAAGGCGCCACCTCTCATGATGAAATCGTGGTGCAGCATGCCTCTCGTAAGATCGCTGATCTGGCCTTAGAATATGACAAACCAGTAGCGCTGGGCATCACAGGACCTGGTATGACTCGTCTTGAGGCTCATCAGAGGGTGGACTATGCTAAACGTGCTGTGGAAGCTGCAGTGAAAATGACGGAACGACTTAAATAATGATATTCCCTTTTTTCACACAATTTATTTTTTAACTTAAATAAAACTTCTGAAGGAATCAGGTTTTTTCTGGAGACATCCAATGGAAATACTCACTCCACGCGATTTAAAACATAAATTTCAGGATCCTTGGGTAGCACCTTACCAAAAAGTCCTCACCATGGTAGATGGGGATATGGTGGAAATAGTAGAATACCATCCCTGCATAAGTGGTTCCCAGTGGATGATTTACCAGTACCAGCGCAGTAGTAACATAGTTTTAAAGGCTAGAAGAGATGGAAATAGACATACCTTTCTTGTAAAGGTGGGAAAATCTGATTTAAGTCTTAAAGCTAGTTTGCATGCAGCAGGAATCGAAGAAGTTTCTGTGGAGGGGGATGAAGTTAAAGTAATACATGCAGGCCTGGCTGGCGCTGGGGTGGGAGCTGCAATGTGCCGAGGAATGGCAGAAGGAGTTAAAAGAGTAGAACTCAGAGACGTAGGTGGGGGTTCTAAAGTAGGAAGGGCAACTGTTGTCACACCACGCCTACAGAAAGTAGTTATAGGTATAGATGACACTGATACCAAAGAAGAAGGTGCAACTTGGACTCTAGCTCATAACGTAGGCGTAGAACTTGTTAAACGCGGTTATCAATATTTGGATCACATCACTGTGCAGCTTTACCCTCATAATCCGAATAAAACTCAGAATTGTGTGGCAATTGCTTTAGTATTCGCAGTAGAACCTGATGAAAAGGACAAATTAGTTAAAGAAGTCGTAGAATTGTTAAAAGAAGATACTTTGTCGGATAAAACTGCAATTGCAGTGCTTGAAGGAATAAAAGTCCCGGAAAAACTCCGATCTTATGCTGAAGCTGCTAAAAAATCCATGATTACTGTTGAAGAAGCTGAAAAAGTAGCTGAATCTGAAGGTGTGGAACTGGTGAAAGTAACAGGCAATCAAGGTAAAATTGGTGCCCTGGCTGCTTTGGGCGTGTATAATGATATTGAAGAGGCAGTAAAGGTTTATTATTGATTGATCTATTTTGAATCTCTTTAAAAAAGATTACCAGACATATAGATTCTCCCCTAATTGTGAATTAAAAAGATATTTTTCAGGAGAAGTTGAAATAAAATAATATGCCCTGATCTGAAGTAGGGAACATATTATTTGATTTGGTGTTTCCTGCAACTTCAATTTTAACCACATTTTTTCCCTTTGTTACCAGAAAGGTATCCTGACGGCTGTCTTTATCAATATAAATTGTTTTATACAGATAACCATCTAAATAGATCCTGTATATTCCTTCTTTCAATACACCCGTCGTGCTGCCAATTTTTTTGTTATTAAGATATAGGTTAATGGTCTTAGCATCATCGGCAGTATTTTTTATTATCATTCCCTCAGTGACGGTTATGTTCGATGTACTTAGGGAAAGTTTTTTCTCAGCGTAAAGATTTTTAAAGAAATTCCGCAGCTCCGAATCACTTATAACATCACGCACATTCAACCCCAGACTATTCCTGGCATTATAAGGTATCCTCAATATACTTTCTTCTCCTGGAATTGTCTGATTAAGATTATACCCCTGCTTATTTATTATGATATTGTCTCCATAATTCAATCCGAGCGTTTTCAGAGCATCCTCAGGCATTCGGATCATTGAACTCTCGTTTTCTATAGCACTGTCCACCGTGTAGGGTCCTCTAATGTCAAAAGTCTGGTTTTCAACTGGTTGTTTCCAAAATATTACATTCCGTGCGGCAGGTTCAATTGATATTTTTCCCTCATCCACATGTACTGACCCTAACATGGTAAACAGGACTGCGAACATGATCAACGCCGAAACAATCAGGGGAGAATGCATATAAAAAAATGATTTGAGGTTACGAGACTTAGAATCAGGCCTTAAAATCGTCTTTATGGATGATCTAATTATCTTGATCACATAATAAATGGCGATTATAATTCCAATAATAATAATGGCTAATCCTAGATATAGAGCTACATATGACGGACGAATTCTGATGAAAAAAACAAAGAAAAATCCTAATGTGGTTAATGAAAGACCTAAAACTCCCATTCGTATTGATTTTCCCAAGGAGTCGATCATGGTAATTCTGCCATAACTGTTAGCCCGGTCCACAATGGTTCGCACCACTTCAGTAGCTACGATGTTAAGTTCATAGAGTGAGGACATAGTATGGCTTATATTTCCAATATCTACCTCTTTAACCCGCACTCCCATTACATCTGCGTCCAGCACTATTCCCACATCTACACCGTAATCATCTTCCAGTTCTATATTTTTCAGGAAGGATCTTTTTGCAGCGAACTGGCCACTGAGAGGTTGTTCAAATTTGATTTCTGGGAAAAAAAAGTTTAAAAGAGGTTTTGCTGTCAATTCAGTTACTCTACCGGCTTCTCTTTTGAATTTTGTCTTAATTACGTCTGCTTCTCCATTCAGGATGGGCTTGATCATTTTATCTACTTGTTTGGGAACTAATTCTTGTAGGTCAGCATCTAAAAACAGCACAATATCTCCCTTGGAGTTTTTGAAACCAGTTTTGATGGCAGCACCTTTTCCCCGATTTTTAGTGTGACTCAACACAGTTGCTCCTGCCTCTATGGCATTTTGTTCAGTGGCATCTGCTGAGCCATCATTTACTACAATGATTTCATCAATATAATTGAGTGATTTAACTGTTTTTATCACGTTAGCCACAGTTTTCTCTTCATTGTAGGCAGGTATTATGACCGATACGCTCATGGGTTTTTTTGAATTCATCGTTTTAACAGAAGCGATGATCAGGATAAACAATAGAATAATCCAAGACACTTAAATTACACCTCTAATTCTTAACTTACATGTTATACTATAATGACTTATATAAGATTTTATAGAAAATGTTGTTTCCTTTAAAAATGGTCAATTTACAAAAGTATATTATCCGTTTTAAGCATAAATTTTTATGAATAATGGTTTCCAGCCAGATTAAATTATCAGATTTTAATTATTTACGATACTCAATAAAGAGGTTTAGAATGGAAACAAAGGTTATGATCATACTGGGGAGTGCATCCGATTTTAAAATTGCCGAAAAAGCCATCGCAATATTGGAAGAATTAGGAATATATTATGATTTGCGCGTAGCATCCGCTCACCGAACCCATGAAAAAGTCAAAAGGATAGTTTCCAGTTCAACCAAAAGTGGTGTTGATGTTTTTATTGGCATAGCAGGACTATCAGCCCATCTTCCAGGCATTATAGCAGGAATTACTCATAAACCTGTGATTGGGGTGCCGGTAGACGTAAAAGTTGCTGGCTTAGACGCACTTTTTGCCTCAGTTCAGATGCCATTAGGTGCCCCTGTAGCGACAGTAGGAATCGATCGTGGTGATAATGCTGCAATACTCGCTGCTCAGATTATAGGGATCCAAAATGTCAATATAAGGGAAAGACTATCACGGTTTAGGAATGATTTTTACTCTAAAATTGCTGAAGATGAGGAAACTCTCTTTCCTGAGATAAAAGGAGAATATTATTCCCGGAACAAACATGAATCAGAAGGTGAAAAAATATCGCTAACTGACGAAATCCTAAATGTAAATTCAGCAGATGTAGAATCAATCTCAACGCATCCGGGCGAAACTGTAGAAAATCCCCACCCGCCACAAATAGCTGTTATTTCAGGAAGTTACAGTGATATCAAGGTGGCCAAGAAAACCACAATGTTTCTTGACAAATTGAAAATTCCCTATGACTCCACAGTGATATCACCAGTCAGATCTCCAGATAAATTTGAGAATTTTCTCAAAAGGAACAAAGATGCCAAACTATTCATTGCAATATCAGGGCTTTCTGCCCATGTAACTGGAGCTGTGGTTGCTTACACAGAAAAACCAGTCATAGGAGTGCCCTGCGCAATTAGAATGGATGGATTGGATGCACTTCTCTCAATGGTTAATATGCCTCCAGGAGTGCCGGTGGCAACTACCGGCATAGATTCAGGGGGAAATGCAGCTATTCTCGCCGCTGAAATGTTGAGTATCGATGATACACACATAAAAAAAGATCTTATGAAGTTTAAGGGTAATATAAATTGTAAAAGATAGATTTATTATTAATATATTCATTAATTTTTATTATTACCTCTTTGATTACATTACTATAAAATTAATACCTTTCTTTTTCTTTAAAAATGGCAAAACATACTCAAAAAGTTATGCATTAAATATATTCATAAAATAAGCCAAATAATAATATGTGAAGAATAATGAAAGAAAAGGATAAAATAAATAATGAAACATGTTCTCTTTAACCAATTCTGAAGTGCTGGGAATAATATGGGGTTTAATCAATACTAGTATTATTAGCAGCGTTTATTATAAACATCAAATGAATCAGTGGTGATTTTGTGCAAAACTTCTTAAAAACTATTAGGGATGATTTTAATTTCATAGAAATTAATGATAAGGTTTCAACCAACCTGGAAGCCGCAGGAATTCTAAGAAAATATCCAAAGGATATCATCCTCCTGGACAACATTAAAGAATCTGACATGAAAGTCATATCAGGAATATGCAACACCCGTGAAAAGATTGCCAATGCTTTAAAAACAGATGTGGCCGGAATAACTAAGAAAATAATGGATGCAACCAACAATCCCGTCCCAATAAATGATTATAAGGAGGTTCAAGACAGTTTTAATATTTCAAAACGGGCCGATCTCGCTAAACTCCCCATACTAACTTATTACCAGCGTGACGGAGGCCCATATATCACTTCAGGTGTGATAATTGCCAAGGATCCTGAAACTGGAGTACGCAATGCATCCATTCACCGCATGCTCCAACTTGGAAAAGATAGGCTCACAGCCCGCATAGTGCCTCGCCATCTATATACCTACCATCAAAGAGCGGAACAACTTGATGAACCTCTGGAACTAGCCATAGCAATAGGAATGCACCCCGCCACCCTACTGGCCACCACTACTTCCGTACCTATAAATGTGGATGAACTGGAAGTGGCCAACAACATCCATCAGGGGAAAATGAAACTGATAAAATGTGAAAATGTTGATATTGAAGTTCCAGAGTGTGAAATACTCCTTGAGGGGAGGATGTTGCCTCATGAAAGAGCCGATGAAGGTCCTTTTGTCGATTTAACAGACACTTATGACGTGGTACGTCAGGAACCGGTTATTGAACTAGACAAAATGCACTACAAAGAAGATTCGATATATCATGCCATAATGCCTGCTGGTTTCGAACACAAACTCTTACAGGGCCTTCCACAGGAACCCAGAATATTCAATGCAGTTCAAAACACAGTACCCACAGTCCAAAATGTAGCCCTCACTGAGGGTGGATGCTGCTGGCTCCACGCTGCAATTTCAATCCAAAAACAGACCCAGGGTGATGGTAAAAACGTTATGATGGCTGCACTGGCAGCTCACCCTTCACTTAAACATTGTGTGGTTGTAGATGAAGACATTGACATTTTTGATGCTGAGGATGTGGAATATGCAATTGCTACCCGGGTTAAGGGTGATGAAGACATTTTAATAGTTCCTGGGGCCCGCGGATCATCCCTGGACCCTTGCGCAAAACCAGATGGCACAACTACCAAGGTGGGAGTGGATGCTACTAAGCCTTTAAATAAATTAGATAAATTTGAGAGGGTTAGTTTTTCAGATTAGGTATTAATGGGTATCTATTGAACCCTACTTCCATCCGGAAAAAATGCCACTATTATTAAAAAGTTTAAACCACAAGATCGATCTTCGCCCCACATTCAGGGCATTTTTTATCTTTTTTAAGTTTGTTTGATATTATGCGAAACCCATCTCTTTCTATGAGTAGTTTACTGCATTCTGGACACTTAGTGTTCTCCCCATCACTGCCCGGCACGTTTCCCACATAAACATACTTAATTCCGGCTTCTGTTGCCATTTGCTGTGCTTTTTCAAGGGTTTCCAAGGGGGTAGCTGTCAGATTGTTCATTTTGTAATGAGGATAAAATCGTGTGAAATGTAATGGAATCTCCACACCCACATCAGCCACAAAATCCACCAGAGATTTAAAGTCTTCCTCTGAATCATTATGTCCGGGTATCACCAGATTGGTTATTTCGATATGGATGTCTTTTTCATGCATGGCACGGATGTTTTCCAGGACTGGTTCTACTCGGGCCTGACACAGTTTTTGATAAAACTGATCAGACATACTCTTAAGATCCACATTGGCCGCATCCAGATATGGGGAAATGAGATTCAGAGCTTCATCACTCATATAACCATTGGTTACATATACGGTCTTTAAATCCTTTTTCTGAGCCAGTTTAGCTGAATCATAAGTATATTCAAACCACATGGTAGGTTCATTGTAGGTCCATGAAATGGACTGGCAGAGGTTTTCCTGGGCTAATTTAATTGATTTATCTGGAAGAATGTTCCTAATGCCTATTTCATCCATATAAGTCTGTGATATTGCCCAGTTTTGACAATACGGGCACTTAAAATTACATCCAACACTTCCCAGGCTGAATGAAAGGCTGCCAGGATAGAAATGGAATAGAGGTTTTTTTTCTATTGGGTCTACAGCAATGGAGGAAGCAGAGGCATAGTTCTTACTGTACAAAATTCCATTATCATTCTGCCGCATTTTGCAAAAACCAGTTTTACCATTGGATATAATACATTTATGATTACATACATGACAGTTCAATGCACCATCAATCTTTTCATAAAGCATAGCTTCCTTTTTCAAGTTAAAAACCTCCGTCCTCTTCAGAAAACAATTGTAGATCTCAAGATCAAAATCAGACAATTGTAACTATCTAACGGATCATCATTGCTTAAAGTGCTCATAACCAACTTTCTCTAATGTATTTGTTTTACCCTCTTTATCAACTATTTCCATCTTTCCAGAATCTGTCACTATGCCGACCTGAATAAGTCCTAAATCATCCTTTAACTTGTCAAAAGCATCTTCGCCAATGGTTAAAAGGAGTTCGAAATCCTCACCATAATTAAGGGCGAAATCAAGGGGATTCTTATTCAAAACAGATGCAATTTCTTCAACTTCTGGAATAAGAGGGATCATGGTCTCAAAAAGAGTTATTCCCACTTTATGTGGGGATGATTGCATCAGTTCATCTAATTCACTGGCTAAACCATCAGTTATGTCGGTAGCCGAAGTCACAACTCCTTTTCTTCCCAATATTAATCCCTCATTTAACCGTGCATGGGGTTCAAGGGCGTACTTCTGGATGGTTTCTATGGTGGATGGTTTTATTCTCTCTTTAAGATTCTCCTTTACAGATGTGGGAGATAATAAAAATTCAAATCCCGCTGCAGCAACACCCAGGGGGCCGGTGACTGCCACCACATCACCCGGATTCGCGCCTTCTTTCATAAATACTTTTTTTTTATCAACAACTCCCAAACAGGTCCCGCTTAGAATCAGTTCCCCTGCCTGGTTGGTGTCGCCACCCATGAGGCCCATTTTGTAGGTCTGACAAGCCTCCAACACTCCACAAATGATCTCATCAAACTCTTCAAGTGGAAGATCATGAGGTAATCCTAAAGATAATACAAAACCAACGGGTTCGGCACCCATTGCTGCCAGATCACTCACATTCACTGTCACTGCTTTCATACCTTTATTAAATGCACTCATTTCAGTGGGAAAGTGAGATGATTCAAGTAAAAGATCGGAAGTTACCACCAAGTATTTATCATCCATATTCAAGAGGGCAGCGTCATCGCTAAGACTTTTAAAATAAAACTCATCAAAAAAAGGAGAATTAGGTTGAAGGGCACGACTCCTTGCAAGGAGTCGCTTAATAAGTTTTTTTTCACCAATATCAGATATTATGGGTTTATCATGGTGTTTTGATTTTTTAGGAGACATTATAGTTAAAGGGCATTGTTCACCCTATCTTTTATTATGTCAGCGATTTTGGGATCTGCACCCAGAGGGTCTGTGTAAACAATCTCTCCCTGGAAATTTATTTCCTCATCTTCATCATGCTCATGACTGTGACCATGATGGTGGTCATGATTGTGTTCATGAGTTTCATCTCCATTATTCAATCCCAGAATACGGGGAATGTCTTGTCTGGTGTGTACTCCAGGAGCTAGAAATACTGGGGTGACCACAATTTTTTCAACACCCATTTCAGCTAATTTATTGATTGATGCTGGGATGGAGGGTTTGTTCATGTTCATAAACCCGATTTCCACAGGATATTCAGCTTGTTCTTTGTAAATATTAGCTAACTGGCTGAGAACATCTTTACCATAGGGTAATCTGCTTCCGTGACCCACTAACAATACGCCTACTTTACTGTTTGAGTTTAAATTTGTAACCATACGAAATGACTCCTTCATCGCCTTCTGCTCTAATTCTTCTGAATACTAACTCTACTTCTTGACCTATTTCAATATTTTCAGTGTCACAGTCCACAATTTGGCTGGTAATTTTTGCACCTTCTTCCAATTCGATTATTGCTACGGCATAGGGGGATATGTTCTTAAATTCATCTGTTGGGGTGTGTATAATGGAATAACTATGGATTATTCCATTTCCACTAAATTTAATATCTTCTAATTTGCCTTTTCTCCTGCATTTCGGGCAGATGACTCTCATGGGGAAAAAAACTTCTCCACATTGTAAACACTTTGATCCAATGAGATTGTAGCGTTGTGGAATGTGACGCCATCCTCTTACGATATCTTTCATATTAAACCTCGCTAAGATTTGATTAAGTTTTGGTGATTTTCAAAAATATAAATTTAGTATATGGGATTTTGGATTATAATTCGTATTATGCCTTATATAATCATGATGTTTTTATATGTTTTACGATTGGCTAGTGATTGATGAAAATATTTTGCTTCATTAACTCCTGGAATTCTTATCAGGTTAATTATATTTTTGTTTTAGAAATAACTTTATATTGTATTACATATTTAATTATATTTATTAATTAATAAAATTATTATAATTAATATTAATTATTCTGATCCCTAGTATAACATAATAAGGCAAGAAAATGAATGATAAAGGCTATGTACTTAGTTTAACTTCATTTTTACTTATCATACCTGCTTTTTTACTCGTAATTATATTAATTAACATGTCAGTTAGCCAAACGGGTAATCATGAATCAATTCTAACATCGGATGATGTTCTGGGTGTGGCTAAAGATTTGGAAACACAGTTACCCCAGACAGGTAGGGAAGTGTTAAAACATAAATCAGAAGAGGTTATTGAATCTGGAAATCCATTATCGAACAGTAGAAACGAAATTAAAGATGAAATACAAAATAGAATGGATATTTGGTGTTTAAGATATGATCCGGATGGAATAAGAGCTCATTGTGACGTATTATGTGTGGATAATAGTCAAGATCCATTTCAGATAGAAATCAAATCAACAATAAACGTGCAAAAAGGCGAAATTAAACATATGGTGAATCTAAGTCAGAACATATCTCTTATCAATGAGTCGTTTCCCATTATGGATCCATTACCCTTTTTAAAGTGCAAAGAATATGGTGGTGTAACTATTGGGAAAAATAAAACATTATATGGTTCTAGTTTATCCAAATATCTGAAATCAAGAGGGTTAAACAATTCACAGGCTTATGAAAATGCCACATCTCCATTATTTATAAAAAAATGCCCATATAGTCCATACGAACTTCATGGGAGTACTCATAATTTTGTAAATTTAAAAAATTGTATCGATAATGGTTTTTATCATGAAAGTAATGATGGTGCATGTTTTTTTTGTAGACTGGAGGGGCATGGTGTCTGCCCACATTATGGTATGGAAACGTTCATCTTGCCTGCACCATCTGTTAATCTAACTTCAAATAATTCCTCTGAAGTTGCTACCAGCTCTTTGGATCATGTAATTTTTGACGAAATAAGTTTTGGTACTTATTCTGGCCATTTACTCGTATATTTTCAAGATGGTACTGATTATTCTTACCTTTTTTTAGATAATTCGCATCGGAAAAAGTATGGGCTGCCATTGTGGGAGTGACAAATTTAACAATTCTGGAGTGAAAGTATGGTTAATTATAAATTAATGGAAGAAAAAAGGGGGGTGGTGTTTTCTACGGATTTAATGATAGCTCTCATTATTATAACCGTAGTTTTGGGAGTTTCTGCAGATGCAATGGATAGTGTTGGTTCTAAAATCCAGGATTATTCTTATGCTAATTCTGTAGATAGGATGGCCATCAGTGCTGCTGACATGTTGATTAAAAATCCCGGTACACCGGAAAATTGGGAAGAATTAGGAAATTTCAATGGAGTAACTCCAGGATTATCTCATGTAAACCATGTTAACAGTGGATTAAGTCAGAAAACGCTAAGTTTACAGAAAATAAACTCTCTTAAGGAAAATTATGATGAATTAATGAGAGGTCGAGTAATACCTCCTTATCATGACTCGAGTTTGACTATTTGTCCTGTAGATCCATCTATGGAACCCATTACTATGGGGGAAATAAGCACATCATCATCAGATGTAGTAGTTGTAAATAGAAGGGTTCTTTGTAATTTCTATAACACCAGTATCTTGGTTTTCATAGATGCAATGAAATATAATTCTAATAAATCAAAACAGAAAGTTGGAGGATTTATATGTCCGCATAAAGATATAACAGGGAATCCCAGTCACATAGCGGTGGACTACAAGAATAAAAAATCGGGTTGGACTTGTTATCATTTCCGAGTCACCCAAGACATGTTAAATTCTAAAGATTTTTATTTGATGACTGATCCGGTTCATGTAACTGATAATTCTGCAGTTTGGATAATTGATTGCTCGGAGAACAGTACTGAAGATAGTCATCCTTTTTCTAACCAACCAATTCGTGTGAATGATGTTATAAGAGCTTGTATTGGAAATAAAACTACTGGCATATTGTGGTTACATGTTTTTTCAAGTGGAAATTCCGAAAAAGCATTTAATACATATTTAGCAGGATATCCTAAAGGAACTCCTGTTGAAAAAGCTAAAATTCAGTATCTGAATCCTCAACCATGTATTTTTATTTTTAAAATGAGCACCTAAAATCTATAAAAAAAACTAATTCAAATAGTTTCATTATTATAAACTATTTTTTAGTTATAGGTTTAATTCTTTATTTTTATTATAAAAACTTCATAAGTTGATGGAATATAGATAATCATTAATCAACTGAATTAACTGCCTATAATATGGTTTAAACATGATAAATAGGGCTATTGAAGAAATAATTAACAAAGAAAATTTTTGGATATTAAGATGAGGGGGTAGATAGGTATTTGGAGTGAGTAAACAAATCCTACCCAGTCGGATTTTTTGATATTGTGGGGTGAGATGGGGGTTATGTAGGAATAATATGGTACCTTACAAAGCAGATTGTACGTAATTTTAGTGGCTAACCCCCCTCAGTATAACTATTGTCTTAATTGTATAAAAATTTATTTTTTTTCGAACTATCAGCATTTTTTCGAACTGTTCGGATTATTCAGGGACAGATAAGTATTAAAAATAGCGACAAACAACACATGCTCTAAAATCTTACAGTGTTAAATAAAGGCATTACTCATTTTTTGGTTTCCCAGTAATTATCACTACTTCCTCGAAGAAAAATTTCTCCCTGGCTGTCACTGATGCATCTAAACCTATTCTATTCAATTTTTCAATTGTTTTGTCGATATCAGATAAAGATGATTGTACTAGTTGAACTCTACCTCCCGGGTTAAGATGGTCTTTCAAACCTTCCAAAAACCGGTCAATAACTTCCCTACCATCGCTTCCACCATCCCAAGCATCATCAAGTTCATCACCAACCCTTTCAGATTCATTAGTAGGTAAATATGGTGTATTGAATAGTATAAGGTCGAATGTATCATCTTTAACTGGTTCAAATAGATCTCCTTTTCTTAACTCTACATTGTAGGATTTATTGGTGATTAAATTTTTAACAGCACAATCTATGGCATGGGGATTAATATCAGTTGCTGTTACCGTACTGCATTTTTTGGAGGTTATTATTGCTAGAAGGCCGGTTCCAGTTCCTATCTCCAGTACTCGGTCTCTTCTCTCAATTTGAAGATTTTCTGCAAATAGAAAAGTATCTTCAGCCGGTTCGTATACTTTAGGGTGGGTTTCATAGTGGATTCCCTTATATTCTAACATTTTAGTGCCTCAGACAATGTTTATATTATAAATATTGATAATGTGATACTAATTCTTTTATTGTTTCTAAACCTTTCCTGATTTTTTACAATTCTAAACCTTCCATAGCTGCAGGAAGGCATTCCAGAACACTTGAAAGTCCCGAAAGATGTAAGTTAATCATCACAGCTCCTAAAATTTCATCCCTGTTAGCTCCCTGGTTTTTAGCCATTTGGGCATGCAACTTCACACCCAGCGGGTTTCGGTTAGCAGTGTGAATAGCTATAACAGTCAGTTGTTTAGTTTTAGGATCCATTCCCTTAAGGGAACTTTGTGCCTCAACTAAGTCGTTGAAACGTCCTGCTAGATCTGGAAATTCTTCTTGAAATAATTGGTAGGGATTTCTATCAGTTTCAGGCATTTTATTCATCATATCTTCTCCATCACATCTTCAAGTTCTCTGGAAATCATTAATATTTCTTTTGGGGTTAGTTTAAAAACTCTTTCCTCAATTAATCTACCATCCACATGTGAGATTATGTTTCGTATGGTGTTACGGTCAAAATCCAGATCACATATTTCATGAAATGACTGGAGTAATGCTTTTCCTGATTTCTTTTTTTTATGTTGGAATAATGCTCGGCAAGTTTTGACAAAAAATTTATCAACATCAGGATTCTTATTGGGAGTTAATTTAATAACTGCAGAAGAAATCTTTGGTTGGGGAAGAAATGCTTTCCCGGGAACTTTGAAAAGAAGCTCGGTCTGGCTACAAAGGTTCATCATAACTGAAAGGCGGGAATAATCGGGTTCACCAGGTTTTGCAACCATCCTCTGGGCAAATTCAAGTTGATACATCAAAATAGCAAAATCAAAGTCATAATGGAGGAGTTTGAAGGTTATGGGGGAGGATATTTGATAGGGTAGATTTGAAACCACTTTGGAAAAATATGGAAAGTCTAGTTTGGTGGCATCACCTATCAGTATCTCAACATTGGAAATATCCTTTTCAATAAGTCTTTCCCTAAGAATAGGAATAATCCGTTTATCCTGTTCAATGGCAATTACTTTAGATACTTTACTTGCTAAAGGAACTGTTAAGGTGCCTATTCCTGCCCCTATCTCTAGTACAATATCGGAATCATCGAGCTGGGCATTTTCAATTATCTTTGATAAAAAATGATTGTTAATAAGGTAATTCTGGCCTTTCCTTCGGTCTAAGTGTATATGATATTTTTTTAATAGATTAAAGGTTTCTTTGGCCAACATTTCCCTTATTAATTAAATTTTCTTTTAAGGGGTCTGGTAAAAAGGATATATTTCTTTTTACCTTTCCTATCTTCGGCAGCCTCAAGTTCCAATTGAATTCTCTTGGCAATCAGTTTCACAGGATCAGAAAGCATGGGAACTCGTTTTTTCACATCGTCGAAGTCCTTGAAAGGAGCTTCTTTTCGTGCTTGTATTATATCCCACATGTGCTTTTTGCCAATTCCAGGCAAAAGTTCAATCTGGTGCAGTCGGGTGGAAATAGGGCCTGCTTCATTGAAGAATTGGATAAATTTTTCCTCTTTTCTTTTTATAATTTCTTCAATAACATAATTAACCTCGATTTGGGCTGTTGAGGTTAGTTTGTTAAAGGGCAATCTACGATTTACCCTAGCGATTTTATCCCTTTGTCCTGCACCTATGTAAACCTTTTCATGAATGTCTAGGTTTATATTTTCCTTGGGAGTTAACTCCAGTAGGGTGAATTCTTCTGTACCGATGGCCTGAGCCACAGGTTTACGTTTGTAAGAGTTAGATCCCTCTTTGACATAACCTAGCGGTAGAAAGTCCAGAATTATCGCGTAATCCTCCATTTTATCACCCTGACAACAAATATATTAATTATAAAAGCACTTAGTTATTAAATAAGTCTAGATGCCATCTGATTGATATAATAATCATTCAGATTGTTATTTATTATGAATTTAATCTTCTCGGTATTTATTAACAATTTTTAATATGTTTTCTAGTTCTTCTTTCTTGTGTGATCCTCTTTCTTTAGCAAAAATTAGTCTCATGTCGTCCATATCTTCAGGCATAAGATCTGCTATCTTAATGGCTTGATTCTTTTTGATAATCTCTTCTAACTCACTTACCAGTTTAGCTGCGTTTTCCACTGATATTTTGGAGAATTTAGTGACATGATCCAATGCCAGATTCTGTTCATAACTTAGTTCATGGATTTTCTCCCGTTCCTCCAGTAATGGCTTCACATTGACCAGAGGGATTGGATCTGTATCCAGGGTTTTCTTCCCAATCATCCCATCACTCTTGTATTTTAAGGTGTTCAGGTCTAATAATTAGCTTCTTAGCCTTATTCCCATCATTTATTGCAACTATGTAGGCACGACCCCTTCTTTCTGCCACTTTCCCGGTTTTACCATGGAAACGTGGGTGGGGTTGTCCTTTGTGAACACTGGGATCTATTATAATGTGAACCAGATCATTTTCCTGGAAGGTCTGTATTTTTTTGGTTATGGGATTGGTCCTCCCTGTTCTTAAACTCTTTTTAAGTTTGTACCTTGTCTTACTTCTAAAACCTCTTGATCTTTGAGTCATTTTCAATCCTCCAATTCAACCAGAAATGGTTTAAATATTATTTTATTCATTGATATCCAATTGATACTATTTTAATCTCTGAATACTCATCAAATCCGTATTATAAGTATTTTATATAAATCCTGTCTTGCAATACATGTCATTACGTATTCAATGTATTGTTCTCAGAGATTATAAGCTTTTAATTCATAATATAGCTTTATTAGGGGCTAAACTTACAATTTAAGGTAAAATTCGCGTGAATCTTTAGCGGTCATTCCTCGGTGAAATCGATTAAATTAATGATATTAATTTAGAGTTTATAAAACTATCTTTCTATAAACTCTACCCATTTAAATATTAACCTCCAGCACATCTAGATCAACACAAATGGCTTGACTTCCTAAGAGGGATGTAACACTGGGTTTTGTTCTGTCTTCATCCCCAGATATAAGTTCTTTGATATATAATCCGCCTTCGCATTTTATGATCAAATCAAAATGATTTGAATCAATTATTTTGGTTTCGACTTCTTTTACTTCCCTAACCCGTATTTTATCAGCTCTACGATGAGATACTCGGATGGGTGTTCTTTGATTGATAATTTTAAGAGTATTAAGGATTTTTAAATCATCATTGGAAATTGTATTTTCCACTTCTACCACTGCATGGTATGTTTTGAATGTTTCTGTAGATGATTTTTTTACACCGCTTCGGCGTTCTTTCCCCACCATTTGCAGATTAAGAACTTCAACTTTGCCCTGACTGTGGTTATTTATTTTTTCAGTTAATTCTTTCAAATTTAAACTACGAATTTTAGGCTCTTTAATCTCCAAAACGAAGGGTCTTCCTCTGCCCAGCATCCTAACATCTATATCTTCCCTACCTGCACCGTGAAATCGTGATTCCTGTCCTCCGCTTTCTTGGAGAACTCTTTCAGCTATTAACTCTTCAACTGATTCTGGATACATCTTACCTGTGAAATCACAAAAATCACACCCCTTGCCTCTGCATTTCCTGCAGGGCCATCTGGTCTGAGGTATTCCCCTTATAAGTTTACGGTACCGGCCTTCGAGGAACAGTGGGTTTATTTGAAGCTTCACTTTATCAGTGATATAGTCCATCATCACGACCATGTTGGGATTATCAAATTCCACTTCTTTATTCAGATGAATGGCTAATGCTTTACCAAACTCTCTGTTAATCTCTTTTTTTATACTTTCACTTTTAAAACCGGTTTTGTTCCATATAATTTTTTCTTTATCCAGTATTTCTTCAGGTAAACGGCAACCAACCAGGAAATTTGAGAATTCAATTTTTGAATTATTTATTTCATCTATTATTTTTTCTAATTTATTTTTAAGAGTTTCAAAGATGTCTCCACAGATGTAACATTCGTTACTCTTTTCAGGTAAGTCTTCTTCCGTGCTTAATGCAATTTTAAGTTTATGGCCTCTCTCACGATTATCTTTCCCAGAGATTTTTGGGTAGAAATTTCGACCTAAACACCGATCACAGATATTTCCTTCGGTAATCTTTATTATTTCAATGGCTTGATCCTTAATATTTTCCATATATAGTTTCCTGATATTTTATTTAACTAAATAATAGTATTGCCCTAATGATAGGTTAATGGAGGCTTTTTTGTTAATTTTCCAATTTGTTGATGTAATAATATCATTATTTAACAATATTTAATAAGAAAATAGCTCTAAATTAAGCCAGATCTGAATAATGGTTAAAAGATGTCATCGCATCATTTGGCGCATCATCTGCCCCAGGGGACCACCCATCTTACGTTTTCCGAAACCCTTTATGGCTTTTTTAGTAACTTGATAATATTTAAGAAGTTCTTTAACATCCTCGTTACGCATCCCGGAGCCTCTAGATATTCTTTTAACCCGGGATTGTTTGATGATCTCAGGATGACTAAGTTCCTCTTCAGTCATAGAATCCATGAGGATCTTGTATTTAGTAAGTTTCTCTTCAGTTATCTGCGAGGCGTTTTTGGGTAATTTCCCACCCATACCCGGTAACATATTCATCACCTGCTGCATGGGGCCCATTTTATTCATCATTTCAAACTGGCTGTACATATCTTTCAAGGTGAACTTACCGCTAAGCATGGCATCCATGGCTTCGGCATCAACATCTTCATCTACAATTTCCTCGGCACGTTCAATAAGAGTTTTAATATCGCCCATGCCCAATAATCTAGATATAAACCTTTCAGGATCAAAAACTTCCAGATCATCAATGCGTTCACCGGTACCAATAAATTTTATTGGGGCTCCAATCTCTGCAACTGCAGAAAGGGCCCCACCTCCTTTAGCTGATCCGTCGAGCTTAGTTATCACGATAGATCCAATTTCGGTGGTTTTACTGAAAGCCAGTGCCTGTTCTCTGGCTTGTTGACCTATAGTCCCATCAATAATCAGCATGACTTCGTCGGGCTCTACAACTGCCGATATTTGTTCCATTTCATCAAGAAGGTCTTTTTCCTCTTTATGACGTCCAGCAGTGTCTACAATGATTATGTCTTGTTTTTTAAATTCTTCTAAACCTTTTTGAGCTAGATCCAGGGCGTTGTCGTTATCAGGATCTCCATAGAGGGATATATTCAGGTTTTCTGTGAGTTGGCGAAGTTGTTCAAATGCGGCGGGTCTCCATGTGTCGGTACATATTATTGCAGGGTTGAAACCTTTTTTTTGCAAGTATTTACCCATTTTGCCGATTGTAGTGGTTTTACCGCTTCCTTGCAGCCCCATAAAGAGGATTTTGTATGGTTTCTTTTCTACTTGGACTTCAGCAGCTTTATCTCCCAGGAGGTGTACTAATTCTTCGTAAACAATTTTTATCACATGTTCCTTAGCTGTAACTCCTTTAGGGGGTTCTTCGTTTAAGGCTCTATCTTCAATGGTTTTGGATAGATTTAAAACAAGTTTAATATTAACATCAGACTGAATTAAAGCCCTTTGGATGTCTTTAATGACCTCTTTAACCACTTCTTCATCTATAATGGTCATTCCAGCAAGTTTCTTCATGGTTTTTGTCAGATTCTTGCCTAAGTTGCCTAACATAATATTTCACCAAGTCATCGCTGTTTTTTTGTTATTACAATTTATTTATTTAATTATTTATTTATATAGGGATTAGAAACATTCCAATCTCTTAAAACTTATCATTTTATTGGGCTGCACCGTTTGGAGCACAAACCTTATTTTTAGCAAAAATGCTATTTTAATAAAAACTCTTATTTTATAAAAATATAATTTTAATTACTTCTTTTCATACGATATATACTATTTAAGATATAAGTGTCGTGTTAAATGTAAACCTGATCAAGATCTGATGGAATTTTCTGGACGAAAAATGAGTAAATAAATGGGAAGTTCTTTTAAAAATATATGAAATGTGATTACCGATTTTTTATTATGATATGAAGACATTTGAATGAGAATCTGTATAAAATTATGCTAGGAAAGGATAAACATAGAACATGCAAACAAGGACATGAATGTATATTAATAATGGTGATGACATGCTTGACAAGCTGGTAGAGAGTTTGATAGAATCTCCTATTGTAAAAAAAGGTGATTATAATTATTTTGTAAACCCCATAACTGATGGGGTTCCTCTGGTTGAATCAGGATTGCTTCAAGAAGTAGCAGAAGCTGTTTCGAAGTATGCAAATCTAAATGTAGACAAAATTGTGTGTGTGGAAGCCATGGGGATCCATTTGGCTACTACAATTTCCTTAAGCACCAATATTCCATTTGTAGTAGTGAGAAAACGTTCTTATGGTTTGGAGGGGGAGGTTGCAGTCCATCAAACAACTGGCTACAGTGAAGGTGAATTGTATATTAACGGTTTAAACAAAGGTGATCGTGTTTTCCTGGTAGATGACGTGGTCAGCACAGGGGGGACCATGGCTGCTGTTATTAAAGCCCTAAAACGTATTGGGGTGGAGATCATCGATGTAATGGCCATAATAGAAAAGGGTGATGGTAGGAAATTTGTAGAGAAAGAAACAGGAATCAAGGTCCACACATTAGTCAGGGCCAATGTAATAAAGGGTAAAGTAGTTATAGAGGCCTTCACGGCAGGAAAGAATAGTTCATAGTGGGTGAGGGCTGATTATTAAATGATAGGGATTCGATGTCTAATTACCAATTCAAAATAGAAGAAATTATTGATCAAATCCGGAGCACGGAAGCTAAAATTGTTGGCTTACAGTTTCCTGAAGGCCTTAAAATCCATGCAACAGACTTGGCCAGGGAAATAGAAGAACAAACAGATTCTTTAGTAGTGATTTCTGGTGATCCATGTTATGGTGCATGTGATCTTTCTGATAAGGAAATGGAAGGACTGGCTGATCTATTGATCCATTTTGGCCATACTCCTCTCCCTATTGACCAGAAGATTCCCACTATTTTTGTAGAAGCACACTACCAGTTGGAATCCTTAAAAATCTTGGAAAAAGCATTAGAACTTCTTAAAGGAAAGAAAGATATTGGTTTGGTGACTACCACTCAGCATCTACACCTTTTGGAAGATGCTGCGCATTTACTTGAGGAAAAGGGGAAAAAAGTTATAATGAAGGCAGGAACAGGAACTCTGAAAGGGCAAGTTTTGGGATGCAACTTTTCAGCTGTTCAAGATTTACCAGTCGATGCCTTCCTTTACTTGGGCAGTGGTAATTTCCATCCATTAGGAATAAAACTCTCCACTAAAAAAACCGTGATTATTGCTGATCCCTATCTTAACCAAGTAAGAGATATAGATGAATTCGCTGATAGAATTCTCAGGATACGTTTTGCAAGGATAACTCGTGCTTCTGAAGCTGAAAAATTTGGAATTTTAATCTCTTCCAAAGAGGGGCAGTCCCGTTGGGAACTGGCAAAAAATTTAAAGAATATGATCAGTGAAGGTGGTAAGGAAGCTTATCTGATCCTTCTCGACGAAATCAACCCTCCAAGTTTAATGCCTTTCATGAATTTAGATGCTTTTGTAGTGACAGCCTGTCCTCGAATAGCTGTAGATGATTCTAAAATGTATGAGAAACCCCTTTTAACTCCTCAGGAATTAGAAATTGTTCTGGGGATGAGAGATTGGGAAGATTATGAGATGGATGAGATTAAATACTAAGATAATATAATCATTAATCCACAACAAATTTAAGCAGATGACCTTCAATACAAATTTATAATTAAAATTCTATTTCATATATTATTGACATTATAAAATTCATAAAAGATTATCTTCACATAAACATGAATAAAAGCATAATATTAGAATTAAATGTTGCATTCCGAACTTTAAAATCCATCAGATAATCAATATTCAATAAATAATAACAGTTCAATAATAATCATTTACATTCCCAGTATTGTTCTAATGTTAACACTAATAATAATATAGTCACAAATATTAAGTCGAATTTATGATGAAAGATTCAAGTATTTTATCCACATTAACTGTTTTCAATAAATGATATTAATCCTTTAAATGGTTTTTTAGAATAAAAAAATACGAATAATATCCACACAAATAAAAACAAAGCATATGGGGCTAAAATTACTCTTAAAACGTCTATTAATATAAAAAGCAAAGATGGAATTGATTAAACTTGTTTTTTTAAATGAGGTGAATTAGATGAAAACAAAAAACGGAGATTTCGTTCTTCCTGGTGACGCATTAGGAGTCACTGAGGAGTTTCTCCCGTCAGAATGGACCTACGATGATCATGGTGATATCCGGTCCCTGGTAGCGGGAAAAGTAAACATAGATCAGAAAAACAAAAAAATATCCATAGTTCCCAAAACAAAATCCCCTGCCATACTAAACAAGGGGGACGTGATTTTAGGCCAAATAAGGGAAGTAAGAGGGCAAAGAGCTTTAGTAGATGTCGATGGAATTAAAGATAGTAAAAGAAGCCTTCCCATCACATTTCTAGGTGCTATACACATCTCCCAGGCCCGAAAGGGATATGTGGACAAACTGACTGACGATTTCCGCATTGGAGATTTAATACAGGCCAAGGTTACCAAAGTCATGGGAGTGGACAATGCTGATTTAACTACTGCTGAAAATGAATTGGGTGTCTTGAAGGCCATGTGTACCAACTGTCGACATTTCATGAAAAAAATAGGCAAGAAAGAAGTTAAATGTCCCAATTGTGGTAGAAAAGAGACAAGAAACATCTCTTCAAATTATGAGGGATAAGATGAAGATTATAACAGATAAAAAGAATGAATTAGAGATTGAAATTACTGGAGAGACACACACGCTCTGTAACACTCTTAGAAAGACCCTTATGGAAGATAAGGATGTTGAAGCAGCAGCATATGTAATTGAACATCCAATTATTGGGGAGCCAAAGCTCTACATAAAGGCAAAAAATCCTAAAAAATCCCTCAAAAAAGCAGCTGAAACTTTAAAATCAAGATGTGAAGAGTTCAAAGAACTCATAGAATCTGATGCTGATGGAAAAACTAAAGGAAAAAAGAAAGCTAAAAAGCCAGCAAAAAAGGCAGCCAAAACCACCAAGAAGACCACCAAAAAGAAAAAATGAAGTCAAAAAATTCCGAAACATTAAGCAGGAAATAAGGATCCTTGGAGTTGACGACGCTCCATTTACACCCCACACCCATGAACAAGTCATGCTTGTGGGAACGGTTTTTAGGGCAGGAAATTGGTTAGATGGCGTAATCACCACCAAGATAACTATTGACGGTAACGACGCCACTGATTCTCTAATTGAGATGGTAAACAAATCTAGACACCAGGATCAGTTGGGAGTTATGATGCTGGATGGGATTACCTTTGGCGGATTTAATGTGGTTGATATCAAGAAGGTATTCCAGGAAACAGGAGTGCCAGTTATAGTTATCATGCGCAGATATCCTGATTTATCACGCATAAAAAAAGCTTTGAAAAACTTTCATGATTGGGAAGAAAGATGGAAACACATTCTTGAAGCTGGAGAGATTTACAAGATTGATAAGATCCACAACCAAGAATCAATTTATATGCAGACCAGCGGAATCAGTAAGGAAGATGCACAGAAGATTGTGATACTTTCAACAACTAGGAGTGCAATACCCGAACCCATCCGTGCTGCCCATATCATAGCTGCTGGTGTTATCACTGGAGAATCGAAAGGAAATGCTTAATGTCTTTTTAATCCAATTATTATGAATTATAAACTTTTTGCATTAATCAATCCGCAACATAAAATTAACATACCCAACGATCCATAAAATGATTATAGAGGGGAGTGTACATATAAAAGATTCTAGATACCCTTTATTGACTGTTGACGCATTGATAACTGATGAAAATGGTAAAATAATATTAATAAAGCGGAAAAACAATCCTTTTCAGGGATCATGGGCACTGCCCGGTGGTTTTGTCGAATATGGAGAAACTGTTGAAGAAGCTGTTTTAAGAGAAGTTAAGGAAGAAACAGGAATTTTAATAGAAATTTTGGGGTTATTAGGCGTTTATTCCGATCCTGGAAGAGATCCTAGGGGGCACATGATCACAATATGCTTTTTAACTCTTAAAACGGAGGGTAAACTCAAGTCAGACACGGATGCTCAGGATGTTTCTTCATTTACAGTTAAAGAGGCACTTAAAATGGATTTAGCCTTTGACCATCATGAAATTCTTAAGGATGGGTTAAAAAGATTGGAATTGTTGATAAAAAAATAAATTAGACTAATAACAAATCAACTAGCAGGCAAATAATCAAAAAATAATAATATTGGATATTTATTGATAATTATTGTGAGTTTAAATTTTATCAGGAGGATTTAAATGGAATTTTGTCCTAAATGCGGAACAGTTCTGTTCCCTAAAGGGGACCGTTTCGAATGTTCATGCGGTTACCAAAAAAAGATAACCAAAGAATCACTAAGTGAATATGAGGTTTCTGAGAAAGTATCCCCCAAAGAGAATGTGATTGTAACTGGGGATGATGTTAAAACCCTGCCCACTACCAAAGCTTTATGCCCTAAATGTGGTAATCGGGAGGCATTTTGGTGGTTACAGCAGACAAGAAGGGCTGACGAATCTGAAACCAGGTTTTTAAGATGCACTAAGTGTGGACAAACCTGGCGAGAGTATGATTGATATTTGAAGGAGAGCTACTAAAAATGGGGGAAGAATCTAAAAAAGGGAGCCAGGAACATAAGATTTCTGAAAAAGAATTATTAAAGGCATCCCAATCAAATAAACAGACTAAAAGCGAATCTATTACTAAGAATAACTCTTTCATGGGTTCATCAACCACTAAAAAGAATAAAAAATCTTCAAAACGTTTCAGAGATTTTTTAATGGGTTCCGAAAGTTTAGATTCAGAATCAGATTTTAATAATAAGGCTTCGTATAATAAATCTTCAGATAATTCTCAGGAAAAGAAAGTAAATAATAAACAAGAAGAATATAATAACGCTCCGTCTGAGTCACATGAATTCCATTTAACTCAGGAATTCATGAAATTTAAAAGTTACCGATATCTACATTCCAATAAGGAACAAATTATTCGGATTGGTGGAGGACTAATAGGAGTTTTATTCATAATCGCAGGAGTATTGTATCTTTTTGGGGGTTCGATACGATTAGCAGATAATGTAATATACGGTGAACGAGCAGTATTATCAGCTTTTTCAATTCTTATTGGAATCCTTATAATCGCAGGTTTTTTCGGGCGCCGTTTGTTAGCAGTAACTTTCCTCAAAAAAATACACTCAGAACTAGAAGAAGTAGAAGAAGCACCTTCCACCAAAAAATCATCAAATGAAAAGAAAAAATCATTCCATGTAAAAGAAAAACAAAAGGATAATATAGAAGAGAAGGATAAAAAGTAATTTCAAGGAGGATGAACATGTTCAAGGCAGTTTTAAGCGATTCTAATATTTTGAAGACCAGTTTTGATGCCATCTCATCCATTGTTGATGAAGTGCAGATGCAAGCAGACGAAGAAGGCATTAGGCTTGATGCACTCGACCGCAGTCACATTACATTTGTGCACCTGGAGTTAAAAAAAAGTTTATTTGACGAATACCAGTGTGATGAGCCAATGAAGATCAACGTGGACACTGAAGAGTTGATGAAGGTCTTAAAAAGAGCTAAAGCAGAGGATATGGTGGAACTTACCGTTGATGAGGGTAACCTAATCTTAACATTTGAGGGTGAAGCCAAGAGAACATTCAAAATTAGATTAATAGATATAGAATATGAAGCTCCCAGCCCACCACAACTAGAATACCCAACTGAATTCGAAGTACCTTTTACTCTACTTAAAGATTCTATTCAGGATATAGGTATAGTTTCTGATAAGATAGCTCTTCAAGTAAATGAGGATAAATTCGCAGCTTCAGCAGAGGGGGAGTTTGGTGATGCTCAAATTGAGTATTTACATGGAGAAAAGATAAATGAATCGGCAAAGTCGATTTTTTCCCTTGAGAAAGTTAAAGAAATGTTAAAAGCAGACAAATTCTCGGAATCTGCAGTTTTACGGCTGGGAAATGACATGCCTCTGAACCTTGCACTGCAAATGGCCTCTGATGAAGGTGAACTAAGTTTTCTCTTAGCTCCTAGAATTGAAAGTGAAGAATAAAGTGAGGAATAGGGTTGGATGATTTTTTCCAGAATTTGAGGGAGATTCAAAAGAAGGAAAGGAGTTTAAGTAGTTTATCTGCTGTGGGTGATGATTTCTACCAAGACATCTCTAATTATTTCAATAAACTCATGGAAAGGATAGATAATAATCCATTTTCATTTGAATCATACCTCCTCCGAGATGCCCAAAGAATTGTAGCTGAAATATGCGAGAGAAGAGAGCATAAAATAGCTAACAGCGTTGTTATGAATGTACAACGCTCATATAAGATTTTTAAGGATTCCTTGGGAGATGGAAAACCCCAAATTCCATTAAATTCAACACCTGAAGAACAAAAATTGTACAGGGAGCTCTATAAGTCCCTAGCGACTTATAGGCAGGACATGCGATCTCCTTTAATATCATATTCCGATAAAAAAGACCAAAGGTTAACCTCAGTACTACCTTCTTCAAAAATGGATTCTAAAACCATTAAGAAGGATGTTGAGAAATTCACCGATGATAATATAAATGATGATGCAGCTGCTTCAGCTGATGTTAGGATCCCTATCAATCAAAAAGCAGAAGTAGCTCCAGATGTGAATGAAATTCCTCCTGAAATTCAGGATGAAATTTACAAGGAGTTTGGAAAGGAGCCTTCCCGTCAAGATTCCAAGAAATCATCAATATCTATAAGAGAAACGGAATTCAAAGATGATAAAAACGCTTCAAGTAATTCTGATAGTATTAAGGAAAAATCTGAGATCAATAAGGTTGAATCGTCTGATAATAATCTCATTACTGTATCAAAAAATGATTCAGGGGTTACCAAGACATCAACAGAAGTTTTAATGATCCTTGATGAGTTGCCTCCCATCATGGGTGTTGATCGAAAGGTTTATGGTCCTTTATCGCCTGGTGATATTATTAGCATGCCTGTGCCCAATGCCCGCATACTTATTAAAAATCATAAGGGAAAGTCCATCCAAAGGTATAAATAAATAGTGAAATATAAATAGCGAGATATAGATTAAGGCTTTTTATAATAGTCCGAGGACCATTAATCAATTTTACAGGTCAGATGACTTATTTTCACAGCCAAAGAGGTGATTATATGAAGATTCCTAAAGAAAGGAAAACTTATTGTCCAAATTGTAAGAAACACACAATTCACACAGTTTTAGAATCAAAAAGAAGAAAGGCCAGCGAACTTAAGTGGGGTCAACGCCAGTTTCGAAGGGTGACTAGTGGTTACCGTGGATATCCCCGTCCTTTACCCTCAGGAAACAAACCAACTAAAAAACTGGATTTAAGATACAAATGCAAAGAATGCAACAAATCCCACATTAAACGCTCCACATTTAGGGCTGGAAAAGTAGAATTCATCCAGCAGTAGGTGTATAAAATGTCAAAAAGTAAAAGTAACTTTTTAAGAGTAAAATGTGGAGATTGCGGCAACCAGCAAGTGGTCTTTGATCATGCTGCCTCTAAAGTGGAATGCATAATCTGTGGTAAATCCTTGGTGAAATCTAAGGGTGGAAAATCCGAAATTGTTGCCCAAATAGTAGAAGTGTTGGATTAAGGTGTTTTAATGGTAAGAATGAAGCATAAGTGGCCGCAAGAAGGCGATTTAGTAGTGGCCACAGTGCACAAGGTCCTCAACTACGGTGCATTTGCCAAACTGGAAGAATATCCTGGAGAAGAAGCTTTCATACACATTTCTGAAGTGTCTGCAGGATGGGTAAAAAACATCCGAGACTACGTAAGGGAAAATCAGAAGATCGTGGCTCGTGTACTGCGAGTTAACCCTAAAAAGGGTCATGTTGATGTCTCCATGAAAAGGATCCGGGAGGATCAGAGGACTCGTAAAATACAACAATGGAAAATTGAACAAAAGGCAGAAAAACTGCTTGAATTCGCTGCTAAAAGCTTAAATAAGGATCTAAACACAGCTTACGAAGAAGTAGGCTATGGGATGATGGATGAGTTTGGAGATCTTTACGGGGCCTTCGAAATATCTGCTGAAGAAGGTAAAGACTCCCTTATAGAAAGAGGCATGGATGAAGAATGGGCTGCAGCCATAACTGAAGTAGCTAAGAAAAACATATCTCCTCCAGAAGTACAAATCACTGGATATGTTGATATAACTTCTTACGCTGTTGATGGTGTACAAATCATTCGCAATGCTTTAAATTCAATTAATAAAGATAATGTGTCAGTTCAATGTGTCGGTGCGCCACGATACAGGTTACTTGTTAAATCAGCTGATTATATCACTGCAGAAACTATTCTCAAGGATGCCGCGGACAAAGCTATTGAAATTGTTTTGGAAGCTGGTGGCGAGGGTGAGTTTCACAGGGAATTAGAATGAAATTGAAAATGAGAAGATGTCGCTCCTGTAAGGAATATACACTAAAGGATCACTGTCCCTACTGTGGTGGCGAGTTGGAAGTGGTATATCCTCCACGCTATTCTCCAGAGGATAAATATGGTAAATACCGGAGAACTCTCAAGAAACAGATCAAAGGCATTTAAACCATGTTTACTTTAAAAAAATCATAATTAACCCTTATACGCACTGAATTAATTTCTAATTCCATCAATCCGTTATATATAATTAGTTTAGGGAATTAAGCTACTATTGAGAGCATACTTTGCCTAGGAGTGTTTAAATGAAAGAAACATTCATAAAAATGATTAAAGAAGTGGATCTTGATGATCCCATATTTATTGAAGCCTTACCAGGTATAGGTCACGTGGGTAAACTGGTTGCAGAACACCTTATCCACGAATTAGGAGCAGAGAAATTCGCTGAACTATATTCACCAGCATTCCCTCCACAAGTCTTTGTTGATGAAGATGGTATTGTGGAGCCAATGAAAAACGAGTTTTACTATCTTAAAAACCAGGGAGAAGATGAAAGAGACTTCATTTTCCTGGGAGGAAACACTCAAGGCCTCAGTCCAGAGGGACAATATGAGATATGTGGATATATACTTGATTTTGTGGAAAAATATGGTGTTAAAGAAATTTACACTCTCGGTGGTTTGGGAACAGGCCAACCAGTGGATAAACCAAAGGTCTACGGAGCAGCCACCAATAAAGAATTGGCAGAAATTCTCAAAGAATATGAAATAACCCTGAGATCGGCTGATGGGGGCATAATTGGGGCATCAGGCCTTATTCTTGGTTTGGGAATTTCCAGAGGCATGAATGGGGTTTGTCTCATGGGTGAAACCCCAGGTTACTTCATCGACGCCGATGCATCAAAGGCAGTGCTTACAGCGCTATTGAAAATGATAAAAGTGGATGTCGATGTGGCAAAACTTGAAGAACGTGCCGAAGAAACCCGAAAAATGATTAGCAAGGCTCAGCAGATGGAAAGAGAGATGGCTGAGCGGATGAACATAGTCCCTGGTGAAGAAGACCTGAGATACATAGGCTGATTCACATTAAAATCTTTTTAATACACCGATTAGAATCTTTCTTTTTTTTTATTAATTTTCAACATATTTAATATAAAAGAAAAGGGGTGAAAAATTGATTATCAGGGCTGATCTGCATATTCATGGCCGTTACTCAATGGCCACTTCGAAAAATATGACTCCCGAGTTATTATCTTCACAGGGAAGCCTCAAGGGACTGCATCTAGTTGCTACGGGGGATGCGTTTCATCAAGGATGGCTTAATATGATTGAAGAGGCCACAGAAGAGGTCAACCAAGGAGTTTTCAGGATCAGGGAAAATGAAAAAGTCCATAATGAATTTCTTCAGGAAGAAATCCAGGAAGGGCTTCCAAAAAATCCAGAAACCAATCTTATTCTCACAGCTGAAGTTGAGGACTCTAAAAGAGTTCACCATCTTATTATTCTTCCTTCCTTTGAAGCAGCCTATAGTATACGCAAAAAACTTAAGGGAAACCTTGATTCAGATGGAAGGCCAAGGGTCCGTATGAATGGTGCCGAAATACAGGAATTAGTACGGAATAACGGCTGTATAATGGGTCCTTCTCATGCATTCACACCCTGGACTAGCATATACAAAGAATATGATAGTCTAATGGACTGTTATTGTGAAACTCCTGATTTTGTGGAGCTTGGGCTCTCGGCAGATACGGATATGGCAGATCGTATTGAAGAATTACAGGAGATACCATTCCTTACCAACTCTGACGCACACTCCCCCTGGCCCCATCGTTTGGGACGTGAGTTTAATGAAATTGACGTTAAAAATATAAGCTTCCCTGCACTGGCCCGTGCAATCTGTGACAAGAAGATCACAGCAAATTATGGGTTCGACCCACGCCTGGGTAAATATCATCACACTGCCTGTACCAAATGCTACCAGCAGTTCCATCCAGAGGATGCCATACGAATGAATATGAAATGTCCCTGTGGAGGAACCATTAAAAAAGGAGTTGACTATCGGGTGGAGGAGCTTGCCACCTGGAATGAACCCCAACACCCCACCCACAGACCACCATATATCCATATAATGCCTTTGGCTGAAATCATAAGTCTCACCTACAGTAAAGGAGTTACCACCAAATTCGTGCAGAGAAAATGGCAAGAATTAATTTTGCACTTTGGTGATGAAATTTCCGTCTTGATTGATGCTCCAATGAAAGATTTGGCCGAAATTGACCCTGAAATTGCCCGAAGGATAAGTGCATTTCGGGATAAAACCCTGCAGATTAGGGTAGGTGGTGGGGGAAAATATGGGGAAATGGTATTTAACGAGGATGAAGAAGTTGTTAATGAAGTTTATAAAAATGAAAATTCCACATTAGATGCATTTATGAAATAATATCATATTTCTGGAAATACAATTGCCACGAGAAAAGTTTTTATATATCGTATTAAGTTAACCATTATGAAAGAAGCAAGATTTTAGGATTTACTTCAGAATAAGAATAATGAGGTGTTTATGTATGAGTATAATGATGGAATATTCTTGGTGGATTTTAGCAGTTATAATTTGTGGGTTTGTCCTGGTAAGTTTAATAATGCAGGTTTTAAACAGAAATCCTGTTGAATAATTTTTTTAAAACTGTTGATTGTATTATTAGAACTAATTATATTATTCATCTTTTTTTCCTGGGTGACAACTTTTTAATAGACTGCAATCAAATTTATTTTTATGGATTTTGAAATTGAAGAAATGAAATCCAGTGATTGGGATCAAGTCTCGTTAATCTACCAAGAAGGTATTAAGACAGGCGATGCAACTTTCGAAAAATCAATACCTTCCTGGGATTTGTGGGTTTCAAATCATATATCTGGGTGTAATCTCGTCGCAAGAAGTGAAAACAGAATTTTAGGATGGGCTGCATTATCCCGAACATCCCACAGAAAAGTCTATTCTGGAGTTGCCGAAGCCAGTGTTTATGTAATGGAAAAATACCAGGGAAAAGGCATCGGAACATCTCTTTTAAGAAAATTAATAGAATTATCTGAAAATAAGGAAATCTGGACATTACAAGCAGGAATTTTCCCAGAGAACAAAATCAGCATAGATTTACATAAAAAATGCGGGTTTCGAGTTGTTGGAACTCGGGAAAAAATAGGAAAAATGCATTTTATTTGGCGTGATGTTGTCCTTATGGAAAGGCGTAGCAAAATAGTGGGCATTGATAATAGTAACGGACCCGCCGGGATTTGAACCCGGGACCCTCAGATTAGGAGTCTGATGCCCTATCCTGGCTAGGCTACGGGCCCATTATGATTTATTTTCAATTATTATTTATTATTATATCTTAAACTTTACTATTTCGAATAAAAAAGGGTACAAGTAACGGACCCGCCGGGATTTGAACCCGGGACCTTCGGATTAGAAGTCCGACGCCCTATCCAGCTAGGCTACGGGCCCGTATGAATTTAAATATATGCGGGGGATTCCCCTTCACTCTTAACGGCATTAGCAAGCTCTTTAAGCCGCGACTCAATCTCTTCTGCCTCTTTTAAGAGTGGTTCTGGATTTACTTCTATGTCCAGCATCCTATTTAAAACATCCACTACACTGGCAGCAGCACGGGGATCAGGGTACTGATTTAGAACCTCGGCAAATAAACATGATCCTGTAATGTCACGGCTTATGCTTCTGGTTAAAAGAGTCCCTGAAAGTCCGTTAATATTTCCAAAGGGGAGTATGGGTAGTTCAAGATCCCCTAACCTTTTAAGACCTTCTGGTGAGTTAGCTGCACCCGCAACTCCGTTAGTTTTTTGACGGACAGCAATACTATTTAACGTTATGATTTCTTTACTGTTATTTCGCTCCATCCAGTCCACAATGGCGTTGGTCATGTCGTAAGTTACGTTTGGTGGAACAACAAAGTCTGATAGGAATAGAACCAATTCATCAACGGAATAAATCCTAAATGGGTGAATTGCAACTCCTCTGTAAAGAACAGCGAGTGGTGGGAAGTATTTGGATTCGATGTGTCCAATTTCCTTCATTTTAAGTTCTTCTACTAGGAGCCATCCCACTATGTTACCAATGAGTCCCAGTTCTGGAGATCCTTCTATTACTGATGCGTTTTCTATATCTTCTGATATTATTTTACAACATTCTACTTCTGTTTCCACCATTTTGACCATTAGGGTGCACCCCCAGCCCCTCCTAAATTCTTACCTGTCTGGGAATCAATGTATATTTCACCAACCGGATTACCATTCATAATAATTGGCACAACATAAATCTTTTTGCCATTGGAATTAATCAGATTTGGAGTTCCTGCAGTTGCCCCTTCTTGTATAATTGATTTTTGAGCAATCGCTTTAGCTTCTGAAGATGATATTTTCACATTATCACTTCCTGATCCACTTGACTGTTGACTAATAGATGTTGATGGACTGGATGCTGAACTTTGGTGACTTCCAGAATCAGTTCCATCAGAACCTGATGTTTGGTCTGAATCGGGATTATTTGATGCTACTGGTTGCCATAGTCCGGGAGTGTTTGATATCTGGTAACCTGCAGCAGCGACTCCTATTAAAAGAACTATAACCACCGATACCAGAATTTTGGAGTCTATCATCCGATCACCTCTTCACAGATTTATTCTTTAATAATATTATCCCTATTTCTAGTTATATGTCCTAGAGGTTATATTTATCTAATTTATATAGGTTAATAATTTATTTAGAGTTTTCGAGATTTCAATTTTAGATTATTAGTATCTAATTAATACAATATGTTTGAATTCCAATTTATAAAGTTCATTCCAATAGAAAGAATCATTATGTATTTTTTTTAATTATTAGTTGGAATTCATTAATTAGTTTATACTGCTATTTAAATTTTTCATTTTAGTTTTTAAAGAAAAGCTTATAATATTATTTAAAAGTTAGAAATAATGATGTTCTTATAAAAACTAAGAGGTGATACATTTGAGCGAACGAGTAGTTATCTCGCCTACCTCACGACAGGAAGGACACGCAGAGTTGGTCATGGAAGTCGATGATGAAGGAATAGTAACCAAGGGACGATACTTCAGTATTACTCCCGTTAGAGGTTTAGAAAAGATGTTAACAGGTAAAGCCCCAGAATCCGCGCCAGTATATGCGCAAAGGATCTGTGGTGTATGCCCTATACCACACACTCTGGCTTCAGCAGAAGCTATGGATGATTCATTAGGTATAGAAATACCCAAAGCAGCAAGACAATTAAGGGAATTAACATTAGCAGCCCACCACATCAACAGCCATGCAATACACCAATTTCTCATTGCTCCTGATGTTGTGCCAGACGACCTGATGGTGACAGCAATAAATTCCGTATCTGAAATCAGAAAAACCGTCCAGATGGTAGTGGACATAGTTGCGGGAGAAGGAATTCACCCATCTGATATCAGAATTGGTGGAATGGCAAGTAACATAAGTGAAGTAGCAAGAAAAAGATTATACGCAAGATGCAAACAACTAAAACCAAAATTAGACGCACACGTTGAATTAATCATTGGTTTAGTCGCAGACAAAGGATTCCCAGAAGGTTTAGGTGTAACAAACGCACCAACACTTGCTACTGATATATTATATGGTAACAGGGAAAACTTCGATCTAGACAGATTCACAGAAATAATGCCAGAAAGCTGGTTCGACGACCCAGAAATAGCCAAAAGAGCCTGTTCAACCGTCCCATTATATGATGGAAGAAATGTGGAAGTAGGTCCAAGGGCTAGGTTAGCCACATATGGTGATTTCAAAGAAAGAGGTGTTGTAGCTCAGCACGTAGCCAGAGCATTAGAGATGAAAACAGCACTATCCAAAATTATAGATACACTAGCTGAACTAGACACATCTGCTCCTGTAATGGCTGATTTTGACATAAGGGGTACTAACAAGCTGGGAGTAGGTGCTATTGAAGGACCACGTGGAATGGACGTACACATGGCACAAGTTGCCAATGGTAAAACACAGTTCTACAGCTGTCTGGTACCAACCACTTGGAACATACCAACCATGGGTATAGCAACCGAAGGATTCCACCATGAATTCGGACCTCACGTTATCCGAGCCTACGATCCATGTCTGTCCTGTGCGACTCACATGATCGTAATTGACGACGAAGACAGGAGCATTCTCAAAGACGAGATGGTCAGGATTTAAGGGAAAAGCATGCCATACAGTGCAGAGATAATCGTGGTCGGATGCGGAAACATCCTTTTTGCAGATGACGGATTCGGACCAGAAGTGATAAAGGCACTTGGAGAATACTCTAAGGAAAAACCCCTACCAGAGAATGTCATGATAATAGATGCAGGTACTGGTGGTCCCCACTTTGTATTCAGCCTTCCTCATGAAGAGTGGAAGAAGATGATAGTGGTGGATGTTGTACAATTCAACGCAGAACCAGGCACTCTTCGCAAATTCAGCGTGGACGAAATACCAAAAGGTTCATATGAAAACGTGCATTCATGGCCTGTAAATGAGCCATTACATGACTTGGCAAAAACTTGCGAAGTTATGGTAATCGGATGCCAACCAGAACATATCTCTGCCCCCGATGTTGAAATGGGGTTAACCAAAAGTGTGGAATATGCCATTCCCGAGGCCATTAAAATGATATTAAAAGAAATAGGGGTTAGTTGATGTCAATATTAGCCCGCATTAAATCGTTTTTAGGAATGGAGGCAAAACCTGACGAAAAAGCTTCTAAAGAGGAGGTTGAAAAAGTGGCTGAAGAAAAAGCTAAACCAAAAATAGGATACATTCACTTGAGTGGATGTACCGGAGACGGAATGTCGTTAACTGAAAACTACGACATCTTAGCACCTTTACTAACTGAAATGGTGGATATAGTTTACGGACAAACCCTGGTAGATCTATGGGAAATGCCAGAAATGGACATAGCACTGGTGGAAGGATCATGTTGTTTACAAGATGAACACAGTGTGAAAGAACTAATGGAAGTACGGGAAAAAGCTGGCTTAGTAGTGGCCTTTGGGTCCTGCGCAGCAACCGGTTGTTTCACCCGTTACTCCAGAGGAGGACAGCAAGCACAACCAAACCATGAATCGTTTGTACCAATAGCTGACCTAGTTAAAGTAGATCTATCTATACCTGGCTGCCCACCATCACCCGAAATAATTGCTAAAACAGTAGTAGCTGTTATAAACGGTGACATGGACTACTTAGCACCTATGATGGACCTGGCAGGATACACTGAAGCATGTGGATGTGACCTGCAGACCAAAGTGGTCAACCAGGCCCTATGTATAGGATGTGGAACTTGTGCCATGGCTTGCCAGACCAGAGCTCTAAGCATGACCAATGGAAGACCTGAACTAAACGAAGACCGCTGCATTAAATGTGGAATCTGCTATGTGCAGTGCCCACGAAGCTGGTGGCCTGCTGACAGGATCAAACAGGACTTAGGGTTATAGGAGGTGAAAAAATGGTATTAGGAACCTACAAAGAAGTAGTTGCAGCAAGATCAACTGACAAACAGATCCAAAAAATAGCCCAAGACGGAGGGATAGTATCTGGATTATTCTGCTATGCCCTGGATGAAGGATTAATCGACGGTGCAGTAGTAGCAGGACCAACCGATGTCATGTGGAAACCAGAACCAATGGTAGCCATGTCCTCAGATGAGATACTGGCTGCTGCTGGAACCAAATACACCTTCTCCCCTAACGTCTGGATGCTAAAACAAGCAGTTCGACAGTACGGTCTGGAGAAAGTTGGAACCGTAGCAATACCCTGCCAGAGTATGGGAATCCGAAAAATGCAGTCTTATCCATTTGGTGTAAGGTTCCTTGCAGATAAAATAGCCTTAACCTTAGGTATTTTCTGCATGGAAAACTTCCCATATGAGTCATTAAGGACTTTCATCTCAGAAAAAGCAGGTGTTGACTTCGACTTGGTGGAAAAAATGGACATAGGAAAAGGCAAATTCTGGATAGAAACTGCCGATCAAACACTAACCATCCCACTAAAAGAAACCCACGGTTACGAACAGAACGGATGCAAAGTCTGCTTGGACTATGTATGTGAATTGGCTGATGTGTCAACTGGTTCAGTTGGAACACCTGACGGCTGGTCCACAGTATTTGTCAGAACCGATGCTGGTGAAACAGTATTCAAACAGGCTGTTGAAGCTGGACTCATTGAAACCAAATCAATGGATGATGTGAAACCAGGTTTAGGTCTACTTGAAAAACTGGCAACTGACAAGAAAACCAAAGCCATGAAAGTCATTGACGAAAGGAAGGCAATGGGCCTACCTGTGCCATACAAAGGCAGCAGCGAAAAAGAAGACCCACTAGCAAATATCTAAGGGATTTAACATCCCTAAATTTTCTCTTTTTTTAAATAAATAATTATACTATGGTTTAGTTTTTTTAGAAATTTAGCTATTTAAGGGCATGCATTATAAAATGTGTGTGATTCTCATCAATTCGGCATTACAAAAATTATATAATATTAATTCTAACGATTTTAATAAAATCTGGTCATAATAACTTAATTATAATGTGATAAGATAGATTATTAAGGATTAATAAAGGGAAGGCATTAATTTATTAAATGACATAGAATGGTTTAGTGAATGGGGAGTGAAACAAATGGACACATTTTTGATAGCAGGTGCAATGCTATTAGCATATGCGGGCATGATAATACTTTACTACCGCTTGAGATCACAAGAAAGGCAAAAAAAGATATCTAAATTGATGATGGACGGTGTTATGAGTCTCAGGCGTGGGGTTTATGATAAAGCTGCAACTTACTTCAAAATAGCCTATGAATACTCTGAGGAAATAAATGATCATCAACACATGGCTGATGCCCTTTACAACATGGGATTAGTGTGCAAAGAACAAGGAGACAATGATAATGCTGTTTACTTCTTTCATGAGGCTTCAAAGTTATATGAGGGAGTTGAAGATTATAATGGGAAAGACAAAGCACATAGTGCTTTAGATTCACTTAAACAATAACCTTTTTCGAGTATTTTGGTAAGAAGAGTAAGATATATCTCAATCAGTTGTTATTATGCAACCGTCTTGCTCTACAATAACGGTGTGTTCTGCTTGGGCAACCCTAGCACCACTTTTCTCACGAAGAACATGGTAAGGATAGACGGCTCGGGAAGAGATAAGCTGTCGCATTGCTAGATTAACCTTCCGGATTTTTGTATCTTCTTCCAACCACCTTTGGGCGAATGGAAGATTTTTATAATCTTTTTTAATTATATCAAGTAATTTCCGGGATTCAACCAGGCGCAAAGGACGGTCACGAAGGAACCTGAAAATGAATGTATCTTTCATGTCTCCCACCATGCCCACACCGTCAGTCACAAACGGTTCAATGGCCAGAACATCCCCTTCTTCTAATATTTGCTGATTATTTTCCCTAACGTTAGGTACGGATAAGCCGGAGTGCAGGTTCCACTGATCTAGGCTGTGACCAGTGAGATTCGCTACAGGTAAAAAACCTTGGGATTTTACATATTCTTCTACAGCTTTCCCGATTTCGCCCAAAACTGCACCATCTCGGACGTTACTAATAGCCACATTAAGGGCTTCGTTAGCAGTGTCTATCATTTTTAGCTCTTTTTCTCGAGTATAAACTTTATCACCTGATGTGAAAGGACCCTCACCGGAGCCCACAACAACCGTGGTTGCAGAGTCAGCAATGTAACCATTTACATGGGCTCCTAAATCAATTTTAACCATATCTCCATCTTTAATAATTGTTGTGTCTCCAGAAGGAGAGGTGTAGTGAGCGGTAACTTCGTTAATGGAGATGTTGCAGGGAAAAGCAGGTAACCCTCCTCTTTTTTCAATTTCAGATTCAATGAAATTTATCAGAGTTAGAACTTTCATCCCTTCTTGCACTTCATTAACTGCAAGTTCTCTAACTTCTTTTACAATTCTACCCGCTTTTTGGTACATATCTATCATGGAATCACACTAATGTTAAGTTAAACAAATTAATTCTCATAGTTCATTGGTTATCAATAATTCTTACTGACTTAATCTCCTTTATATCCAGTACATAGTCAAATACTATGAACATAGATAACAAGCTTTATGATAAAGCTTTAATTATATAAATGTACATATTTATATGTAACATCTGGAAGCCAATAAGTTTTAGGGTACTTATTACTAAGGATTAATCATTATTGGCTAAAGCAGAAATTCAAATGTCTTTAATCATTAAACACTTAAAAAAGCTTAAAGTAAGAGTTCATAGTACTCTACAATTAGCATATCGAAAATATTGGTAAGGGGGAATATCATGGCAGATGTTGTAAGCATTCCACAGAACATTTTTTTACTTATTATTGCAGTAATAGCACTCGTAGCAATAATAGTAATAGTAATGCAATGGAGAAGAGTTAGAGAAGCCCAGAGTAATGTAATATTCCTTGAAAAACAAGCCGAACTTAAGAAAATCGAACTAGTTGAAAGGGATTTGGAATCTAAACGTCTAATGGAAAACGTGATACCACTTCCAAAGGACCAGCAGGAGAGGCTTTCTCAGATCAGGGGAGAAACATCGAAGATGATGCAAAAAGTTGGATTTCTCCATGGTGAAATTAATGAGAGAGTAACCCGACTTGAAACCAGAGCAGAATACGAAAAGCTTCAGAAATTACTAGAAGAAATAGAAAAAAAAGAAAAACAGATGGAAAAAAAGGGTAAAGGCATTGAAAGGGGGAAATAATCCATGACTCCATTGGAAGTATTTGCCATCCTTGTTTTGGCCGGAGCCATAGTTATACTTTTATATTATTATCTACAGGATAATCGCAGGCTAAATTTAGGTCAAATGAAAAGTGATGCCACAAATTTAGGTGAAAGAGTATATGGTGAGGCCAATAATTTAGGTGATAAAGTTCAATCAGGAGCCAGCAATCTGGGTGAAAAAGTATCTGGAGAAAAATCTATGTCAGGAATGGGTGAAAAATTAAATGTTTCAGGAGTCAGTGAAAAGGTTTCCGGGATGGGTGAAAAAATTAAGGGCAGAGTAAATGTTCCCATTAGCACCGATAACTTATCCCATCGCATAGACCTTTTCCTCAATGAACAGAGTGACCAGTTAATTGAGGACTGGGACTTGGCAACTAAAAAAGATTTGGCTGGACTTGAAAAACGTTTTAATGCAGTTTCAACAGATATAGAATCTCTTGAAAAACGTTTCAATGATTACAGTGATACAACCAACAAGAAACTGGCAAGTATTGAAGAACGCCTGGAAAAATTGGAGAACCCTGAAGAAGAACCTAAAAAGTAAAGATATTGAAAATGTAAGGGAACATTATTAAGATAAATGTTATTTATTTCTTTTTTTAGCCATTTTAGGGCTTATTTTTTTTTAAGCATATTTAAATTAATATAAAATAAAGAATAATCAAAAAAGAATTGAGGGAAACCTTTATATACATAAAAATTCAACAGTGATAGTACAGCGGGGTGGGGTAGTCTGGTGATCCCGCGGGGCTCATAACCCCGAGAGCCCTAGTTCAAATCTAGGCCCCGCTACTCATTTTTTAATGGCCAGCCGAAGGGCAGCTACCGGTTTCTGCCGATATTATGTCTGCAGTAAAACTGAGGAAACTCCACCCATCATACAGAATCGTGATGTCATAAGACATCTGCTGAGAAGCAGGACTCTGGAGCAGAAACGACACGTCTTCTGGTGGATGAACATGAAGATTCGTCTGATTGACACCAGAAGGAACGGTGAAACGGCCAATCCACGGGATGCAAGGGTAAACACTGCCAGTGAATACTGTATGAGGCAGAGGTAACCTGCATAGATGAATGCTGCCATGAACAGAAGGTGGGTTACTCTCGGCAGGCCATTACTTAATTTTATCATATCCAAACAACTAATATTATCCCACCTAAAAATTTAAAAAAGAAAAATTATTTTGAAGTTAATCTTTCTGGAAAAACATCAAAATTCCAGTTATTAATAGCCAGAAGCCAATCAAGATTCCGAGATAGAATGGATCGGAAATAAAATATCCGAATATCAGGTAGATCAGCCCGATAATTATGGCAACAACCCCATTCCAGCGGCTACCCCCAGCCTTAGTGAATGTGGCAACTATACCAACTATGATCAGGAATAAACCTGCCATATAGACTAATAATCCTGCCACGAAGCTGAAAAGACCAGGATTCAGGATGAATCCAAGACCAAGGACAAGAGAAATTATTCCTAAAACTATCTCCAAAAGTCCCAAGCCGGTGTTCACTTCTCTGTCGGTAAAACCTGCGATTATAAAACCTAATCCCAAAAATGCTACTCCCAGTCCTGTAAGAACACTGAGGGGGATTACTCCCAGTATAGGAACAGCTAATACTATTATACCCAAAATAATCAGCACAATAGCCATAGTATTTTTCTGCATATTATTCCCTCCATTAACAAACCCTAATTATCATATTTTTTCTTTTTAATTGGTATTATATTTTTTTATTATCTCCTTATTACCCCTATCGTCCTAAAATATGTGGAATTAGTTTTTTTTTAATGATAAAACTAGAAAATAAATCTTATAAAATGATAAGCAGTCATCAGTTTAACTACGATAGCTTCTTTAGAAAATACCTAAAAATTATTCAAAAAACTAAAATTAGAAAGAAAATTCGAGTTTATCTTTTAAAATCATCATAAACTCGTAAAGACTTGGATAAAGCAGTGGTTTCTGTTATGGATGCTCCAATAATTATGGCCAGGAGGAGTTGTTTGTCAGTGGCTCCGAACTCTCTGGCAACTTCCAGATGAGTGCTAAGACAGTGAGGCGATCCCAGGGCAGCAGCAGCACCAATTGACACGAATTCTTTGGTTAGTGGTGGTAAACTATCGTCTGCCATCATGAATTCTGCCTTATCAAAAAATGCCTTCAAAGCCGGGGGGTTCTCTGATAAAACCTCGAATATTTTTGGTACAAAACCAAAGTAATCATTAACCTTGCCGAGTATCTGAGTCACGTTTATGTTGTGATCTTTTCTTTTAGCATACACTAAATCACACCTTACTAAGTCCTTTATAATGTTACTATAAATAAAAAGAAGTTAGCTTTGATAAAGTAAATAGTTTTACTTTGCTACGCTAATTTCGTGGAGTGAAAATTTAAAATAAGGGGTTGAAAATATATTAATTTCAGATGTTTTTATCAGTGGCTTATGGCATCTTTCACTTTATCAAAAAAACCTTTCTCTTCATTGTAAATCTCATCACCACTTATGTCGGCAAATTCTTCCAGAAGCTCCTTCTGTCTTGGGCTGAGTTTTTTGGGAGTAACAACTTTCACTTTCACATATAGATTCCCTTTACCGTTCCAGCGTAAATGTGGCATTCCAAAACCTTTTATTCTGAAAGAAGTCCCAGTTTGAGTTCCTTCAGGTATTTTGAGCTCTACCGTCCCATCAATAGTGGGCACTTCGACTTTATCGCCTAAAGTCGCCTGAACAAAACTAATCGGTTTTTGGTAGTGGAGATTTGCCCCTTCTCGTTTGAAGTATTTGTGTGGTTTCACCCTTATAAGAACGTAAAGATCACCAGGTGGACCTCCACGTTTACCAACATCTCCTTCACCTGGAACGCGCAGGCGAGATCCATCTTCCACTCCTGGAGGTATTTTAACATTTATAGTGCTTTTTTGTTTGACAATACCTCTACCATGGCATTCCTGGCAGGGGCTGTCAATAATTTTCCCTTCACCATGGCAAGTGTTACAGGGGCGGATGGTTGCAAATTGTCCTAATGGGGTGTTTTGAACATGTCTAACCTGACCACTACCTCCACAAGTATCACAAGATCGACTTTCTGTTCCTGGCTCGGCCTTAGAACCGTTACATCGTGGACAGGTCTTTTTATGGGGGACTTGGATATCATCTTCCAATCCATGGGCCGCCTCTTCCAGTGTGATCTTCATCTCGTATAAAACATCATTGCCCTGTTGAGGTCCGTTACGGCGGCCACCTCCAAATCCGAAAAGATCAAATATGCTTTCAAAGCCAGCACCACCCCCGCTACGATTTCCTCCAAATCCAAAGCCACGGAATATATCTTCAAAGTTGATATTGTTAAAAATGTCCTCCTGGCTGAATCCGCCCATTCCTGCATGACCATACTGATCATAGGTGGTTCTTTTCTCATCATCAGAGAGCACAGCGTAGGCTTCACTGATTTCTTTGAATTTTTCACCCGCTTCAGGGTCTTCGCTGACATCAGGGTGATACTCCATGGCCAGTTTCCGGTAGGCCTTTTTAATATCTTTCTTGGTAGATCCCTTCTCCACTCCCAGGACTTCGTAATAATCTCGCTTTTCTGCCATGGCTAATCTTCCTTAAATACTCTGATTATCTTTAAATAATGATTATTTGATAAGTGTCAATGAATGAAATTTAATATAAAATCAAGTTCTTCCAGTTGATGAATCATGATTATGTGATTATTTAGTTTATTTCATTTTAGTAAAATAAATATAATAAAATTGTGGGTAGGGTGGGAGGAAGTTCCCCACCCAAAGTTTTCACAGAATGGTCTTACTTTTTAACCTCATAGTCGGCATCGATGGTGTCATCATCCTTAGGATCCTGATCGGCCTGACCCTGAGCATCCTGTTGTTGTTGGGCCTGTTCTTGCTGAGCTTGCTGGTAGATTGCAGCTCCAACTTCCTGAACAGCTTTGGTCAATTCCTCAGTTTTATTCTTAATTGCTTCCAGATCATCGCCACCAACAACTTCTCGGAGTTCCTTGACCAGTCCTTCGATTTTAGTTTTCTGATCAGGTTGCACCTTATCGGCCAGTTCATCCAGAGTTTTTTCAGCAGTGTAAATCATTGAATCTGCATTGTTCCGGATTTCAACTTCTTCCTGACGTTTTTTATCCTCTTCAGAGTGTTTTTCAGCTTCTTTTATTTTTTGGTCTATTTCGTCTTCGGATAACTTGTTCGGGGCAGTGATGGTTATGGCCTGTTCCTTACCAGTTCCCATATCTTTTGCTGATACGTTAAGGATTCCGTTTGCATCAATATCGAATGTCACCTCTATCTGTGGCATTCCTCGAGGAGCAGGGGGAATTCCAACCAACTGGAACCTGCCAAGGGTGGTGTTTCCAGTGGCTACAGACCTTTCTCCCTGTAATACATGAATATCCACCGAAGTCTGGTTATCAGCGGCTGTGGTGAATACTTGACTCTTTTTAGTTGGTATAGTGGTGTTTCGTTCAATCAGCTTAGTGAAAACTCCACCCAATGTTTCAATACCAAGAGATAATGGAGTAACATCAAGTAGAACCAGGTCTTTGATTTCTCCGGCAAGTACTCCGCCCTGAATTGCAGCTCCCACGGCTACACATTCCATTGGATCAATTCCACGTTCTACTGGTTTTCCAATGTAATCCTCAACGAATTTTTGGACTATGGGCATTCTGGTAGGCCCTCCTACGAGAATGATCTTGTCCACATCACTTTTTGTCATTTTAGCGTCTTTCAACGCCTGTTCCATTGGTCCGGAGCATTTTTTTATGATGGAATCCACTAATTCTTCCAGCTTAGCCCTTGTTAGGGTGTGAGTCAAATGTTTTGGTCCGTCCTGGGTGGCGGTGATGAATGGTAAGTTGATTTCCGTGTTTAGGGTTGTGGAAAGTTCGATCTTGGCTTTTTCAGCAGCCTCTCTGAGTCTTTGAACTGCCTGGTCATCATTCATGATATCCACGCCGGTGTCTTTCTTGAACTCATCTGCTAAGTATTTCATCACAGCAGCGTCCATATCAGTTCCTCCCAGTTTGGTGTCTCCACTGGTGGATTTCACTTCGAAGACTCCTCCTCCGAATTCCATGATGGTTACATCAAGTGTTCCGCCTCCGAAGTCGAAGACCATAATTTCCAGTTCATCATCACTGGATTTATCGATACCATAGGCCAAGCTGGCTGCTGTGGGCTCGTTTACTAACCTCACAACATCTAATCCGGCTATGGTCCCAGCATCTTTAGTGGCTGTTCTCTGGTTGTCGTCAAAGTAGGCGGGCACGGTTATAACTGCTTTTTTTACTTCTTCTCCCAGAAATGCTTCTGCATCCTTTTTGATCTTTTGAAGGATGAAAGCAGAGATTTCCTGGGGAGTATACTGTTTCCCAGCTATGTCCACCTTATAATTTGTACCCATTTGTCGTTTAATCGCGGTTATAGTTTTTTCAGGGTTGGTTACGGCCTGCCTTCTTGCTGGTTCCCCCACAAGACGTTGACCATCATCTGCAAAGGCCACATAACTGGGGAATGATTTACCATATTGAGTAGCTCCTTCTGCACTGGGAATAATGGTTGGTTTACCACCGATCAATACTGCGGCGGCAGAGTTACTGGTTCCCAAGTCAATTCCTATAATTTTTTCTGTTTTAGCCATATAGAATCACCTCTTATTTGCATTATGCATCATTTTTCTTACAAACTTTAACTTTGGAATATTTTATAACCTTGGAATTTAATTTATAACCTTTACAGAGTTCTTCTATTATTTCTCCATTTTCAAAATCATCATGAGCCTCAGTCATAAGTGCTTCATGTTTGTAAGGGTCAAATTTCTCTCCTTTAGCAGGAAGTTCTTCAAGGCCTTCCATCTCCAGTACCTTTTTGAGATTCTGATAGATCATCTCCACCCCTTCCTGCAAGTCCTCAGATTTACCGGATTTTAAGGCTCTTTCCAAGTCTTCATAAGTATCTATTACTTTAATTATGAGTTTTTCATTTGCATAGCGAATGTGATCAGTTAATTCCTTTTCAGTTCTTTTTTTGAAGTTATCAAAATCAGCATGAAGTCTTAAAAGTTGCTCTTTATATTTTTCAATTTCCTGTTCTTTTTTGATGATTTCTTCTTCCTTCTCCTGAATTTCATCATTTTTTTCCTGGATTTCTGACTCTAATTTTTTCAGATTATCCCTCATTTTCTCAATCTCTTTTTTATTGCTCATTGGTTCACCTTTAATGAAGAGTTTGGAAGATTTACTAACTTAGCATTATAGTTACTTATGGTTATATAAACTTTTCTAAAAACATGGTTATAGTTACCAAAAGTTATATAAATTATTAGTAACCAAAGGTTATATAAACCTTTCTGAAAATAATGATTATAATAACAAATTGTTACAATAATTCTTATAGAAATTCCAATAAATTTTAAAGGTAATTCTTAAGGCAAGACATTCTATAAATCTTTAGATGGGCAAATGTTTTACATAAAAATAAAAATAACAGAAATATAATTATATTGAACTTGTTTAAATATAAATAATACAAAAAGTGGATTAAAATGGATTTAGAGTTATTATTAGATGTTATGGGCTGCAAAACCAGAAGGAACATACTTGACCTTTTACGTGACGAGCCACGTTTTGTCAGTCAGATATCTAGAGAACTGGAAATTGGTCATAAAGCCATAATCGAACACCTGCGTGCTATGGAAGAAGCAGGACTCCTCAGTTCCAAATTCCAAAAAATAGAACGTGGAAGACCCCGGAAATATTATGATATTTCCAATGATGTGGAGTTCCAGATATTTATCAGTCAGGGCACTATAAGGGTGAAATCACCAGGTCATGAATTTCAGGAACTGCAAATGTTAGAAGAACAGGCCCGTCTAGGTGATGATATTTCATCAGAACTAGAAGAGCTAATCCAAAACTATGATGAGGCCAAAAAACATGCAGAAATTCTATTAAAACAGGTTAATGAAAGGAAAAGAGCTTTAAAGATACGTTCATTAAACCTGCCAGTAATGTTCGGTGAGGAAGAACCTCAAGAATAAAAGCTAATTTTATAACTTAAACCCGCAATTCAAATAACTTCTGATAACGCACCCCTTCGATTACAAATTGAATTTATTTATGATTTATTCCTATTTTTATTGTAATAAAGGGCAGCGACCACGGCTTGACCCAGTGAAACAGAACCATCCCCTGCACAGCTATTTTTGTGCTGGAGGAAACGGAAACCAGCATTTTCTACAACGTTTTTAATAGTCATACTAATAGCTTCATTGTAGAAAACACCCCCCGAACCACCAATGTTATTAACATCCTTTTTACGGGCGGTTCTAATTGCAAGTTCGGCTAAACCCTCTGAAACGGCTCTCTGAGCCGAGCATGCCAAATCTTCAATTTTTTCTCCTTCCAATTTTTTCTCTAAAACTGATGAAAGGATTCGAGAAGTATCCAAAACATCCATCCCATTTTTTTGAACTATCTTAATAGGCAAATCAAAACTATCTTCCCCTGAATATGCCGCAGATTCCAGTTTCATGGCACATTCGCCCTCATAAGTTCTTTCTCCACAGACATGTAGAATTGCAGCCAGTGCATCGAGTACTCGTCCAGTACTGGTGGTCCCTGTTAAGTTGAAATTCCTTTCCAGTTGATTAGCCACAATATCAACTTCTTTTAAACCGTGAGGGAAATAGTCAAGATAATCAGTCCTCATAAGTTCCAGAAGTTCATCTTCATCATAATAGGGGTAAAGCATAGCCATCATCATCCGAGCAGGGAAACGTGTGGTTAAATCCCCTCCTGGCATGTTTTGGGGCATTAAACTCGCCATCCGCTCATATTCTGTTCGGTTAGAGTATAATATCTCTCCACCCCAAGCACTGCCATCGTCACCATAGCCCACACCATCAGCCGCTATGCAAATAAGTTCTTCCACACCCCAATCAAGGGATAGGGCTGCAGCATGGGCATGATGATGTTGCACCTTTAAAACAGGACATTGGAACCTTTCACCCAATTCATGTGCCAGTTTAGTTGTGAAAAATTGGGGATGAAGGTCACAGGTTACAATATCCACATTATCAGTCCTTGTAATTCCCATCATGTATTCTATGGCCTCTTGGAGATAGAGAAAAGTCTCGTATTTGGTTGTATCCCCTATATGTTGTGAAACGTAACATTTTCCTTCCTTGAGAAGAGAAAAGGTCACGTCAATTTCGGGGCCCAGTGCCAGAACATTCAAATCTGTGTTGATATTGGAGAAATCGTATGGTTCAGGCACGTAACCTCTTGAGCGACGGATAAATGCTAAATCTCCTCCACGAAACCTCAAAACACTGTCATCGCATCGGTTTATAATCTCACGGTTGTGTAAAAGATAATAATCAGCAACACCCTCCAGTTTACTAATTATTTCCTGGTTTTGGGTTAACATAGGCTCACCAGGCATGTTGGCTGAGGTCATGATATAGGCTGGTGAGTCAGTGTAGGTGAATAGCAGGTGATGCAGGGCTGAGTAGGGGAGCATAATGCCTAAATTATGCAGTTCTGGAGCTACATGGGGTGATAAATAATAATCTTTGTTCTTTTTAAGAATCACAATGGGCCTATTATTTGATAAAAGGATCTTTTCTTCATAATTCGCTACTTCAGCGAAGCTTCTTATAGTTGGAATATCCGGAGACATACAGGCAAATGGCTGGTTCATTCTACCCAGTTTATTACGCAAGTTAATGATAGGAAGATCATCAAGGGTGTTTACTACCAGATGAGTACCACCAATACCTTTCATTGCCAATACATTGCCTTCATCCAAAAGTTTGGCTGCTTCTTTGATTGGATTATCTACACTGATCTTCTCTTCTCTATAAAGGAAAACTTCAGGACCGCAAACTGGGCAACAAGTTGCTTCGGCATGGTAACGACGGTCCTCCGGGTCCTGGTATTCTCCCATACAATCTGGACACAGGGGGAATGCATCCATTGATGTACGTTCACGATCATAAGGGATGGAGCTTATAACTGTGAAACGGGGGCCACAGTCAGTACAAGCAGTGAAAGGATAACGATAACGGCGATCACCACTTTTCATCACTTCTCCAAGGCAACTGTCGCATGTAGCAACATCTGGAGGTATCACAGAAGAACCAGAGAAGTTAGATGAACTTTCCAGTATCTGGAAACCACTAAATTTTAAGGGACCATCATCATCCAACCATTCTATCTTTACAGAATCGATTTTGGATATTGGTGTTTTTTTAGTTTCAATGTCAGTGGTGAATCTTTTAATATTATCGTCACTTCCCTCAACCACTATTTCAACCACATTACCCAAGTTCCGCACGTATCCATTCAGATCCCTGGCTCTGGCTAACCTGTAAACATTGGGGCGGAATCCAACTCCCTGCACTATTCCCTGGACAAGTATACGTGCTTTTTTCAATTATATGCCTCTAATTTCATTTTTTTTATCTGGAAACATTATTCTACTCAGACGCTGATCCGAATATGGGATGAAATTTATGGATTAATAGTTAAGATCATAGAATTGTTTTTAATACTCCCGCTTAATATATAAGATTGGTAGGTAGGGATAGTATGAAGAAAATACTCCAGGAACTGATCAATGGCAATATTTCGTTGGAAAAAGCTGAAAAAATGCTTAAAACCATGCAGATAGCTGAATTGGAGGATTTTGCTAAATTAGACGCCTCACGTGATCTTCGCACTGGGTTTCCAGAAGCCATTTTTGCGGAAGGTAAAGATGATCAGGAACTGGTGAAGATAATCAAGGACTGTGCAAATAGGGGAAGAGTTCTGGTGACTCGGCTGGAAGAGGATAGATACTTAAAAATCAAAGAAGAAATCAAAAATCTTCCAAAAAAAGGTTTTCAAGCTGAATACAATAATAAAGCACGAATTTTGCTCCTTAAAGATGGTGAAATAGACAGGCAGGGAAAAATTGGCATCATAACTGCTGGAACTTCTGATATTCCTGTGGCTGAAGAGGCACGTATAGTGGCTGAAGAAGCAGGATGTGATGTTTTAACATCCTATGATGTGGGTGTGGCGGGAATTCACCGTTTATTCTCACAAATCAGGCGAATGATACAAGAAGATGTTAAAGCTCTAATTGTAGTGGCTGGAATGGAGGGAGCATTACCATCAGTGGTTGCCGGACTGGTAGATGTTCCAGTAATAGGAGTTCCCACATCAGTGGGCTATGGGGTGGGGATAGGTGGATTTGCAGCTCTCAATGCCATGTTACAATCTTGTGCGCCTGGAATAGCGGTGGTAAACATTGATAATGGTTTCGGAGCTGCTGTTTTCGCGGCAACAATTGTTAAACAACTTTAAGGGATTGAATATAGTTTCGATTTCTTTTTTCTTTCACCTGATGAAAATCGTATTGATTATCAGGATTAAAATAAACATTAGGGCATACCATTTTTCATTTTGGACGTTTAAATAATCATTTTTCAACAGCCATTGAATTAAGCTACCCAAAATTACTATCAAAAAGATTGCAAATCCTATTCCAAATAAAACATCTGAAATGTAATGCACGCCTGCTAAAACTCTGCTTAAAGCAAGAATTAATGCTAAAATTAGCAAAATAGTTGCTAAAATTACTTTTTTCCAGTTTCTTTTAAATGTTTCATCACTGGTTAATAAACAGATTATAATGGGTAAAGTTGTTGAAAATGATTGAAATGAATGTCCGGATGGAAAAGAAAATCCGGGTACATGATATAAGCTGTTAATATCTGGATAAGTGATCCATGGTCGTGGAATGGCAAACAAGTTTTTCATGACTGGATCCACAATAGGTGTCCCAATGGCAGTGGTTATCATGGATAAAAATAACACCAAACGGTAAGGTTTTAACTGATCAACCTTGAATGACATGATATAAAGTACTACTATGGGAAATAAAAAGATATAGAGCATGTATAATGTATAATTGTACCAGAAACATGCAAATAAAGCATCAATGCGCAGTGCATTGAAGCTGGCTACTGAGTAATAATTAAAACCAGGGATAAAATAGGTAATTAATGCGGCACTCCCTAAAACAAATGCGCATAAAAGTAACATCAATTTTTTTAGGCTTCCAAACTTGAATAATTTCAGTTCAGAAGTTTCGGTGCCATCTATGTCCATTTAATATCACTTGACGGATTTTTTATTAGCGTTTATTTATTGAAATTATGAAATATTATAAAATCGTTAATCTTTTTCATCCTTTTTTTATTCGCCGTATTTTCTTCCCCACTCACACAAAGAGTCTAAAATAGGCAATACAGATTCTCCCTTAGAAGTTAGTGAGTATTCAACCTTGGGAGGGACCTCCGGGTAAACTTTCCTGTTTATTATCCTGTCTTTTTCCAACTCTCTAAGGGTTTTTGTTAACATTCTTTGGGAGATATCCGGTAATTTATTGTTAATCTCGCTAAATCGAAGTTTACCATCCTTTAATGAACATAATACTAATGATTTCCATTTCCCGCCTATTTCATTGATAGCAGCTTCTACTGAACAGATATACTCATGATTTTCACCATTAGTTGTCATCTGATCATCTCCTTCATTATCAAAATTGACATCAATTGTATGTATACTATGGAAAAAATGACTAATAAATGCTATAATAAATGATACTAAGTATACTTTATGTAAGTATATATGCTCAGTGTCAGTACCTACTTTAAATATTATTAGTTACTTTTATATATTGTTGAACTTATCGAGGTGAAAAAATGGAAGTAAAATTTGATTTACAACATTTCTGCTGTGGTCCTAAAGGCTGTCAAATAGAAGTAGAATACGGCGAAATGATGGACGCAGAATAAACAACAAAACAGTTTTTTAAATCTTTTTTATTTTACTTATTTTCTTTTATTTTTAGTTAGCAGAGTTTTATTATTTTGTAAATTACATAATAATAATTATAATAATTAAGGGGGTGTTATGTATGGATGTTTTTGAAGCGATTAATGAAAGGAAAAGCATTAGAAGATATAAGGAAACTAAAATTGAGGATGAAAAACTTGAAAAAATATTAGAATCAGCCAGGATTGCACCATCTGCTGCTAACAGGCAGAAATGGAAATTTTTGGTTGTAAAAAATCAAGAAACCCGGAATAAACTGATTGAAGCGGCAAATGGTCAGAAGTTTGTGGGTCAGGCACCAATAACCATTGTGGCCTGTTCAACAGAATCTGAAAGGATCATGCCCTGTGGACAATACGCTTATACAGTTGACCTATCAATCGCAGTATCTTTTATGATTTTAGAGGCCACTGAACTTGGTCTGGGAACCTGCTGGTTAGGGGCTTATGATGAAGATAAAGTTAAAGACATCTTAAGTATTCCAAAGGATATCAGAGTTCCTGCCATATTTACACTGGGATATGCTGACGAAACTCCGGCTCAACGTGCCAGAAGGGATTTAGACCAGATTGTGTGCTATGAAAAATATGAATAAACCTGGAGTTTAAATTATTTTTCTAATAAAATCTCTATTTCTTTTTATTTCTTCCATGCGGACAGATATAAACACACAAACCACAAACTTCCCATTCAGCTTCTTCAAGAAGATATTTTTCGCATTTACTAGCATCATAACGTGTTTCTCTAGGTTCGTCCTCCTTGAAAGGCATACCAGTGAAGGCGGAAACCGGGCAAATGTCCATGCATTCTGTACAGTTACCACACTTTTCATTTTGTGATGTTCCGGTAACATTAAGGGGAGCATCAGTAAGTATGGTAGTCCAACGCACCCTTGGGCCTGCTTCTGGGGTGATCAACATACAACTTTTCCCAATCCACCCATGACCAGCCAAATGAGCGGCTAATTTATGGGAAAAAACTGCACAGATCCGTTCATCATCATAACGTTCTGATGCAGGGATAGGAAGAGCCGTGTAACCACTATTCTGAATCTGGCTGCTTATCCTTGATGCAAGAAGATCTAAGCGTCGGTTAATGATATCGTATCCATGATGGCGGTAATTAACTGCCACAGCACGTTCCTCCCGTTGGGGGAGTTGATCCACAATACTATCAATAATTCGTATCCCTAGTGAAATAGCCAGGGGATAGGAAGCAACTTCATCTCCACCCTGTTCTTTAACAAAATCGTGGACTGATGATAGATCGCCAACTCCAAAAAAATCTGCCCCTTCATCAATGGCAATGTTTCTAAATTTTTGGTTTAAATCCATAAAAAACACCTAAATCTTATAAATCACGGAACAATGGATTATCTCAATGATAATCATGATTTAAATTCGTTTTCCATAAATAACAACGAAATTATAGTATTTATAATAAACATCCACATCAACAAAACCGATTTCTTCGAGCCATTTAAAATTATCTGCCAGTGATGCTGGTTTATCCAGCTTCATCCGGTCAAATATAATGGTTTTCTCTGAATCAGAAAGAGAACCCATATCTATTTTGTTAAACCAGTTCCGATAATACTCCTTCTCATTGGCAGGATAAGGTCCCATAACCTGGTCTGCGTTGATGAAAACACCCCCTGAATTCAGATGTTGGTAGACTTTTTCATACAGTAACCTCTTATCATGGTGTTCTAGGTGGTGGATGGAAAGGGATGAAACCACAATATCAAAAAATCCTTTGAAATCTTGTTTCAAGTAGTCTGCAACCACATAATGAAAGTTTGGAGAATTTTCGAACCGAGTTCTGGCAATGTTTAACATTTCTTCTGACAAATCAAGTAGAATGAAATCTCCATCAGGGTACTTATTATGAAGATATGCTGTTAAAAGCCCAGTTCCGGCACCAAGATCAAGTATTCTAGGCTTTGGATTTTCAACAACGGCTAAATCAGAAGTAATCTGGTAAAGATCTTCCAGACAGGGAATTACATGTGTCCGTTGCTGGTCATATTCTTCAGCACCCTGACTGAATTTTTCTTTCAATACATGATGATTCTTTTCTTCCAACAGATATTCCCTCCTAAAATTTTTAATCAGATTTTCTTTGATTTACATTTTAATTTATCTTTAGAGATGATCCAATACTTGTTCCAGAGTTACTGATCTTCTTCTAAATCCATAACGCTCATAGAAAGAGATTGCAGCCTGGTTATATGTAGCAACCGCTACTTTTTTAGTTTTAATATTTTTTTCATCCATCCATTTGATGGAACGTTGCATCAATGCATCTCCAATTCCCATTAAACGATATTCTTCTTCAACATATATTGAATCGATTTCTCCTTCATTTCCCTGGGATATGGTGGTAACAATGTATCCTAACAGGGTTCCAAATTCTTCATCTTCAGCAAGACAAATGTACATGTCACCTTCAAGTGCCTTATTAAGAAGAACTTCCTTGCGCTCCTGGAAAGTAAAGTTTTTATAGTGTTCTTTGAAATCTGATGTCTGATTCTTGTGATGGTCGTTCAATTTCTCCCATAGTGGCTGGATCAAATCTAGGCCTTCTTTTCCAGCTCGATTAAATTTCAATTTCATGATAAATCTTTCCTAAACACTCCAATCAATTGTTACTATATAAAAGCTTACATTATAATTCTGTAAACAGGAATAAATAATCATTCACAACCTGATCATTTAAAGAGACATAAAATTCTATATCATGGCATTATGAGTGTATTATGTTAACGATGACATTATTTATTGATTATTAGATAATTTTCGCTCATAGCTAATGAAATCTGAATTTATCTGCTATGGTGTTATAGATAACTTTAAGTGGGATTGTAAACGACTACAAATTGATTTTGTTTAATTAATAGGCCGGTGTTTGAAAATGGATGTTGAAGTAGTGAATTTTAGGGATAAATTATCAAAAGTAGATAAATTACATTCTTACAAGGTTATTGCCCAAATGAACGATTATTATTTCAAAATTGTGAAAACAAAGAGAGATTTTATCTGGCATAGCCATCCAGAGACTGATGAAGTTTTCATGGTTATTCAGGGGAATTTAGAAATTGATTTAAGGGATAAAACATTATATTTGAAGGAAGGAGAAATGGTTGTTATTCCCAAGGGAGTCGAACATAAACCATTGTGCAGGGAAGAATGCCATGTATTGTTAATAGAACCCACCGGAACTGTTAATACTGGGGATTCCGGTGGAAACCTGACAGATGAAAGGATTGAGTGGATCTAAACCTTTCACCACATCTTAACATTTTTTTAAACTATTTTTGGCACTATTATTGCTATTAAATCAATTACATTCTCTATTCAATCAATGTACATTCCCAGGTTTCAGCTTCAGTATCGATGGTTGCATATAATTCTATCTCAACATCCTTGAATAAATCTTCACAACCAAATTCTAATTCTGCTGATTTTTTAACGGAGTACATTCTGCCCCTGGCACTTTTAACAACAATATCTCCCTCTCGGGTTATGCCCACTACTAACTGTTTGATTTCTTTTGCCATGACTATCTCACCTTCCGCTCAGTTCATTTATATATTAATAATTTGAAAAAAATCTGTACTGTTCTATTGTATAATTTAACATTCCTGTATTTTAATTAATGGATCAATGTGTCTAGGCTGTGTTGATGGATAGATTGCCTCCTGAGTTCATCATTTCCCTAACTATTAACAATTCTTTTTTAATCCCCCAGTCTTTTAATCCAGTCATTGGTGGTTAAAACATTACTGAAGCGCATGGCCTGAGTCACCAGAATTGAACGATGTAATTCCTCATCAGTAACTGTCCCTGCATAATTGGACACGCTGAGGGTGCCTGTGGCATCAGATAAGAATTCTACTTTAAAACCCTTGTGGTAGGCCTGCCTGGCAGTGGTATCACAGCACATCTGTGTCATGTAACCCGAAATTGTAACTGTATCAATGTTATTTTTCCTGAGCCAACTTTCCAGGTCAGTACCAGTGAAGCTTCCTGGGAGGTTTTTTTCTACCAGATGGTCATATGACCTATTTTTTACTTCCGATAAGATATTCCAACCTTCAGTTCCTTTAACAAAAGTTACAGATCCCTCATCAATATTCGTGTGCTGAACCAGAATTATTGGAATTTTGTTTACATGGGCAGATTCCATAGCTGCTAATATGTTTTGAAGACTTTCAGTGGGATAACTTACTGGTAATTTCCCGTTAAAGTATTCTTTCTGAACATCTATTACTATTAAAGCCTTATTCATAGTAAATTCTCCTAAGATTAATAATTTCATTTCTATAAATCAGGAAGAACTTTAACTTGCTCTAACACATATTCCCTAATCTGCTTAGGTTCTGGTAGATCCTGGAGAATTTCATAATCATCTATAAAGGGATTAAGCAGGTTTTCATAACTTCCACCACAGCTACATTTATCAAATTCATTTTTCACGGGCAAAACAAGGTCTTCATGGCATTTTCCGCATCTTAAAACCTTTTTTGACCCGGAACATTTACCTCTTTTGGCCAATGGCTCATCATCCACTTCTACAATATCCATGGAAAAGTCCACAACCGGTGCATTGCTGATGGAAGTCCCAATTCCGTAGGCATCCACCCTAGGATTGAGGTTGGGAAGTTCTTCTTCTTTGATCCCGCCACTGGCAAAGATTTTCACATGATCATATCCCCTTAAATCTAATTCCCATCTTGCTTCTTTGAGTATATGATTAAAATCTCCACGTCTGGATGCGGGAGTGTCAAAACGAACGGCGTAGAGTTTTTCACCCAGGGCTGCTGCCACATTAAGACACTCAAATTTTTCATCATTGAAGGTGTCAATAAGTGCCACCCGGTTAACATCTGGGCCAATAACTTCATCAAAGGCTTGGATTGCTTTGACTGTGGAGCCGATACAGATAACGAGAGCGTGTGGAATAGTTCCTAGGGGGTCTTCTCCAATGATCAGGCCACCTTTGACAACGGAAACACCATCACAACCGCCTATGAATGCACTTCTTTCTATCATGGGAGCTATTGCTGGGTGCATCCTTCGTGCACCGAAGCTCATCACTAGACGGTCACCAGCCAATTTTCTGTATCGGGAAGCTCTGGTGGCAATACCGGTGGCCTGGCTCAGGAGTCCCAGAATGGCGGTTTCGAAGACACAAAAATCCTGATAATAACCTTCTATTTCCAGAACCGGCTGGTTAGGATAGAAAATCGTACCCTCCTTCATGGCCCGTACCTTAATCGGCAAATCTTTAAGGAGTTGAATTACTTCTTCTAAACCCGCTAGTACGGCCCAGTTCCATTCATCGGGCAGTGATTTAGCAACAAATTCAGCTTTAACCTTTGGGTTTATATTTTTATTTTTCAATATTTGGAGGGTCCTCTGAAAATACACATCAGTTACTTCACCCTCTTTAATTTCCCTTTCTTTGGCTATGTGGAACATAGAAACCCTCCAAATGCTTCTTTATGGAATATATTGAGTTATATAAATCATTATTAGATTTATTCAATCATTAGTTTTCATTAGTTGCCCTGGTAAACTGCATAAAATCCGTCAGTATCTGCATAAACTGGTTTGAAACCGAAATTTTCTGCTTTAACCATGGTTTTTTTAATATAATCCCTTCCCCATGCAGTAATAGCATCAGCACATTCCAATCGGTACCATCTGAAACGGGAATAACCGTAGACTCCATACATGGAATTTGCCAGCCGTTTAAGGGCTTCCTGTTGTACATTAAGAAACTTTTTCTCCTCTTCATCGGAGGATTCCTTCATCATGGTCTTAAGACGCACCCTTTCACTGAGAATATTGCCTATGATGGATGGAACAAAGCCAGCAGGTTCCTTAAGAAACATGTACCCTTTTTCGGGAGAGATATGACATTTATCATCATCACATTCTTTCACCAGGGTGTCAGGGGAGACATTTTTGGAAATGATAATACTGGGGTAAAGACTCCTGAAATCGAAGTAAACTATATTTTCATGCAATCCCTTAACCGGGTCTTTAACATACCCACCTGCGGCTTTTTTTCCTCTCCGGTTGGAATACTGTGACGCTGATGGTTTGTTGGGAACAACTTCACCCTGTTCATATGCTTTGCGGATAAGATACCATTCTACTAATTGACCGGTTGCCATGCGAGCAACATCAAAGAATGGTTGGCCAACAATTCGGGTCAACTCCAGGGTCAAAGGTAACATTTTCTCCCCAATTTCTGTGACAGTTACAGCGTCATCCAGGGAGTAATTGAACAGTGTTTCCAGTTTATCACCACCTTCACTCCAGTAGCTGTGTATTTCATCACCGGGAATGTCATGTTTTTCCTGGTCAAATAGTTCTAAATAAACTCTTTCCAGAGTGTAACGATCAAGCTGTAGATAACGGCGCATAATAAGGTAAAGATCAACATGAACTCGCCCTTTTACCAGTGCCGCATTAGCAAAACCTTTTTTAATAAATTTTAATTGCGAACCATCGGTTCCCATGTTTAGAGGAATGTTCAAGAGTTCGGCACGGTCTTTTATGTAGGGAAAGTCGAAGTTATCAGAGTTATAACCAATGAGAATATCAGGATTTTCCTCTCGGACGATTTCAACAAATCTTATAATCATTTCAGATTCGCTTTTAACAGTTTCCACAAAATCAAGAGATGATTCTGCAGTGGATAGTACTTTTTGAAGTCCCTGATTAGTGGAAAGGCTGATCATGATTATGGGGTCTTCTTCTGATTTGGGCATTCCCCTGGGATTGTAAACTTCGATGTCCAGGCTTAAAACATTAAGATTAGGAAAATCAGAACTAATGGGCCGGATTTCACCTTCTAACTGGAATACTTTTGCTGGGCAATCATTGGAGATTTCATCTACATCCGGGGGGTCAGAAGTTTTTCCTTCTACTTCCACCTCTGCCATGGGAAACAATCCTTTATCGATGAGATATCTGCGATAGAATGGCATGTCATGTTCTCGTATCTCTTTAACGCTTGATAAATCTCTTATTTTTTCTCTTAATTTAGGAACGTCTTGGGGATGGTTGAAGGTCACTTTTATGAAATCTTTTTTTCTAGCCAAATCTTTCATTTCAACCCTTTCAACTTTTAATACGTCTAATTCTTTTATTTGCTCATGGCATTGTTCCAAGTCATGGGGCACTACGTAGATGTAGGGCTGGAATCCATCATCAAGGACAATAATAGAATTTTCATCTGCATCGTTTTTTTCTCTCCCGAAGAGTCTTATCACTGCTTTTTCGCCCCTAGTGATGTAGTCGATGTCCAGGAGCACCATTCTTTTGGTTTCCATACGCTCTTAATTTATATGAATCCGGGTATAAAATATTGTTTAATCAAGATTCTTGAGATTAAATTCTTAAAATCTGTGAATTTGAGGTGGATGAAAATAATTAGTATGACATATGAATTCGTATTTGCACCTTATTTTCTGTAGGTCATGTCACGATCATATTATTTTGTCCATTTTGCCATATCTTGCAAGTGAAAAAATTTATGTTTAATCAGGATTTGGTTGGATCATACTATCTTTAGAACTTATCCATACATTTCAAGTGTAAATATTGTTAGTGATTAGCAACACATATGTCTTTAAAACAATTAAATTGATTTTAAAAAATTATAATACATATTTTCAGGAGTTTACAGTTCAATGCAATTTCAAAAAATGGATAGGCATCGGCACGATTCAGGCAAGGTTGCAGCAATAATCTACGAAGCTGATGTTGATACATTCAATTTTTTCTTTGGCAATAAGCCCAAAGCCTCTGAAAAAATTGCTAAACTGGTGGCTGCTGGTGATAATGATCTGGGATACCAGCAAACATATGTGGTAACCAATGGAGAAAATGAAATTTTCGGAGTAATGGTCTATTCAACTGGTGGGAAAGGAGATAAAATCAGGCAATTAAAGGTTCTTTTTAAGAATTTAAACGTAATCGACTCCTTCAAATTCATCATGATTGAGATACTAGACAACATATTCCTCTCGGATCTTGAAGTTGATGATTTTTATTTTGCCATCATAGCTGTGGATGAGGACTCGAGGGGAAAGGGAATAGGTTCCTTTATCATTGAAGAGGGAATTAAACTGGCCAGAGAAAAAGGATGTAAAAGGGCTGTTCTGGATGTTGACATGGAAAATGAAGGTGCTTTAAGGTTTTATAAAAGGTTAAGATTTAAGAAATTTAATAAGAAGATTATTTCACTTTTTGGATGGGAGAAAGGAGTATATAATATGGAATATCTATTTTAAGTTATAAACATTTTTTTTTGTTAATTCAAATCCCGTTTCTATGCAATCACAATCAATATCGTTGTCATAAAATTCAGACTCCATTATCTAATAGTTAACTATATATAATATAACTTACTGAATATCGTTTATCCGATATCGTTAACTTGATATTTATAGTTAAGAATTTACTCTGAAAACTTTGAAATCTAAATTAAACAATTAGATTATATCAAGATCCCGATATTATATCGATCATACGATAGGAGTGATTTTCAAAATGTGGGATGAGTGGAGAAACAAATGGGATAACTGGAGAAATATCCATGAAAAAATAGACAGACTGCACAAACTGGGAGGTCTGAGAATATGGATACTCCATGTTCTTGATCATGGCCCGAAAAATGGTGTAGAAATAATGGATTCTATTCAGGAACACTATGACATTATAAATGATATGTACCAAAGGCGAAGCCAGCAAGTAGGAGGTAATCATTATGCCCATCACTTTCGAAAAACAATGAAACGTGTCCCTTGCCGCCCATCACCAGGTTCGGTATATCCTATGCTCAAGAAAATGGTTGAAGAAGGGTTAATTGAAAAAGTTACCGATGGTAAATATGATTTAACAGAGGTCGGTCATGAAACAATCGTAGAATTGTTCGGCGCTTCTCAGAGAGACGGTCAAACAATGGATCGAGGGGCGTTTGCTGTGAAAAATGTGTTGAAAGAGATTAACAGCTATGTTTCTTTCCTGGAGGATATTAAAAAAGAAAAACTGGCACCTCATAAAGAAATAATTGGAGATCTAAGCGAAAGACTTAAAAAAATAGAAGAATCTCTTGCTGATGAATAATTCAGATTAACTGAGTCTGAATTAAAAAAGAATTTTAATCATTCTTGTTTGCATTAGCTTGGGCTATATAACTGAATTTGTGATAATTAAGGGTTGATAAGAGCTAGATGGGAGGAAAGAAATTATGAAGTTTGAAAGTGCTATAAGAAATTCCATTGAAACAGAATGTGAGGACTATTTTTTGGGGATAGTTGATTTTTATCATTTAGAAAATTCCCTGATTGAAAAATATGATTCGTTAATCTCTGAGTATCCCAGGGCAATATCAGTGGGAATCACATTACCTAATTTAATCTCCGATGGAGTTAAAAAAAGTTATGAAAAGATTTACCATGAAACAAACTGCCAGTTAAAATACATCACATCAAAATTAACTAAATTATTAGAAAATGAAGGATACAAGGCATTTACTATTCCAAAATCTAGAATAAATGATGAAAATTGTATTTCTTTTCATGAAAAAGTGGCCAATCTGGCGAATATGGGGGAAATTGAAAAAAACCTCCTTATTACACCAGAAGTAGGTTCAAGTGTTAACTGGGGAACCGTACTAACTAATGCTCCTTTAAATGAGTTCCATAAAAACTAAGGGCTGATTAAGAATGTTTAATGAATTCAGGCTAAAAATGTTAAACCGAGAAGCTTCTTCACCAAAGAATATGGCTTTAGATATCATAAAACACTTAAATATCAAAAATGGAATGGTAGTGGGTGATATTGGTTCGGGCGGAGGGTTTTTCAGCCATGAATTTTCCAGAGAGGTTGGTGGAAAAGGCCGAGTTTATGCAATTGATGTGAACCAAAAATCACTGGAATATATTGGAGTTAATCTTGAAAAAGAGGAGATAATGAATGTTAGAACTGTAAAAGCCAATCCCGATGGGATGTATTTGCCTGAAAATGTTGATATATTTTTTTTGAGAAATGTGTTCCACCACCTTACAGACCCTGTTGAATACTTTAAATCTATTAAGAAATTTCTAAAAGACACTGGCAAAATAGCTATCATTGACTATGAAAGGAAAAAATTCAACTTCTTCGGGCTCTTCGGACACTACACTCCACGAAATGTTCTTTTAGAAACAATGGATAAAGCTGGATTTTATCCACTGGAGATCTATAATTTCCTTCCTGATCAGCTATTTGTGATTTTTGCAAAGAAAAGGGATTAACATGTCCGTAAAAACTGCAATTAAAGACCATTTCGCCAGCAATCATTGGAAAGAACATTTTAAAAACACTTCTTTTACGGAACATTTAGAAAATGCTTCCTTAAAAAAACACTGGAGCAATCACTGGGATTATTTTTTCCAAAATCATCTTGAAAATAGATCTTTAGAAGTGTGTAATAAGGATAATCAGATGAATTTTCGGAGATTTTCCTGGGAGGACTTGGATGAGTGCGCTGAACTCTTCCTAAAAGTATTTACTGCAGATCCGTGGTATGATAATTGGATATCATTACCTCAAGCGAAAAATTATCTGGGTGAACTCATTGAAAACCCTGTTTTTGAGGGATTTGTAGCTTGTGAAAGTTCAGATATTGTTGCAGTTTGTCTTGGACACATGAGATCATGGTGGATGGGGAATGAATTTTTTGTAGACGAATTTTTTGTAGAAAATGGAAAACAGGGAAATGGAATTGGGACAAAAATGATGGATTATGTAACCAGTAACATTGCCAGTAATGGTTATATGCGCGTGATTTTATTAACCAATAAAGATGTCCCCGCGGAAAGCTTTTATCTTAAAAATGGGTTTAAAAATAACCCCCATAGAACAGTAATGGCTAAAAACCTCTCATAACTATTATTTTTGGTCAGCGAAACGCCACCAAGCCACTGTTCCAATAAAACCCAACAAAATGGTTGAAAACAATATTATATAACTAATCATGTCTGGAGTGCCCCCTCCAGCCCCTGAAACTCCACTGTAAAGTGAGGGAATGGCCCATGGAAAGTACTGTGTGGTGTTGGGAATGCCCACAAACAATATTTGAGTTACGATCAACGTCCCAATAGTAAAAGCAATGGGGGCAATATATCCGCGGGCATAACTTGCTACCAGAGCTGTTGGAGTTGAAAGTAACATGGTACAAAGGGATGTAACCATGAAAATAATGAAATAGTGGTAAGCACTATCCACAGACCAGTGGGCAATATTCACAGCAAGTCCAGTGGCAACTCCGAAAAGGAAGAGAATAACAGATAAAAGTAAACACCAAACTATAATGGCGATGAATTTTGACAAGACAATAGTAAACCTGTGCACTGGTAAAGCCAGGAGGTCTCCCACAACTCGGTCAGAGTATTCTCGTCCGAAAACCCAGCCAGTAATTGTACCAAATCCAATGGTCCCTAGAGTTAGTATCATCATAATTAACAAGCCAAAATAGGATGTCCAGTCGTCTTTAAACATAGAAGCTTTCGCACCCACCATGGCAGAATTTCCCACCAGTTCCGGATACCTGGAAACAAATACCATCAATCCCATGGTAATTGCAATACCCGAAAAGGCAATTAATGTAAGTATAAACATTTTTGACTTTCTTATTTTGAGTGTTTCCGCCCAAACTGATGCGTATAAACCGTTCATTTAGAACGCTCCTTTGCCAATTATTCTTAAGAAATAGGATTCTAATTCTTCTTCTTCAACTTTCAACATTGATGGTGATAAACCAGCCTGCACCAGATTAAAATTCACATCTTCAGGATGGAATAATGCTTTTTCAAGTGTCATTTCAATCAAACCATCCTCAGTTAGGGTGGGGTTAAAGCCCCTCTTTTCAAGTAGTTCCAATGCATCTTTCTTGTTTTTCAAATCAACTAAGAGGCTGCGGTTACGGTACTGATGTAATTCTTTTGAATCCATCTCCTGGATCAGTTTTCCTTCATGGATGATACCGATGCGTGTTGCGATCTTGGAGATTTCACCTAAAATATGACTGGAAATGAATATGGTCACTCCTTGGTTATGGGCAAGATCCATTAATAACTCTCTTATTTCAACAATACCTGCAGGATCAAGCCCGTTGGATGGTTCGTCTAGAATTAGTATTTTGGGGTTGTGTATCAGTGCCTTTGCAAGCCCTAATCGCTGAGCATTCCCCATGGAAAGGTTTTTTGCTGCCCTATCCTGGTAATGGCTGATTTTAAGCTGTTCCATAACTGTGTCAACAGCATTGGCATCATGAATAAAACGCAATCGACGTGTGATCTCTAAATTTTCTCTTACACTAAGTTCAGGATAAGAATAAGGTATCTCAACCAGATAACCCACATTATTCCAAAGATTATGGCTCCCTGAGTGAACTTTTTCTCCCATTAAGTAAGATGCACCACTTGAAGGTCGAATCATTCCCAGAAGCATTCGAATGGTGGTGGTTTTACCTGCACCATTTAATCCTAAAAATCCGTATATTTCTCCTTTATTAACGTTCAGTGATATTCCATCAACTGCTTTTATCCTACCATAATTCTTTGATAGGTTTTCGGTTCTTATGATTTCTTCATTGATTCTTTTATTCATTGACTTACCTTCTTGAAAGATTAACCTTTCATTCAGTTTCATCTATTATCAGATAAGATGCAAGAGCATCGACCCATAATTCGGTAGCTGCTTTGAAATTCGTCCCTTCAAAATCATCTCGGTGTATTACAAAGTGTATCAATGATAATAGAAGTCCATTGAGTGCGTCAATGTCTACTCTCCTCATCCAGCCCTGATCCATCCAGTAGGAGAAATATTTTGAAATTTCTTCCTGATCAGTTTGCATATGTTTTTTCAGGGTTTCTTCTGGTAATTTACGGAGAAGTAATTCATAATTTGATGATGTAATCTCTTTATACAAAGGCATAGTGGTTAATAGTTCAATCATCTGGATAAGAAAATCTTTAAAACTATCTTTTCTTGATATGCCTGATTTAAAGACGTCATTGAACATTTTTTCCTTGAATTCGCGTTCAACTTCATCCAGAACATCGAAATACAGTTCTTCCTTAGATTGGTAGAAACGGTAGAATGAACCCTTGGATATACGCGCAGCGCTTACAATTTCATCTAAGGTAGTTTTTTGAAGTCCATACTTTTCAAAAAGTTTTCTCCCCTCTTTTATCAGGGATTTTTTAATGATTTTTTTTTCTTCCTCGCTCCAGGGTCGAGGCATAATAATCTCCTTTGTACTGTATGACTATTTATAATGATATAGTCATACAATATATAACTTTCTGGTATTTGAAAATCAATATATTTATTTAAGAAAAAATGTAATTTTTAGATTACCTCACCTAACGAATTTTTTTCAGAATGAACAGTTATAATAACGTAATAAATAAAAATGCCTAAAATAATCTGTTAAATTATAATTTAAATAATAAATCAATCTGGTTAATGTTTTTTTTCATTGATAGGAAAATTCAAGCGCTAACTATCTAATGATTTAGTCACATCTCGAATGCAATATGTTCAAATCATTCTTTTTTATTAAATAATTTCTCAGCAGGACAACCCAGTTCGCGCTGTTTACACCCGCTGCAAGTTAAAGAACCTCGAATAAAAGCATTACCTGCCATTGAAAGCATGACCAAAACAATCATTAAAGCCAAAATTATCCATGAAAAATCAATTATTAAAAGAATTATTCCCCCAACCAATGGAAAGACGGACACCATCAGATCTGGAATCATGTCCTTCCAATCCATTTTTCGCTGAGTAAACTTAGAAATATCTCCTTGTTTGAAAAATAAAGCGCTTAATCTGCCTTTGCCAAAGCCACAATTTTTCCCATAATAATAACAGTTAACACAACCATCCTTTAAAAGTCTAATTTCCATTAAAAGACAATATAAAATGTATAACAAGCTAAAAAATAATCCCAAGCCGGAAAGAATGTAGGCACCAATAAAGTAGATTGATAATGACACCAAATTGGATAAAAGGACTATCCAACCGGGATAATTTTCATAGCAATGAACTTCCATGTTCAGATTATTTAATTATTCTTAGTAATAACCTATCGTATTCACAAATCATCTGGTATTAATATTTATGTATTAATTTAACACAATATAATAAACAACTGTCCTGATAGAAGATTTTTCAAAGAGGGGATTAATGATGAAAATAGGAATTATAGTGCATTCCCAAACTAATAATACATATTCTGTAGCTGAAAAGCTTCAGAAAAAGCTTCAAGAAGCTGGAAACAAAGTAAATATCGAAAAAGTGAACATGGTTGGGGGTAATAAACCTCAGAGTAAGGATATCCAGATTGAAAACCCTCCAGATGTAACTGGTTATGACGGGCTAGTTTTTGGATCTCCAGTACACGCATTCTCACTTGCACCGGCAATGAAGATATATTTAGAACAAATATCATCCCTGCAGGATAAAAAAGTGGCTCTTTATGTTACCAAGGGATTACCTCTCAAATTCACAGGCGGAACCCGTGCCATTGGCCAGATGAGAAAAATCTGCGAATCCAAAGGGGCAAATATTGTTGGAACTGAAATTGTTATCTGGCGAGGGGATGTTGATAAAAATATTGATGTATTGATTCGAAAATTCAGTGTAATATTCTAATTTTTAAGCCTGGAGGATTTCATTTATGAAAGCGGCGATTTATTATTTTTCTGGGACCGGTAATTCTCTGGTGGTGGCAAGGGACATTGCAGAGAAAACTAATGGAAAATTGATTCCAATTGCTTCTGTGATGAAGGAGGAGAGCATTGAAACTGATGCGGATATGATAGGGATCATTTTCCCAGTTCATTTTTCAGCCATTAAGGGTGTGCCAAATATAGTCCAAAGATTCGCTCATAAACTGAAAAATATAAATTCAAAGTACATATTCGCTGTTTGCACGTGCGGAGGGTTTTCTGCGTCAACCCTAGAAAATTTAAGGAAAATCATTCAATCCAAAGGCGGCGAACTCGCTGCTGGTTTTACTGTGCAAATGCCAAGTAATATAGAGGAGGTGCCCGTTGAAGAAAAGCAAAAATTGTTTGCTAATTGGAAAAATAGGCTTGAATATATCTTTAAATATATCAAAACTCAAAATAGGAACGTATTTGAAACCATGGGACTGCCTTTGAAAATATTATTGGTTCCGATTTTTTTCCATTATAAAACTAAGACTATAAAATTTTTCAAGGAAATATCAAAATCGCCAGATTCAAGTTTTAACCAGTTGATATGGTTATCAGACAAGCGTTTTTACACTGATGATAATTGTGAAGGATGTGGAACTTGCTCAAGAGTTTGCCCGGTTAATAACATCAAAATAATAGATGAAAAGCCTGAATGGCAGCATCATTGTGAAATTTGTTTTGCTTGCTTAAATTGGTGCCCCAATGGAGCAATTCACGGAGAATGGATGTCAAATGAGGTAAGATATCATCATCCTGACATTGGAGTTTCAGATATGGTAAGTCAAGCTATATTTCAAGATTAAGAGATATCATGAGCACTGAAATTTATTATTTTTCTGGGACCGGTAATTCTCTGGCGGTGGCAAGAGATATTGCAGAGAAAACTAATGGAAAATTGATTCCAATTGCTTCTGTGATGAAGGAGGAGAGCATTGAAACTGATTCAGATGTTATGGGCATCGTGTTCCCGGTCTATCATTCAGTGGTTAATGGTCTTCCACTCATAATTCAAAGATTCGCCAAAAAACTTGAAAGGACTGATTCTAAATATATATTCGCAGTTTGTACTTGTGGGGGCTGGTCTGGGGCAACCCTAGAAAATTTACAGAATACCATACAATCAGAGGGCTGTAAGCTCGCTGCAGGATTTACAGTGAAAATGCCGGACAATACAAAATCTATTCCTGAAGAAAAAAAGGAACAGATGTTTAATAACTGGAATGATCAGCTTGAAATGATTAGTGCGTTTGTGAATACCCAGAAGACGGGTAAATTTGAAACTATGGGTTTGCCTATTAAAATAATTGCGGCTCCTTACTTTTCTTATTTAAAATCAAAGACTTATAAAATGTTGGAAAATCTGTTAAACACGTCAAACATGTCTTTTGAAGAATTAGTATTGTCCACAGACCGCAGTTATTATACTGATGATACATGTGAAGTTTGTGGAACCTGTTCACGAATTTGCCCAGTGAATAATATAAAAATGACAGATGAAGGGCCAGCATGGCATCATAACTGTGAGCAGTGTTTTGCCTGTTTTAACTGGTGTCCTAGGAGTGCAATTCATGGGGCATGGATATCTGATGAAGTAAGATATCATCATCCTGATATTGATCTTAAAGATATGCTGAAACAGGCTTCATTTGAAGATTAGAGAATTTAAGATAAGAAACGATCATGACAACTGAGATCTATTATTTTACAGGCACAGGCAATTCTCTTGCAATAGCAAAAGACATGGCAGAAAAAACTAACGGAAAAATAATTTCCATAACTTCTTTAACAGATAAAAAAAGTATAAAAACAGATGCAGATGTCCTGGGGATTGTTTTCCCGACTTATTATGAACCTTACGGTGGTGTTCCACTTATAGTCAGAAGATTCATTGTAAAATTGGAAAAAATCGATTCAAAATACATATTTGCCATCTGTAACTATGGAAGTGTTTCAGTTAATGCATTGAATTTATTAGATGAACTTCTAAAATCAGTGGGTGGCAGGCTCGCGGCAGGATTCACAGTTAACATGCCCTATAACATGGGAGGTTCGTCAATCAACAGTCCTCAGAAACAGCAAAAAATGTTCCGTGTTTGGGAAGAATACATGGATGTTATCTACGAACATATTAATGCCCGTCGAAAAGTCCGATTGGACACTCCCAATGTGCTGGTTGGTAAAATATATTTTATTATTAAATTTATAGTAACTCCTCTTATTTTTCTTTTTAAACCCACAACAATAAGGCGTTTAAAACAATATTATGATTTCGAAAACGGGTCTTACGCTGAAATGTTGCCCTATATGGACCGAAGCTTCTATACAAATGATAATTGTGTGGGTTGTGGAAGTTGCGCTAAAATTTGCCCGGTGAAAAATATTAAAATCATTGATCAACGGCCGGAATGGTTGCATAAATGTGAATTTTGCCTGGCTTGTTTTCACTGGTGCCCCAAAGAGGCCATTGAAAGCAGTGAATTAAAAGGAACAGTAAAATACCATAATCCTCATGTCAAAATGTTAGAAATGATAATGAAAGATTAGTCTACTATTGATTATACTTTCAATTAAAAAATCAAATCAAGTTTAAGCAATTGGATAATATGAATTATTGCCTTTCCCGTTATAATTATATTAATTAATGAATTATATAAAAAAATAGCACCAGATAGTTATTTAAGAATAGTTTATAGCATTGATTGATAGTGGTAGTACTCATGAAGAAAGTGTTCTTATGGTGGTTAATAGCTGGTAGTAAAGGTGGGGAAAACCGTGCCAGAATTATCCTTGAGCTTAAAAATAGGCCATACAATGCTAATAAGCTTGCTGAAAAACTTTCTCTTGATTATAAGACAATTAGACACCATATGGATGTTCTGGATGAAAACAATATAGTTGAATCCACTGGAGAAAAATATGGTGCATTATATTTCCTTTCAGATGAAATGGAAGGCTCTTACGACACTTTTATGGATATTTGGGAAGAATTTAAAAAAAGTGATAAATAATTGATAGTATAACGGAAAAGAAGGTATAAAAATGTTAATGGAAATTAATCTATTCGGGCTGTCAAATCTAATACCTACTCTGTTTTCACTGGTTAAATCATCGGCTTTAATAACCAGTATTGCCAATATCGTTCTTTTAATTGGAATGCTCTATGTGTACCTGGAACGATACTTGAAAGTTAAATCTAAATTCACCACAACTCTGGTTTTATTTACACTACTTTTCCTTGCACAAAACATATTATTTTCAGTTTATTTCGTATACAACCTTCCTGAAACTATAATCAACGCTCTATTGCCATTAATATTTTTAGGGCTTGAATTTGCGGCATTAGCACTGCTTTTGATGGTAACAAGGGAATAATTATTAATTTTTTATATTTTTTTTATCCTATTTTTAATAATTAATGAATTTAAGGGTCTTGATCCGTCTTTTACTTTTTCAATTTTCCAAATTCGGAATGAATTTGGAGGGAAAAGAGAGTAAAAGCAGAGTAAATTTTGGAAAAATTACTTTTAAGGGTTTAAACCAGAATTAAATAAAGGTTAAGGATTCAAAAAAAATTCAAAGGATTCCTTATATTAAACATTAATAAAAAACCATCCTTTGAGTTAAAAATCAAAAATGGAGGTTTCAAGATGGTAGATATTAAAGAAATTAAATCATTAAAACTGACACCATTCACCAAGATGTCAGCTTCAATATATGGAATTTTAGGCTTTATTGGTGCTATAGTGATGTTGATATCACTTATTATTGTACAAGCAACAGGATTAATCCCGCAATTAGGGCAGTTTAACCTGGTCACTGGATTAGGAGTGCCTCTGATTATTTTGCTCCCAATAGGCGCGTTCTTTGGCACAATAGTGGCTAGCTTTTTCTCTGCACTGCTATACAATATACTAGTACCTAGATTAGGTGGTGTAAAGTTAGAATTAGAAGGTAATGAAGTTCAAAAAATTCCTGTAATTTCATTTTCCCTGATACTATCTGCAATAGGTGCAATATGGGCTTTCATCGCGGGATTGGTATTGGCTGCAGTATTTTCACCACTCTTATCATTCATTGGTGCAATCGCAACCATGCCTGAGGCAGCCAATATAACGGCCAATATAACATCTCAGATGGCTGCTACAGGATCAACCATGCCAACAGGAGCAGAAATGGGAGCTGCAGGAATCATATTAGGTTTGGTTCTCGTAATCGGACTGCCCATAATGGCATTTGTGTTTGGATTTATCTGGAATGCATTATTTGCATTATTCTACAACTACATAGTCACCAAAGTAGCTAAAATCAATTTAGAATTTTCAGAAATTAGTGGAACACTACACGAATTAAAACACATACCTGTAATACCAACTGCTCTGGCAGTAGCCCTAGTTTACACATTATTAGGCATTATATCAGGTATCATGTCTGGAAACTATGGAGAATTCATATCCAACTTTATCACTTACTTCATAGAAACAGCACTAATTGCCATACTCTACAACTACTTGGCCCCTAAAATTGGATCAATTAAATTAAATCTGGAATAATTAACTTTCTAGATTTTTTTTTTAAAGATAAAGTATTTTAATAAGGGGTTAAGGCAATGAAGGCAGCAGTATATGGAAAATTCGGACCACCAGATGTTCTTCATCTAGAAGAAGTGGAAAAACCTGTTCCAAAAAATAATGAAATATTGGTAAAAGTACATGCCACCACAGTTACAGCAGGGGACGTGAGAATGAGAAGTTTCAATGTCCCCCGCTCGCAGTGGATCTTTGCAAGATTATATTTGGGTATAAGAAAGCCAAGAAGACCAATATTGGGCATGGAAATTTCTGGGGAAGTTGAAGCAGTAGGCAAGGATGTTTCAGGATACAAACCAGGAGATCAGGTATTTGGCTCCACTTACTCAGTAGGATTTGGCGGCTATGCAGAGTATCTATGCCTGCCAGAAGATGGAATAGTAACAAATAAACCATCCAACATGTCACATGAAGAAGCTGCAGCAGTTCCAGTAGGAGCAACTACAGCTTTACGTTTTCTAAGAAAAGCAAACATACATGAAGGACAAAAAGTTCTGATTTACGGAGCTTCTGGAAGTGTAGGTTCATATGCAGTTCAGCTTGCCGAATATTTTGGTGCAAAGGTAACCGGAGTGTGCAGTACTGATAATTTAGGGGGGGGTGAAAGACATTGGAGCAGATAAGGTTATAGATTACACTAAAGAAGACTTTACACAAAGTGAAGAAACATATGATATTATTTTCGATGCTGTAGGCAAGTTTTCATCTTCAAAAGCTAAAAAATTTCTTGCAAATAGAGGAAGCTACGTATCTGTTCTTGGATCATCAGATAAAGAAAAAATTGAAAACCTGATTTTCATCAAAGAATTAATTGAAGCAGGAAAAATAAAAGCAGCAATTGATAGAACCTATCCCTTTGAAGACATCGTTGAAGCCCACAGATATGTGGATAAAGGGCATAAAAAGGGGAATGTGGTAATAACCGTTAGTAACCGTGGGAATTATTTAGAAACTTAAATATTTTAATTAATTCACGTTCACACAACCGCCTCCGTGTGATATTAACTTGTTTCTTGAGGATTTAACCTCTTAGGGTTTGCCTCAGGGATCAGGTCTAATAAAAATTAAAACTATATAAAAGGAGCATTTAAAAAATGAAATCTTTAATAATTTTATATTCTTACCACCATCATAACACGGAAAAGGTGGCAAAAACAATTGCACCGATTTTGGGTGCGGATATCAAATGGCCAGATGACTTAAACCCTGAAGAACTTCAGGAATATGATCTAATCGGTTTTGGTTCTGGGATTTATGGGGGAGTACACCACAAATCTCTCCTTGAACTTGCTGATAGTCTGCCAGAAATCTCAGGTAAGAAGGTATTTCTCTTCTCAACTAGTGGAGGAACGGATAATACTATGCCAATTAAATGTCATTCTGCCCTCAGGGAAAAACTGCAATCTAAAGGCTACACAATTATTGATGAATTTAATTGTAAAGGATTCTTTGGATTTGTTGGAATTGGAATAAGTAGGGGCCGACCCAACTCTATTGATCTTAAAAATGCGGAAGAGTTTGCACAAAACTTATTCAAAATATAGTCAGGACCATCAAAACAGTTTAAAAATTGAATAGGGGTAAGTAAATGAAATCTTTAATAATTTTATATTCTTACCATCACCATAACACTGAAAAGGTGGCTAAAGCTATTGCACGGGTTATAGATGCCGAGATCAAATCTCCAGAGGATGTAAATCCTGAAGAGTTTCAGGAATATGATCTTGTAGGTTTTGGTTCTGGGATTTATGCATATAAACATCATAAAACCCTTCTTGATCTTGCTGATAGGCTGTCACACTCTGAAGGTAAAAAGGCGTTCTTATTTTCAACCAGTGGTGCAAAAATTGGTTCAGGAATGATTAGAATAACATCGAAATTTCACGACGAACTCCGGGAAAAACTGCAATCTAAGGGGTATATAATTGTTAATGAATTCAACTGTAAAGGATTTGATACCAATAGTGCCCTTAAACTCATTGGAGGAATTAATAGGGGCAGACCTAACGCTGAAGACCTTAAGAATGCCGAAACATTTGCTCTAAAACTTAAAAATAGCCAACAGAAGTGCTAACCCTATTTGAAAGAATAATCTCAAAAAGAGGTAAAAACATGGAAAATAGAGACGAAAAACTCGCTGAATCAATCCCAATGAAATCTCTCATAGTATTGTATTCATACCATCATCATAATACTGAGAAGATAGCTGAAGTCTTTGCAAAAGTTCTCGATGCAGAAATAAGATGGCCAGAAGAAGTAAATCCGGAGGATATTCAAGATTATGAATTAGTGGGGTTCGGTTCAGGGATCTATAGTGCAAAACATGACGAATCAATATTAAAACTTGCTGATGAACTACCAGAAGTAAATAATAAGGATGCATTCCTTTTCTCAACTGCTGGAATAACAGGAGAATCAAAAAGATTTAAAGATCACGCTGTACTCAGGGAAAAATTAGAATCCAAAGGCTACACAATTGTTGATGAATTTCAATGTAAAGGATTCAACACCAATAGTTTTCTCAAATTATTTGGTGGGATAAATAAGGGTAGGCCTAATGCAATTGACTTGGAAAATGCAGAAGATTTTGCCGTGAATCTAAAACAAAGTATTATTGAATTTAAATCATGAAAGCCATTGTTTGCACGAAATACGGACCACCAGATGTTCTTAAGATGGAAGAGGTAGAAAAACCTACTCCAAAAGACAATGAAGTATTGGTTAGAACACATGCTGCAACTGTAACTGCAGGGGACTGTGAAATTCGAGGATTCAAGATGCCTAATTGGTTATGGATCCCAGCACGAATAGGATTTGGTCTCAGAGGACCAAGGAAAAAAATATTAGGACAAGAGCTAGCCGGGGTAATTGAAGCAACAGGAAAAGATGTAAAGCGATTCAGGAAAGGTGATGAGGTCTTTGCAAGCACTGGTTTCAGTTTAGGAGCTTACGCTGAGTATACATGTCTTTCGGAAGAAGGGGTAATAACCAAAAAACCGGTGAATATGACCTTTGAAGAAGCTGCTACCGTTCCAATGGGTGGACTTATTGCATTGAGTTATCTGAATAAAGGAAACATCCAGAATGGAGATAAAGTTCTGATCAATGGTGCATCAGGTAGTATTGGAACTATGGCTGTGCAATTGGCCAAGTTTCTGGGAGCCGAAGTTACTGGGGTGTGTAGCACGGGGAATCTGGATATGGTACGCTCCATTGGAGCAGATCATGTCATTGACTACACTAAAGAAGATTTCACCAGAAATGGTGAGATTTATGATGTTATTTTTGACGTGGTTGGAAAGAGTCCGTATTCGGGTAGTTTAAAAGCCCTTAAAGAAAATGGACGATATCTTTTGGGCAATCCTGGACTATTACAGATGGTTCGAGGAAGATGGACACAAATTACAAGCAGCAAAAAAGTTATAAGCGGAGCAGCCGGGGAAAAGACTATAAATCTAATATTTCTCAAAGAACTAATTGAAGCTGGAAAGATAAAAGCAGTAATTGATAGATGTTATCCGTTAGAACAAACTGCTGAAGCCCATAAATATGTTGAAAAAGGACATAAAAGGGGTAATGTGACCATAACTGTGAATTAATCTACAAAAGGATAGGGGGATTAAATTATTCAATCAGAAAAGATCTGGAATTTGATAGCAGGTAATTATGATGTGAGTGAGGAGCCTTTTAGAGAGATTCACAGGGAGAATCTTAGAAAAACTAAAAAATATCTCAATCCTGGTGATGTAGTTTTAGATTTTGGGTGTGGGACAGGAAATCAGTCTATAGGAGTTGCTGGTGATGTTAAGGAGGTTTATGGTATTGATATATCCTCTAAAATGATTGAAATTGCCAAATTAAAGTTAGACCCTGATAAAAATCCAAATGTGCATTTCACTCATACTACCTTATTTGATGGGAGACTAAAGAATGAATCCTTTGATGTGATACTGGCGTTCAATATCCTGCATTATTTAGAAGACACACAGGAGGTTATGCGAAGAATTAACGAGTTATTGAAACCAGGAGGTTTTTTTATTTCTTCAACAGAGTGCATGGGAGAGGAGAATAAGAAGAAGTTATCAAGATGTTTTTCTCTTGGGATGTTGTCTATCATGTCAAAAGTACGTATGCTCTCTGCAAAATTTTTTAAATTCTCAGAATTAGAAAATTTAATATTCAATGGCAATTTCCAGATTTTTGAAGCTGAAAAATTAAAATTAAGGGATTTGAGGTACTATTTCATTGCAGCAAAGAAGATTTAACTATCAAATATCATTAATTAGTGGAGATTGAATCATGGAAGACGTGCAAATAATTCTTTCAGCCTTATGGATAGCTTTAATGTTGACTTATATTTTAGGGGATGTGCTGCGTATATTTAGTGGTGATTTTAAGGATGGTGAAATGGGAGGTATGAAAATACCTAATGAATATGTGGCTGGTGATCGCCATATTAATGGTGATTCCGATTATCATGATTATCCTATCCCTATTATTACCTTACCCAGTTAATAAATGGACAAACATCGCCGTAGCCATTTTCTTCTTTATTTTTAACATTATTGGATTACCAACCTACCCTTCAGCCTATGATAAATTTTTGATAGTTGTAGGACTTGGCTTTAATGTGCTTACTGTCTGGTATGCATGGCACTGGGTATGAACTGCAAGTATTAACATGGTTATTCCAGAACCATTTTTTTATTGCTATCTGCTCTCGTAAAAAATATAACTAGAATGGAAGATATATTCCCATAAGCGACACCAGATGATCCCTACCAATAGAATGGAGGGTTTATGGAACATGAAGAAGACTGAAATTTATTATTTTTCCGGAACTGGAAACTCATTGTACGTAGCAAGAGAATTAAAAAAAAGGATTCCAGAAACAACTTTAATCCCCCTAGTAAATCTTTCTTATAAAGATAATGTACAAACAAATTCAGAAACAGTAGGTTTCATATTTCCAATACACTTAACAATGACTCCACTTATTGTACAAAAATTTATAGAGAATCTCAGCTTGAAATCTGCTGACTATATCTTTGCCATAGCTACCCGGGCAGGCACTCAACATAGAGCATTTAAAGATGTGGAAAATATATTAAAAAGAAAGGATAGGAGTTTAAATGCTTATTTTACTTTGAATATGGCCAGCAATGATCCGAAACGTGAAGAGTGGCATGCTGCAACTGAAGCGGAAATTTCAATTCTAGAAAATGAAGTTCAAAATAATCTGGATTTTATACAGAAAATCATTTTAAATAAACAAAAGAGCCATGAAGAAGACAATACTTATAAAGATCCAGTCCCTGGATATACAATTCTTTCATGGATTTTCCCATATGTTAATAGATTCTACAATGTAGATTTTTATTCAGATTCAAAGTGTGTAGGGTGCGGAACATGTGAAAAGGTTTGTTTATCCTTTAAAATAAAGATGAACAATGGAAAACCGGTCTGGCAGGAAAATGTAGAATGTTTTTTGTGTAATGCTTGTTTAAATTATTGTCCTAATCAAGCGATTCAAATAAAGTCTTCAAGGTTTTTTAAAATGCACACAAAAGACAATGGACGGTATTCGCATCCTTATGCCACAGCAGATGATATCGCCCGGCAAAAATGACTTAAAACGTTGTCAAAACTGTTAAAGAGGCTTATAAAATGCCAGTGGAAATCAGAACCATTAAACTCAATTTGCCTTTCAAATTAGGTCAAGTAAATTGTTATCTTATAAAAACAGAAACTGGGTTTGTCCTAATCGATACAGGGGCATCGAATAAACGCATGGAACTTGAGAAGGATCTTGAAAATGCGGGTTGCACTCCTGGAAATCTTAATCTCATTGTTATAACTCACGGGGATTTTGATCACACAGGCAATGCCAAATATCTCCGTGAAAAGTTCAGTGCGAAAATAGCAATGCATTCTGATGATTGTGGAATGGTAGAACAGGGTGACATGTTCTCGAACAGAAAAGGCAACTTTTTCATTAAAAAACTAGCCCCTTTTCTCTTTGGTTTTGGCAAATCGGAAAGATTTAATCCAGATTTATATTTAGAGGATGGGGATGATTTATCAGAGTATGGATTAAATGCCAGTATAATTCATATTCTAGGACATTCTAAAGGCTCAATCGGAATCCTTACAACTGATGATGACTTTTTCTGCGGGGATCTACTTGAAAACACTAAAAGTCCAGGTCTAAATTCTATCATGGATGATAAAGCAGCTGCAGATATCAGCATTGAAAAACTCAAGAGTTTAGAAATAAAAACTGTTTATCCAGGTCACGGTGAATCGTTTCCAATGGATTTGTTCATGAAAACATACCAAAAATAAGTAAATAAAAGTTGATCATCTTTAGATAAGATTATTAAATGGGATTAGATAAATAAATAGCTAATAAGAAGTATAATAGCAAAAGTTAGACAAATAAATGAAAAATTAAATGATAAAGATGTTTTTATGGTAAAAAAAATAGTTTCAAGTTCCTTGGAATTTATTCAAGAACATAGGAATGCCTTTCTACTGGGGACCATAATACCTGCTTTATTTGGACTTTTCCTGGCAGAAGCAGTGATTTCTGTAATGTTTCACGCCCTACAACCTATCTTGGTCGGCATGACATTAATTACTGTTGAAACCCTGGGGGCTATTCTGGTGGATTTCCCTTTATCTGTGGTGGCGGGAATTATCATTGCCAAAAAAATTGACACCACAGAGTCTAAATATGGCGTACTGACTGGCGCTATTTTCTTAACAGCCTTCATTGTTATAGTCCTATGCATGGGCCTTTTACACAATGTAACAACCTTTTTTGACGTATTTGGCTTGGGGAATGCGGTAATCCTCGCCGTACAAACTGCATGGAAGCAATTTGGATTTCACCTGGGAGTGATGATGTTCATGTTCCTGGTCTTTGACTACTTTCTATGCATGCTGGGAAGCATGCTGGGCTTTAAAATTGTTCAATTAAGTTCCTAAAAGTAAATTTAATGGGGGATAATATGAAATCTGAAGATTTAAAATGGAAGAATCTATATAAAATCGGCGGAATCTCAGCTTTACTTGCAGCAGTTTTGCTTTTGATGGAAATTATCGTGTTCACAATTTGGCCCCAACCAGGCACTGTGATAGACTATTTCACTCTATTTCAGAGCAATAAACTAATAGGCTTAATTGATTTCTATTTACTGGAGTTCATTGCCTACATTCTCTTTGTGCCAATGTTTTTAGCCCTTTATGTTGCTTTAAAGCGTTGCAATGAAAGTTACATGATAATTGCAATATCACTTTTGATTTTAGGTGTGGGTATCTTCCTGGCAACCAATAACTCATTTTCTATGCTTTCATTGAGTAATCAATACATGGCAGCGACAACCGAGGCTCAGAAATCTATCTTGCTAGCAGCAGGTCAGACCATGCTGACTAATACCGGGCAGCGCGCATTCGGGGGATTTAACACAGGTTTTATGCTTATTTCAATTGCAGGAATCATTGTATCGGCGCTAATGCTGCGGAGCAAAAATTTGGTAGAAATACTGCTTATCTGGGGATTTTAGCCTTTGCAATCTCCTTAGCTGAATATGTACGGATGATCATAATTCCATCTGAACTTACTTTGCTTCTCATCATAGCCATCCTATCTGGCGTACTTTTGATGATATGGTTAATTTTGGTTGGTCGAAGTTTGATAAAGATTTCCAATTGAAAATAAGCATAAAAAAGAAGATTTGTTTTCATTTTTTTTAAATTTAAATTTATTTTTTTAACCAATTCCCGGAAATAATATTTATATATAAGTTTCAATATATTGACTGACATCAGTCAAAATAGATGATTCACACCATTGATTTAAGTCCAGCAATTAGACTTAAGAATTCTGGGCATGGAATATCAATTATTTCCAATAAAGACATGTGTTGAAATATTTTCAGAAAAAATTAGAAAATTTAATAATGTTGGGGTTTTTAAATGAAGATACTCTTACCAGTTATTGGAGTGCGAGGTGATGTGCAGGTTTTCCTTGCACTGGCCAAAGCACTAAATAATGAGGGACACGAAGCAACTGTAGCTCTTAATAAGAAATTCTTAAAACTCGCCGAATATTATGGGATAAATTGTTATTTTCTTGAAGGAAAACCTGACGACGGAGTTCATGAATTGCAGGATATAATGCGGGCCAAAACCACTATGGAAGCAGCAAAACTGGGGACCAACTTTTTTTTCAAAGGAGTAAGAGAACAAACAAAAACATTACAGGAATTGTGTCTGGGTTATGATTTGGTTGTAGGTTATGGGAGTTTTGGTTTAGCTGAAGCCGATAAGGCCAATAAACCTTTTATTAGTGTGGTCATCGATCCCACAATGGCCGAGAAGAAATTTTCAAAAAACATGAGATTAAATATGGGATTAATAGTCGAAAAAATCGCCCTGTATTTCCTGATGGGGAGAAAATACGAACAATTCAGGAAAGAAATTGGCGCCCCACCCTCTAATAAATCAAAAAATCCTCTATTAATACTTTTACCAATGAGTCAGCATATAATTATGGAAAGTGATAACTGGACTTCTCGCAACGTAATTTCTGGTTATTGGTACTTGGAGACACCTTCAACTTATTATCCGCCGAAATACCTTCAGGAATTCATTCAAAAGGGTGAAAAACCCATCTTCATAAGCTTTGGTTCAGCAGGTTGGAGTGAAGAAGATAACATTTCTCATATGGAACTTCTCTTTGAGGCAGTTCAGAGAGTAGGAACAAGGGCCATTGTTCTAAATACAGAAAATTATGCTGGTGAAATACCAGATAACATCTATTTGATTCAAGAAATTCCCTTCAATTGGTTATTTGATCATGTTTCGTGTGTTGTTCATCACTGCGGTCTGGGCACAACTGCTGAAGTTCTAAAAGCAGGGTTGCCTTCTATTCCAGTGCCACAAATGATTGATCAGTTTGCCTGGGCTGATAGAATTCACTCATTAGGGGTTGCAACGCAGCCGATATCTAGAAAGGAGCTAACCATGGAAAAATTATCCAAGGCAATTACAGAAGCTCTGGAAAATTCCGAGATTAAGGAGAATGCTAGGATATTGGGTCATAAAATTCGAGAAGAAAAGGGTTTGAAGAATGCTGTTATAGCAATCGAATCGGCAATAAATAATGAAAATCACTACTATAAGTCAATAGACACCAGTCAGATGGAGGAATGATTCTATACGTGTTACAAAAAGCCCAGAAGAAAGGCGCCAGGAACTCATGGATATAGCTGAACAATTATTTCTCGATAAAGGATACGAGAATACCATGGTTAGAGATATCGTTAAAAAAGCAGGGGTGGCTCAGGGCACTTTCTACTATTATTTCAAATCCAAAGAAGATATTCTAGACGAAATAACTGATAAATACATCAATATAATTGTTGAAAGCATGGAAAAAATATCAAAAGACGAGAATTTAAACGCCCTTGAAAAACTGGTCCAAATATTTCAGTTTTCATTGTCCTTTAGAAATGATACGAGGAGTATAATGCAGTATGTACATGAGAAAAAGAACGTTCACTTGCATCGTAAATTCGAACAGAGGATTCCTCTTCAAACTGTAGGGCCATTAGCCCGTATATTTAAACAGGGTGTTGCGGAAGGGATTTTCAACACCCAATACCCAGAAGATGCTGCCAAAGCGTTTAATGGAATCTCAGCAATGGTTCTGCAGGGAATAGATAATGCTGATCATAATTCAGAGGAGTTTAGAAGGAAATTTATGGCAATTTTCGATTTTACTGAACGAATTTTGGGCACAGAAAGTGGGGTTATAATCAATGCTTTCCGTGAAAAAAGTGCTTAAAAAATATCAAGGATAATTGGTGGGATTGATTGTGAAAAAAACAGAGTTTAAATTTCCAGTAGGATACCATGATTTCCATAAGGATCAGGTTTTTAATTATCAGATGAATCGCTGGTACTCCATGGGCTATGCTCGTATGGAAGATATGAAAGAAGCCGCTACAAATATTGAAAATTTTGCAGATTGGAAAAGGGAAATGCTCAAACAGGCTGAAAAAGCAGCTTCAGATGACCGAATGATTAATGCGGCTTTTTATTACCGTGCTGCCGAATTTTATTTGTTATATAATGATCCTGAAAAGGAAACGTTATATGATAAATTCAGTGAACTATTTTACCAAGCTTTTGCCGATGACGAGATTGAACGCTTTAAAGTACCCTTTGAAGATAGTTTTTTACCAATCATGAAAATAACTGGAGAAACTAATAAAGCCGGGGAAAATAAGGGTACAATTGTCCTTCATGGTGGTTTTGATTCTTTCATAGAGGAATTTTATTCCTGGATGAGATATTTCGCGGACCATGGCTATGATGTAGTTGCCTTCGAAGGCCCGGGACAGGGAGCAGCCCGGAAAAAACACGGCCTCCCTTTCAACTGGCAATGGGAAAAACCTACTGCTGCTATTTTAGATTATTTTCATCTGGATGATGTCACCTGGCTGGGCATATCCATGGGGGGATGGCTATGTTTTCGGGCAGCAGCATTTGAACCACGAATTAAAAGAGTAATAGCTTCAGGTATTGCCTATGATTATATGAAATTTCCCAATTATTTTGCCCAACAATTAGGGAAACTGTTTTTCCATCATTTTAGAAATTATTCTAATAAAGTATCCTTGAAGCAAATAGAGAAGGGTGGTGTTGATGGATGGAGTATCAGTAACTTGATGTACATTACTGATAAGAAAACACCCATGGAAGCTTTTGATGTGGCGGAACAGATGAACGCGGAAAATATTCACTCTGAACTGGTAAAACAGGATGTTTTGATCCTCACTGGGAGAGAAGATCATTTCATTCCTTTTAAGATGCATAGTATGCAGGTGAAAGCGTTAACCAATGCCAGTTCTGTGACGGCTCGAGTATTCACTCAGGAGGATCAGGCTCAAAATCACTGTCAAGTGGGTAACATAGGATTAGCATTGGGAACAATGTTAAAATGGATTGAGAGTGTAGTGTAACCAGTAATAAGTTTAGAAATAATCAATAACACATATAACGGAGGAGAAGTGTTGGGATCTTGGAGTATCCTATGATCAAATTTACCTTTTACGGATGCATTTGCTAGTTTATTATTATTCTAACTAAATTTTACATTTGGATTCACATATCGTCCTCTTTTTTTAGTGGAATTACCATATTGAATTGCTCGTGTTGGGCAGCGATTTATACATGCACTGCAATGGCTGCATTTTTCCTTTATCCATACTGGTTTTCTATTTTCTATTTGTATCACTTCAGTTGGACACATTTCTGCGCATGATCCGCAGTTATTGCAATCTTCTGTGGCGTAAAACTTTTTGGTTTTACGATAAATTCCATAGATTGGGTATAAAATTGGGGTAAATGGGAAAAGATAACCATGAAATGCGAAATTACCTTTTTCTTTTGTATCTACAAGTTTAGCTACATTTTCTATTTCATTTTCAGCATCTTGAAGAACTAAATTTTGTTCCTCCTTTGTTGGCACATCATACATGATCGTGTAATTATTGGGCATAAGAACAGAAAATGAGCTGTTTAACTCGAGATTTTTCTTTTCTAACAACTTTTTAAGCATTTTATCTGCATTTCCAATTGATCCACCACATGTAATTACGGAGTATATATAATGCTTTGAATCGCTTTTGATGTTCAACTGGTCTACAAATTCAGCAACAACTGTAGGTAGTCCATAGAAATAAACTGGAAACACAAATCCTATTTTTTCATCTTTTTCTAATTGATATTCAAAGTGTTTTTCACGTATAGCATAGCAATATCTATAAGTTTGATTCCGTCATTTTCAGACAGTTTTTGGGCGACATATAACGAGTTTCCAGTTCCGGAAAAATAGAAAATCATGAAATCCTCCTCCAAAACATATTTTTTTTGCCATAATTATTTCAAGCGCAAACTAGCAACATATTCATATTTCTTGATTTTTTCAATATCTGGGTTGTCAAATTCAATTCTAGTTTCCTTACCAAAATGTTCTGCTGCCAGTTTCAAGTGATAGAGACTGATTCCCACATCAATTGGTGGGAATTTTTTGATTAAAAGTCCACGAACGAAGTCTGGTTTGATTAGATAAGAATGAATTAAATTTTCATCTCCTGTAAAAAACCAGGGCTGTCCATTACCGGCAGAAGGAGCTAAGCGTGCCGCTTCCAGTATATTCTTCGCACCTTTAATGTCACTTATCTCATGGAGAGATTTTCTCTTAAACTGCGAAGTACTTGTACGGTGTAAGGGTTCATTTGCCTTTCCAAAGGGCATTAATATGATAAATTTTAGACTTGAGCTTTCTAAGCCTTCTTTGTTCAGTTTCGGGATGCCCTGCCAGCAACTACCCATGCCATTAGCAGAAAAAAACAGGTCCATCTGCTGCATCATGAAGCCTACATTGTTTAGATAACCTTCTTTAACCTCTGAAAATACAGCAAGATAATGGGGTGCTTTTTTCATCATCCTTCTTTTTACCAAGTCAGGAGATAGTATCTTAAATTCAATTCCAATATTCTCATGTAACGGTTCTAATGTTTTCAAGTAATCTTTGATTTCGTTTAATGCACTGTTATCCAGGGGAGTTAAATCAAACTTTCTAATGGATTTGCGTTGAAATATAGTGGAATATAGGTCTGTTTTGTCCATTTTATCATCCTTTATAAATCAATTTTTTTTAATCATCTATAGTTCACAAATTTGACAACTTTCGAACTGTTAGACTAAAAAAATTATTTTTCACCGTGATGCAGCTTTAAAAGTTCATTAACTTCATTAACCATGTCTTCATTAACTCTGGCAACTAAGTATTTGCCTTTTCTTTCAGTAAAGATTAATTCAGCGTTTGAGAGTTCTTTAAGGTGGTGGGAAATGGTTGGGGCGCCAATGTTCAATGATTTGGCGATTTCGCTTATTAAACATGTGCAGTTTGTTTTGTAACAGTTTTCCTGTTTTTCAACAATTTGCATGTATAATTCTAAACGATTGGGGTTAGAAAGGGCTTTAAAAACTTTGGCCATTTTTTTAGTGTCCATATATATATCCCAGTTAGTTTTACAATTTGATAACTATCGAACTATTGATATGCTAAAAATATAATATAAATATTTCCATTGTATCATGTTTACATTAAACCTTTTTCCCCCCAATCATTCCCCACAGGAAATACTTGCAGAAAATATCTGTTTCCTGGAAGCCAATTTCATTTAGCCAATCAAGCTGCACGAAAAAAGATTCGTGGATATCATCACCCTCTTTTTTGGGAAGATGAAGGTTATCGATATTTCGTGTCTTCCAGGCATCGAATTTTTCCATCCATCCGTTGTATGCATCTAATAAATCGCCAGATAGTGTTTCTTTTTGTTTTTGGCCGTGATAAATCCAGTAATATAGATTATTCAAGTGGGCTTCTTCACTGATGGTTTTCATTTCATCTGTATTGAAAAACCAGCCATCATCTTCCAGGATATCAAAACACTTTTTGTAGAGTTTCTTTTTATTATCATTGGATAAATGGTGAATTGCTGAGGTAGAAGTAATCACATTTGGTTTTTGGGCTATCTCAGATTCCCAAGAATCGCAAAACTCTGATTTGATGTAACTCACACGATCCTGATATTTGCTTAAACGATCTTTGGCAACATTTAGGAAATCGTTTGAAAAATCCAAATAGTAGCAAATTGAGTCAGGAAATTCTTTTAATATCCTTTCAATAAATATACCGCTTCCAGCACCTAAATCTAAAAGTACTATGTTTTTTGTTCCCTTAAATTTTAGAATATCTATTAATGTGTCCTGCATTAAAGTATATCCGGGTACAAGCAACTGACACATTTGGTCGTAAGCATCTGCCATATTTTTCGAGTGAAAACGGTCTTTATCTATTTGTTTCATATTATGACCTTATACAATCATTATAATTAGTTTAATCAAACTAACTATATAATCTTTTTGGAGTACATATAAACACAGTTATTAATATCCAATCTAAAAATTGGAAATATAGCACAAAATCTAATTTGAAGGCCTAATATCATAAATGTGTTTTAATTTTTTAAATCACATTAAAAAATTGAAGATAAGTATTAGAAAATTAATAATGCTTTGTATTTTTAATGGGAGATAAAATGAAAGAAAAAATCAATATAGAATTGGGAAGTGTCCAAAAAACATTATTGTTCCCTCTATGGGGTCGAGCTAAGGAAACAAAGAAAGCATATCCCTTGTTAAGAGATGATAAAGCAGTGGAAATAATAGAAAAAATTGATTATGACTTTTCTACTATTGATAATAATATGGGTGAAATGAGTCAGTTAGGATGGATTGCTCGATGCATACACATTGACCGCACCATAAAGGATTTCATTAAAAAATATCCCCGGGCTGCCATTGTAAATATTGGCTGTGGAATGGACACCACATTGGAACGGGTTGATAATGGAACCATGCACTGGTACGATCTGGACATGCCTGACACCATTCAATTAAGACGTAAATTCATTCCTGAAAGCCATAGACGGGAATATTTAGCCTGTTCTGTGTTTGATACATCATGGTTGGATAAAATACATGTGGAAGGCAACGTTCTTTTCATTGCCAGTGGAGTACTCTATTACTTTGAGGAAGCAATGATTAAACAGTTATTCAGCGAAATCATGGAAAAGTACCCCGGAAGTGAAATAATTTTCGATGCCAGCCCACTTTTCGGAGTTAAAATGGCTAACAGAATGGTGGTAAAACGAGGGGGAATGGGTGATGATTCCTTATTAAAATGGGGTTTGAAAAAGGCTGAACATCTAGAAGAGTGGGACCAAAGGGTAAAGGTACTCGAAGCATACCCCTACTTTCACAACCTAAGAAACAAATGGGATTTGAAAGTATCTACCAAAATTAAACTGTTATTCTTTGATTTATGTAGCATGTCTTATATGGTTCATTTAAGATTTGAATGAAAAGAATGATTTGAGTTATCGTTTTTGTATGGATAAATCCATTAAATCCGCTTCAACAATCCAATCATTCAAGCCATTTTTTTCAAGCATTTTACTTATTTCTTCTGGTGTATAACTAGCAGCTATTGATGATTTCCAATATTTTAACATTTTACCTGCCATGAAATGCCCAAAAATGTTTACGATCAGTTTACCGCCTATATTCAAATCTCGGCGACTGTCATGTATGTACAATTTCCCATTTTTCTTCAATACTCGGGATATTTCCAGGAATACCTGTTCTGGGTAGTCCCAGTGATGCATTGAATCTCGAGATATCACCAGATCATAGTCATCATCAGGAAGAGTTTTCATGTCTTCACCAATACCATGAAAATATTTTGTCCGGTCTGATAAGTTTTCAAGAGCGGCATTTTGTGTGGCAACCCTTACCATATCTGTGGATGCTTCTAAACCATCTAAATATAAATCTTCTCTCATTTTCAAAACATTAATGCCGGCCCAACCAGGGCCAGGACCAATTTCAAGTACCTTTGAGTTTTTAAAAGGATATACTTTGTTAATCACATTTTCAGCAAATTTAATGTATTCTCCTCCCAGACGTTTTTTCATAATTTCACTGTAATCTTCCATGGACATTTGATTGGTATCTTCTATAGCTCCACCTTCAGGAACACGTGGTTTAACAGTCATGTGTAACACTCCTTCTTTTTATTTATCGGACAATTCATGAATTATTAGAATTTTTAACAACATAATAGCAGTTTAAGTAATATTAAACTATTTAAAGGTCTCTGGTTATGAAATGATTCCATAAATTATCCCTTTTTACTTCTTTTATCAATTCTTCCGTTATCCTGATTTCAGCTTCCACGAGATAGATGTTATTCCTGATTATGGTAAGACCAGGGTAAGGAATTAGATGTTCATCTTTTTCATAGCTGTAATGTTCTTTTATTCCGTTTTCATACCCATTCAGGAACAAAAGTCTTCTTTTCAGCACATTCATGGCATAATCTTTTTCCAGATGACATATCATTACACAAGCAATATTGAACTTAACTGGATCTAATTCATTAAGCAAGAATTCAGTGATTGTGTAAGAAAGGGCTTTTTTACCTTTTTTAGTCACTGTATATACAGTTTTCTCGGGCATATTCCCTTCTTTTATATTTTTTCCCGATATATGGCCTTGTTTATCTAGTTTTTTTATTGTTACGTAAACAGATGATGATGCAACAGAAAACCAATCCTTAACCTGTATTCTTTCAAGTAGTTTGGTTATTTCATAAGGATTTACTGGTTTCTCTGCAATGATTCCTAGTATTAATGTACTTACCTTAGAAAGTGATTTCATATTACTACTCAACTATACTACTATATATATGTAGTATTTGAGTAGTATTAAAAATAGATCTTCCCAATTAATCAATAAAATCTACTGAAAAGTCTGCAAATTGCTAAAGTAATCCATAATCTGCTTTCGAAGGTTCTATTATCATCAGGAACCTTATGAATTTTTGAATAAGATATTTTCCACAACCCATCAGGTTCTTGATGTTCAATGAGCCATCCTAAAGCATGTTCAATATCCTTATCAGCTCTGGAAAAACCCATAAGAGAAAGAGTGTCTAGTGCAGAGATCAGGTTGGTCCACCAGAAAGGATACTGGAATCTAAGCCAGTTATCAGGGTGCTGGTAAGAGGTCCAGTTATCTTTTTTGAAGAATTTGGATTTTAAAAGTCTGGCTGCAGCTAAAGCTTCTTCAGACTTTTTGTAAGTGGGATGAACAGCAAACGCCCTCAGAACCATCCCAGTGCCTGCAGCAGAAAAAGGTTTGAATTTATCAAATGCATTTACTGTTTCCATGGATTTGTTAGTTACTAGATCATTCCTTTCAGACAGGGTAATATTTGAAAGGCCAATCATGCCTGGACTGCCAATAACCCAACCCCCATCATCCTGCCTCATTTTCAACAGCCAGTTGAATCCTTTTTCTATACGTGGGTCATTATAATAACCTGCTTTAATCAAAAGGTACATGATTGCCCCATTATAATAAGGAGCGTACTGATTTGCTAAAATTCCCCTAATATCTCCTTCATCTGTCTGATACGAGAAAATAAACTCCGCAGCTTTCTTAATAGCAGGATGAGTATTATTCATTTCATATTGCTGGATTAAAAACCTTAAATGTTTCCAAGTTTCAATTAAAGAGTATTTGACCCCTGAATTTTCATCTTTTTTACCTTTGGAAGGCCATGAACCATCATCAAGCTGGTTTTTAAGCATTTTCTGAACTTCGGGCAAATCCCAAACACAATCAATGGATTCAGTCGTTGTGTCTAATAAATCTCTTTTGGTGAAATAAATGATGGCAAGGTTCTTTGAATCCATAAGTGGCTTTATGGGATAATATTTAAATTTCGAGATCCAATCAGCCATTTTTCATCTCCTAATAAGTATTATTTTATTTTAATGATAAAATAAGTTTATTTGGTCATGTTAGATCAATCAATCATTAGCAGTTTTATACCAGTTGAATAAAGTAAAGTGCGAATATGAGGATTATCCCTATAATCCTTATTAGTAAATATACGGATTGTCAGTTAAAAATCACATGATTTTCCTGTTAAGCATGTTAAAACTACTTTTGAACCCACTAAACAGGCATAAATCCTTCAAGAAATAGGAATGGATAAAAGACTTTCATGGTAAGCAGTTATTATGGGGCTGCCAAGGGTAATGCCGACATATAATGGAAAATATTTAATTGACGGTACCTCATTATTTGAAGCGATTGGTTAATTAATCTCTAAATAATCATGTAATGATTTGATTTTAGGGGAGTATCATAAGAATAAATTAAATTTTTAAGGTAATCAACCATTTTAATCTTCATGATATAATCATTACGAAAAAATAAACTTAATAATGATTTATAGGTTATGAATAAATTACTACCCTGATAAACCAAACCAAGTACATTATTATAGGATTTAATCTTGAAAAAACTATTATAATTATTAAAACTTACTTAAGCACATTTAAAAAATAAGGAGAATTTTTACAATGAATCAATGGTACGAAGAACTGTTCAGCAATTTCGCAGATAAATACGAAGATGAATCATTTACCCAGGGAACAATCGGAGAAGTTGATTTCATAGAAAAAGAAATAAATAACGATAAAAACTGTAAAATACTTGATGTCGGCTGTGGAACTGGCCGTCATGCAATTGAACTCACTAAAAGAGGCTATCGGGTAACTGGCGTTGATCTATCCGAGAACATGCTTAAAAAAGCTCAAGAAAATGCTAGTAATGCGGGAGTTGAGATAGATTTCAGGCAGGCTGATGCCAGAAATCTCCCCTTCGAGGGAGAATTTGACCTGGTTATTATGCTTTGTGAGGGTGGCTTCCCCTTAATGGAAACTGACGAGATGAACTTCCAGATATTGGAAAGCGCAGCTCGATCACTGGATAAAAAGGGTAAATTAATCTTCACTACCCTTAATGGCCTGTTTCCTTTATTCCATTCAGTCAAAGATTTCATAAATGCCAATTCTGAATCTCAGAAAAATATTGAAAACACTTTTGACCTTTTGACCTTCCGGGACAAATATCAGTTGGAAATTGAAGGTGATGATGGAAATACAATGAATTTAAACTGTAATGAACGATATTACGTTCCATCCGAAATCACATGGCTTCTAAAATCTCTTGGATTTAATCAAATTGGTATTTATGGATGTGAAATTGGTGCATTCAGCAGGGATGATCCATTAACTACTGAAAGCTATGAAATGATGGTAATTGCAGAATATTAGAAATCATGTTAGGAAATTCTGGCATTGTGGACCAGGAGCATTAGACATATAAAATATTGAGAGTAGGGGGATTTTCAATGAAAAAATGGTACCAGGAAATGTTCGTCAACTACGCAAACGAATACGATAAGGAAGATTTCACCCGGGGAACAGAGGGCGAAGTTGCTTTCATTGAAAAGGAAATAAATTATCAGAAAGATGTTAGAATACTGGATATAGGGTGTGGAACTGGTCGTCATGCCATTGAACTTGCGAGAAGGGGCTATTCAGTAACAGGTATAGATCTATCTGAGTCAATGATTAATAAAGCAAGAGAGAAGGCAGAAATTGCTGAAGTGGAAGTGAATTTTGAAATAGCTGATGCCAGAAACCTACCATTTGAAAATCAGTTTGATCTGGTGATTATGATCTGTGAAGGTGCCTTTTGTTTGATGGAAACTGATGAGATGAATTTCCAGATTTTGGAAAGTGCAGCCCGATCACTGAATAAAAAGGGTAAATTTATATTCACAGCTTTAAATGGGTTATTCCCTCTTTACAATAATGTTAAAGATTTTATTAATTCCAATAGCATAGAAAAGGTTAGTGGTGAATATAAATTCGACTTTATGACTTTTAGAGATAGATCAACCCACGAAGTACTTGATAATGAGGGTAATAAGAGAGTTTTAGAATGTGAAGAGAGGTATTATGTTCCATCAGAAATTACATGGCTTCTTAAATCCCTTAATTTCAACAAAATTGATATTTACGGATGTAAATTAGGTGAATTTAGTAGAGATGATGAATTAACAACTGAAGATTATGAAATGCTGGTTATAGCTGAACATTGAACTTATAACATCAATCTATTAATAATAGAATTTACATAGAGATTTGGGGGAATATTTTGGAAAATAAATTCTATATTCTGGGAGCGGTGTTAATAGCAGTTTTTTTGGTATTTACATCGAGTTCATGCTTAAATAATCAGTGTTCAAGTAATGAATTTTCCTATGAAATCGCTGTATTCGATTCAATGCTTCTTGATGAGGGGGATATTGATAAAAATCTTACCCCCATTGATGAATCCAATAATAATTTATCCTGGCAGGGTGAAGATGAGGAAAAAAGAGTGTTAATGGTTACATGGACAAAGTATCCTTCCAGTTATCCAGTGGGAGAAACTGTCAGAACTTCATGGGGTGATACTTGGGTTACGGTCTATCCTGAATTGAAGAATTACTTTACCAGTCATCCAACAACTAATGAAGACCTAAAACTACAAACTGCCCAGCTTTTAGGCATGCCACCAGATACAAATAACTCATATTTCGTGGAATTATGGGTTAAACCTGGTGATTTATTCCGACCTTCGGCTGATAATGAAATAAACGACACTGTTAGCCAGTTGAATTTCCCACCTAGCACCGATTTGACGTATAAAGAATGGTTCCTAAACAACACCATAGATTCCTATTTTGCAAATCGATTCCCCTGGACAAGATTAGGATACACATATCACTGGGACAACCCTGAATCGAAGATAGGTCTTAGTGAATACGTAATTAAGGAGAATTCAGAAGTTCTTGTTAAATCTAAGGCACCCACATTGGATTATTTGAATCGAGGATGAAATGTTAATCAATATTTATTGATCCAAATCTCATTTAACACGCTTTTTTTTTTATTATATTGCAATTTTAGTTTTTTATTCTTATTATTTAGGGTATATGGCTATATTGGGTTATAAAAATTTTTTTATGGGTTTGTTTTGTCTTTTTTATTCATTTGGGCACTTTTAATTTTCAAAATTGATTGATGAATTAGGGTCCATAACTATAAATAGTACCTTGCATTATACAGTACCTTGTAAGATGCAGTGATCATCATGAATGCACAATTTAAAAAAGGGGTGCTAAAACTGCTTGTTTTAGTTCTTCTTGATAAAAAAGACTGTTATGGTTATGAAATGGTCGATGAAATCTCAAAGAGCATTTCAATCTCCGAAGGCACCATTTATCCTCTTTTAAAGAGATTAAAAAAGGAAAAAATGGTAAGTTCATACTTAAAAGAATCCCAAGATGGCCCACCAAGGAAATATTACAAGATAACTGACTCTGGAAAAGAAAAAAAGGCTGAATTGGTTGCAGAATGGTTTGAATTCTCTAATGGTGTCAATAACCTAGTTCATGATAAAATGACGGATGATAATTTGGGGGATATTAAGGATGAAGAAGGATGAATATATCGGAAAACTCACTAAACTCCTTAGAAAACTGCCAAAGGAGGAAAAACAAGACATAATTTCAGATTATGAAGAACATTTCATGATTGGCCTGGAAAAGGGTAGAACTGAGGAAGAAATATCAGAAGCCTTAGGGAATCCCAAAACACTTGCAAAACAAATTAAAGCGGAATATATGGTTAAAAGGGCTGAAGATAAACAATCTGCTGGGAGCATGTTTGAAGCAGTACTGGCTGCCACAGGACTTGGAATTTTCAATCTTATATTTGTTGCAGTACCTGCCATGATTTTGGTTGCAATTTTATTAACACTGTTTGTATTTGGCGGAGCAATGGTTTTCAGTGGCATTTATATAACTCTGGCTTCTTTCCTACAGCCTCTTCTGCCTCAGTACAATTTTAATATAGTAATAGGTGATGGGTTGTTGAACATTTTAGGAGGAGTAATCGTTGGTATTGGTTTAACCATATTAGGTTTGGCTTTATTAGCTGGAATGTATTATGTTACTCGATGTTTCTATGGATTAGCAATCAAATACTTGAAAATGAATCTAGAGATTATTAAAGGGCGTAGATAACGATTTTAGAAATAATATTTGGGGGTCTTTATGGTGAAAAAAATTCTTTGGGAATTGTTGGCTGGCACTAAAGGCGGAATAAATCGTGCTAGAATTATAGATGTTTTAAAAAGAAGACCTTACAATGCCAATCAACTAGCAGAAATACTTTCTCTAAATTATAAAACAATCAAATATCATATTGAAATTTTAGAGGAAAAGGATATAATCACATCAACAGGTAGGGGATACGGTGCATTGTATTTCCTTTCAGATAAAATGGAAGCAAACTTCAACACTTTCCTGCAGATCTGGTTAGAATTCCGACGTTCTGATGCTGAAATATATTATATTGATAATGAAATGCCAAATAATGTACCTCTAGAATTGATTCACTAATTTTTATTTATTTTTCTATTTATTAAAATATATTTAAAAAATTGGATAGTTTCTATTTTTTGATTAGAACCCTTACTTTATCGATATCAGCCAATAATTGTATCAAATTAATTATTGTTTTGGATATTACAAAATACCCTTTAAATATTTTTTTAAACGGTATTCTTTTTTCTTCTGGACTTGATATTTTCCAATTTTGGGTGAATTTGGGTGTAATTTGTGGGGAAATAAGAGATAATTGGAATAAAAAATGGGGAAATTATGGGGAAATTTTGGAAAAAACTATTTTTAAGGGTTTAATCTAACATCTGATTACAAAAAACATGAATTACTGAAAAGGAGGTAATCTCGAGAGTAATGAAATAAAAAAGGGATCAAAAGTCACGATCTCCCAATGAAAGGAAGGGTTTCGTATAATAAAGGATTGTGTTTCGCTTATACCGCCTATGTAATCCTTCCTTGAGGGAAATCCTGGTTTGAAGAATTATTAATTTGATAAAATTATTTAAATGCTTTATAATGTAAAAAAGAATATTTTTAGACGGATTTTGATAATAATTTACTAAATATGACTTTTTGATAGTTTAAATTAGTTTGAATGAAATTAGGTGATTTACATGTCATTTACAAAACTTATAGCCAAAAATCCTTTCAGAAACAAAGCAAGATTGGCTTTAGCAGTAATTGGGATTGCTATTGGAATCGCTACTATTGTGGCTCTGGGTATGGTAACTGAAGGGCTTAAAGCAAGTGTTGAAGAGCAATTGATGACTGGCGGAGCTGATTTTGTGGTTATGAAAAACACCACTTCAGAATCCGCATCAGGTTCTTACAGCATTAAAGATAAAAGGATCGATGAAATCAGTAAAATAAATGGTGTTAAACAGGCAGCAGGTGTGTATACTAGCAGTAGAATGGTAGATGGCAACCAGTTGGGATTTGCTGGAATCAAATCCAAGGATCTGAACATGTTGGGTGCCAGAATGATACAAGGCAATGCATATGCAGATGACAAGAACGAATTAATACTGGGAAAACTGGCTGCAGAGAAGCTGAAAAAGAAAGTTGGAGATACAGTAACTTTCAACGGCAATCAATACGTTGTAACTGGAATATTTGAAGTTGGAAATAAGGAACTGGATTCTATAGGTGCATTGTCCCTTGAAAAACTCCAGTCCATGGATGAAAATGAAGGTAAAGTGGACATGATCTATGTGAAGATCAACAAGGGAGCAGATTTAAAAACAGTCTCGAAATCAGTTGAAAAAGCTTACCCTGGAGAATTGACCACTATAGCATCACTTGAAGATTTCCAAAAAGCGGATGATAGTTTACAGATGGTGGAAACCGCATCAATGGCCATATCCCTTCTGGCAATTATCATTGGGGGAATAGGAATTATTAACACTATGATAATGTCTGTATTCGAACGAACCAGAGAGATTGGTGTATTTAGAGCAGTTGGATGGAAAAGTAGAAGGATTTTGGCAATGATATTGGGGGAATCCGTTGTATTAACATTACTTGCAGGAATGGTGGGAATCGTTCTGGGAGTTGTTGGAATTGAAGTCATTATAAATTTGTTTGAAACTCCTCTAGACTTGGTCTTCACTCCTGCCTTGGCTTTGAGGGCCCTGGGGATCGCCGTAATTGTGGGTCTAATTGGAGGATTGTATCCTGCCATAAGAGCTAGTAGACTACCCCCAACGGAGGCGTTGCGCTATGAATAATGGAAACATTGTGGAAATTACTAATCTAAAAAAGGGATATGATAAAGGGAAGATAAAAGCCTTAAATGGTATTGACATTCAAATCCGGAAAGGAGAATTTGTATCCATAATAGGACCATCTGGATCTGGAAAGTCCACCCTTTTGAACATGATCGGTGCTTTGGACACTGCTGATGACGGTCTGATAACTGTTGCCGGTAATGATCTAATGCTTAAAAAAGATCTAAGCGATTTCCGTTCTAAAAAGATTGGCTTCATCTTCCAATTACACAATCTAATACCCAACCTTTCAGTTCTGGAGAACGTGATTATACCAATGTACGGAAACGGGTATAAAAGCAGCCATATGAGTAAGAGGGCCATGAAACTCCTTAAGTATGTAAAACTGGAGGACAAAGCTGAAAGAAAACCTACTGAACTTTCAGGTGGTGAAAGGCAGAGAGTTGCCATTGCACGCGCTCTGGCGAATAATCCATCTATAATCCTTGCAGACGAGCCTACAGGTTCATTAGATTCTAAAAATGGGAAGATGGTCTTAGAACGTCTGAAAGAACTTCATGAAAAGGAGAATGTAACCCTGATCATGGTAACTCATGATATGAATGTGGCTGCCATGGCTGAACGAACAATTGAGGTTCTGGACGGACAAGTCCAGACTTAATTTTTTTTAAATAAGTATTTCACGGTGAAAACATGGATCTTTATAGTCTTGCTTTTAATAACATCCGTAGAAGAAAACTTAGAAGCATTTTGACCACTCTTGGGATAATAATTGGTGTTGCAACGATTGTCATGCTTTTAGGAGTAACAACTGGGGTTACTTCGGCTATTAAAGATGAAACAAATAAGTACATGTATGATGTTGTAGTTACCCCGGCATCCAGCACAGGATCTTACTTAATGGATGGTCAAACTGCATCAGACATCAGAAATAGATCAGAACTGTATGATTTCCGTGAAGTCACGGTTTTTTCAGAGGATATAAAGGGAGATAGATTATTTTTCGAGGGAACAAATAACTGGAAAGATGTGAAACTAAAAACTGGAACATATGGGGTTGTAATATACCAGTCAGTGGCAGATAAGTATGGTTATAGTATTGGTAGTAAAATAAAGGTTAAAAATCGGGAATTAACTGTAACCGGAATATCTAAAGATACACAGTCCTTTTATGTATTTATTGATCAGTCTTATGCAAAACAACTTGCAGGTAATAAAGTGAGTGCAATCTATGCTAGTACAGATGGAGACCCTAAAACTGTATCTGAGGAAATTGAAAGGCAAATAAATGGAATTTCAGTTGAAACTAAGTCTGAAAAGGTTAATGAAGTTCAAGAAATGACTGGTCAAGCTCTGCTCTTCACTGCAATTATAGCCAGCGTAGCACTCCTTGTGGGAATCATAAGCGTGATAAACACCATGTTAATCAGTGTTATGGAGAGAACCAAAGAATTGGGAGTATTAAAGGCTATAGGATTTACCAACTGGGAAATCAAGGGAAGTATTCTATTTGAATCAGGTCTTTTGGGTTTTTCAGGAGGAATTGTAGGAGTTATTTTTGGAATTATTGGAATTATTGGAATTGCAAATGTTCTGAAACTCACTGAATACATGTATGGAATGATGCCTTTATGGTTGATCTTAGGGGTCATAGTTGGCTCTACCCTTTTAAGCGTACTTGCCGGATTATATCCTGCGATGCGGGCTTCAAAACTGAACGTAGTGGAGGCTTTGAGAAATGAATAACCATGTGCTTGAATTTAGAAATGTCTGGAAAACTTATCATATGGGTGATGACTTGGTAAATGCCCTGGCTGGACTTGATCTCGTTTTGGATGAGGGTTCATTCACTGCAGTCATGGGGCCTTCCGGGTCTGGCAAATCAACATTTCTACACGTTGCTGGCATATTGGACACTCCTACCATGGGTGTGTGTCGTTTAAATGGAAACGAAACAGTTAAACTTTCTAAAAAAGAACAAGCCCGCCTTAGAAGGAATGAAATAGGTTTTATCTTTCAAAGATTCAACCTTATGTCCCAACTTACATCACTGGAGAACGTCATGCTGCCAATGATTGATAATGATTTCCAGAAGGCTAAAGAGATTCTGGATAAGATAGGATTACAAGGAAAATATAATAAACGCCCCACTCAACTTTCGGGAGGAGAACAACAGAGGGTAGCAATTGCTCGGGCTTTGATAAATAATCCTTCCATTATTCTGGCTGATGAACCAACAGGAGAACTGGACACCAGAAATGCAAATTCTATAATGCAAATATTGCGTGATCTAAATATGAATGAAGGGGTGACTATTGTAGTTGTTACCCACAATCCTGTGGCAGCTGATTTTGCAGATGAGATAATCCATATGAGTGATGGGAAAATAGTCAACATGGCCAGTAAATAGGGTTTAACTTGGATGTTTCTTTGAAATCCCTATTTTACCATTTTTTTTATTTAAATAAGTGTTTAAAAAATTAAAATAGGTTTTAAACATGTCTGCGGAACTTAATCAACTATTTTGTATATTTAAACTGCTACCTTTATCTATCAGCATTGGAAACTTACTCCTGATTATGATAATTCTTTATTTTTATTGGAGTAGAACCAAGGTAATGCAATTAAGATTTAATAGTATGGTTTTGTTTTTTGCATTCTTCCTGATTCAAAATTTATTATTCGCAGCTTATTTCGTTTTAAAGATTCCTAACAATTTTAACGATTTAATAGCTCCAATTATATTCCTAGGCTTTGAATGCGCAGCTTTATTGCTAGTTTTAAGAGTAACTTGGAATGATGCGTAATTGGTTGAGAAGTGATTTTTCATATTATATTGAAAAATTTATTTAACAACTTTCAGCATAATAAAGCTTGAATATAATAATAAGGGATTTAAATGATAGAACTAAGAGAAGCCACTATTAAAGATAGGAAAAAAACTTATAAATGGCTTTATTATTCTGACTTTTCAGATTATCTAAACGAATTGGGAGGAATCACCAAAGAAACCATTCCATCCTATGAATATTATAAAAAAGAGGAATACATGGATTTTTATTTCGATGGTTCTCAACCAGAAAAAGGACGCGCTTACATTATAGTTTGTAGAACTAATGGTAAAATAGAGGATATAGGTATAATATCCTACACATCATTCCATTTACTAGATAAAATCACTGAATTCGATATCTGGCTTAAGGGACTCAACTACACTGGGCATGGTTATGGTACGGAGGCTCTTTTACGGCTTGCTGGAATTGTTAGGGATAGTGGATATGATAAAGTCATTATTCGCCCTTCAAAACATAATAAAAGGGCGATAAACGCCTACCAAAAGGCAGGATTTGTTGAAGAGAATTTTGAACCTGAAAATTATATAAAAACAGAATATATTCCAAAATTCAGTGATGGAGATTATGGTCCTGATGGTGACGTTTTTTTGGTGTTAACTCTTTAAGTTACCCCTTAAATGGATTTATTGGAAAATCAAAAAGATTATGATATAATTATATGGGGATGTGTTTCATGGTGATTAAATATAAAAAGATAAAGGATTTTACCGAAAAAGAACTTCAAAATCTTTTCCTTTCAGTTAATTGGGATTCGGGAAATTACCCTGATAAGTTAAAAAAAGCGATCAAGAATTCTCACAGAGTGTACTCTGCATGGGGCTGTGATAATAATGGTCAAGAAAAACTCGTTGGATTGATAAATTCTTTATCTGATGGTGTCATGACAGTTTACTTCCACTATTTGTTGGTACTGCCAGATTATCAGAATATGGGAATTGGAAAGGAACTCGTTAGTTTAATGCTTTTAGAATATAAAGATTTCGCACGTTTAGCTGTGATTGCATACGACCGCGAGGTTGATTTTTATAAAAAATGTGGTTTCGAACTGGGAGGGGATAAAAGTCCCATGTTTGTAACGTATCTAAGGACATAAGGGTTTAAATCAATAGGAGAATGATTTATGGAAATTTCAGTTATACTGGCCCATCCTTACCCAAAAAGCTTCAATCATGCCATTTACCAGACAGTTCTGGAGACTTTAAAGGTTAATGGTCACCAAATCAATGCCCATAATTTATATGAAGAAGAATTCAAACCCCTACTGGATGGTTCTGAACTCGTCAATGGAGAAACATCTGATCCACTGGTATTGAAGCACCGTCAGGAGATTAAAAAAGCCCAGGGGATTATCATAATACATCCTAACTGGTGGGGTCAACCCCCTGCAATATTAAAGGGTTGGATGGATAGACTGCTTCGTTCTGGTGTGGCTTACGAGTTTGAAGAGGGGGATGATGGTTCTGGAGTGCCTGATGGTTTGCTGACCGCTGAAATAGCTGTTGTATTCAACACATCTAACACAGCAGCTGAAAGGGAGATGCGAGTATTTGGTGACCCATTAGAGCACATCTGGAAAGATTGTGTTTTTGATTTCTGTGGAATAAAGAACTATTACCGTAAAATGTTCCGCTTAGTAGTCACTAGCACCTTCGATGAACGTGAACAATGGTTAAAAGAAGTTAAAGAAACTATTAACTATTATTTCCCGGGAAACGGACAGAGTTAATCATAATATTAAATTTTAATGTGAGATATTCAAACAAGACTAATATACACACGACTAACTAAGTCTCAGGGGTGAAATATTGAATAAAAGCAAGTTATTAAGGAATTTAATTCTTGATAATGAAACCCTTATCATGCCCAATGCCTATGACCCTATAAGTGCCAGAATGATTGAAAAAGCAGGTTTTAGGGCAGTGCAATGTTCTGGTTACAGTTTTTCAATAAGAGCTGCCTATCAGAAGGAACATGAGGTAACCTTAGACGATAACCTGGAATGGACCCGCCGAATCGTTAATGCAGTGGACGTACCAGTAATGGCCGATGCTGAAGATGGATATGGAGACCCAGAAACTGTTATAGGGACCGTGAGCAAGTTTATTGAAATTGGGGTGGCAGGGTTGAATATTGAAGACCAGATATTAAAAGATCCAGGCCCCCTGAGAATTATTGACGAAGAGTTGATGGCTGAGAAGATAATGATGGCCCGTGAAACAGCTGAATTCAAGGGAAATCCTCATCTGGTTATAAACGGCCGCACAGATGCTTTGAAATCCCTTCCAGATCGGGAAGAAGCTTTAAACCTTGCAATTGAACGAGCCAACGTGTATCTTGATTCAGGAGCCACTCTTGCTTTTATAACCTATGCTGAAACATTAGAAGAAGTGAAAACCGCAGTTAGGGAAGTTAAAGGGCCGGTTACTATAGCTGCAGGAATGCCATACAACATAAATAACTTCAAAATTGATGATCTGAGAAAATGTGGTGTTGCCAGGATAAGTCTACCTACACTACTTGTATATTCAAGTTTGAAAGCCATGGAAAGGTCTCTTTCCCATGTAATAAAAGATGAAATTGATAAAATGCTGGAAGAAGACGATTTATATTCAACAGGGGATTTGAAAAACTTGTTAAATTAAATAATATTTGTTTAATGATAATATTAGGTATTTAACAACAAAGGGGCTTTTCAATGTTACCGTGGGTTATAATTTACAACGCAGTAAGTCTGGATGGGAGGATCACAGGTTTTGATGCAGATGTGGAACTTTACTATGAATTGGCATCTAAATGGGATGTTGATGCAGTTTTAATGGGCAGCAACACTGTACTCATTGGATTCGGGGTTAAACCGGGGCAAAACATTGAGGAATCTGTAGAAGCATTCCAACCCAGATTAAAAGATGTAGATGATCGGCCCTTACTGGTGGTCCCAGATAGTAAGGGGCAGATTCGTATCTGGACTGAAATATTGAAAATGCCCTACATCAGGGATGTTTTGGTTTTATGCAGTCGTTCAACTCCTTCAGAGTATCTGAACTTTCTGGAGGAACGTTACATTGATTATCTGGTGGTGGGGTACCAACATGTGGATATGGAAACTGCCCTGGAAGAATTAAACACAAAATTCGGTGTTAAAAAGATAAGAATAGACAGTGGGGGTGTTCTTAACGGAATCCTCTTGAGTGCTGGGCTGGTTGATGAAGTACGCTTGTTATTGCATCCTTAAATAGTTGGAGGAGAACCAAAAAATTCTATTTTCCAGGAAGGCGACTTATATGACGAAAATGCTCCTATAAAGTTACAACTGGATAATATGGAAAAAATTAAGGATGGTATCATCTATTTGAAATATAAAGTCTATAATGAAATGCTGAAATAATTAGATGACGAAAAATATTCAGAATGAGGATTAATATGCTTAATTTAATACAAAAAGATGGTTTAAAAGAATATACGAGATCTTCTCAATGGGTGGACTATGAAACTCCTCAAATACAGAAAAAGGCCCTGGAACTATCTCAGGATATGGATGGGCCTGAAATGGTAGAAAACATTTATAACTTTGTAAGGGATGAGATAGATCATTCCATGGATGCCGGACAGGATATGGTAACCTTCAAGGCTTCAGAGGTTTTAAAAAAAGGTCACGGTATATGTTTTGCCAAATCTAATTTGTTAGCTGCTCTTTTGAGGTTTATGGGGATTCCTACTGGATTTTGCTATCAAAGATTGGTTCATGAAGATGGATACCTTGTTCATGGTCTAAATGCAGTTTATATTATTGATAATTGGGTTCGAATGGATGCTCGCGGAAACAATCATGATATTGATGCTCAATTTTTCATGGATAAAGAGAAATTAGCTTTCCCTATTCAGGAAGTGGGAGAAGACGATTATCCCTATATTTGCAGTAATCCGGATGGCAGGGTTACTGAAGCAATGGTTCGGTCAAAAAATGTTGAAGAGGCCTACAAAAATATTCCAACATCCTTGACTTATTAGTAAACTAATTTTGAATCTTTTTTAGTAATGTGTAATGTTATTGCCAGATTATTGATATACAAAAAAGTACAGATTAATATGATATAGGGGGGATGACATGGATAAGAATACTTTTTTAGGTTTAGGAATATCGTTGATAATATTGGTTATTTTTGCATCAGGATGCACACAGGAGAATAATCAAACAACAGATCAATCTGGGGATCAATCTGGAGGTTTCCAGATTACTAGCACTGCATTTGTTCAAGGTGGTCAAATACCTCAAAAGTACACAGCAAATGGTGATAACATATCTCCGCCTCTTGCATGGACCTCAGCGCCCCAAAAAACCATAAGCTTCACCATAACTTGTGAAGATCCAGATGCATCCGGTTCTGGTGGTGGAGCATTTTTCCACTGGATAGTTTTTGACATACCTGGAAATGTTACCCAGTTGGCTGAGGGTATAACCAACCAGAGAACATTGGATAATGGTGCAAAACAGGGAACCAATGACCTAGGCACAATAGGATACACCGGCCCATCACCACCGAGCGGAACACATAGATACGCATTTAAAATCTATGCACTTGATGTGATGCTTAATTTAGATGCTGGTGCAACTAAGGAGCAGGTAACTAATGCCATGCAGGGACATATACTGGGGCAAACTCAAATCACAGGTAAATATGGGGCATAAGTCTATTTGAAGGAAATGAGTTCATAAAACTTATTTCCTTTCATTTTTCATGAAATCCTAATTAACGTACAAAGATGTCCTATAAAGTTTTAAATAGTACTCTCATTTTAAATAGTAATCTGAATACTGAAGTTAAATGAGTTAACTATAATGTTTTTTGATTATGGTACCAGTTAACTGGGTGTAAAAAATGCGAGATGATTACGTTCACGGATATTCGGAAAGGGAAGCAATTAGGCTGGTTGATCAGGCAAAAACACTGTCTGCTCTCATGCATCATGATACTATATATCATGAAGGCAGTCTGGTCTTGGAGGCTGGTTGTGGGGTAGGAGCTCAAACCGTCACCCTGGCTCGAAACAGCCCCCATGCCGAGATAACTTCACTGGACATATCAGAACCATCCTTAAATCATGCCCGGGCTTTAATCAATAAAGAGGGGATTTCAAATGTCAAATTTCAAGTAGGCGACATTATGAACTTGCCATTTGAGGATGAGACCTTTGACCATGTGTTCATTTGCTTTGTTTTAGAACATCTGCCCGACCCGGTGGGGGCGCTTTTAGGTCTCAAGAGGGTTCTCAAAAAAGGAGGATCCATTACAGTTGTTGAGGGAGACCATGGGTCCTGTTACTTCTATCCTGAAACAGAAGAAGCGGTGAAAGCTTGGCAGTGCCTGATTAAAGTTCAAATAGACTTGGAATGCAATCCCTTAATAGGCCGGGAACTGCACCCCTTGTTAACTGAAGCTGGATTTAAAAATATCAAAGTAGATCCCAGGGTGGTCTATGTGGACTCAAGCAAGCCAGAACTGGTCGATGGCTTCATCATAAAAACTATAATCGCCATGGTGGAGGGAGTTAAAGACCAGGCCATCGAATCTGGCTTAATAGATCTCAAAACTTGGGAAAAAGGTGTTGATGACTTGCATAAGTCTGCAGAACCTTCAGGGACATTTTTCTATAATTTTTTCAAGGGAGTGGCTACCAAATAAAGTCGAAATTCAGTTCAAAAATATTAGAGATCAGGCAAAAAAATCATGATCATTGAAAAGGCTGATAAAAGGGATTCAGGAGAAATTCTCACTCTTCAGAGGTTTTGTTACATTAGTGAAGCTGAAATATACTCTGATTACAGTATCCCTCCCCTGATTCAAACCTTAGATGAGATCAAAGCTGAGTTTCGGGATTATTATTTCCTGAAGGCATTAGAGGATGGGAACATAATTGGTTCAGTCCGGGCAAGAATTTCTGAACCTGGAACTTGTTATATCGGAAGATTAATCGTACACCCCTATTTCCAGAATCAAGGAATTGGAACGCTTTTAATGCGGGAAATAGAGAAAATATTCCATGAATGTGAAAGATGGGAGCTTATAACAGGTCATCTAAGTAAGAAGAATATAAAACTTTATGAAAAGTTGGGTTATAACATATTTAAGATAGAAGAACTCACCCTAAATTTAAATTTAGTTTATCTTGAAAAGCTAAACAAATAATAAGAAAGGATAACCTTTTGAAGATATTTATGGATTGATAACAAGCCAAAAGGCGAAAAAATGAGTAAATTCGAAAAATCGGAATGGGCAGAAGATAAACATGCCAAGGAATTCATGGAAAATGCAGATATTTACATTCTGGAAAGACAAAGGTTATTTGAAATCTTAAAATCATTCTACACATATTTTCTGGGAAACAAGGCATATCAGAGACCTATAAATGTCTTAGATTTAGGTTGTGGTGATGGTGCACTTACTCGGGAATTATTGAAGGAAGATCCAAAAATTAAGGTCACATTGATCGATGGTTCAGCAGAGATGATTAGAAATGCTAGGAAACATCTTGAATCATATGAAGGCTTTAACTTTATTCAAAAAACTTTCCAGGAGTTATTGAAAGATGAATCAGAGGGTAATGATAAAATAACCGATGGATTTGATTTTGTAATTTCATCCTTGGCCATACATCACCTTCACACTAAAGAAAAAGAAGCCCTCTTCCGTTACATACATGAACATTTAAATTCTGGCGGATTTTTTTTAAATATAGAAACAGTCAAAGCTCCAACAGACGAACTGGAAAGTTGGTATCGTGTATTATGGGGTGAATGGATACGAAAAAACCAGATAGAAATGGATGCCAAGGAAAATTTTGAATATTTGCCAGAACAGTATAAGAACAATCCAGATAACCATCCTGATACTATTAATACCCAGTTAAATGCTTTAAAGTCAGTTGGATTTCAACAAGTGGACTGTTACTATAAATATGGGATATTCACCATATTCGGTGGGAAAAAATAAGGATATGATCAAAAGCTGATGTATACTAACCAAAGGAATTCTTCCTAAAGGTTCAGCACCAAGAAAACGATTGGAAGTAGATAATTTGCTATTGCAAATATATCTGGGCGATTATTCTCTATTCCAATGTCCTGCTGCGGTTTTATATAGTGCGTAGATAATTACCAGGTAGGCGATTGATCTAATCACCATAATGATAATATCGGAGCTTTTCATCCCTAAAATGATTGCCAGGTGAGCTATACCAAAAAAACCGAAAGTTAAGGCTACATATAGGGCGATTAAGCTTCTTTTTTTGTAGTATTCCCAGTAACCTAAACCGACTATTATTATACAGAAAATCAGGTTTAGAATAGTTACTGGATCAATGACACTAGCCATTATTGAAACCTCCTATGATAATATTTTTTATGCTCCGATATGTTAATATGTTTTTTGATAACCTAACTAGGAAGAGTTGAGTAATAAACCATTTATAGTATAATTAACTTATACATCAGTGATAACTGGAATTATGTGCTAGTAATCATCAAAGTATAGGATTTGTAAAGATGAGGACTATAACCTTGTTTGCAATATTAGTTGTGATTATGATGGGGGTTTTCTACGGGGTTATATTCGCGACTGGTGGAGAAAAGGCCGATATGAATGGTAAAATCATTGGAATTTGTCATGCTAATCCACATGATGAAAATAATACTCAGAATTCTATTTTAGTTGAGGGAAAGGTTGCAGGCAACAGTGAACCCCACAATATATCGGTAAAGGTTAATAATGCAACGGTAATACTCCAAGAAAATGGAAAAAAACGTGTTAATGCATCTTTTTCTAACATAAAAACTGGGACTAATGTTGCTGTAATTTTTACTGGCCCTTTTATGGATTCATATCCTCCCCAGACTACAGCCAAACAAATAGTGATTAGTTCCTGAGAGCTTATCATACTACAGTTGATTAAAACTTTTTTTCTTTATTCTGAATTTCTTATCATATCAATCTGTTAAATGCAATTAAATGATTTATAAAGGCGTAATAATTGAATAAGTATAGAAATAATATTTAAAATATCTTAAACGATTTCGGGGATTGATAACAAGATTACTGGGGATTTATGGAACAGATGAATCCGTAATACAGATTATATGGATGGAAAAAATCCAGATGAGCTATGCCAACAACTTTGTGTCCTGCAGGATTAAATGTGGTCCGATACATGTTATATGTCTTTAGATGTGCTTTCTACTATGTTTCCAATAATAAACATGGTCCAGAACTGCTTTAATGGTGGATTGGAAGGACAGTGAAGAAACAATATAATAAAGCTAACATTGATTTCTATGGCTTTCATTGGTAAAACAGGCTTTAATCCATAATTACTATTCGTAAAATCTGCATATGGAATAATAGGCTCTCCTAAACAAATGTTATTTTTCCTCCGTAAGGTTTAAATAGCAACAGTGCGCAACGTAACTAATGAGCCAAGGTAGCTTAGAGGCGAAGCGGTGGACTGCAGATCCATTACACGGGAGTTCAAATCTCTCCCTTGGCTTTAACCCATTAAAAAGGTCATTATAATGACCATAAATTAAGGGGTCATAGTGTAACCAGGCTATCATCTGGGACTCCAGTTGTCTTTGAGGAAACGCGCGCTCTGACGTTAGGTATGACCAATCGGATGATGATCGATTGGAGTACTGAGACAAGAGAAATCCTAGGATCTGGGTTCAAATCCCGGTGACCCCACTCTACTATTTCTATCAATATATTTTTTTCCTACTTCGAATGGGTGTAAAATTGAAAAAAATCGGCGATGTAATCGTAATTGAAGGAATGGGTTATGATTCTAATGTTTATGTTTTTGAAGATGTTATAGTGGACACTGGAACCGGTCAACACATGGATTACATACTCAAATCTATACAAGACGCTGGTAAGAAAGTTGATGATTTGTCATTAATAGTAAACACCCACAATCATTACGACCACGTGGGTGGAAACCGATACTTTAATTTGCAAGTGGCCATGCATGCAACTGATGCGATTGCACTTGAAGAAGGGAATGAAGATGCACTTCTGGCCACTATGTTCGGGAAATCCGTGGAAAAAATGAAAGTGGACCTGAAACTGGAAGAAGGGGATAAAATACACGGATTCGAGGTTCTTCTTACACCTGGCCATACTGCTGGAAGTATCTGCTTATATGATGGTGAAACCCTTATCTCTGGAGACACTGTATTTTCTGGTGGAGGTTTTGGACGTGTGGATCTTGGCGGGAATATGGATGATATGAGGAGATCTCTGGAGAGATTGAGTAAATTAGAGGTCCAGTACCTTTTACCCGGCCATGGGCCTGCAGTAGGGGATGGTTCACAACACATTAGAATGGCCAATGAAATGGTTAATGGGTTTTATTAAAATTTTGGTAATAATCCCTTTTTAATCCTATTCTAAGAAGAAAAATAGCTTCTAAGGGATTTAAAATCAGATGTTTTTTAATATTTTATTTGATTCCTATTTTTTTCTACATGTACGGTTACTTCCCTGGCACCATAATGGTTTCCAACAAAATCATAGAAGGTCAGATTCCAGCCAGTACTGGTTGAAGTAGCGTTAATTGCCGTATGGGGTGATGTCCAACGGAACTTTTTCACTTCAGGCAAAGTATTGGCATATTTAATTGCATTCTGGGCGGATTCGTAGCTTCCATTTTTGATACTGAGACTATTTACCTCCCTTAGGTTTGCGACAGTGTGGTTCAGAGTGTTGTAGGTGAAAACCCGGTACTTGTTTTTCCCATTGCTTTCCAACATAGTCCAGCTGAACATGTCTGAAGTGGGATATGCAGTTATATTAGTGTAACCATCATTGAGTGTCTGACTTTCAAGGGCTTCTATCTTTTCATAGGCTCGGATACCTCCGAAAGAGATTAACATAACCAAAAAACCAGTAAGGGCTATTTTTTTGTATTTTGGATCCAGGCGGAGGTATAGAACGAGGAGGATTACTATGGCAACCAGTGTTGTTACCAAATCTGTGTAATAATATAAATTTGCACTGAAACGGATAAGGGAAAATGGGTAGAGTAAAGGTATGCCTCCAGTGGTAAGGAAGTCCAAGAAGAGATGGATTAACACTCCAAAGTAAGCTAATGATACACTCTTCCAGTTGAATTCTACCTTGATATCTCTTTTTATCAAGTCGTTGATAAGGCCATATACTCTGGGCCGGGATATTATGTAAAGAAATATAATGGCAGTTACCAGTCCAAAAACGAAACTATGAGTTATGCCTCTGTGGGTGAATATAAACAGCTCCGGGGAAATGAAACCAATCAAAACTAGAATAAAGTCAAAATCAATGGAAATACCTCCAAATCCTCCGGAAAGCCTGTCTTTAATTGTAAAATCCCTAAGCTTAAGAAGGGTTAAAATGGCAAAGGGAACAATTAAGTGTGTGAAAAGATCCATAATATAAAACTCTTTTTTTAGCTAAAAGGGATTATTTTATTGAAACATTAATTTTATCTTCTGAAGATATCCATTAGACCTTTAAATAATACTAGAGCAGGTATAATTTCAAGTCTTCCTATCCACATGTTAAATATTAGAAGAATCTCAGCTATTTCGGGCATATTTGGAGACACTATCCCCATGGAAAGTCCTACATTACCTTGAGCTGACGCTACTTCAAAAAGTGAATTGATACCATCATATCCATAGTACATTAGGACTAACCAGCTAATAAACATGAAAAAAAAGTATATAAACGTGTAACTTCCCGCTTCTCTAATTTCAACATCTTCCACTAATTTTCCACTAATTCTGCGAGGAATAACTGTACCTTGGGGAGATAATATCCTTTTGATCTCCCAATACATTCCTTTGAAGATGGTGACTACTCTTATAAGTTTGATAGCTCCGGTGGTAGAACCTGCGGACATTCCAATGATCATGGCTCCGAGTATAATTATCTTGATATAGTCTGACCAGTTAATCATGACATTTGTGGATTGTATGCTTGATCCACAACAGCTGAGAGCGCTGACAACAAAAAAAACAGAATCTATGGTTGCCAATTTTGAAAAAACAATCAGAAGTATAGAAAACACGCAGATTATAATTAGCATAGCTTGAAACTGGATGTCCTTCAAAACATCTTGAACACGTCCCTTTAAAGCTTTGTAATGAATCAAAAAACTGGTTCCTCCAATGATCATCAGGATCATGGTGATAATATAGATGGCTATGCTGTTGTAGGACCCTATATTATTATTCTTAATGGACATACCACCAGTGGAAAGATTGGTAAAAGTATTGTTGATGGCATCAAAAAGATGCATACCGGCTAACACATAGAGAACAATTCCCATAACAGTGTATAAAAGGTATATCCACCAGATTGTTTTCACAGTACTGGCGATGCTTGGTTTTATCTTCTCATCACGTGCTTCTGATTTGTATAGCCGTGCTGCAGCTGTCCCGGGCCGTATTAAAATTCCTATGACTACAATGACGACTCCAAGCCCTCCAACCCACTGTTCTAGACTTCTTAAAAACAGAATTGATTTGGGCAGTATCTCTACATCAGTGTAGATACTGAGGCCACTTCCACTCCAGGCGGACATACTCTCAAAATAAGCGTTTAAAAAATCTATGTTAGTGCCGTACATTAGACAAAAGCTTCCGATTAGCGCGGCCCATAACCATGCTATGGAGGCAATTATCATCCCATGTTTGAGCTTTAACCGGTTGTAATCTGACGGTAATCTTCTGAGGATGTATCCTAATCCAATTGATAAAAATCCAAATACTATAAATTCAATAAAGTTTGATTCACCATATATAATTGCTATGATTAGGGGTATAAGAACTACAACACCAATACCTTGCATTATTATGCCCAGAGGATTGGCTATTAATAACAAATCTTTCTTCCCAAGATAGTTTCTCATATAATCTGATCGATAAACAATCTAATATATAAATTTCACTAGAAAGTCTGACTAAGGCAGATTTATCAGAAATTTGTCATTTAATGGTGAAAATTTTAAAAAAATATTCATAGTGATGAACATCCCAATTTTAGCATAGTATATTGGCTGTTTTAAGTTAAATTCTTTTAATCTATTGGAAAAAAAATAATGTATGAAGTTATTATTAACGTATGTTAATTAAAGTCATATTCTTCCAATCTAACCATTATTGTCTAGTTATTTTTTGTTTTTTTCAATAACTTCCAGTTCTGATCCCATGAAATCTTTAATATCTCTTAGAGTGTTTAATATCTGGGCAGGGAAGACTATAGTGGAGTTTTGTTCAGTTGAAATATTACTTAAGACTTGCATGGTCCTCAGTTGCAATGCTATAGGGTGTTCGGCTATGATATCAGCAGCTTCTCCCAGTTTTCCAGCAGCAAGATATTCACCTTCAGCAGATATGATTTTAGCCCTTTTCTCCCTTTCAGCTTCAGCTTGCAGGGCAATAGCTCTTTGCATGCTATCTGGTAATTTAATGTCTTTTATCTCAACTGTTGTTACCTTTATACCCCAAGGTTCGCTGTGTTCATCGATAATTTCCTGGATACGTGTGTTGACTTTAGGAGTCTCGGATAAAACTTCATCCAGGGTGAATTGTCCCACAACGCTTCTTACTGTGGTCTGGGATATTTGGTTAACAGCACGGTTATAATCTTCAATCTCTACTACTGCCCGGTAAGCATCCAACACTTTAAAGTAAGCCACCGCCGCTACATCAATGGTTATGTTGTCTTGGGTTATGATCTTCTGTGCTGGTATGGGCATGGTCACAATCCTGAGTGATGGTTTGACCATCCTGTCAACCAGGGGAATTATTATACGGAGTCCAGGTTCTCTAACTCCTATGACTTTTCCTAATCTGAAAACAACCCCCCGCTCGTACTGATTCACGATCCTAATGGAAAGTCCCAGTATAATCAGTATCACTATGCCAACAATGATCATGGTAAATAAATCCATCTATTAACCTCCTTTTCCAAATTAGAAATTTTTTCTAGTTTTATCTATATTCAAACTACCTAATAAAACTCACATAATCCAGCTAGGAATAATAAGTGAGGAAGTATTTAAAAAATTTCATTAATGCCCTAAAAAGCGTCCTAATAGATTTAAATGAAATGTTCAAAAATTAAATATCATATTGTTATTTATAATTACGTTATAGCTTCTTTATGTTTGTTTAAGGTTTATAGATTAAGTAAAAAGTTCATAACTCTTCATCCCTTTTCTTTGTTTATTATTTATGAAAAATTATATATGCCCTGATAACATAGTGCTTACTGTAATTTTTGGTTGATTATTCCATTTTGAGGGATAATAAATGATAGGAATTATGTCAGACAGCCATGATAATCTAAACGCCATCAGAAGCGCATTAGAAGTGTTTAACCAAGCTGAAGTAAAAATGGTTATCCATGCAGGGGATCTTATATCTCCTTTCACTGCAATGGAATTTGAAAAACTTCATGCTCCCCTAGAGGCTATCTTTGGAAACAATGATGGTGAAAGGCAGGGTTTGAAATCGGCATATGAAAAACTATGTATCCTGGAAGACTTTAAGGAATTAAAGATTAATGGAAGAAAGATCGCGGTAATCCACGGAACAAACCAAGCCCTGGTGGATGCACTGCAGAAAAGCGGCAATTATGATATAGTTATAAGGGGTCACACCCACCAAATGAATGTAACAGAAGGAAAAACAATTGTTGTTAATCCCGGGGAGACATGTGGATATTTATCTGGCCAAAAAACTATTATACTTCTTGATACTACTGATTTGAGTTGGGAATTGGTTAGACTTTGATTATATCCATTGTTTTATTGATGTTTTGGAGACAATATTTTAATATCAGTTGATGGTTAAACGATTATTAATCACTATTATGGCAATATAAAGGGTTGAGTTGAATTAAAGATATTATAGGGGATTTTTATTGAAGCATAAAACCTTACTTTTGATGCTGGCAGGTATTGGTGTGCTGGCAATAATGGTGTTCTTAATCGGCCCTGAAAAGATAGAAAGTGCCATAAAACAGGCAAATCCCTGGTATCTTGCCCTAGCTTTGGTTATTCAGCTAGTAATATATGGTCTTTGGACTGAAAGATGGGCCATAACCATTTCATCATTAGACATATCCATTAAAAGAAGACAATTATTACCCATGCTCCTGGTGGGATTGGCTATTAACAATCTGACACCAAGTGGTAGGGGTGGAGGTGAACCTGTTAGGGCGTATATATTGGCCAAATATTCTCAATCTCCCACCGAAAATGCCTTTGCAACCGTAATTGCAGATAGAGGTCTTGATACCTTTCCATTCATAGCTTTAGCCGTAATAACCATCATCATGGCAGTTCTCTACATAAAACTACCTCAATGGATGATCATCACCCTGATAATATGCCTCATATTTTTAATCATTATTTTCCTGCTGGCCTTATACATGTCTTTAAACCGTGAATTTGGTGATCGAACCATCAGATGGGTTTTAAGAATTATAAAACGAATTTCCAGTAAAATACACGACAGAATCGAAGAGAAAGCAATCAATGCTGTTGAAGGTTTTCAGGATAGTATGAAGATTATGATAACCGACCGCAGGGTTCTTTTATACGGAATACCGTTATCTTTTCTTATATGGGGTCTTGAAATTTTCCGTGTTTATGTAATTTTCCTTGCTCTAAATATTAACGCCCCAGTGGAGATCATAGGAGTGGTTTTTGTTATTTCAACCTTAATCGGTATGATTCCTTTGCTTCCTGGCGGTTTAGGAGCTGTTGATGGTATGATGATACTCCTTTATTCCTATGCAGGTATCCCCCCATCAGTGAGCGCAGCCGCCACCATAGTGGAGCGTTTGATATCCTTCTGGATGACAACTATTTTAGGAGTGGCAGTTTTACCCTACTTTGGTGCTGATGCAGTGGAAAAATTGTCTAAAAAACTCTAATCATGAATTTACTAATTTTACATTATTTTTGTCATATTTTTTTTATAGATATTTTTATTCAAGGGTTTAATTCATTGTCAAAATTCAGGAGTGTTTTTATTTTCACAAAAATTAAATCAAAAAGATTATAAAAGGATGTAAATCAATCATTATTTATTTGCTATTTAAACACACCATGTCATTATGGGCAAATGGAGGTCTTTTAAATGTTGAACGAAGAAATGATGGAAGTTATCGAAAAGGAAAGAGCCTATGTTGCAACCGCCACTCCAGACGGAGTTCCAAACGTGGTACCTATTGGATTCATCAAACCATTGGATAACAAGACGGTTTTAATCGCAGATAGTTACATGGTTAAAAGCAGGGCTAATCTGGAAAAGAATCCTAAAGTGTCCTTCGTAGTTCAAGATGTTGCACGCCATCCTTACCAATTTAAAGGAACTGTTGAAATATTTAAAGATGGAGAACATTTTGATGCAGTTGTTGAATGGGTTAAAGAAGTCAATCCACTGGCTCCGAAGCCTAAAGCTGCTATTGTAATAACTATAACTGAAATATACTCAGTTAAAGTTGGTGACAAAGGTAAGAAGATAGCTTAATAGTTAAAGGAGTGTTTTTAATGAAAATTGATGGTGTAGAGGTAGAAGACACATTCGCCGAAGCTTTTGATATTTACGTCTCTAAATTTTTAATTACAGCAGCTACTAAAAAATTCGCAAAGATCGCAGCAGAAGAAACAGTTGGATTCGGGTCATCCGTTATAATGTGCCCTGCAGAAGCAGGGATAGACCGTTATGTGCCTCCTTCCGAAACCCCAGACGGAAGACCAGGTTATGTGGTAATGATCTGCCACCCAAAAAAGGATGAATTAGAGCATCAGTTACTGGAAAGAATTGGTCAATGTGTTCTTACAGCTGCAACCACTTCCGTATTTGATGATATGGGGGCAGATGCTGATGAAAAGCTTAAAGTAGGATTTAAACTTAAATTCTTCGGTGATGGTTACGAGAAGGAAGGAACTATAGCTGGCAGAAAAGTTTACATGATTCCCATCATGTCTGGAGAATTCGTTATTGAGGGTGAACTGGGAATTAAAAAAGGAGTAGCTGGAGGAAACTTCTTTGTAATGGCTGAAAATCAAACTGCAGCCCTTGTAGGTGCTGAAGTTGCAGTAGATGCAATCGGAAATGTTGAAGGAACAATAACTCCATTCCCTGGGGGTATAGTTGCCTCTGGTTCCAAGATTGGTTCCAATAAATACAAGTTCATGTCTGCCACCACCAATGAAAAATTCTGTCCCAGCTTGTGTGAAGAGGTAGAAAGTGACATTCCTGCAGATGTAAAGGGTATTTATGAAATTGTGATTGATGGTGTTGGCGAAGATGCCATTAAAAAAGCAATGAAAGTAGGAATAGCCGCAGCAGTAAAGGTACCAGGTGTTAAAAGGATCTACGCCGGAAATTATGGTGGAACTCTTGGTGCATACCAAATATGGCTTAAAGACATGATTTAAGAGTAAATATTTCCTTTTTTACTCCTTTTTTTATTTATTCCACGCAAAAAGCAGCAGTTTCTGCATTTTCAACAATATCCCATATCTCATTTTCAGGAAGATCTGCTCCTAATAATAATCCAGACTTATCAAGGACTTTAATTATCTTTTTTATAGTTTTATCATCTGCAGCCGATACGGTGTGTGAGTGAATATTCTTGGATATCTGGGATAAGGTATCCAGAGATCTCTTGGCCTCTGGTTTGTTATATTCTTCTTCACATCTTTCAAGGTCTTCATCATCTTTTAAATACAATTTCCGGGTTACTACTTGCTCTAAACCAGGCAGATAATGTTTTGAATCTAATATTCTGCCTCCATTGCTGATTATAATTTTTTTGTCATCAGTTGCTCCAGGGTCATGGCGGATTAAGAGTTCGCTAACTCTTCCATACTCTTTAATCTTCTTGAAAACCTCTTCCTGGCTCAGATTTACTCCTAAAAGGAATCCTTTCTTTTTAAGATCTTTTTCAACGCTTTCGAGACTTTTGGTGTCTGGTCCTGATATATGGTGGGAATGTATACCTCCGCCAGATAGGGTGTAAAGTCTTTCCAGGGCTTCCGTTCTGGCTGAATCTTCTTCAAGTCGTTTTAGGAATCTTTCCATTTCTTTGGTCTCTGAAAGGCCGACCTTCCTTTTAAGAGGTTCGTGGAAGCCGGGAAGGTAGTATTCGATATCTTCAAGAGTACAACTGTGTTTTAAGATAATTTCTGCTTCTTCTCGGATATCTAAAACGGTATGGTTTTCAGTGATCTTAATTTCTGGTTTTATAACCACTTCAACCAGTCTACCATACTTTTGTGCTGCTTCTTTGATCTCTTCTTCGTTAAGATCCACTCCGAGAAGGTATCCTTCTTTTTTTAGTTCCTCTGCTACCTTTCCAAGGGTTTCTTTATCAGGTCCTGAGATCCAGTGGGAGTGAATACCGCTTACTGATTCATATATTCTTTCGAGGGATTTTTTTCTTTTAGGATCTTTATCTAGACTCTCTAAAAACCGGTCCAATTCATCTATTTTTGTGATGCCAATTTTCCTCGCAAGGGGTTCCTTGAACTCTGGAAGATGATATTCGATGTTTTCAAGGGTGCAACCGTGTTTGAGGATGATTTCTGATTCTTTTCGGATGTCTGAAACGTCATGCATTTCTGTGATCTTCATGATTGTGGGTTGGATGGCTGCAAAATAGATATCCTCAGCACCACTACTTTCTGGGGATATTACTTTATTTGCTCCTGAATGATATAATCTTTTGATATTTACTTTTTTACTGGCTCTGGTAACGATCCAGATGTCAGGATGTATTTCTCGTGCAGTTAGAGTTATAAAAAGGTTGTCCACATCATCGCCAGTGGTAATGATAACCCCTCTGGCGCTCGTTATACCAGCATCTGCCATAATGCCTTCATCAGTAGCATCTCCATGTATGGCTAAAACGTCCGGATCAGCCCATAACTCCTTTTCAACGATCATTTGGTTCTTTTCTATAATCACAACACTCTGATTTCTTTTTAAAAGCTCATTATGGACGGTGCTACCCACTCTCCCATAGCCGCAAAGTATGAAATGGTTTTTAGCGGCTCTGAGCATTCTTCTATGTCTTGCTCCTGATGTAATATCTTCTACAGTCATGGAAACCACCATTATAATTAAAGTAAATGCATAAGCAATTAAACTGGCCCCTCCAAGTACAAGGGTAACCACAAAAAATTTTTGTAAGGGACTTTGGGGGCTTATATCCCCATAACCCACGGTTGCTGTTGTTATAACAGTGAAATACAATGCATTAATTATGTCCAGTCGCATTATTAAAGTTGATCCGATAAAACCATAAGTTAACAATGCTATTACTGCAATTACTGGATATTTAATCACTGAAAAAGGAATTGAAGGAACAAGAGGCATTGAATTTGGAGCTTGCAAAACATCACCATGATGCGACCATTTATTTTCATCTACATTTTTTTTATCTAAACAATCATTTTTGGAATTATTAATTTAGGGAATCAATAGGGGGCATGGTTAAATATCATCTTTCTTATAATTATAAGTAGTGATAACATGACTCCGAAGGACATGATGGTTGTCGATGCCAACGCAGATGCCATGGGCATTCCCAGAACTTCTCTAATGGAAAATGCTGGAAGATGTCTGGCCCATAGGATTATTCAAAGTAGGGATCCTTGCAAAGTTGCCATTTATGCGGGTAATGGTGGAAACGGTGGTGATGGGCTAGTAGCGGCTAGATATATTCTTAATAGGGGTTTTGAAGTTGAAGTATTCTTTTTATCTGATCCTGATCTTATAAAATCAGAAGAAACTCGATTGAACTGGGAAGTTCTGAATAAAATCAGTCAGGGAGTCAGTCCATTGAAGATCGAAGTTATTAAGGACTCATCATCCCTCCATGAAAATGATTCTGAAGTAATTGTGGATGCTCTTCTTGGTACTGGTGTTAGAGGAAATCTCAGAGAACCCATATCCAGTGCGGTAGATGTAATAAACCAATCTAAGGGATTTAAAATCGCTGTTGATGTTCCGACTGGTGTTGATCCTGGATCAGGTATGGTCACTGATAAAGCAGTTCGTGCTGATGTCACGGTTACTTTCCATAAAGTGAAAGTAGGTCTGAATATAGCCAGTGTGGAATATGTGGGCAGTATAGAAGTTTGCGATATTGGAATACCAAAAGAAGCAGAACTGTTTACAGGGCCTGGAGATCTTTTAAGGCTAGTAAATAGGGATAATATGTCCCATAAGGGTCAAAATGGTAGAGTTTTAATAATAGGGGGTAGTAAGGAGTATTCAGGTGCACCAGCCCTTGCTGCCCTTTCATCACTTGCAGCTGGTGTTGATATTGCAGTGGTAGCATGTCCCCGGGAGTTATCATCAATTATAAGATCTTACTCTCCTGACTTGATTGTTAGGGGTTTGTCTGAGGATTTCTTAAATCCTAAAGACACAGATGAGATAGTTAAACTATCTGAAAAATTTGATTCAGTTGTGATTGGCTGTGGAATTGGTAGAGAAGATGAAACATCCCTAGCTGTCAATGATCTGGTGGTTGAAATCGAAAAACCGATTGTGATAGATGCTGATGCTCTTAAACTTATAGGTCCTGGTGTTTTACCTCGAAGAAATAATGAAACTGTTATCACTCCTCATGCTGGAGAGTTCATGGAATTTTCAGGTCATGGAGTTCCTCGAGATTTGAAAAGTCGAATAGGGGTGGTTCGAGAGGTATCAACAGAATCAGGCACTACTGCTCTGTTGAAGGGAAAAGTGGATATAATAGCGCGAAATGATAAACTGAGGTTAAATAATACTGGAAATCCAGGAATGACTGTTGGTGGTACAGGGGATTGTCTGGCTGGTCTTATCGGAGCTCTGCTCGCTCAAGATCACAAAGGATTTGAAGCTGCCTTCTTGGGAGCATATATTAATGGTAGAGCCGGAGATTTGGCAGAAATAGAGTATGGTTATAATTTTAAAGCCACGGACCTTTTAAAGTTTATTCCACAAGCTTTTAAATAATCACCGTTTTGGTTAATATTAGTTTTTAGAAAACAAATTAGTAGTCAAAGATTTTAAAAGTGTTTGGATTAAAAAAATAAAGAAAATGTGGATTTATTCTTATATCCACATTCTATTTTAATTACATTCTTATTTTGCCGGGATGATTAAGTCCCTTTCTCCGCCAGGTATGAATTCCCGTAGTGCACCTTTGGCTATGGACTTCCTAGGTTGGGTGAAGTCGAAGGCCAAGTCCTTGTCGGCAAATGCAACTTTTATGAGAGGGTTAACACAGAATGCATCTCCTCTGGCTGCGTGTGGTGCCTGAGCAATACCGGCGTATTCTGGCTGGTGACCCACGTTCATCGCATAGTTAGGGTAGTTAGGACCACGTAGTTCGAATATTAATCCCTCGTCGCTCCTTATGGAGAGAGAGTTGGATGCTCCACACTGGTCCTGCAAGTCGTAACCGTAGAAACCAAGTCTGCTGTGGGCTTCTTTGTGTAATATCTGGCTTAAATACCATCCGTTTACTCCTGCATTAGAGTTACCTGTTGCAAAGGCTACAGAACATCCAGCAGCAGCAGAAACAACAGCAGCTCGCTGTGAACCTCCGAAGTGGTCTTCTAGGAGGGCGGGGTATTCGTACTGTTCCAGTCCATACATGGTTACTTCTGCAGATATGTCATGAACAACTTCGGTGGTTGCTTTGGTTTCGCAGATACCGTATTTGCCATCCACGTATTCCATACCGTAGTAGACGAAGTCGTCCAGGATATCGTCAGTGTAAGCTGCAGTTGCGTACTGGGTGAACCCTACTCCGCCAGACATGTAAGAACCGAGCCAGATCTGATCGTAAATGGTGGCTGCTGCTCCGATAACCTCTAATGATATTTTTGCAGGATCATCGGATACACGAGAAGTCTGTATCATATCTGCTATTACACCGAAGGAAATGCCTCCGGGTTCGTTTGGCCCTCTTGCTCTTCTTGCTGGGAGTATGCTTCCCATTTCTATGACGTCGGCGTGTTTAGCAGCATAAGAAAAATCAGCTATAGCTGCTTCACCTGCGCACAGTTTGTATGCAGCAATGAAGCTCATACCGATCTGCATGGCAGACCATCGGGATACAGTTCCACCATCACAGATACGTACCACCATAGAAGGGACACGGCTGATCTGGTAGGTTTTGTTGCCAATGTATTCTTTGAGCATTTTAGCTTGTTCTTCTGGGAATTCCTTGTTAATATCGATTAAGAATCGGGAATCCAGTTCATCGGCCAGGGTGTCGTCACCAGTGAAAAGTTTGGCATAGCAGTCTCCTACGAGACCTGGATGAACTTCTACCATGTGTTCCTGAACAACAGCCCCTCCCGGGAGTGCGTGGTTGATGGTTTCCATGTATTCGTTGATGGTTTCTGGGGTAACTTCCACACCTAAACGTTTTTCCAGAACGGAGTGAGCAGTGTCCATTCCCACGATGATGGTTCTTTTAATATCATCTGAGAGTTGCTGGATTGCTGCGTTGTTTGCGAAGTGTAAGTCATCTCCTTCCACGTAGGTGTCAGTACCTGAAACTTTGTAGGCCATTAATTTTCGCTGACCCAGTGGTACTCCGATGTCAGGGTTGTAGAATGGAATTCCCCTTTCTTTTTCAACTTTTTTTGCGAATTCATCGAACTCTTTTTTTCGTGGGGACTGTTTCCAGCCTCCGTAACAGTAAAAATCAGTATGATTTTCTTTGGGGTCTTCATCAAATTTACTTTGTAAAGCTTTTAAGAATAGCTTCTTTTCATTGTTCATTTGTCATCACCCAGTTTAGCTTTTAGATCATCTTTGAAAACACCTAATCCATATCCACCATCAGTTCTGGCTTCGTGTATTGTTAGAACTGCTTCGAGAGCTTCTTTATCTTCCCTCATACCTACATTGTCACTACGGTAGATGGTGGTGATTTCTTTTAAGTGTTCTTCATCCATTGGTTCCCCTACATCTACCGGTGTATCGAGTGGTCTTCCTACTTGGTCTTTAACATAGGATACTCTTCCTGTTTCTTCATTGTAGACGTATCTCTGCAGAGCATCGAACATCAGTCCATTTTCATCTAACCTTAGGGAGTGACCGTGTACAGTTGCTCCTCTTAGACCGGTTTTTGCAGGATCAAAGAATTCAGTTTCCAGTAATGTTTTTGAAATTGCCTCTAAGTCCAGTTCTCGGATTTCAATAACCTGTCTTCCGGACAGGGTTCCGGTGTCCACTCCTCTGAACCTTGACATGTAGGTTCGGGCCCTGTCGTAAGGGTGTGCTGGGGCGTTATACATAGAATCTGCGAACTGGATGTATCTTGTCCTTGTTCCCTGTTTAGCTCCGGGAATTGGTTCCACCAGTTCTTTCATCGGGTCCTCTTCGAAATCCATTTCATCTAGTGGAGGATGTACTGTTTTGTAATTTTCTCCCGGATTTCTGTGACCTAAAACGCTAACAATTTCTTCATCATTAATATTTCTGATTTTTTTCATCTCAAAGTCTGGATCCATATGGTTCCTACGGTTTTGAGCTATTTTTGTTTCTCCAGGGGTGTACTGGGGTTTGTATGACATAATTAATCACCTATTAACTTCACAGTTTCTTTAGATTTTGTCTTAGGATCAACTATTCCTACCAGGCTGGGATCGAAGTTATCTTCAATACCATAACCTAATTTCAAATAATCTGATACAGTAGTCTTTGTTCTGGTGAAAACACCTACTCTTACATCAAAACCAAAATTTAAGGTCTCTTCAAGAATGGTTTTTGTTTTGGTAACGAATTCTTCCAGATTTTCTTGTTTTATACTGACTACTATTTCTCCAACAGAAACTAAAAGTTCAATTTTTTTTCCTTTTACAGTTATGATCTTTCTATCAGGATGGTTAACACTGGTTCCCCGTGCAGGACCGTATCCTACAATTTTAGGAAGGGATTCACCGTTCACTAGGAATCTAAGGACTCCTTCCAGGTCCAATAACTCATTGAGAATTTTCTCAGTGGTTTTTGGTTTCAGGCGTCGGTGAGGGAATATTCTCACATCAATAGCCTTGATTGGTTCCATCTTGATCACCTGAACATACTTATATCTGGTCTTTTATTTCGCGAGCACCATCAGCTACGTACTTAAGAGGCTCTTTGAAATATTCTATGTCGCTGTATATGTTTCCTACCATTCCAGATGTCATTTCTGGCGAGAACATCTGGGTACCAGCGTCCAAACACATTGCAGCTGCTGTACATGGTACTGCGAATCCTTTACTGTGTCTGGTTACAACGTGATTTCCGTGGAAGATTCCTGGACCTCCTCCTCCATATATGGAGTGAGAAAAGAAGCTCATTCCCACACCGGTTCCTTCTACACGGCCGTAGTCAACACCGGGCAGGCTTGTTTCAAATTCCAGTATATCGTTGTAGTAGAGTAAAGTGGATGCAACTCCTTGGGCTGCTCTGGAAGCACCGATATTCACGATAACAGAACTCATTAATCCGGCTGCTGCGTAAGCATTCCATAACGCCCAGTCCACTGGTTCGTAGATATTGTATCCTGATGGCATGGTTTTAGCTACTTTTATAACTCCGTCATCAAGTGCTCTTTCCACCAGAGAGGTTACTACAGTACCCACAGTTCCTTTACCATTTTGTTTAACCAGATCAAATACCAGATTGTTGGCATTCAGGCCCTGATAAGCTAATCCTAATAGGTGGAATCTTTCAAATGCTCCTAAAGCGTCACCCATTTCAAAGTTAGCTGTTTGTTCTAAGAGTGATGATAGTGCAACTGCGTTTAAAGTGTTTTTATTAGTTATGGCAACTACGTGATTAGCTGTTATATTTCGGAGGCCGTAGCCCATACCTTCCAGCATCTGTGGTGGGCCCAGCAGAGCAGTGACATTAGCACCTGAAAAATCAACTGATTGCGGGTATTTGCCTAAAACAGCGGTTTTAACTGCAGATGCATCGAATTTGTCCACATTGAAAGTGTCGATAATAGCCTGTATCACTGCTGATCCAGTAACCAGGGTGGAAACTGTGTAATCCCCAGCCATTTTCATCCGTTGGGATGGTAGCTGTACCAGGAGTTGGTTCCCTTTGTTGATGAGTTTGAGGTTGAAGTCATCTTCATCATCGATACGGATCATTTTTTCAATTTTTTCTGCCAGGATGCTTACATTGTCTACCAGGGGTAGATTTAATTCTCTTCCTGGAATAAAATTTGATTTTCCGCCGTAAGCAGCCTTTTCCAGGGTTTTTTCAATCCCAGCTAAGTTTACTGCAACTGAACGTTTAACTTCTTGCACAATATTTTCTATTGTGGGGTTTAACATTGGACTGACTGCTTCTAAAGGGACATTGCTCTCTAAAAGCTTTCCATCTGAACCATATAGATCTATTCTATCTTCATAGGTTGGCATAACGTTTGCACCTCTTTAATTTTTTAAATAGGGTTTGAAGAAGAGACTAGAATAGTCTCCCTTCGAATCTGTAGGGGGGAACTTGATAGGGGAGATGATCTGGATTATTGTCCTTCTTTCATGCCAGATCAATGGAAAAATATTGTAACTATGAGTGATATTATTACCTTTAGTGACAAAATAACCAATAATTATTTAATTACTAACGGTTAGTTAGTAACCAGTAGTAGAACTTTATAATAGTTTCGGTTTGGTTTTTTTCAAAAAGTATATAAGGTAAACCTTAAAATGGACTAATCGGGCAAAATCAATATAAAGATTCAATATGTCACAATAATCAATATTAATTAATAAAATAAGATTCAAAGACAAATAATTGATATAAAATATTAATTTTATGGATTCCTATTCAAACATAAATCTAAGAAGAAGATCAAAATTATCTTTCTCTAAATGATGGTTTAACAGCAAATTTAATAAAATAATATCTAATTATTCAGAATAATTCATTATCATGTATTTTATGAATTTTTCAACATCTACTATGAATTTTTCATGATCAATTCCTCGGCTTTCAAGGATTTTTTCATGATCTGGTGGAATATCTGACATTTTCTTAGAAATTGATGATAATAAAACAGCCGCTTCAACAGGGTCAATTTCAGGACGAATGGTACCATCATCTATACCTGTTTGAATGGAATTACACATGATTATTAATCTTTCTGAACGCAATTCCATGATTCTTTTTAGATTGGCATCAGCAATATTTTCCCCATCATGATCTTTTTTAAATCTTAGATCTCCATTGATTTCGCTTATAACGTCATTTATATATTCTTCATCGATTATTTTCTTTATATCAAATCTTCCCGATTGGAAATATTTATAAATCCGCAGATAATCTGGATAGTTCTGTGTAAAATTGTGGTAAGCCTTTCTAAATGCTGAAACTTTTTCAATTCCAGTTTTTGACTTTTGAACTTCGTTTTTAATGGTTGAATTCAGAATTAATGTACCACGCAGAACAGTGGATAAAAAAAGTTCTTCTTTGTTATTAAAGTAGAGGTAAAGAGTTGCTTTACTCAGTTCAACTTCATTGGCGATGTCATTCATGGAAACATCATCATACACCCTGGCAAAGAATAATTTTTCAGCGGCATTAATGATATCGTTCCTTCTTTGTTCCTTTTCTCTTTTCCTCCGATCTCTAATAGACATTGCCTTAACCCCTACAATGGTTAATATCTAACCTATAATTATAGTATTACTATGGTTTATTGTTATGTAACAGTTAGTTTTAGTTATATGCTATGATAATATTTTGAAAAATGAATTTGAAAGTGAATTCTAAATAATCTATTATCAAAAAGAATATTATATTAATAGAAACCCAGTGCTTTGGCTAGGATAAGCACTCCCACTCCAATTATCCCTCCAAAACCAGCAACCAAAACGGATAATATGTTGATGGGAATCTTGAAAAAGGGCAGTATGTTCCAGATAAAAAGGAATATCCATCCTGCCAGCATGTGTAATAGAATGCTAAGAGCAACTTTTCCCAGTTTCAAAAGAAGTCCGATGCCAAAGACTCCTAAAACCACTAGAACAATGACAATAATTGCTACAGTCAGGATTTCCATGAGTATTCCTCGAGTTATCTAGAACTATCTTGATGGACTTTAATTCTCTAATAGGTTGGTTAACTATTTTCTACGGCATATATCCTGATAACAGGCAGCTTGAATGCCATAGTTTTTAACCATACCTGCCATTTCTCTTTGGTCCATCTCTTTATCTTCAAAGGATACAGCTTCCTCCTGATATAGGCTGAAGGGCGATTTTCTTCCTAAAATGTGCATACTGCCTTTGTGCAGTTTTAAACGTACAGTTCCCGAAACTCGGCCCTGCATATTATCTATAAGCTGATCCAAGTCTTCTCTTAATGGTTCATGCCATAATCCATTATAAACCAGTTCGGAATAGGTTTGTGACACAATTTCGGAGAACTTCAACTCTTCTCGGGTTAAGACCAGTTGTTCCAGTGCACGGTGAGCTACAATTAAAAGGCAAGCTCCGGGTGTTTCATAGTTTTCCCTTGATTTCAGGCCAATAATACGGTCCTCCATAATGTCAACCCGGCCAATCCCATGCATACCTGCAAGTTCATTACACTGTCGGATGATATCAAGAGGACCCATGAGCTCTTCGTTAATTTCCGTAGGAACTCCTTCTTCAAAGGATATTTCAATAATTTCAGCTTCATCAGGAGCATCTTCTGTGGAACGGGTCCAACTAAAAGCTTCTTCAGGGGTTTCCATCATGGGATCTTCCAGAACGTCTCCCTCTATGGAACGGCCCCACAAATTCTCATCAATACTGTAAAGCTTATCTGAGGGGAGTGGAATTCCATGGGATTTTGCATAGTCAACTTCTTCAGTTCGGGTTAAGTTTAAATCCCTTATTGGGGCGATAACATCACTATTAGAGTAAGATCGAATAATGGACTCAAAACGAAATTGATCATTTCCTTTACCAGTACATCCATGTGCTATAGCAGTTGCACCAACCTTTTCAGCTAGTTCAACAATCTTCATGGCGATAAGTGGCCTGGCCAGTGCAGTAGAAAGTGGATAGCCCTCATAAACAGCGTTGGCTTTGATTGCTCGGAAAATAAATTCACGTGTAAATTCATCTTTAGCGTTTATAGTATAATGTTCAAGCCCCATTTCACTTGCTAATTTTGTTGGCCTTGTTATTTCATCCTCAGGCTGTCCAACATCGACACAAGCAGTTATAACTTCTTTGTCATATTCTTCTTCAAGTAATTTTATACATACTGAGGTGTCCAACCCACCGCTGAACGCCAGAACAACTTTTTCCATTTTTAAATCTCCTTAATTCTTCTTTCTCATTGATATAATTTAGAGTTAGAATAAATACTGATTAAGTTATGATGGCAGGCATATAAAAAACTTTATAACAATTGTAGTTATGGTATTTTCCAGATCATGATTACAAATTCATTATTTATTAAATAATTTTTTAAAAAATTGATTCTTTAAAGGATAAAAAATATTTATTAGGTTAACCTTTGAAAATTTTTTTAACCTGCTTCCAGTATAGATGAAAGTGGAATAAGGTGCTGGTAGCCATTATAATGGCAAATTCAGCATGCCAGAAATCAATGGTCAGATTCCATGAAGATCTAATGCCATAATTGATGATTATCATCATGATTAAACCGGTAACTCCAGTTACCAAAAAGCTGATTATAAGGACATAGTTCCAGATTTTATAGAAAACATGCCTCCTTAATTGGTTTTCTAAATAAAGAAGGTAAGTAACCAGATAGATGATCATGGTAGTGATGGCCAGTGGAACCAGATAATAACTTTCACCTGGAACAGATTTAGCTATTTGAATATTAGAAGAGTTAACATTACTTGTTTCTTTATCATTTCCGTGATTTTGCTTTCTATGTCCGTTTGTTGAGTTATTTTTATTATCAGATGATCCAGAAGGGGATTGGGAATGGTCACAAATATTATCCTGATTTGTATCTTCATATCGTGGGCACTGTCCAGGGAATGGATCGTCTATGAGTCCATAAGGGCAGTCATTCCAAGCATAAACGGCGATTGGCGTTAAAAAAACAATCAAAAGGACTACATATATTTTTTTCAATTAATTTTCCCCCTTTCCATTCTCTTTGAGGGATTCAGGGAATTTTTTCCCTTGGATGATTTCCAGTAGGAGTGCATATGGAAAAGGGCAATCCAGAACATGGCTATGCCAAACTCGATGTGCCAGTATAGTAAACTCTGATTAATAGGCAGAACTAAACCGTACTCAACAAGGCATAAAAGTACTAAACCAACACCAGAAGACACTAAAAATGTAAAAAGAATCAATATGTTCCATAAACGTATGTGAACAGCCTTTTTAATAAAATTCTCACGGTAAAGGGCGTAACTACCACAATAAGCTAATATCAACAGAAGCGATATGGTAATAAAGTCATATATCATAATAATCCGGGAATGAACTTTTTCTTAATATAACTTTTAATTAATTCTTCAGATTCCTTAATAAATTCCTTAATAAAATTCTTCACTTAGGATAATTTAATATATCTATGGAGTATTAAAGTTTTTTAAAAGTAATTGTCATGGAAATTTAAAGATCTTGTTATGGAGTAGGCAATGCAACAAAAGAGCAAATTTGTCCTGGCAGCAATAATACTGCTCTCGGTCTTTTTAGTAGTTTACATAGGATATTCAGTTTTTATGCAGCCAGTTGAAGTTAATAATCAATCCATAAATCAGTCTAGGGAGATTTTATCAGTAGTAGATCTTCCTCAGGCAGAAATTTCAACTAATATGTCTGTGGATCAGGCCATCCAAAATCGACGTTCAGTTAGAAGATTCAGTGCAACTCCCATTAGCTTGCAAGATGTTTCACAACTGTTATGGGCTGCTCAGGGCATAACGGATCCTGAAAGGAATTTTAGATCCACTCCTTCTGCAGGGCATGTTTTTCCAATGGAGATCTATCTGGTTGCAGGTAATAATGGGGTCCTGGAATTAGAAGCTGGAATCTACCATTATAATCCGTTTAATCATACATTAGAAATGATTGTGAAGGGTGACCAAAGATACAATCTTTCACAAGCTGCACACCAACAAAAATGGGTTAACGATGCCCCTATTAACCTGGTAGTTACTGGAAATTATCATAAGATGCAAGATAAATATCCTGATAAAAATTTAAGCACTAGATTTGTGAATATGGAAGCAGGCCATATTGGGGAGAACATATATTTGGAAGCAGTATCCCGTGGACTGGGAACAGTGGCCATCGGTTCTTTCTATGATGATCAGATGATAAATATTTTAAAATTACCCACCAATGAAACTCCTCTCTACATTTATCCCGTTGGTTATCAAGCACAATAGGATAAAATATGATTTTAACAAGAATTTAAGCTCATATTAAAAAAAACATAATGAGAGTTCATAAAACTTCAAATACAATTACTAAATCAGTGCGGGGCCTATGGTGAAGATATGTCTGTTGATATTTCAACTATAGCAAAGGATACTGGAGGAGACATTACTCTGAACCAAAAGTTCATGGAATGTTTGGTCTCTGGAGAAATTGGAAAATATTTAATTGAAGTGGCAAAAAAAGGGACTCCTCTTTTAAAACTTGGGTCAGGTTCTCCTTGTGTTTTTCTATGTGCAGGAATACATGGAAATGAACTTCCACCTCAACTGGCGTTTTTCCAACTCCTGGATCATCTTGAGAATAAAAAAATCAGAGGAACGGTATTTATGGTGCCTATTGCCATTCCCTATGCCACAATGAAAAATTCAAGAAGATTTCAGGGATGGGATATGAATAGAAAGACATTTAAAGAAGGATATATATCTAACACCATCTTAAAAACCGCTCAAAAATTAGAAGTGGAGGCTGCAGCGGATTTCCACTCCACCCAGCCCCAGAGTAATCCTGGAGTGGAGAGTGTTTTTTGTTCTAAAGAGCCATGTTATGAAAGTTTTAAAATAGCCGAACATATTACAAGTCAGACATCTTCAAAGGTCATATCACAAAAAAAAGCAGGTACCTTGTATGGGGGTGCCCTGGAAGATGAGTTGAATATCAGTCAAATACCCGCAGTAACTTGTGAAGTTGTTTCAAGAAACGGCAAAGTAGATTCGGGAAGTGTTGAAAGATCTCTCCTACAGATGAAGTCTTTTCTGAGTTATTTCAAAGTTATTTAATATTTCTATTCTTTTCCTTGATATTCAAAATTTAATTATTTATGGGATGAAACTTAATCAATGAACTGATATTATGTCTTCTTATAAAAAACATATCTTATTCTCACTTGTAATGGTTTTTCCCCTATTTCCAGATGTATATTATTTGTCTCTGGCTGTTATCGGTGCCTCCATGGTTGATCTGGACAACAGCTTTCGTTACAGAAACCTACTTATCATGGCCATTCTGGGTGGAATTCTGGCTGTTTTATTGCAATTTTTTAAAATGACTCCCTTTCCAGGGATCTTACTGATTAGCATTGCATTTTTCTTCTTTTTGGCCCAGCACAGAGGATTTGTTCATTCAATTCCAGGCATCTGTTTAACTACATTCTGTCTAGCAGTTTTTGTTTTAAGCTTCCAAAGTCTTTTAATTCTTTTTAAAGTAGATTCCATGGTGGCAATTTTCCTGACAGCAATAATAATGGGGGTCATGATCCTTAATAGGGGATTATTAATCTTATATGCTTTGCTGGTTACAGTTGGAATCTTTTTGATGCCTGAAACCAGTTTTAACTTTTTATACATCTACACTGCATTATTTGTAGGTTCTTTAAGCCATTTGATTCTTGACCTCTTCACTGGAAATGGTGTTAAACTATTCGAACCATTATGGAAACGGAGTTATGGAAAATTAGCAGGATCATTCTTTTTGGTGATATGGGCAGTTTTTGTATTATTATTTAATTTTTATCCTGAACTAAATTCTTTATTTTCCATTGGATCTTATTTTTAGCCAGCGATGTTAATCATATTGTATTTAATAAAAAAGATCGTTTAATAGATAGTCTCTTTTTTATATGGACCTTTCAATGTTTCAATGATTATTATATTAAAATATCTAATAAATCCAGTTATTTTTGAATAAATATTAAATTATTGCGTGGGTTTTTAGGAAGATTTTTTTTTCATAGGCTTTTCAGTGGGCTAGAAATTAATTTAGTTATCTTTATATATCATGTTTTATAATGATGAATTGTAATTTATCATGGTCATAATATGGTCAAGATGAATCCCATAATTGGAATGAAAGATATATAATTCGGGGTTTATTATTTCGCCATGTTAACTGTTGATGATATATCGATATTAAATATTAAGGGGCTAATTCAACATGTTTATAACAAGAATATTCTACGGAATCGCCTATTTTATTGTATTAATATGGGAAATAATCAAGGCCACCATAGATGTTGCTATTCGAACGGTTAATGGTAAAGTAGATCCAGTTATTGTGGAAATACCCACAGTTCTTAAAAGACCAGTCTCACAGACCATTCTGGCTAACAGCATCACGCTTACGCCAGGCACACTTTCCATAGATCTTGACTCGGAAAATCAGGTGATAAAGGTGGCCACAATTGTTCCAAGAGAAAAAAAGGACGTAATTCCATTTGAATCTTATATTAAAGGCATGTTAGAATGAGGATGTTAAAATGACTATATTAACATTATCTGAATACATTTTACTGGCTGCTTTAGCTATCTACGCTCTCGCGTCCGTGCGAATTGCCACCAGGAAAACCATTGGAATGGGCCTGGTTGGTTTGGCTGGATTAAGCATAGCAGTGGCTACGATTCTCATCCTGGTAAATAACCTCTATCAAATAGCTTACTGCAAAGATATAGCATTGGCCCTGGTACTTCTGGGTCCAGTGGGAACAATAGCCTTTGCCCGAGTTTTAAGGGGGGATAATTAATGGATGATATATTTACCATTATAAAAGCGATTTTACTCCTGGCATCAGCTGTTTTGGTGCTTTTAGCCGCATTAGGAATTTTAAGATTTAAAGACGACCTTGAAAGGGTGTTATACGCCAGAATACATATATTGGGGGTGGCCGATGGTGCTTGTATCCTGGCCCTTCTAGTTCTCGGAGAACCACTACTGGCTGGAGCGTACTTCATCCTGGTTCCTTTTGCATCTCACGCCATAGCCAACGGATTCTACTATGGGGAGGATAAACAATGATTGTATATATACTGATGATTGTCACAATTTTAGGAGCAGTCCTGGCCCTTATGCAGAGAGATCTCCTAAAAGCAGCTATTCTAACTGGAGTCCCGGGAGCTTCCATAGCTTTCCTATACCAGTACCTTCTGGCTCCTGATGTGGCCCTTACCCAGGCTATAGTGGGATCGGCTATTATTCCGGTTTTCTTTGCGTTGGCTGTCTATAAAACACGCAGGGTGGAGGAATAAAGATGATTATAGATGTTCAATTAGCTTCACTGTTCACAGCTGTAGCACTGATTGTTATAGGAATCTTCGCCGCAGTTTTCCTTGATAATTTAATCAAAAAAGTGATCGGACTGGCTTTCATTGGGGATGGGGTTAACCTGTTTTTAATCTCAATGGGTTACAAAGCAGGGGGAATAGTCTACATATACTTGCCAGGAATGGCAGCAGACTGGTTTGCACAAAATGCTGCTTATCCCCTTCCTTTTGCCCTGGTATTAACCAGTATTGTTATTGGCGCCAGTACTATGGCAGTGATGCTGGGAATTATCATAGTACTTTATAAAAAACGCGGATCTATCAGTGCATCCAAGATTCTGGGAGAGTAGTCAAATGTTGCCCCACAATTCTAAACAAACTATAAACCTCCTTTCAGGATTGAAAATCCAAATCGGAGATTGCAACGATAATAAGGAGGTCATACATTGAACCTCTTAATAGCATTAATGGTTATTGTGCCGATATTATGTGCTTTGTTTTTAAACTTACTCCATAAAAGGGATAGGACCATTAAGGTCGTAACAGTTCTCTTGGCTTTAGCCTTACCTGCCCTGCCTTTACTGGCTAATTATGGTTTGCATTATTTTGGTGGTTATGCTCCATTGGTGGAAAATCCAACACTTTCTGCCAATTTACCTTCAATGATAACAGGAACTGCTTTAAACACCTTTCACCCAGCCATCACATACTCATTTCAGAGTGCACAGCAGTTATTTGTGTTTATCTTAGGACTGGTTGCCCTTCTAGCGATATTCGTTTCACTTTTTGAAACTCGCCGCCCATCTGGAGTTTATGCATATATGATGTTTATGGGAGTTGCAGCAGTAACTGCAGTAATCTTAACTGATGACATATTCAACCTTTATGTTTTCTTCGAGATAGCAGCCCTGGCAACGGTGGGAATAGTTCTGGTATCAAATATCAAAGGCAATTACGAAACAGCGTTGAAATACATGATTATGGGAAGTATAGCAGCACCACTTCTTTTATTAGGTATAGCTTTACTCTTGGGAGTGACCGGTAACGTTAACATTACTGATATTATTTATTCCCTTAAAAACGGCCTGGTAGATCCCCAGAATCCTGTACTGCTCATGGCATGTGGTCTAATAATATTTGGATGGTTATACGGATCAGGGTTACCACCATTCCACACCATTAAATCAGCCATCTACAGCAAAGCACTGCCCAGTGGAGCGGCCCTAATACAAACCTTTTCAGTCTTCATATTCGTTGCCCTGGGAATTATTATCCTTAGAATATTTTCATACCTGCCCTTCTCACAATGGGTTATACTGGGAGTATCACTTCTGGCAATGATCTTGGGCATTACCATGGCCATACTTCAGACTGATCTTAAACGGATGATTGGCTTTTTGGCAGTGGGAGAACTGGGATACATTGGCATAGGTCTGGGTCTGAGCACTGCTTATGGAATAACAGCCGGACTATTCCAGGCAGTTAACGAAGCAATGATAACTGCACTTTTATTCCTGGGTTTTGGTGTAGTATTATACCAAACTGGAGTCAGTGACACCCGCAAACTGGGAGGGATGATGGTCAAAAATCCTCTGGTAGCATTAATGGTGCTTTTAGCAGGATTCGCAATGGCTGGAGTTCCACCTCTAAACGCTTTCCAAAGCAAACTCATGCTTATTCAAGGATCCATAAAGGCAGGTCTTCCGGAATTAGGGGTAATAATGATACTCCTGAGTATCGTGACTTTCATGACATTTATGAAGGCTTTCCATGCAGTATATCTGCGACCACAACCTGTTGATCTGGAAATAAAAAATGAAAAAATACCGAAAGCCACTCTTATAGCCATGCTGGTGTTACTGGGAGTCTGTCTAATTTTCGGTCTCTTCCCACAAATTGCAACCAGTTATCTGCAACCACTGGCAACTAGCTTAGCAGGAGGTATGCTATGAACCTCTACGATCTAATAGTAAAAAAAATAAAGGACATTCAGGCAGCTGGAGATGAAAGTCCAGTGACAAACATATCGACTTCATCTATGTTAACTGCGGAGATAACTTTAGTTTCATCAATTCTGGTGGCTCTCATCATGCTCCGACTGGTGAGCAAGGTACTTATGATCGTGGCAGTACTGGTGGTTTTGTTTGCAGCTTTAACAGCAATGCCTCTCATGCCCAAATTCAAGAAGGAGCAGAATGATTCACTGGCCTCTATGATGTTTTATGTTGTAATAGCACTAGCAATAGTAATTACCCTGTTCTACTGGGGGAATTTAAATGTCTGAAGGAATAAGAAATATTATAATGGGTTTTGCAATGGTAATATTCACAGTTACCATATTCCAATCAACATATCAATTTAAACAACTCATCTACCCTGGTATAAGCTACCTGTATAACTATGTGGGCACTAATATAGCGCCGAATATGGTGACAGTTGTAGTATTCGATTGGAGAGCTTATGACACCCTTGGGGAAGCTCTTATATTAGTAACAGCAGTTATAGCCGTTTTACTAGTATTTGGACGTGGAAGAGCTCAACTAGGAGGTAAATAAAATGAGTACCATACTCAAAATATTCGTCTTTCCAGCAGCCATGTTAGTCATGTGTCTTGGTGTATTAACCATTCTAGGTGGGCACATAACTCCTGGAGGAGGATTCCAGGGTGGAGCAATGATCGCAGCAGGATTTATATTCTGTTTAATTGTATATGGCCTCAAAGAAAGCCCATTCGATCTTTCACACGATTTTCTTTCGGCAATTGAAAGTATCGGAGCCTTAGGATATGTTTTCCTGGGGCTAGCTGGTCTTTTATTTTCAGGATTCTACTTATACAACTTGGGAGTTGACATTTACCACATAGTACCCACATCAATACAGACTATCTTCAATTACTCCGACCCCACAAATGCTGGAATACTGCCCTACCTCAACTTCGTGGTTGGGTTAAAGGTCATGGTTGGATTATCCGCAATAGTATATGCATTCCTGGCATTCAGGGAATACGGTGAGGAAGCTGTAGATGAACCAATAGAGGAGATCGAATAATGATAGTATATATCGGACCACTAGTACTGGGATTCATCCTTGGATTCATCCTGGGGACCCGAATTAGAATCAATTCCGAGAGCGGACTGGAATTTGGTGCCTCGATTTATCTAATATTCCTAATAATTGCCTTTATTGTTGCTTACTTACTGGGCCCATTCCCCTATTACAAGGACATTCCATTGGCCAACGGTTTCATAGCTGCTGCAATTGGAATTATTATGGGTAAATTGCTATTTGGAAGGGCTAAAAACCCTCAGAAAGTGGAGGATTAACTTAAAACAGATATTGCTCTGTAAAGGATCAAATTATTCATAGAAAATTATTCATTCAGCATAATAGATAACACAAAAAGTCAAGTTGGAAGGTAAAACTCATGTTTCTAACAACCAGAAAATGCAAAGGCAGCGGAGAGTGCATCCAAGAATGCCCCACAGGGGCTATTCGCATGATAGAAGGCAAAGCATTCAGCTGCATAACTTGCGGTGCCTGCGCCGAAGCATGCCCCAACCGGGCCATCTCACGCAACAAATACGGAGGATATGTGGTTGACAGGGCAAAGTGCAATGCTTGTGGAGTTTGCGAGCTTACCTGTCCGGTTAACAACATTACAATCGAAGAGGGGATCGTGAAAGGAATTTGTGCTCGATGTGGCATATGTGTCCCGGCATGCCCTGAGAACGCCCGAGTGGATGCATATGATCTTATTGAAGACCGACAACTCAAATTCCTGGAATCACTAAACCTGACGATTCAACCCCCCATCCGCTCAAAGAAGGTGGATGAAACTGCAGAAAGAACTAGCCTAGTGACTGACATGGATAAATGCACCCTCTGCAAGCGCTGTGAATATTACTGCCCCACAGAGGCTATAATCGTTGATGTAGAACCTCATGGTAAATGTACGGAATGTCGAGTCTGTGAGGATGTATGTCCTGCTGATGCTATAGAAAACTGCACAATAGACCCGGAAAAATGTACATTATGTCTTAAATGTTTGAAAGAATGTCCCAACCAGGCTATATATGTGGATGATTTCCAGGTTAAGATCAGAAAACCTGAAGTTTGGGAAAAAATAGAAGGAAAACTTGTATCCTGCCTTAACTGTGGTTTATGTGCTGATGCCTGTGAAGGTGGAGCACTAAAAATGATAGACGGCCACTTAAGGTATGATCCAACATTATGTGAGGAATGTGAAACCACTGCATGCATTGATGCCTGTCCTGTGGGTACCCTGCGATTATCTGACGACCCAGAAAGAAGAATTAAAGGATTCTGTGTTTCATGTGGAAAATGTGTCAAGGCATGTGATGTAAACGAAGCAAGAAGCTTCAAGAATGTTAAATGGGATGGATCAGTCTCTGAAGACTGTATCTCTTGTGGAATATGTGCTGAAATATGTCCAAAAGAGGCCATCACCCTACACAGGGGCACTATAGAAGTTGATACTAAAAAGTGTGTCCTCTGTGAGAAATGCGCAATTCACTGCCCTACAAATGCTATACCCACCACAACAATGTATAAGAAGTCAATTAAGGAAGGATTTACCTTTGTGCAGGACAAATTATGTATGAACTGCAAACTTTGCACAAAGATATGTCCGGAAGAGGCCATTAAAGAAGATGATGAAGGTAAGATAGTTGTGGATGATTCCAAATGTATCTACTGTGGGGCCTGCAGAAATGCTTGCCCAGCAAGGGCTATACTCTTTGATAGGGAATTTGAGGTGGAACCATGAAAAATTTAGTCCTTATATTCCTTGAAGGTGCTTACACCAATCTAAAACGGATATTATTCGCCAGTGACCGGGTAACTGATATGGAAGTACGGAACATGATCCTGGAAGGGCGTGTAACACCCACGGAAAAGGTTGCCAAGGTTTCCTGTATTGGATGTGGTGGATGTAGCAATGTATGCCCTACTGAAGCCATAGAAATGGTGGACTTGGAAGAACCAGTAGAACTAATGGAAGGGCTTGTTAAAACCCAGTTACCAGTACTTAACAGTGAAAAATGTGTTACCTGTTATTATTGCCATGATTTCTGTCCAATATATGCATTGTTTGGAGAAGCAGGAACCATACATCCTAATGATGTTGGTGAAATCGAATCAGACATATCAGAACTAATGGAAAAGCCAGTGAAGATATCCGAAGATAAAATAGCATACATATCTCAATTTTTAGCTGATAACACTGTTATAAGGAAAAGAAAAGAGTAAGAAATTCTCTAAATTAACATTTAATTAAAAATATACAAAAAATCTTTAAGAGGAATCATATGAGCCTAAAATCATATTCTCGGGGCCGAGCGATACACGTGATGTTGGTGTACACAGGAGGATGTAATGGCTGTGACATAGAGATAGTTAACTGCATACTCTCCCCCAAATTTGATGCCGAACAATATAAAGTCTTTCTAACCTGGAACCCCAGGGAAGCAGATGTTTTAGTGGTCACCGGACCGGTAACCAAACATAATGAACAGCCACTGCGCGAAATTTACAAAGCCATACCTGAACCTAAGGCAGTTGTAGCTGCCGGAGCCTGTGCCCTGATGGGTGGGGTGTATAAGAATTGTTATGGTGACATACCCTCAGAAGAAATCGCCGGACCTGTGGATCAGATTATACCAGTTGATGCCAAGGTACCTGGCTGTGCTGTGAGACCACAGGATATAGTGGCAGGATTAGTATCAGCATTACCTCTTTTATTGAATGCCGATTGAAATAACTTAAGAATAAATGAATATCACTTATTTAATTAAAACTCATGAAGGTGTAACATAATGGACGATAAAAAAGAAAACCGGACGGTTATAGAGGCAGAAGTTCCCATGGGAACAGTTCACCCTGGAGCCCTAGAACCATACCGGCTAAGGCTCTTTGTGGAAGATGAAATCGTCCGCGATGCGGAGATGACTGTGGGAGTAAACCACAGGGGAGTGGAGCGGATCATGGAAGGCTTACCAGTGGAAAAAGCCAACAGTCTCACTGAAAAAATATGCGGAATTTGTTCTAATATCCACATCTGGAACTCATGCCGGGTGGGAGAAATAGCTCTGGGAATAGAGGTACCAGAAAGAGCAGTTTATATAAGAGTTATAATGGGCGAATTAGAAAGATTACATAGCCACATACTCTATCTGGCTCATGGCTGTGAAGTATTAGGCCATGAAACATTTTCAATGCGTTTATTTTACATACGAGAAACAGTAATGGAATTATTGCGCATGATAGGAGGGAATCGTGTTCAATATGGTTCAGCTGTCCTGGGTGGAGTCAGACCACGTTGTGAACTGGATGAAATGCGGATACAGAAACTAACTGAAGGAATGGACCTATTAGAGGAAGGCCTAAACGACTTTGCTAATCGATTTGTTTCTGATCCAATGGTTATGAGTAGAATTACAGGAGTGGGGGTCACTAGCCCAGAAGATGCCCTCAGATTGGCCTGTTCTGGACCTACACTGAGGGCCACAGGTGTTGAATTAGATCTCAGGACAGAAATGTTTGAGTATGACCCATTTGAATATGATGTGATCACTGAGGATGATGGTGATGTGAAGTCTCAACTACTAACCAGAGTATTCGAAAACTTTGAATCGATAAAAATCATCCGACAGGCAATACGTAACTTGCCAGATGGCCCAATAACTAATCGAAGTTGGGAAATGCAGGACACACCCATAACGAAAAGTTATATTGAGGCTCCCCGTGGAACCCTTTACCATTCTTATGCCTTAGAAGATGGCAGAGTAAGAAACTGTGTTATCCGGACACCATCCATGGCCAATATTGGAGCCATGCAGTACTCAGCTATCGGTCATCATATTACAGACGCCCAGCTTTGTATAGTGCAGTGTGACCCATGTTTCACTTGCACTGACCGTGCAATTCAGATTATCAAGAGATGAGGAGAATAAACCATGGAACTTACATATTCTTTAATAGGAGTAATAGGCACCCTGGCAGTGTCTTTCATAGTGAGCCTCTTATTACCGGGAATTGAAAGAAAATTTATTCAAGCCCGGATCCAACAAAGAGTAGGCCCACCCATTACCAGTCCCGGGGTCATGGCTCCAATTAAATTCTTTTTTAAACAAACCATAGATCCAGTATCTCCAATGCCTAGATTGTACAATGCCCTTCCCCTAATAAGTTTGATCATAATAATAATCCTTTTATTATTACTAATTCCTCAGATGTACTTTTTAGGAGCACTGGCCAGTATCATTGCAATTATAGGATTACTGAAGGTTGAAGAAATAATGTATATGTTCATGGGTAGTCTGTCTAAATCCGTACTCTCAGTACGTATGCCCTTCCCAGATAGGGCTAAAGGAGCTGCACATCCAGACACACCTAGAACATTTTTCGAAGAACTCAGCAGCCTCCGGGCATTCAGACTCATCGCTTTCGGATCATTCCCTATCTACATAGCTTTATTCGTGGCAGTGGCCATGACCGGTAGTCTTTATCTTTCAGATATAATAGCATACCAGCAGACAAATGGGCCCATACTTTTCACATTGGCAGGAGCACTAGGAGCAATCGTATTCTTTATTGGCTACATGATCCTCCTCAACGAATATCCTTTCTCCATCTTGAAAGGTAAACCCGACGTTGTAGAAGGACCTTACCTGGAATACGCTGCAAAATATCGGGCATATGTCTACATAACAAGAGGGTTTCTGATGTTTACACTGGCTACATTATTTGCCACCCTATTCTTGGGAATAGCACCCAACATCCTGAACCCAAGTTTCATAGTTACTCTAATAGTGGCTCTATTATTCCCAATGATCATGGCAGTGATGAGTGCATTTTCTCCAATATTCACCTACAAACAGTTCTACCCCACAGTTGCCGGTGTTTCAATAATTGGGGTTGTGGCCATAGTTGCTGCATTACTGTAGATAAAAGCTATGAAAAGAATTAGGACGAAATCATACACAAGAATGATATAAACTCATGGTGATTAAATGAAAATTGTGATAAGACCCCTGCATATAATGAGTCTGGGGGGTTATATTGTTGAAACAGAATTTCCTTACAGGAACGTTATTGTGGTAAACCCCACAGAGGAACCCATAAAGTTAGAGGTGCCAGTGTTTTCCGAAGAATGGATTGAAGAACAAAGTAAGTTAGGTCTGGAACTCACCCCACTCACTGATGAAGATAACTATCTAAGCCATTTTCGCAAGGCCAAGGCAAAGCTGGATAAATTAAAGGCAGAAATAGATTGAGACAGGATATTGTTAATTAATTTATTTTCTTTCTGCTTAATATCTTATTTTCATTATTTCTATTTATTTTAAATTTGTTTCAAGTTACTTTCAATTTTTTATTTAATTTAATCATTTTTCCTGTATTTTACGAGCAACCCGTAAAGCAAGTGCAGATGCTAAAAGAATAGTAGGTAAGCCCTGAGATTTTGGGGCCAAAGACAGATCAGCAATCCACAAACCTTCAGGGAGCCATGATGGCCTCATATTAGGTACATCCTCTTTTTTAAGGGGCACGGTACCACCCAAGTGGCCTGCATTATACATGCCCTGCACGAATGGTTCTGAAACACCGGCACCTTCCATGATCTCTCGTGCCTGGCTAATGGCCAGATCCATTCGCTCTTGATCATAGGAGGTGAGAGATTTTTCTACTTTACCATTGGCAGAAACAGTGCCCTCTTCTGCGTCTGCAAGTTTAACCATGAGACCAACTCGATCCTCAATTGGGATTTTTCGCCAGGGTTTGTGGAAAAGATGGGAAAATATGTCAAGGTAGGATGAGAGAATATAATTATCGTGTGAGGTGTACCATAGCATTGGTGGTTCTTCCAGTTGCCTGGCGTCAGGGGAAATTCCTCCTAAGGTAAGGACTATATCTGCCCATAAACGGTCTTCAGCATGCAATCCTGAATTTTTAAGTATCTGGGCTGTTCCTATTCCTCCAGCAGCTAAAACAACCACATCAGCTTTTAAAGTTTGTACCCCTCTGGATTTAATCTGAACTCCACTTACTTTTCCTCCTTCAATGAGCACTTTTTCCACAGGAGAACTGGTATTTAGCTTTGCCCCACTACGTACAGCCTGTTTCATGAATTTTCGGGAATCCCAACGGGCCCCGGTTTTACAACCAAGTTCACACAGTCCGCACGAGATGCATCGCTTGGGATCAACAGCTTTAGGTGTAGGGTGGGGGTTTAAACCCAAATCTTTAGCAGTATGGAACATTTTGGTGGTCAGGGGCCTCCACTTGTCCTGGGGGAATGGTTTCGGATGTATTTCATCTTCCAATTCCTGAAATTCAGGGCTTAAATCTAACCCTATGTCTTTTAAACCATGGTCGGCTCTAACAATGTTTCCACAGGACAGCACAGTACATCCTCCAGTGGTTAGTCCCCTTACTAACATAAGTTCTGGTGATGATTGGCGTAATTCGGCTTGGGGAAAGAAATATTTCGTAATTCCTGTTTTAAGGAGACCTAGACGTTTAATTAGCTCAATATGTGAAAGATTCCATGTAAACGGCTTAAAAGGAGGTCCTGCCTCTAATATTGTCACATCAAAACCCTTACTCTGTAATTCCCTGGCGGCGGTAGCTCCACCCGCACCACTACCTACTACTATTGCTTTCATTTATTCTCATCCTCCGGTCGGAGGGTCGCCAGACAACAGGGTGCCCCTTCGGTTATACGTTCTGTGAAATTCATTTTAATCTGCGGATTTAAACCCTGCACCACTCCTTCATCAGCCGCACTTAAGATTCGGCAAGTATCACCATTATAATATTCCGATAATGAGCAGCGGTTAACTACCATTATCATTTCAACATCATTCTGATGGTTTTTAATATCTTTAACTGTAAATTCTATTCCTAATATTTTATACAGTATCTTAGCAGCAAGAATAAGGTCTTCGGTACTGTCACCAACCCCTAGCATATCTCTGAATTTGCGTCCTAAAGACAATCCTTCATTGAACATAGCTTCTCTTCCCAAATTCAGAGCTTTTTCGCGTCCCACGCTATTTATCATGATTTCAACAATTTCATTGTGATTAATAGCCATTATTTTCCTATTTTCATTTAAATTCCCTTTTAAACTGGTATTATGCAATATAGTATTATTAAATTTGGGATCCTCTTTGATAAGCACTCTTTCCAGACCTTGAGTTGTTGAAAAGGCTAGTTCATTCAATCCTCTTTTCAGGAACCATTCGGGTGTCCACCAGGATAAAAACCGTAGTTTAAGCCCCATTATCCACCTCCAAATGTCCAAGATCTAAGATAAGGTTGTTGGGCTTTTTTAGGTAAAGTGAATCAATCACATCCTGATAACGTCGGGTGATGATTTCCCTTTTCAGTTTCATATTTGCAGTTAGGTCCCCTCCATCAATGGAAAGATCATTGGAAAGAAGAGCCCATTTTTTCACCTGTTCTGGACGTGAAAGATGTCTGTTAAACTCTTTGATGCTATTGGATATTTCCTCAGGATTGTAATCTTCATCCACCCATAAAAGACTACTTAAATAAGGTTTTCCTTCACCCACCAGCATCACTTCACTAATACCGGGAGTATCACGTAGTAAGGCTTCTATTCGGAGAGGATCTATGCTTTTACCATATGAATTTATTATAAGTTCCTTCTTCCTACCAGTAATCACCAAACTCTCTTCAGGGGTTAAATATCCAAGATCACCAGTTTTCAGCCATCCATTTTTCCGGGGCGGGTTTGAATCTGTTTCAAAATAACCAGGAGTTACTTGTGGACCTTTCACCAATACTTCTCCATATTTATCTATTTTTATCTCTGTATCCGGGAGTGGTTCGCCGACAGTACCTATTATGTTTTTTCCTCTACGATTCAGGGTTACTAATGGTGCTTCAGTCAATCCATATGCGTTGTGGATCTCTATTCCAAGGGTGTGGTAATCATGGATCAATTGTTGACTGGAGGTTGCCGAGCCCACAATAAGTTGAGCGCAACGGTTAAGCCCAGCTTTTTTTAGGAAAGAACGCTTTATTAATGGTTTTAAGATTTTTTTTAAGACTCCATCCTTCATGTGGATATAATGACTGCCCCAAAATGAGCTCTTCAACATTTGCCACAATTTTTCATAGAAACGGGGTACTGAGAAGAAAATAGTGGGTTTGACTTGGGGTAGAGATATTGCCAGATCATTGAAATTTTCTAAAAAATAGATCTTCAGGGATGCTGGAGCATAATATGGTGAAAAAGTACCTAAAATGCCCTCAACCACATGGTTCATTGGTAAAAATGACAAATAACTTACTTCACGATTCCGGTCATTCCATGAGGGTAACGAAGCCATACTCTCAGCCATCCAGCGCAGATGTTCATGGTTAAATGCAACTCCTTTCGGTTTCCCAGTGGTTCCGGAGGTGTAACGGATGGTGGCTAGGTCACTGAATTCAACTGGAGATTGAATACTTCCTTGAATAAATTGGGGGTTTTTTCTACCCTTTTCAAGAAACTTTTGCCAGGAAGTAACGTTTTCTGGAATCTTCTGATCTTCTCTGCAGAATGATATCCAATCCAGATCCACATCCAGTTCATCTAAACGTTTCATAAGGTGAGGGGTTCCAATAAACAATATTTTAGCTTGGCTTGCTTTTAGGACATTTTTTATTTCAACAGGTGGACTGGTGTAATATAGGGGGACACTAACCGCTCCTAGAAGTCCAATAGCCACTTCCAGTGTAAGGTAGCGACTGCTGTTTAAACCTACCAATGCTACACGATCCCCTTTTTCTATTCCCATTTCTTTAAGTGAGTTTAAAGCAGCAACAATGTCACCCCCAAGTTCCTTCGGTGATTTATATACGGCTTTACCTTCAATCAAGTCATAATATTTTACAGGGTAGCTTCGGCTTTTCAGCCGGAATAAAACCTGTTCATGAACTGTACGTTCTGATCGATGGAAAAATCCATGATAAACAGCGTATTCTAATAGTTTTGGCAAATATTCTTTCCAGTTAAATTCATATGGTTTGAAAAGGTTCTCAACATTTGTCCGATCGAACTGGTGTTTCTCATCAAGATAGGGAGAAAGAGTAAATAATAAATTTAAAATCCCTGATGTATTCATTAGGATGGGTGATATCTTCTTTATTAACGGTGCAACAGGAATAAAAACAGGATTGGGAAGTTTAATACCCAGTTCTCTTATTGCCCATTCCCTCACCCCCTCCAGGAGTTGGTTGATAGTTGGTAATGAATCTGGAGGGGCTGTTAGATGAAAGGTTTTTCCCTCAGCCTGTAAATTAAAGGTCAGAGTGGCTACAGCATCGGCTACATAATCCACGGGTATCATATTCATGGCTAAAGATGAACTGGTGGGAATAAATCTTAGTTTTCCATTTAAATACAGTTTAAAAAGAGCATAAACTGTGTTAAAAGTCTTTATTTCTCCTGTATGTGAATCTCCGACCACCATTCCTGGTCTGAAAATAGAGTAAGGAACATCCGATTCGTGAACTGCTTTTTCTGCTAGATATTTGCTCTCTTCATAATTACTCCAGAAACCAGCCATGTCTTTATCCACTAATTCATCTTCCAGAATGGTTCCCTGCCTCTTTCCCGCCACATATGCGGTGGAAACATGCGAAAAACGTTTAAAATGTCCTTTCAAATACGCTTGACGCGCTAATTTCAGGAGATTTTCTGTTCCCCTGACATTTGTCTTGTTGAGTTCTTCAAGGGGTGCGTGTAGGCGCAGATCAGCTACAGTATGGATTATATGGGTCACAGTTGAAGCTAGGTCTTGGTAATCAGTTTTTTCCAGTCCCAGGTCTTTATCAGTCACATCACCAGGAAGTACCTTTACTTTAACGTTCAATGACTCCAAAAGTTCTGGCCAGTAATGCCAAGCGCGTTTCAAACGTTTCATTGCTTTTTCTTCGTTTTCAGCCCTTACCATTGCTATAATTTCAAGGTTTTGATCCGGGATTAGCAGACGGGCTATTTGAGTTCCTAAAAAGCCATTTGCCCCGGTGATTAGAACTTTATTTTTCATTTTCCCCTCTCTGTCATCTCTCTCATTTTGATATCTTTAATTCACTTCCATTATCGTTTAAAGTAACTTGTCTTTCATTTAAACAAGGTTCATCTAAAACTTTCAATAAACTTCCATTCAAGATCGCATTTTTAAAATCTTTTTTTCCTAGGAATTCCTTTAGCAGGATCGGGTTCTTTTGAGATAGACTTAACTGATCTTGTAATCCTTTTTTGATGTGAGGTATTTGCAAATCAGGATGTCCTAAAAGTAAATCCACCTTTTTTGTTAGATCTTCCCATAAATTGGGGGCATCGTTACAGATAAAGTAGTCATGATAGAGATGGAGATCCTGGTAGAGTGAGGTGAGTCGAGGGTCATGACCCACTGCTATCTGAGGAACTCTTGAGCGGATGGATAAAACCGCGGCATGGTAACGGGAAGTGACCAGTAAGTCAAGTTTACACAACATGGAGGTCATCTGAGATGCATTGTATTTTTTTGACGATATTATGATACATCTATCCTTATTTCTCATCTTTTGGTGGATATCTTCAGCCAGGGATTGGTCCAGTTCTTCCATACAGATAAGGGCAATCTTTTTGCCATATTTTTCGATTATCCGGTCTGCTTCCCTGGACCAGCCTTCAACCAATTTTTCCTGTAGTTTTTTCCTGTCTTTTGAACGGGAAAAATAATAAGGCCACTTGTAAAGGTTTTTCTTTTGTCCCCATGGGCGAATGACAACGGGCCAGAGAGAAAAGTCCACTACTGCTAGTCCAACTACTCCCTCTCCAATTCCGGGATCAACTGGAGATTCTGACCAAATTTTTTCCAGAAGGTCATGATCATCAGGATCTTCTTGGAAGGTGAAGGCACAATCGGCTGTTGAAGTGATAGGAGCACTCACCCCGATTTTCTTCAATCTTCTAGCAGCATGCTCAGTCCTGGTGATGATTAGATCAGTTTTGCTGGCTTCTTTTCTCACCAGCCAACTATTTAATGAGGATAATTCTCCGGCATCTACTGCATAAGCTATACATGGCTTTTTTTGTCGGTGAGCACTGTGTGTAGCCCACAGAAATGCCCATAAAAGTGCCGAGGTCCAGGTGTCCATGTAGCAGCTTCCCTCAACTAAGAGTACCAAGTCATGGTTTTTGACCAGCTCGTCAATGGCAAAGAAGAAAATTGATGGAATAGGAGCAATATGCAGATGTTCATCTTCTTCAAGATAACGGCGTAGATTCTTTTCGTTCAAAGTAGGGACCGTGATCTCTGTATTAGGTCCCAGTATCCTCCTTAAATCTTCGATTATGGAAAGTAATCTAGCTTCGGATCCGGTGTTATTAGCACCATTGTATCCTACTAGCAGCACCTTAAGGGAGGGATGGTCAGTTTCAGTTATCATTTTAACACTCTCAATATTTTTAACTCTCTATTTTTTCTTTCTTAGGTGGTTCCATGTCTCGCATCATGAAAGAAAATATTTTAAGCATGATCCAGGTTCTTATTTTGGTTAAGGTGCCTATTTTGCCAGGATGATAGTATTTCTTGTTTTCATAGAACTGGTAATCAGCTGGCATATAATCTTTAACATCTTCTGATATGGTTTTGAAAATCCTGAAGGTCAGATATCTGTTGAAACCCACTGATTTTTTTTCCATTTTATTAGTAGTAGCTGATTTTAGTGATTTATCAAATTTTGCAGCTGTTTTAAAGAGTTTATCTTTATTTTTTTTCTTTAATTTTTTTGAACTGGGGAATGGTGGCGTGATAAGACCACATTCATCTGCTACATCGTATCCCCATACTTCTGCTATGTCTTTCATATATTTCAGGGTTTTATCAAGTCCCATACCACCAGTGGTGGATAAAACAATGGCTTTTTTCCCATGATACACTGGTCGGTGACAGCGATAAGCTAAACGGTCTATCAAGTTTTTCATGAGAGCAGACACATTCATAACATATACTGGGGATACCATCACTAAACCATCAGCTTCCTTCATTTTATCTTCAATCATGTTGCGATCATCGTTTAAGGGGCATAGCTCACTTCCTTGGGATATGCAATTAAAGCAACCTCTACAAATTTCTAGATGGGCGTCTTTAAGGAATAAGTATTCAAATTCGTAATTTCCCCTATTTTTCATTTCTTGTTCCAGTTTTTTGGCTGCTTTGTAGCTATTGCCTTTTTTTCTGGGGCTTCCAATTATGGTTAATATTTTCATATAGTCACCTGCCTAAATCTTAATTGCTTCCAGAAGAAATTCAGTATGATTACCAAGTTTCTTCAGGGCTAAGTCCATAAATGAGTCAAAGTCTTCGTCATATTTCAGCACGAAATATTCAAAGAAAAGGAATATGATAAATGAAAAGTATTCATAGGCTAATGTTCGAGGATTCAATGGTTTAATTTTCTTTTTTTCTATCATTATCTGGAAAACATTTTCCCAGACTGTTATAGGTTCTTCTAATAATTCTTTTTTGAAAAATTCCCTTATTTTTTCATTGTGATAGGTTTCTATTGAAACTAAACGCCATATCTTTTCCATCTCAGGTGTGTTAATCTGGTCGATATACATCTTCGCACCCACTTCAAAATACACCTCAGGCCCCTGTTCCATTAAATCTTCTGCATCTTCATCTGGCAGACCACTCTGGTTGAGCTTGGTTTTGAAATAGTCAATAATGGCATCTAATATTGCTTCTTTGCTCTTGTAGTGATTGTAAATTGAACTTTCTCTAATACCAACTTCTCGTGCTATCTCACGGATAGAAACTCCGTTATATCCTTTCTGTGAGAATAATTCCAGAGATACGTCAAATATTTTTTCTTTGGTTGGTTTATTTCCACTTTTTTGTTTTTTCATTTATACACCCAAATTATAACTAACGTTCGTTAGTCTCACGAATATAACTTTCTCCTCATACTATATAAAACTAACGTTCGTTCGTTAAATTTTTTAAACAAAAACAAATAGGATCACTTACAGATAGTATTCTTAGTGGGTTATAATGGTGGGCAGTGTGAAAATTCTCCTGGTAGAGGATGAGAGCATAGAAGCCATGGATATCAAGCAAACCCTGGAATCTTTTGGATACGAAGTTCCATATGTTGCATCCAGTGGTGAAGAAGCTATAAAAAAAGCCTTAGAGATTATGCCCGATCTTATTTTAATGGATATTATTCTTAAAGGAGAAACTGATGGTGTTGAAGCAGCATCACGGATTAAAAGCCTCGACATTCCAGTCATATATCTCACTGCTCATTCTGAGGAATCTACAATAGAAAAAGCCAAGCTCACTGAACCTTATGGCTACATAATTAAGCCTTACGAGCATACTGAGCTAAAATATGCAATTGAACTTGCTCTTTACAAACATAAAACCGAGATTAAATTAAAGGAAAGTGAAAAACAGTACCGAAGCATTTTAGAAAATATTCAGGATGCATATGTTCGTGTAAATACGGATGGGCGCATTATAATGGTAAGTCCATCTGCAGCAAGCATGTACGGATTTGATTCACCTCAAGAAATGATAGGTATTCCAGCTATTTCACTTTACAAAAATCCTGAACGCAGATCCATAGTGTTAGGAGACCTAAAAAAGGAAGTTCAAGTGGGAGGTTTTGAAGGAGAAGCCTTAAGAAAGGATGGCACATCATTTTGGGTTTCTATCAGTATCCAGTTTATATACGATGATGAAGGTCAAATTCAGGGTACAGAGGCCTTTATCCGAAACATCACCCAACGTAAAAAAGCTGAAAATGAGATAAAAAAATCTGAAAACTATTACAAGGCTATTTTTGAGCATACTGGGGCTGCAACTGTTATTATTGAGGAAGATACAACTATTTCGTTGGCTAATGCGGAATTTGAAAGACTTAGTGGTTATCCTCGGGAAGAAATCCAAGGCAAACGAAGCTGGACCGAGTTTGTGGTAAAAGAAGATCTTGAAAAAATGAAGGAATATCATCGCCTTCGCAGAATTAATAATGGAAAAGCACCAACAATTTATGAATTCCGGTTCATCGACAAAAGTGGTGATGTGAAAAACATCCGTTTAGATATCGGCATGATCCCAGACACCAAAAAGAGTGTAGCATCTCTTCTTGACGTCACGGAGTCTAAAAAATCCGAATCAAGGCTTTTAAAGAGTCAGGAACATTTGAAGAAACGTGATGAGGAATTTAGGAATTTTATTGATGGCGCTCCGGCTGCTATTGCAATGTTTGATGCCCAAATGAGGTATATTGCCGCTAGCCTACGTTGGATTGAAGACTACACTCTTCAAGGACAAGAAATTTATGGTAAATCTCATTACGATATATTTCCAGAGATTACTGATGAATTGAAAAATGTACATAAGCGTGTTTTGGCTGGTTCTATTCTTCGCAGTGATGATGATGAGTTTGTTCGTGCTGATGGAACTATCCAATATATACGATGGGAAGCTCGCCCCTGGTACTCATCCTCTGATGAAATTGGTGGCATAATAATCTTTAGTGAAGACGTTACAGAACGAAAAAGACTTGAAAAATCTTTAATGGAAAGAGAACTAAATTTTAGGAGCCTGGCTGAAAATGCCAATTATGGTATTGTAGTAGTGACTGGTGAGGGGCATCACCTATACGCCAATCAGGAAGCATCTGAAATAACAGGTTACACCATCAAAGAATTATTGAATACTCATATAAAAGACATGGTCCATCCAGATACATTAGATGAGATTACTGCTAATATAAAGAGAAGAATTGAAGGTGCTGATGCTCCTGCAACGTATGAAACTATAATTTTGCGTAAAGATAAGGAAGTTGTGCCCGTTGAGGTTTCAGCTTCAAAAACTACGTGGAAGGGTCAAGATGCAGATTTAGTCATACTCCGCGATATATCTGACCGTAAAAAAGCAGAAAAATCACTTAAAAAAAGTTTAGAACGATTCCGTGCAGTTGCAGAAT
>Ga0334883_1000091_pt1 | contig 162765 bp, 134 predicted proteins | sample GraSluR1_MG_6_FD_207230 | JGI IMG/M metagenome (GOLD analysis project Ga0334883, IMG submission 207230) | Sludge microbial communities from methane-producing bioreactor in Wageningen University, Netherlands - Granular Sludge_09_05-R1 | ecosystem: Engineered > Bioreactor > Anaerobic >...
TGGGCCGTCCAGGGAAACATATCCACCGGCTGGGCTTCCGCAAACCTATAGCCCTTCTCGCCCAGGCGCTTCACATCCCGGGCCAGGGTGGCGGGATTGCAGGATACGTAGATGACTTTTTCGGGAGCGAGGGCGGCAACGCTGTCCAGCAGTTCTGTCGCGCAGCCTTGACGGGGCGGATCCAGGATCACCAGGTCTGCACGAAGACCGGTCAACCTCTTATCCAGGATCTCTTCTGCCTTGCCCCAGATAAATTCTGCATTGACGATGCCGTTGAGCACCGCATTGCGGTTGGCGTCCAACACGGCAGTCCGAATGCTCTCCACACCGATCACACGGTCGGCCTTGCCGGCCAGGGAAAGACCGATACTGCCCACGCCGCAGTAGAGATCCAGCACCGTTTCCGTACCTTTCAAATCCGCATATTCGTACACTTTATCGTACAGGACGCTCATCTGGGACGGATTTACCTGATAAAAAGACAGCGGAGAAACCTCCACACTCAACTGCCCGTGGCCGGTTTTGAGAATGTCCCGTATGGCAGGTTTCCCGGCCAAAGTGATGCATTCCGGACCCAAAACACGGACGTCGGCTTTTTTATTGACGTTCAGGATGAGGCTTTCCAAAGAATAGGGAGCCGTGACGGCATCGTCCAGCCGCCCGGCCAGTTCTTCCAGTCGGGAAACATCGTTCTTATTGGCAACAAGAACGGCCATGACTTCTCCGGTGAGCGCCGTTCGCACCACCAGATGACGGTAGATGTTTTTAGGATGGTCCTTGAGAAAGGATCGAAAGGCTTTTGCCAACGCTACTGCAGGCGGCGCCTGTAACATGCAGGATTCTATAGGGACGATTTGGTGGCTTTTTTCGCGATAATAGCCAATTTGGTCGCCGCTGACAGGAAACTGAGCTTTGTTTCTATATTCGCAAGGATCGGCCATGCCGGCTATGGGCAGCACCTTGGGCTCCGGGATCTCTCCGATGCGCCGCAGGGCTTCCCGCACCCGGATTTCCTTATGGGCCAGCTGAGCCGGATAAGACAACGCCTGAAACTTGCAGCCGCCGCATGCGGCTGTATGAGGGCATTGAGACACGGTCCGGTCGGGGGATGGCGTGATCAGAGCATCCAAAGAACCCGTAGCATAATTCTTCTTCATTTCAGTGATCCGAATCTCCGCTTCGTCACCGGGAAAAGTGCCGGGCACGAAGACCACCATTCCGTCGACCCTGCCGATGCCCTGGCCTTCTGTCCCGATGTTTTGGATTTGAATCCGTACCTGATCCCCTCGATTCATCGTATTACCTTCCTGTCCGTCTTCGCTCCAGCTCTTTCAGTACTTTTTTTCTGAGGCGGATATCCGTCGGCGTAATTTCCACCAGTTCATCATCATCGATGAATTCCAGGGCTTCCTCCAAAGTGAACGACCTGTGCAACGTCAGACGGATCGCATCATCGCTGCCTGCAGCTCTCATATTGCTTACTTTTTTAGCCTTGCATGGATTTACGATCATATCTTCGTTGCGGCTGTTCAGCCCCACGATCATGCCTTCGTAGACTCGGGTGCCCGCTCCGATGAACAGCTCGGCCCGCTCGCTGATGTTGGCCAGAGCGTAGGGAGTGGACACGCCTTCTTCCTGGGCTATGACCGCGCCGTTGATGCGCCCGGGGATCTCTCCTTTGTACTCTTCGTAATCGAAAAACCGGCGAACCATCGTCCCTTCGCCGCGGGTTTGGTTGATAAACTGGCTGCGATAGCCCAGAAGGCCTCGGGTAGGTACCGTATACAGCAATTTGGCACGGCCGTTTTGTGTATCCATGCTCACCATGATACCCTTTCGGAGGTTCAGCTCGGAAATGACACCGCCCACATACTGCTCGGGCGCTTCCACGATCACCTCTTCCACCGGTTCCAGACGTCGGCCCGTCTCGCTTTTCCGAAAGATCACTTCGGGTTTGGACACCGCAAGCTCGTAGCCTTCTCTGCGCATGTTTTCCAAAAGGATCGAAAGATGCAATTCCCCCCGGCCCGACACTTTAAACGCATCGGTGGAATCCGTGGCTTCCACCAACAGCCCTACGTTCACTTCCAGTTCCTTCTCCAGCCGCTCCTTGATGTGGCGCGTAGTGACAAACTTCCCTTCCCGGCCCGCAAAAGGCGACTTGTTGACGATGAAGTTCATGCTCATGGTCGGTTCCTGAATGTGGATCACGGGCAGGCTGATAGGATGCTCCGGGAGACAAACCGTCTCTCCGATGGTGATATCGCCAATGCCGGAAATAACACAGATATCGCCGCAGGTGACCTGCTCGACAGCCGTCCTCTTTAATCCGGTGTATACAAAGGTCTGATTCACTTTCTGCAAACGGCTGCTGCCGTCGGAACCCACCACAGCCACGGTCTGAGCGGCCTTGAGAACCCCTGCGTCGATACGGCCGATGCCCAGCCGGCCGATATAATCGTCATAGCCCAGGGAAGAGATCTGGAACTGGAGCGGCTCTGTCTTCCGGTCCGGATACCCGCCCACCCGGCGAATGATCGTGTCGAACAGAGGGCTGATATCCAGCCCGTCCTGTCCTGCAGCGCTCTTTTTGGCTTTCCCGCTCTCGGATTCTACGGATATGTGCGCCACATGCGCCGGGTCCGTCACGACGATCCCCTGCCGGGCGATCCCGTAGAGAATAGGAAAGTCGAGCTGCCGGTCGTTGGCATTCAAATCCATGAACAATTCGTAGACCTCGTCCACCACTTCGTTGATCCGGGCGTCTTTTTTATCGATCTTGTTGATGAGCAGGATGGGATCCAAGCCCTGCTCCAAAGATTTCTGCAGTACGAAACGGGTCTGAGGCATAGGCCCTTCGGAGGAATCTACCAGAAGGATGACCGTATCCACCGTTTTGATGATCCGCTCCACTTCCGACGAAAAATCCGCATGGCCCGGCGTATCTACAATATTGATATTGTAGCCTTGATGCATGACAGAACAGTTTTTGGAGTAGATCGTGATGCCCCGCTCCCGTTCCAGATCGTTGGAATCCATGACGCAGTCTTTCATCTCTTCGTTCTCGCGGAAAATACCGCTCTGAGAAAGGAAGGCATCCACCAGTGTGGATTTGCCGGCATCTACATGGGCAATGACGGCGATATTGATGATTTTGAGTAGTTGATTTGCTTTTTCCATAATTTTTTCTCTTTTCTGTTGAAAACCTGCTTATTTTACCACATATCCAAAAACTGCGCCATCATTTTAGAATAAAATATGATACACTGTTTTTACATTCTTGATGTTTAAAATGGAGATAAGCAATGATACGTACGATCTTATGGTTTGCAGGCATGGGCCTGTCGCTGATCCTTCTGAGCCCTTCGTCCATCTATTATCATTTCAAGCTGAAACATCGACCGGGGGAACCCATCGATCCGGGCGTGGATAAAATCGCCCGAAAATGGGCCGAATGCATGTTGGCCTGTGCCGGCGTAAAAGTGCAGGTGGAAGGCCATGAAAACATTCCGAAGGAGACTGCGCTCTTTGTCGGAAATCACCAGGGGAATTTCGACATCCCCATCATCCTGAGCAAGTTGGGACCACTGAAGAGCATCCTGGCAAAAGTCGAAACCTCAAAGATTCCCGGCGTCCGGATGTGGATGGTCCATTTCGACTGTATTTTTATGGACCGGAGCGACCCCCGACAGTCTCTGGAATCTCTAAAAAGAGCTCAGGAGCTTTTGGAGCAAGGCCGCTCGGTGATCATATTTCCCGAAGGAACCCGCAGCAAAGGCCCCGATATGATCGAATTCAAAGCCGGCGCGCTGCGCTGTGCGCTCAAAGCTCAGGTCCCCATCGTTCCATTCGCTCTCGACGGCAGTTGGAAAGCCATGGAAGAACACAACGGATGGATGAAACCTGCGGAGGTCAAACTACACATCCTTCCGAAAATATCCACGGCGGACATGCCGAAAGCGCAAACCCGGACCGTAAGCCAAAAAGTCCAGCAGGCCATTCAGGACGAGCTGGACCGCATGCGCGGAACACCGCAAGAGGAGCGAATTTCATGGACGACACGATCCGACTCTTAAACAAACTTCTGGAAGAAGAAGCGCTGATCTCGGCCGTGCTTTCAGATCGGCGAAAGAAAAGCGATCCTTGCAGCAAAGTGGCGCTGCGCCCGATACAAATGAAAGAGGAACTCCTGTATCAGGCAGAATATCATCATCGGGATAAGGTCTTCCACGAAAACAGAAAGCCCGAAGAGGTCCCTTCCCTTGTGGAACAGTTGCTCCGGGATCGATTCAAGCAGGCCGGCCTTTTTTCCGTCGACGGCGATTATACCATCCTGGCCAATAAGCCCGACAGAGAAAAGATCTTAAGCGCGCCGCCTTCAAAGAAGTTTGCTGATCTGTCCCACAACCGCGAAAAGCAATACCTTCTGCCCGAAGGCGAGCCCTGTGACTTTCTGATCCTGTTGGGGATCATGACGCCGGAAGGGAAAATCGCAACCCGTCATCGGAACAAATTCCGTCAGATCAATCGTTTCCTGGAGATCGTGGAGGACTGTCTCCCCATGCTGCCGGAACATCCCTTGATCATCGATTTCGGATGCGGGAAATCTTACCTGACTTTTGCGATGTACTATTACCTGAACAATCGGCTGAACCTAGGGGCCCGGTTTGTGGGTCTGGACCTGAAAGAAGACGTGATCGCCTTCTGCAACAGAACGGCGCAAACCCTGGGGTACGAAGACCTGTCCTTCCAGGTCGGTGACATCGCGCAGTACAGCCGGGATGCCCGGGCTGATATGGTCGTGACGCTCCACGCTTGCGATACAGCTACAGATTACGCATTGATCCAGGCGGTACACTGGCAGGCTCAGGTGATCCTGTCCGTGCCCTGCTGCCAGCATGAACTGTTTTCTCAATTGAACAACCCTGATCAGCACGCCGTTCTGAAGCATGGCATTCTAAAGGATCGTTTTGCGGCCATCCTTACCGATGCGTTTCGGGCACTTGCACTGGAACTGAACGGGTACGAAGTATCCATGATCGAATTCACCAGTCTGGAGCACACGGCCAAGAACATCCTGCTGCGCTGCATCCGCAAAAAGATCGGCGCCGATGCCGCTGAAAAAGCAGTGGAATTCGCCGAACTGTGTACATATTGGAACGTACATCCGACGATTGCCAGCCTTGTCAAAAAGTGATAGAATGCATCGGTAAACCCTGTGCTTTGCACGTTGTAATCGTAATCTGCCTAAGGAGGAAATTATGCTGTTAGGACACGAAAAAGTCTCATTTCTGCACCTTCCCACGCCGCTGGACCATCTGCCGGCTGTATCCCGGGATCTGGGGATTAATCTGTATGTCAAGCGCGACGATATGACCGGCCTGGGGACCGGCGGAAACAAACTCAGAAAGCTGGAATATTTTCTTTTCGCCGCGCAAAAGGCGGGCGCCACCGCCCTGGTCACGGTAGGCGGACCCCAAACCAATCACGGACGCCTGACGGCAGCTGTCGCTGCGAAGTACGGACTCAAATGCACCATCGTTGCCGTGGGCGCCTATCCGGGCGAAATATCGGCCAACATTCTTCTGGACCGCATGATGGGCTGCGAAGTCTATCTGGTGCAGCCCGATGGCGATGCTTCCGAAGCCGAGCTGGAAGAAAGAGCTGTCCGGGAGACTTTTCAAAAGTATGAATCCCAGGGCGACGTGCCCTACTTTATTCCCATGGGCGGATCCAACGAGCTGGGTGCGCTGGGTTATTACGAGTGCGCGCAGGAAATCACAGCCCAGGCTGCAGAGCAAAAGATCGACGACGCCAGGATCATCAGCGCTGTGGGCAGCGAAGGCACCTACATGGGACTGTTCATCGGCTTGAAAGATACCAAGTCTCCGGTCCGGCTCACAGGCATTGCGATCTCACCTTCCCATGAACCGGATGCGGCAGCGCGGGCAAAGGGATATTTTGACCAATGCCATGATTTCTATCATTTGGATTGGGTGGCGGAAAAAGAAGACTTTGACATCATCAACGACTACCACTGGGGCGCCTACAACAATCCGGTAAAAGAAGTACGGGAAGCCATTTACTACCTGGCCCGCAAAGAAGCCATCATTTTGGACCCCTGCTACACGGGCAAGGCTTTCTATGGTCTGATGCAGATGGTCAAAACCGGGGCAATCAAGCAAGACGAGAATATCATCTTCCTCCACACCGGCGGCACGGCAGGCATCAACGGACCGATCCACCGCATCCCCATGGAAGAGGATCTGAAGGACGGCATCATCATCAAGAAGCCCGCAAAGTAGACGAACGTATTAAAAAAAGCAGGTGCTTTCGGTACAAGCACCTGCTTTTGATTTTACATAAAAAATCATACTTCCTTTGATGCGTTGAATTTCGACATGTTGCAGGTCCCGTCAAACACAGCGCCCTCGGCCAGAATCAGCTCTCTGACGGTAAGATCCCCTTTGATCCACCCTGTCCCGGTGCATTCCAGACGGCCTTGCACCGTGATCGTACCTTCTATCTGCCCGCTGGTAAACAGCGTTAAACACTCCATTGTCCCCTTGAATTGCCCCGTTTCGCCTACGATAACCACTCCGCCGGATTTGATCTCACCCTCGAAGGATCCATCGACACGAATCGCTTTCGATGTAGTGACGGTGCCCTTGTACCTGGTCTCGGAACCGATGATCGTCTCGGCTACCGTCGAACTGACTGTGATACCCTTGTCTTGCTTAAGTGGTTGTTCTGCCTTAAACATGTTCCTCTCCTTTGCCTGTGATCGTATGCGTTATGCTGCGAATGAAACGTTTGTTTCATCCAATATAACATAATATTTTCTGCGACGGTAGGGGTTTTTCGAAATTGTTCGCCTTTGATTACATGCCACTGTTGACTGCTGCGTAGGTGAGCCAGGAAACGATACCGCCTGCGATACATACACCCGCAAAGATCGCCGGAAGCGCATTTTTAAGCCGAAGTTCCAGAATTGCCGCCACCAATGCGCCGGTCCAGGCGCCGGTTCCGGGCAAGGGGATCGCAACCAATAGACACAGTCCCACCATCTGGTAATCGAGCACCATTTTAGATTGATGATCTGCCCGATCCTCCAGCCTGACGATCCAAGTCCCGATTTTGCGACTTTTCCCTTTAAGCCACTTGAATACCTGCCGGACAAACAAAATAATCACCGGAACAGGTACCATGTTCCCGACAATGGATATAAACGCTGCTACGGGAATCGACAGCCCGTGGGCGACGCCCAGAGGGATGGCGCCCCGCAATTCGATCACAGGGACCATGGACACTATAAACGTCATGACCCATTTCCCGACTTCGCTGTTCCAAAGAGCTTCCAATGCCGTCATATCGTCTGCTTCGTCATTTCGTGGGCCAGCTTAGCTCCCTGTTCCAGGTCGGCAATCAGGTCTTCGGCACTTTCGATGCCCACCGAAAACCGGATCAGCCGTTCGTTGAAACCGGCAGCGACCATCTCATCGTTGGTCAACGTTGAATGAGTCATGGATGCAGGATGTTCGATCAAAGATTCCACATCGCCCAGGCTCACTGCCAGATTGATCACCTGCAGATTGTCCAGTAGATTTCTTGCAATATCATAACTGCTCATTTCGAAGGCGATCATACCCCCGAATCCAGACAGTTCTTTTTTCGCGATTTCGTGGTCCGGATGAGACGGAAGACCGGGATAATAGACTTTCGCAAAGAAAGGAGATTCTTCCATATACCGGGCAACAGCCATGGCATTGGCGCAGTGCTCCCGCATGCGGACCGGCATGGTTTTGAGGCCGCGGATCACAAGATAGGCATCCTGAGGGCTCATAACGGCGCCGGTAATGAACTTGAGGCCGTGATCCTTGATCAGCCAGGCTTTTTCTTTATCTGTGATCGCAAAGCCTGCCAGCACATCGCTGTGACCGTTGATATATTTGGTGCCGCTTTCAACCACGACATCTGCTCCGGCCTTGAGCGGCTGGAACAGCATGGGAGTAGCGAAGGTATTATCGATGACCACCAGGGCTTTGGGCGCCTTCCGGTGCGTCATGGTGGCGATCGCCTCGATATCCACCACCTTCATGGTCGGATTGGTAATCGTCTCGCAGTACACCATGGCAGTTTCCGGGCGGATCGATGCTTCCAGAGCTTTTAAATCGCGAAAATCCAGGACTTCCACTTCTACGCCAAACTCACCCAGCTTGTGATGCAACAGGTCGAAGGTGCCACCGTACATGGCTTTATCGGCCAGCATATGATCCCCCGCCTTAATAAATGTCAGGATCGTGGAACAGATCGCGCCCATGCCGGAACTGAAAGCCACGGCGGCTTCGCCACCTTCCAGACGGGCGATTTTTTCTTCCAGCTCATTGGTGGTAGGATTGCCTAGGCGTGTATAAATAAACCCTCCATCCTCTCCCGTATGACGCTTCCGCCCCTGCTCCGTGCTGTCGAACACATAGGTGACAGTTGGGCAAATAGGCGTCGTAAGCGTTCCGAAAGGCCGCTTGTGGCCGCTGTCGTTCACCAGTTCAGTCTGTTGGGTCAAATTACGATTCATGATGGATTCCTCCTATAGTCCCTGATCTCTGTAGCGGTCCATAATAGTCGCCAGAATCGACTGGGATGTGGGCGGGGTATAGCTGATGGCATTGGCTCCTGCTTCCACAGTCTCCAGGATGCTTTCCCCTGTGGGCCCGCCGGTTGCGATGATGGGCACATCCGGGAAAGATTGACGGATCTGCCGAACCACTTCCGGCGTATCCTTGCCGCCGGATACATTCAGGATGGACGCGCCGGCTTTCAGCCGTTCTGCCACTTTGGAATGATCGCTGATGATGGTGACGATGATGGGAATATCCAGCACTTCTTTCATTCCGCGGATCACATCATCGTTTGTGGGCGCATTGACAACCACGCCCATGGCTCCCTGAGCTTCGGCGTCCTTTGCCAGAAAAATGGTCCGGGATCCCCCGGTAATGCCTCCTCCGACACCGCAGAACACGGGACAGTATGCTGCGTTGATGATCGCATGGGAAATCACCTGCTGCGGCGTAAACGGATACACGGCCAAAACTGCATCGGCATTGTTGTTTCTGATGATCGCCATATCGGTAGTAAATATGATGGACTTGATCCGTTTTCCGAAAATCGCGATCCCCGATGCTTTATAAATTTCCTGCGGCATCGCCACGATACTGTGAGAACGCAGAGGCGTCGTCACCTGCGGGATCGGCGCTTTGGTCGGCTTATCTGTCATGGCACATCTCCCTACTTAATTTCATTTGAAATATAACACTGTGTTATTTTATCACAGCATTCCTCGCCGTGTCACAATTTGAGCAAAAAAATGCGATGATTTCTTTTCAACTACCCCTTGAAATCTTTAAACGGATATAGTAATATAATCGTTGTCGCGCAGGCATGGCGGAATTGGCAGACGCGCACGGTTCAGGTCCGTGTGAAAGCAATTTCATGGAGGTTCGAGTCCTCTTGCCTGCACCATAAAAAGTGAGACCTCATTGAGGTCTCACTTTTTATCATATCAAGGGGCAAGAGGGCTCGAACCTGAACAGGCAAGACCGCCCATGAGAAGGTTCGGCGAACCTTCGAATCGGTCTTGGTCCGAGGCAACCGAACGGGGCGCCGACGGACGGCAGATTTGCGAAGCAAAGATGCAAAGTCCTCTTGCCTGCAAAATGAAATACAAAGGCTCGAACCTGAACAGGCAAGACCGCTTCAATTTCTTGCGATTCGGTGATACACTGATAGCATCAGTACACCTCACCCGATTTTTCAGCTTACACAGGAGGCAAATGCAGTGATCACGAAAAAATCCAAAATGACAGCTTACGTGCTGGCCGTCACCCTGTTGATTGCGATGGCAGCAGCAGGATGTACGATCAACGAAGGCCGGGAAACCACCGAGCCTACCCCGGAAGAAATACGCAATTCTGCGGATAGCCTCCTTATTCAAAACGAAGCCAACGAAGCTATCCCCGAGGCAGTGGTCCTTTACGCAGAAGATTATGTCCGACAGCAAATCGAGTCCTACCATACAGGTTGGGCGGAGTTCGCGCCCGAAAACGCTGTCTCTGAGGCAAAGATCACCGGCATCACTCAAGTCAACACCGGCACGGCAACAGAGAACACCAGCATCAATTTGTATCTGCTGGAATACCGCCTGCGTATCGTGGGGAACATCGAAAGTGTCCTGGTCGGCGGCATGAATCATGAGGAGACGGACGGTGAAAACTGGCTCACAGAATGGGGCAGCACAGGCCAGCCGTACCTGCTGCTGTACTGCGACGACAGTGGGGCGGAAGCCGTCTGGCAACCCATTTGCGTAACCAACACCGATGTGATCCAGGTCGACTACGGTACGCCGGAAATGCTGGAACAGTACGGCAACCCTAACACCGCCGCGGCTATGGAATTGTATCAAAAGTATATCGACGCGGAGATCTGTGTGGATGCAGACTATGCCACAGAGGAGCTGTTAAGCCGCTACGTTTCCTTCGATGAATTTGCTTTGCATCCCGACGAGTATGCGCAAAGGATCCTCATTTCCACAAATGCGCTGGTAAAGGATTTCAGCTTCGTGGACATCAGCTTCAGCGAAGCGGATGAGCAAGAGATCCTGTTCATCGAAAATGAGGAACTGTATTCACTGAACGAGCTTACTCCGGAGCATCCCCTGGTCGTATGGGTAAGCTTTCCGGGAACAATTCCTTCAAAAGCGATCACATTTACAGATGAAATCGGCCGGACACGATCTTTTGCCATCGTCGCAAGCGGGAAAGACGGTTCGATATTGCTATCTGAAATCCGACTGCTATATCGATAACAGAATATCGATATGCCGTTATCGTATCTTCGCAGCCGATCAAATCTCCTGTATCATTGATCATGAAACAGGAGGTTTATTTCATGTCTGATTTTTTGAAACTGAAGAAATCCAATTGCAAAAATTGCTATAAGTGCATCCGACACTGCCCGGTCAAGTCGATTCGTTTTTCGGGCGGCCAGGCGAATATCATCGGGGACGATTGTATTCTCTGCGGCCAGTGTTTTGTGGTTTGCCCACAGAATGCCAAAGAGATCGTCAGCAGCATTGAAACGGTCAAAGTGATGCTGGACAGCGGCTCGAAGGTTATTGCAAGCATCGCGCCCTCCTTTATCGCCAACTACGACGGCATCGGCATCGAATCGATCCGGCAGGCGCTTCGGAAGCTGGGATTTGCCGATGCAGAAGAAACTGCCATCGGCGCAACGATCGTTAAGAATGAATATGAACGCATACTTGCGCAGGGAAGCCATGATGTTTTGATCTCCTCCTGTTGTCATTCGGTCAATCTGCTTATCCAAAAGTACTATCCGCAAGCACTTCCCTACCTTGCGGACGTGGTTTCCCCTATGCTGGCGCACTGCATGGATATCAAGCGCCGTCATCCGGACTGTAAAACAGTGTTCATCGGCCCCTGTCTTTCAAAAAAAGACGAGGCGGATGTCTACGGCGGCGTTACGGATGCTGTCCTGACCTTCGAAGAGTTGAGCGAATGGCTGGAAGCCGCATCCATTGAACTGACTCCCGGCCGGGATGCGGAAGAAAACAGTCGCACCAGGTTTTTCCCCACGACGGGTGGGATCCTCAAGACAATGGCCTGTGACGATCCGAATTATACGTACATTGCGGTGGATGGTGTGGAAAACTGCATCGCTGCGCTGGAAGATCTGGAAGGTGGCGGCCTCCGCGGCTGCTTCATCGAAATGTCGGCGTGTGCCGGGAGCTGCGTGGGTGGTCCTGTCATGGAAAAATATCACCGCTCTCCGATCCGTGGATACATGCAGGTGAGCGCCTATGCAGGCACGCAGGATTTTATGGTGGAGACTCCGCCAGTCGATACGTTGAAGAAATGTATGGAGCCGATCAAGAGTACGCTGCCTGTGCCGAGTGAGGATGAAATCGCGGAAATACTGAAGCAAATGGGTAAGATCAAGACCGAAGATGAACTCAACTGCGGCTCCTGCGGGTATAATTCCTGCAGGGAAAAGGCCATTGCAGTTTATCAGGGTAAAGCAGACATTTCGATGTGCATGCCCTTCCTGATGGGAAAAGCCGAAAATATTTCCGAGAATATTCTCAATAATACGCCTAATGCAGTGATCGTTTTGAACGAGGCGCTGGAAGTCCAACAAATCAATAAAACTGCTCTTCAGATGATGAACCTTCGCTACCCTTCAGATGTACTCGGCGAGCAAGTCGTCAGGATTCTGGATCCCAGCGACTTTATGACCGTACGGCAAACAGGGCAGAACATCAAAACGAAGCGGGTTTACCTTGCAGAATACAGGAAATATGTTGAAGAGACCATCACCTACGATCGAAACTACAAAAACCTCATTTGCATTATGCGGGATGTGACCCACGAAGAAGATGAACGCGCTAAAAAAGAAGAGATGAGCCGCCAGACCATCGAAACGGCCGACAAGGTTGTTGAGAAGCAACTGCGCGTCGTACAGGAGATCGCTTCGTTGTTGGGGGAAACGGCCGCCGAAACAAAAATTGCTCTTACAAAACTGAAGGAGTCGATACGGGATGAATGATCTTTGTGCAGACATCGGCTTTCAAAGCTTGCATAAATACGGTGAGGAACTCTGCGGAGATCACATAGAGTTGATCCAAAGCGATGACAATGCCACCATCGTCGTACTTGCCGATGGATTGGGCAGCGGTGTCAAAGCGAACATTCTGGCGACTCTTACGGCAAAAATCATTTCCACCATGATGGCCAGAGGCCTAAAACTCGAAGATTGCGTAGAGACCATTGCCGCGTCGCTGCCGGTTTGTTCGGTACGCGACGTGGCTTACTCGACGTTCACGATCCTGTGTATTCGAGATCATGAATCAGCGGAAATCATTCAGTATGACAACCCGCCCGTCCTCCTGATACGGGAAGGAAAAAGAATAGAGTACCCTTCGGCGGAATTGATGATCGAAGGGAAACGGATCCTCCGATCTGTGATCGATCTCCAGGAGAATGATATCCTGATAGCAATGAGTGACGGTTGCGTCCACGCCGGCAAAGGCGGCACAATGAATTTCGGCTGGGACGTCGGGAACATCGCTTCATTTATGGAGACGTTTTATCATGTGGGCTTTAGCGCAAAAACGCTCAACACCATCCTCCTTGACGAATGTCTCAAGTTGTACGGCGGGCACGCCGATGATGATGCAACCGCCTGTACGGTCCACATTCGCAAGCGGGCGCAAATGAATCTGCTCATCGGTCCTCCGTCAAACCGGGATGATTGTGGCAAAATGATGTCGCTTTTCTTTTCCAAAGAAGGCAAGTGCATCGTCTGCGGGGGAACCACCGCCGCACTGGCTGCTGAGCACCTGGGCAAAGAAGTCGTTCCCGTCCCAGAGTTCCCCGACAAAGCGATCCCTCCGATCTCCAGGATCGAAGGCGTGGATCTCGTCACAGAGGGAACGATCACCGTCAACAAGGTATTGAGTTATGCGCAAGACTATTTGGCGGACAATCGAACCTACAACGTCTGGGGTTACAAAAAAGACGGGGCGTCCCGTATTGCCAGAATGCTGTTCGAAGAAGCTACAGACATCAATTTTTACGTGGGAAAAGCGGTGAACCCGGCGCATCAGGACCTCGATCTTCCGATCAGCTTCCAGAGCAAAATGCAGCTTGTCGATGCCCTGGCCGATTGCCTCAGAGAAATGGGCAAGCAGATCAAAGTCAGCTATTTTTAGCATAAACAAAACCTCTTAAAACGTCCTTTCGACAGATTGACAGACGATAGAATAAACAGTAAGGTTAGATGAACTTACATCATGCGTTTGTTGAAGGAGAAGAAATGAACAACCATTATCAGGCGTTGCTACAAAGCCGCATGAACCGGGAAAGCTATGAAAAGCTTGCGGCGCTGAACAATCCGAAAGTCATGAGCTTCGTCGGATTTTTTGTGGATCACTGCCGGCCCGAATCCGTCTATGTATGCGACGACAGCGAACACGATATCCGACACGTGCGCAGTCGCGCGCTGGAAACCGGCGAAGAGACTGCCTTGGCCAAAGCCGGCCAGACCATCCACTGGGATAACTATGGAGACCAGGCCAGAGACCGCCAAAACACGCGTATTATGGTGCCCTGTGAAAAGCTGGAGTCCATGAGCGCGCTGAACGCCATCGACTTGAAAGACGGATACAAGGAGATCCAAAAGATCGCCAAAGGAATCATGGAAGGGAAAGAAGCCATTATTCAGTTTTTTTCCGAAGGACCCACGGAAAGCCCCTTTACCGTTCCCTGCATTCAGTTCACGGACAGCTGGTATGTGGCGCATTCCGAATATATCCTGTATCGCTCGGCCTACCACCATTTCTTAAAGATGAAAGATTCCGAGAAGGATGACTTTTTCTGCTTTCTCCATTCCGCCGGCGCTCTGGATGAAAGGGGCAACTCCCTGAATCTGGACCAGCGCAGAATCTATATGGACACCCATAACAACATCGTATACTCCCTGAATTGCCAGTATGCCGGCAACTCTGTGGGACTTAAGAAACAAGCCATGCGATTGGCGATCAATAAAGCCGGCCGGGAAGGATGGCTGTGCGAGCATATGTTCGTGATGGCAGCCATCGACGAAGAAAAAAACCGGCGAACTTATTTCTGTGGCGCATATCCTTCCGCCTGCGGGAAAACATCCACGGCCATGATCCCGGGTGAAAAGATCGTCGGGGATGACATTGCCTATTTTCGCAATATCGACGGAGCGTTTCGGGCTGTCAATGTGGAATTCGGCATGTTCGGCATCATCAAGGACGTCAATGAAGAAGACGACCCCGTCATATTTGAAAATCTCATGAAAGAACAGGAACTGCTTTTCACCAACGTGTTGATGGGGCCCGACAGACACCCTTACTGGTTGGGCATGGGCGTCGACACTCCCGAAAAAGGTCGCAATCATTTCGGGATATGGCAAAAAGGCGCTGTGGATGACAAGGGCTCCGAAGTGCGCATCGCTCACGGAAACGCACGCTACACCATGCGTCTGGACTACCTGGAAAACATCGACAAAGAAGGGTTTGAATCAAAGAACGGCGTACAGGTGGAAGGCATCCTCTACGGCGGGCGGGACAGCGATATCAGCGTTCCCGTAGAAGAATCCCCTTCCTGGCGAGACGGGATCCTGTTGAAGGCCGCTACGCTGGAATCCGAGACGACCAGCGCCACCCTGGGCAAAGAAGGCGTGCGAAAATCGGATCCCATGGCCATCACGGATTTTCTTTCCTACCCTTTGGGCCAGTACACAATGAACAACATCCGCTTCGGTGAGCAAGTAGACCAAGCGCCGCGGATCTTCAGCACCAACTACTTTATGAAGAGTGCCGCCGGGAGCTTCATGACCGGCAAGCTGGCAAAGAAAGTCTGGCTGCACTGGGCAGAAGGACGTCTTCACGGAGAATACGATGCCTATGACACACCGACAGGAAAAATCCCCCGCTACGAAGATCTGGCGACATTGTTTCAAAAGCATTTGAAGGAAGTTTTTACAAAAGAAGACTATGAATACCTGTTCAGCTTCCGATGCGCCGGGTGGATCGGAAAGCTGGAGAGAACCAAAGCGTTTTATACGAAGATGGATCCGCATACACCTCAAGAGTTGTTTGATTACTGGGATCAGGCCATCGAGCATATCCGGGCAGCCAAAGAACGCTTTGGCGATGTGATCTTGCCCGGAGTCTACAGACCTTAATTCAGATAAGTATAAAACAGGATCAGGAAGTAGTGGGTGACGCTTCCGCCCATCACAAACAGATGCCACACGGAGTGCATGTAACGATGCTTATGATTGGCATAAAAGAAAACGCCGCCGGAATACAGAAGTCCGCCGGTCACCAACAGGACCTTCCCCCAGATATCGATGCGGTTGAAGATCGAAGGAAGCACGAAGACACAAGACCACCCCATGATCAGATACATTGCAAGAGAAGCTTTGTGGAATTTGCGAATATCCACACAGTTCAGAACGATCCCAACAACCGCGCAGGTCGCATTTAACAGAAATAAAGCATACCCTGCCGTTCCTCCCAGCAGCACCAGGCACAACGGTGCATAGCTGCCGAGGATCAGAAAAAATATGGAGCAATGGTCCAGCTTTTGGAGGATTTTTTTGTGCGGTCCGGCCGCCGCATGATACAGCGTGGAAAACGTATATAACACAATCAGGCTGATTCCGTAAAAGAAGGCTGCAAAGATGCCCGGACCGTCGCTGTACATCAATGCCGCAGCCAGCAAAACGATCGTACCGGTCAAAGAAAGAAGCGCGCCGATCCCGTGGGTAACGGAGTTGGCGATCTCCTCTCCTTTGGTTTGACCATTGAATTTCGTCACATCTGTCATAGTTTGAACCACTCCCTTTAATGGTATTTTATTCTATCATAAGAGTTATTAATTATCTTATTATAGCATAGAAGCCCATTCTGTCCAGTGTTTTGACTTACTTTTCCACGGTGTTCATCGAAAATTCATATCTATCCCAAGTGAAATATGTTATCATTGACTGTACTATTTTAGGATTGGAGAAGTTACAATGCACAAACAAAAGAAAACCATCGCCTTCATTGCGGCGATCACACTGCTTATACTGTCCCTGACCGGCTGCGGCCCTAAGGAAGAAGTATTCACTTACAGCACCGGAATCTCGGACATCGGACGTTGGGAAGGCATCAATGCTCTGGAAAATGTAACGCTTTGCGAATACGAAGGGATCGCTGTTCCAGCAGAAATCCACGAGATCAGCGTCGACGCCGTTCAAGCTCAAATCGAGGAACTCGCCTCTCAATTTATTACCACCGAGGAAGTGACAAATCGTTCCGTTCAGGACGGAGACACCGTAAATATCGACTATGTCGGGTCGGTGGACGGCGTGGAATTTGACGGCGGGAATACCCAGGGCGCCGGCGCGGATGTGACGATCGGATATACGAGCTATATCGACGACTTTCTGGAGCAGCTCATCGGACATATGCCCGGAGAGACCTTCAACGTGGAAGTCACCTTCCCCGAAGACTATGGGACCGAAGAGAGCGGCAATGCGCACCTGAACGGTAAAGATGCCGTTTTCGTTACAACGATCAACCACATCGTGGAATACATCGATCCTGTTGTGGATGATCTTTTCGTTCAGGAAAAATTCTCGGAAGCGAAGGGATGGACCACAGTGCAAAACATGCAGGACGGAGTCCGTGAGGACCTTCGCACCTCTGCCGTTTCCGCTTATATCCAGGAATACATCATCGACAACAGCACCGTTACAAAACTGCCCGACAGCATGCTTGATTATCAGGAAAAGTCCATGCTGCGCTACTACGAAGAATATGCCGGCTACTACAGCATGGAACTGGAAGAATTCCTTCCGATATACGCAGGCGTCGCCACTACGGAGGAGTTGCTGGAAAACAGCAAGGAATCCAACATCCGGACCGCAACTTTCTATCTGATCATCCAGGCCATTGCCGAGGAACTGGAGGTTGAGATAAAGGATGCGGACTTGCGGGATTACTTTATCAAATATGCCGGATCGGAAGACTATACCCAATTCAAAACCCAGTATGGAAAGCCCTATCTGATGATGATGGTACAAGCCCAGAACATTCTGGATCACCTCGTGGAAAAGGCCGTTCTTCAGTAACCGCACAAGAGGACATTATATGAAATCCTACCAGTTCCGATACGGAGACCGATCTGTCAGCTTTCAGATCGACGAAACGAATATCATAGGGGAATTGCACGGAAATGCCACAGAGCCTGTTAAAGACATCCGACAGGCTCTGTTTGCATCGCTGGATCAGCCCGTTGGAGGTCCTCCGCTTTCAACCTTTGCCCAAGCCGGCGACCAGCTGGCGATCGTCGTGTCGGACCGGAGCAGGTCATGGATGCGACAGGATCTGGTGCTCCCCCACGTGATCGACTATCTGAGCGATGTATGCGGTATCGACGATCGTGATATGACTATCGTCATCGCGAACGGAACCCACGACGGAGACGGCCCGGAGATATTGACACAGCTGGTTTCGCCTGCAGTTATGCAACGTATTGAAGTGATCAATCACGACAGCCTGTCCGAAGATTTGATCCAGATCGGCACAACGAGCCGCGGGACCCGGGTACGGATCCATCCGCTGGTAGCGTCGCGCAAAGTAATCACCCTGGGAGCCTGCACCCATCACGTGATGGCCGGATTCGGCGGAGGCCGAAAGAGCATCCTGCCCGGCGTTGCATCGGCGGAAGCGATCCGGCAGAATCATGCCCATGCCCTGGATCCCGAAGCGCCTCGCTCCAATCCGCTGATCGGTAACTCGGTGCTTAAAGGGAACCCCATCCACGAGGATATGTGCGAGGGCGCCGCGTTCCTGAAGGATGTCTTTACGATCAATCTGGTGATGAATACCGACATGGCGCTTGCCTGTATTTTGTCCGGCGATTGTTTTGAATCCTGGGAAAAGGCCTGCGTTCTGGCCGACCAAATGTACACGGTCTCCATTCCTTGTCAAGCCGACACCGTGATCACCGGTTGCGGAGGTTTCCCCAAGGACATGTCCCTGTACCAGGGCAGCAAGGTGATCGACAATGTGGAACCGGCGCTGAAAGACGGCGGCACGCTCATACTGGTTGCAGAGTGCCGGGACGGCGGAGGCCCCGGTGAGTATTTCGACTGGCTGCGCCCGTTGAAAGAGGGCACCTTGGATCATGAATTGCGAAAAAACTTCACTATACCGGGATACATTTTCTATCTGAATTGCGAACAGGCGCGCAGATATCGAATCATGATGCTATCGGAGCTGGATGTGTCAGACGCCGGCGAAATGGGAATTGAAGTGTATCGAGACATGGAGGAACTGCTGACAGCAGCAAACCTGGAAAAGCAAAAAATACTGGTCATCCCCAATGGATCCGTCGTGATCCCCAGAGTGGAAACAGGAGCGATCTGAGATGCAGAAAGTACTACCGTTGGATCGAATCCGGGAGGTGGAAACCTCGCTGGACAAGCGCGTAATCTCCTATATTGCCGAACGCGAGATCCATACTTTTGAAAGCTTTCCCGATTTCAACATCATCGCTTTCGAATGGTATGACATTTCCAACGAAAAGACAGAAACCTCCCAGATGCTCCTATACCTGGATGGAGAAGACTTTTTTATCTTCTGCGAAAACGAATTGTCTATTGAAAAAGCTCTGTCGATCTTTAACGAGCGCGACACCAACGAGCAGGCCTTCGTGGAATTCTTATCCCGTCTGCTCAAGGATGACATGAAGCATTTGGATGAAATAGAGGACCGGATCATCCAGGCGGATGACGACATTCTGATGCGGCCCGGGAAAAATCACCTCAAAGAGATCATCGCTTTTCGCAAAGAACTGTTGAATTTAAAAAGATATTATGAGCAGTTCATCTCGATCTTCGAAGACTTGGCCGAAAATGAAAACGGCCTTCTTACAAAGGAAGTCGTGCGACGGCTGGAAACGCTCAGCAGCCGGACGGCGCGATTTCTGGCCAATGTGGTGAACATGCAAGATCGCGTATCACAAATCAGAGAGGCCTATCAGTCTCAGATCGATATCGAACAAAATCAGATCATGAAGGTGTTCACCATTGTCACGGTGATCTTTCTGCCACTGACCCTTCTGGTCGGCTGGTACGGAATGAATCTGCGCATGCCCGAATATGAGTGGGACCTTGGATATCCCATGGTGATCCTTGCCAGTATACTGATCGGTATCGGACTTTACGCATACTTTAGAAAGAAAAAGTGGTTTTGAATAAAAAACTGCCGGGCGCATTGAAGTGCACCCGGCAGTTTTTTTATCATGATGGAATCAAGCGTACTGATCCGCTAATATTCTGGCAACATGGATGCCGCTGGCGCTGGCCTGCGACAGGGAATGTGTTACGCCCGAACCGTCGCCCAGCACGTACAATCCTTTGATTTTCGTCTCCAAATCCCGATTGACTTTCACCATGGAATTATAGAACTTTACTTCCACGCCGTAGAGAAGTGTATCCTCGTTGGCCGTTCCCGGCGCGATTTTATCGAGGGCATAGATCATTTCAATAATGTCGTCCAGCTGCCGTTTGGGCATCACCAGACTCAAATCTCCGGGTGTGGCTTTCAGCGTGGGACGGGTGAAACACTTGGCCATGCGATGCTCATTGGAGCGACGGCCTTTGACCAGATCCCCGAACTTCTGGAGCAGCACGCCGCCGCCCAGCATATTGGACAAGCGCGCGATGGACTCTCCGTATTCGTTGCTGTTGCGGAAGGGTTCGGTAAAGTTGTTGGAAACCAGAAGCGCAAAGTTGGTATTTTCCGTGCGCAGGGCCTCGTCCGCATAGCTGTGCCCATTGACGGTAACGATACCGTTCGTGTTTTCCGAGACGACTTCTCCGTATGGATTCATGCAGAAGGTTCGGACTTTATCGTTATATTTATCGGTCTTGTAGACGATCTTGCTCTCGTAGACCTCGTCGGTGATATGCTTAAAGATTACGGCAGGGAGTTCAACGCGAAGCCCGATGTCCACCCGATTGCTCTGCATGGTGATGCCCATCTTCCGGCAGATGCCCGAAATCCATTTAGAGCCGCTGCGCCCCGTGGCAAGAACCAGATCCTTGCAGGAATACTCCTGCCCCTTATCCGTGCGCACCACAAAACCGGCGTCCGTGCGCTCCACACTGTCCACAGTGGTCAGAAATTCCATGTCAATGCGTTTTTGAGTGTACGCAAACATCCGCTCCAGAATTTGTGCATTCCGGTCGGTACCCAAATGACGCACTTTGGCATCCAGCAGATGCAGATTGTTCTGGAGCGCGACCGTCTTTAAATCGCTGTTGGCTGTGGTGTACAGCTTCGCGTCCGCTCCGCCCATTTCGCACAGGATACTGTCTACATACTCCATCAGCTCCATGGCTTTCTCTTTGCCCACGTATTCGTGCAAATCACCACCGAAGTCGGTGGTGATGTTGTACTTTCCATCAGAAAGAGTCCCCGCTCCGCCATAGCCGTTCATGATATGACATGGATTGCATTTGATGCAGGTTTCCGTGATTCCGCGTTTGATGGGACAAGAACGATTTTCCAGTCTTTCGCCCTTATCGAGCATCAAAACACTTGCACGATTGTCGCGACGGGTCAACTCGTACGACAAAAACACACCGGCCGCACCCGATCCTACAACAATAATGTCGTAATGTTTCATTTTATTCCTCTGCGGTCAGCTTATCGAATTCTGCCACGACTTTTTCGAATTCCGCGTCGTCGTCGATATCCAGCAGTTCGAACTCTTCTTCGGAAACCTCGGCATAGCCGTAAATGTAAACGTCATCGGTCTCGTCGTCGGGAATCAGAGCGATATACTCTTTTCCGTCCACTTCAAAGATGCCCATGATTTCGCATTCGACTTCTGCGCCGTCATCGAACTCCAGCGTGATAAAATCGGCTTCTTCCATTTCATCTTCTTTTTCATCCATATCGAAGCTGGATTTCTTTTCTTCTGTCATTTTAAACCCTCCATTTCGGTGGCGGCTCTGCGCCATTGGTATTGTACCATGATTCTATGGATTCGCCAAATATTATTTGACGGTCTCCGGCTCCCGTTCCGGGAGGCTTCGATCCTTTTCGGAAAAGTACCGGAACACCGCATCCGCCGCAGTGCGATTCATGCCCGGAACCTTTGCCAGTTCTTCCGCAGAGGCCGTTTTGATGGCATCCACGCCGCCAAAATGTGCAAACAGGGCAGCTTTGCGCTTTTCTCCCACCCCTTCGATGGGATCCAGCAGCGACCGGCTCATTTTCTTTCCCCTGAGCTTATGGTGGTAATCGATGGCAAATCGATGGACCTCTTCCTGGATGGTGCCGATGAACGCAAAGAGTTCCTTCCTGTTTCGGAGGGGGATCTCCCGGTTTTCGTAGAGCAGACTGCTTGTCCTGTGATGAGCATCTTTGATCATGCCGGCTGTGGGAATATCGAACCGCAACGATTCCAACACCTTGATCGCGCCGTTGACCTGAGTCTTTCCCCCATCCATCAGAATCAGATCGGGCAGATGATCAAAGCCCTGAACGCCCTCCTGTGCTTTTTTGAGTCTTCGAAACAAAACCTCCTGCAAGCTTGCCACGTCATCGGCGCCTTCCACCGAACGGATTTTAAAACGTCGATATCCTTTCTTGTACGGTTGTCCGTCCAAAAAGACCACCATGCCACCCACGGAGTCGACCCCGTTGATGTTTGAGATATCGAAGGCTTCGATCCGGTGTATAGCGCTGCCCAGGGGTGCTCCGAGTATTTCTGTAAATGCCTCTTGGATCGCCTCCTGCTTTTCCTTTTGTCGCGCAGCCCGCTCGTCCAAGGTCCGGACCATCACTTCCACATCCTGCTTGACCAGAGACAACAGAGCCCGCTTTTCGCCTCTTGCGGGGACGGTCACCGTCACCTTGCCGCCTTTCTGTGCCGTGAGCCATTCCGAAAGCAAACCGGCGTCTCCGGGCAACTTCTCTACTATGATTTCCTTGGGGATCAGCACGTTGGCATCGTAGTATTGCTGGATAAAAGCGCCAGCCAGATCCGCTTCCTCTCCCGGATGTAAATCTCCCAACGGAAAAGTCTCCCGCCCGGACAATTTTCCTTCCCGAACAGTAAAGAGGATCCCATGTGCGCCGCTTTCACCCGAATGGATCAGAACCAGATCCAAATCCTCTTTCCGGGAAAGGACCACCCGTTGCTTTTCGGTGGTCGCTTTGGCTGCTTCAATGGAATCTCTGAGCGAAGCGGCTGTTTCGAAATCCATCTCTTCTGCGGCCTGCTGCATCTGCGCGGTGAGCGTGCGAATCAGGTCCCGGTCTTTTCCCTGCAGAAAATCCATGGCTTTTTCCACGGCGCGCGCATATTCTTTTCTGTCGGCTGTGCCAAGACAGATCCCGCGGCACTGCCGGATGTGATAGTTCAGACAAGGCTTCACATCTTTGGGAAACTGCACGGTGGCGCATCGTTTCAAGGCATACGCTCTGTTGAGAAGGTCAATGATCTGGTTCACAGCGCCGGCATCGGCATAGGGCCCGAAGTATTTGGATCCGTCGTTGACGAGCCGTCGGGTTTTGAGGACTCTGGGGTACGCCTCCCCCAGCGTCACTTTGATATAGGGATAGGTTTTGTCGTCCCGGAGGAGGACGTTGTATTTCGGTGTATATTTCTTGATCAGGTTGCACTCCAGGATCAGCGCTTCCATTTCAGTGCCGGTAGTGATGTAATCAAACTCAGTGATCTGCTCCACCATCTTGCGGACCTTGGGCGGTTGGTTTCTGGGCGAATTAAAATACTGACGCACCCGGTTTTTCAGGGAAATCGCTTTGCCAACGTAAATGATCTGCCCGAATGCGTCTTTATGAAGATAAACACCGGGACTGTCCGGAAGTTTTTTCAGTTGTTCGCGAATGTCAAACATTTTCGGGTCGTAGCGCTCCGCGCAATCTTAACGGTTATCCCAATGACGGCTTTCGTAGTGCCGCTCCCATTCCTGGCGCCGGGCCTCTTCCTGGGCTTGCTTTTGACGAAGGCGCAGGGCTCGGGCTTCCTTTTTTTTGCGGATCTGCCGCCGCTTGTATACGATATAAACCACGAGCAGAAGGATCAGACCCAAAACCAGAGCCAGAAAGGTTTTTCCGATCAAAGCCGCAGTGGAGTCCTCGATGCCGAAGATCGATAACAATCCGCCTTCTTCTATGCCTGCGGAAGCAACGGCGGAAAACACGGCGATCCGACTGCCGCTCTCCAGCAATTCGATCTCTCCGATCTTCTGTCCCTCTTCCACCGGCGCCAGGACAAAGGGATCCAGTCGAATCTCCGTGGTCAGCACCGATTCGGAAGCCTCCACCGGTACGGTGTAAGCGATATCCTGCTCAGTAACGGCGATAACTTTATTCACTGAGCCTCTTCGAATCGAAACCGTTCCCAATTCGGTTCCCGCTTCCAGAACGCCGATAGTCTTATAATTCTCAAAGCCCCAGTCCAACAGTGCGATGCTGTCGGCAAAGCGCCCCAGATCGCTGGATTTGAGGACCACCGACAACAGCGTTGTTCCATCCTGCTCGGCCGCCGACACCAGGCATCCCTGAGCTTGGCTGGTATATCCGGTCTTGACACCGATCGCTTTAGGATATCTGCAGTGCCGAAGCACACCGTTCACGTAGATCGAAGTGGATGCCTGTTCATCCCAGAGAAGGCGGTTCGTGGTCCTGAAGTCTCTTGGCCCGCTCTTATTGGTAGCGTCTATATGATAGGAAGTCGAACGGACCAGCATGCGGAAGGTCTCATTTTCCATACAGTTTTTCGCAATCAAGGCCAGATCGTGGGCTGTGGTCACATGGAGCGGATCGTGAAGTCCGTGAGGATTGACAAAATTGGTATTCTCAGCTCCGAATTCCCGCGCTTTTTCGTTCATAAGTTCCGCAAACTCCGACACGCTGCCGCAAATGGCCCAAGCCAAAGCCTCGGCACTGTCGTTGGCCGACTGAATCATCAAGGCATTGAGAAGATCCATGACTCCAACCACTTCTCCGGCCTTCAGACCGATACTGCTTCCGCCGGTCTGCGCCACCTGATCGTCGATGATGACCTCAGACTCGGGGTCCAGATGCTCCAAAGCCAATATACATGTGATCATTTTTGTTGTGCTGGCGGGAAACATTTTTCGATCCGCCGCCTTTTCGTATAGGATCTCTCCGGTCGTCATATCCATCAGCACTGCGGATTCTGCTTCCAAACGAGGCTCTTTGGTCAATGCGGCTGCGGAAACAGCATTTGAAAGCAGCAGTATCAGTGTGAGTATGAGGATCAGAAAGCGGGGTTTTTTCATGGTATAATTGGGGCCTTTCGCTGAAATTGTATGCAAACATTCTATTTGCCATTGTATCATATTGTGTTATACTTTTGCATAATCTTTTCCCCGGAACAATCCACAAAGCACCAGACAGGAGGCCGATCGAATGTTCAAGTCCAGAGTGTACAACTTCTCCGCCGGACCGTCCATGCTCCCCTTGGAAGTGATGGAACAGGCTGCATCAGAAATGACAAATTATCGAGGATGCGGCATGTCAGTGATGGAGATGAGTCACCGATCACAGGATTTCGAATCGATCCTCCGGACTGCAGAGCAAGATCTCCGGGACCTGATGCATATCTCCCAGGACTACAGCGTTCTCTTCCTCCAGGGAGGCGGAACACTGCAGTTTGCCATGGTTCCTATGAACCTGCTCCGGAAATCCTTCAAAGCAGATTACGTCGTAACAGGAACCTGGGCAAAAAAGGCCGCGGAGGAAGCAGCGAAATTCGGAGACATTCGGATCACCGCGTCTTCGGAAAGCGACGGCTACACCTACACGCCGGATGTCACTGCAGAAAATTTCAGGACAGATGCAGATTATATCTATGTCACCGGCAACAACACGGTGTTCGGTGCCAGATGGGCCCAATACCCTGACACCGGAGACATCCCCCTGGTCTGTGATCTATCCTCGGGCATCCTGTCCGAGGAGATCGATGTGAATCGATTTGGATTGATCTGGGCGGGCGCCCAGAAAAACATCGGCCCCGCAGGACTGGTGATTGTGATCATCCGAAAGGATTTGCTGGGATTTGCTTCGCCCGAAACACCCACCATGCTGAATTATCAAATCATGGCAGAGCACGCTTCTTTGTATAATACTCCGCCGACCTACGCAATATATGTCGCAGGACTCACCTTTCGTTTTCTTAAGGAAAACGGCGGTGTACCGGCTATGGAAGCCCTCAACAGGAAGAAAGCCGGCCTGTTGTATCGGTGCATCGACAGCAGCAAGCTGTTCACCGCGCCGGTTGCGCCAAGAGATCGTTCTCTGATGAGCGTCGTATTCAAAACCGGAGATCCTGAGCTGGACAAAATCTTCGTTGACCAAGCCAGAGAACGAGGACTGGTGAATCTGGCCGGTCATCGGATCGCCGGAGGCATGCGCGCCAGCATTTACAATGCCATGCCTTTGGAAGGCGTGGAAGCGCTGATCCGCTTTATCGAAGAATTTGACAGGACGCATGCAGGAGGGCCCCATGTATAACATCAAGATCTACAATAACATTGCCGAAGAAGGCCTGGCCGGCCTGGGGGATTGCTTCAAAAGAACAGACACTCTGAAAAATGCCGACTGCATGATCCTTCGAAGCACTGATCTTCACGAAAAAGTATTTCCGAAAAGTCTTCTGGCCATCGCACGGGCAGGTGCCGGCGTCAACAATATTCCTCTGGAACGCTGCGCCCGGGACGGCATCGTGGTATTCAACACGCCCGGCGCCAATGCCAATGCCGTAAAAGAGTTGGTCCTGACGGGTCTGCTCATGGCTGCCAGAAATGTTCCCGAAGCCATAGAATGGGTCAAGGATCTAAAGGAAGACGTAGTCGATGCCGTAGAGAAGTATAAAGGAAAATTTGCGGGTCACGAAGTGATGTCCCGCACCATCGGTGTGGTGGGTCTGGGCGCTGTAGGAGTTCTGGTCGCCAATGCGGCAGAAGACCTGGGGATGAAAGTGATCGGCTACGATCCATATATTACTGTGGATTCCGCACATCTGCTATCCAATACCATCCCTGTATTCAAAGACATGAATGCCATGCTGGCTCAGTGCGATTACATTACCATTCACGTTCCTTACATGAAAGAAACTGAAGGCCTTTTGAATAAAAAGCACTTCTCACAAGCCAAGGACGGACTGTGTGTCCTGAACTTTGCAAGAAACGGACTGGTAAACGAGGAAGACATTTTGGAACTTTTGAAAGTTGGAAAGATTCGGAAGTACATCACGGATTTCCCCACGGAAAAGATCCTGCACCATAAAAATGTGCTGTGCATTCCCCATCTGGGCGCCTGCACCGCAGAATCCGAGCTGAATTGCGCGCGGATGGCCGCCGCCGAGCTGGCCGATTATATGCTCAACGGGAACATTACCAACGCGGTGAACCTCCCGGACTGCAGCCTGGGCAATCTGCGGAGTGTGGCCCGGATCAGCATCCTGAATAAAAATATCGCCGGCATGCTCGGCATCATTACCGGGATCCTCTCCGACATGAAGGTGAACATCAGCGATATGATCAATAAAAGCAAGGGAGAAATGGCATACACCCTGATCGACGTTGACAGCCCCGTAAACGAAGAACACTTACGGACTGCTTTGGCTGTGGAGGGGATCATCTCCGTCCGAATCCTCTTCCCCAAGCCCCAGGAGGGCTGCATTTAGAACCACACCGGCCACCAGCGCGCTGCCCAGAAGGAAGAACCAGAAGAGTAGCGCCGTGACCGATGCGAAACCTCCGTACACGGTACTCATAAAGCTGTCGCTGCTCAGCGTCATATTGGTATAAATAGAATAAGCTGCCGTTACGACCACCATGCCGCCGGCAGCCACGAGGCTCCCCGGAAGGATTTGGCGGAACCTCATTTTTTTTGTCGGCGCGCTGTAGAAAAGATAGCTTACCGAGCCGAAGTACAATACCATGCCCAACAACCAGCGCAAAGCGATCCAAAGCATGGAAATATGGGGTCCAAAGCGGTTTTTCAGCATATTGACCAGCGTATCTCCGAAAAGGAAAAACAGCGCGCGCAGAATGGCATCCCCATAGACCAGCAGAATCAGACCGAAAAGCAGAGAAAACAGCATCAGAAGACTGTTTTTTACCGCCCGCATCCGCTCCCGCAGAAAACTGCGGACTATGGGGCTGCCTGTATAGGCGTAATTGCTCATGCGCATCATGGCGTACTGGGCTTTACTGGAGCCCCAGAGTGCCATCAGGGCGAAAACAAGGCTCAACCCTCCGGTATTTGCGGTATCAAGAAAGTCGCCGACCTGACGGATCCCCTGTTCGGACAAGTAATCCCCAAGCAGTTCCTGCAGGACTGCCGGCGTGATGGAAAAGGCAGCCAGCAACTGAAGAAGCAGAAGCACAGTAGGAATCAGCGAAAACATGAAATAAAAAGACAGCTCCGCCGGTTTTCCGTCGTAGTAGGGATCTGCGTGCCGATCGCGCACAGCGTACAGGATTGTCTTTGCATTATGTTTCATTTTCCTCCAGGAGTTCCCGAAGCCGGGCAAGCGCCCGGGCCCGGTGACTGATTTGGTTTTTCAGTTCAGCGGTCATTTCCGCAAAGGTCGTATTCGTGCCGTCCGGTACGAATAACGGATCATAACCGAAACCGCCCGCTCCTCTGGGCGCCGTCAGAAGGATGCCGGTACACTCTCCCCGGGCTGACAGCAGACGTCCGTCCGGATAGGCCAATGTGATCACACTTACATAACGCCCTGTCCGTTCTGTTTCCGGAACAGCGCGAAGGGCCTCCAACAGCTTGGCGTTGTTGGCCTGATCATCGGCCTCGGGCCCGGCATAGCGGGCGGAAAAGATCCCCGGCGCGCCATCCAGCGCATCTACCGATAACCCCGAATCATCGGCGATCGCCGGCAGCCCGCTCATACTGCAGATCGTCCGGGCCTTGATGGCCGAATTCTCTTCAAAGGTCGTTCCGTTTTCCTCAATATCCAACACAGGAAGCCCCGCTTCCTGCTGAGATAGGATCTCCATGCCGAAATCTGCGGTGATCGCCTCCATTTCGCGGATCTTGTGGCTGTTTTGTGTCGCTGCGACAATTCGCATCTGTACCCCCTGTGCAATGTATGTTATAATAGCGCTACTTTTTCGAATGACATTATGGAAAGGATTCAACGATTATGAAACGCATTCTCATCACCGGTGGCCCCACCAACGAATATATTGACGAAGTGATGAAGATCACAAACATGTCCACCGGAAGCCTCAGTCTGGATCTGGCCAAGTGCGCCGCAGACGCCGCCTGCGAAGTGACACTCATCGTCACCGAAAGTGTCTTGGGCACCGCCCGCTACGAACGCTATGCCCTGGGGAAGGATCCGAAAGTAACTACCGTTCCCATCGAGACCACCCGGGATATGTTTGACGCTCTATACGCCGCTTCCCTGGAGCCGAAAAGCTTCGATGTGGTCATCCACGCCGCTGCTGTCGGAGATTTCACGCCGGAATTCTCCTTTCGGTTGGAGGACTTGGCCAAGGAACTGGCGCAAGCCGTTCCGGTCATGAACGAAGCTGACGAAAAGCAGTTGGCAGAAACTTTCCTGCACATTATGGCGGATCCACAGTGCAAAGTGAACGATGACAGCAAAATCAGCAGTTACGAGCCCCACCTGACCGTCAAACTGACGCTGACGCAAAAGCTCATCGCGCAGCTGCGGGGCTGGTTCCCGGATGCTTTGCTCATCGGCTCCAAGCTTCTGGAAAACGTAAGCACCGACCACCTGGTAGAAGTGGCGCAGAAGCTCTGTCTTAAAAACCAAATGGACTATATCATGGCCAATGACCTGGCCGAACTGCGAAGCGGAAAGCCTTATCGCTACCTCGTTTCTCCGGAGGGCTTTACCGGTGTCACGCTGAACGGTCCCGACCAGCCCGGCTTGCTGGATTACGCAAGAGACAACTGGTTTTAATCTCATGTCCTAAATCCCAAAGCCGCGTCCGGTCCTCGCAAGAGGACTGAAACGCGGCTTTGCTGTTGTGTCAATCCTGTTCGTCCAAGGTATCCAGCAATCGTTTGATCCGCTCGTTCACCATGGCAAGGGCCACCTCGTTGCGCCCGCCTTCCGGAATAATGATGTCCGCGTACTTTTTGCTGGGCTCCACAAACTGTTCGTGCATGACCTTGACGGTGGTCAGGTATTGCTCCACCACAGACTCCAAAGTCCTGCCCCGCTTTTTAACATCCCGCAGGATCCTTCGAATGATGCGAACATCCGCATCGGTGTCGATATAGAGCTTGATATCGCACAGTTCCCGCAGTTCCCGATTCTCAAAGATCAGGATCCCTTCGACGATGATTACCTTCGCCGGCTCCACCGGAATGCTATCCAGGGACCGGTTGTGTATCGTAAAGTCGTAGACCGGCCGCAGGATCGCCTGGCCGGTGCGAAGGCTTCGAATATGCCGGATCATGAGATCCGTATCGAAGGAGTTGGGATGATCATAGTTGAGCAGGCAACGTTCGTCGTAGGACAATTCGTCGTGAGCTTTGTAGTAAAAATCGTGGCTCAACAAGGCCACCGCAGGTCCGAATTCTTCCTGGATTCTGCGGACCATGGTGCTTTTCCCCGATCCGGTTCCTCCGGCGATCCCGATGACGATGGCCTCTTTGCTCATTTTTTCTTTCCGTTTTTCTTTCCGTTTTTCTTTTTCCGTGGCTCCAGCGGCGGCAATTCGCCCTCCAGCGGCAGTTCATAATCGCCGTTTCGCTCTTCCTGCGTGACCGTCGAACCCAGGTTGAGCACGCCTTTCTCCAGCTCCGCGATCGTGTTTTTGATCTCCACCATGCGCTCCGGCGTCAACTCACTCTGCATCGCCAGGCTTGTGCTGTACAGCACCGTTTCCAGCGCATCATGCATCTGCGCGATCCTGGAGCGCACATCCTGCACCTGCTCGTCTCCGACAAATTCTTTTTCCGGATGGGACGACATCAGAGAGGTGATCTCGCTGAGCAGATATTCGTTGTATCCGTCCACTGCGATGCACTCCCAGCCGATCTCCTCCTTGACCGAAGCGGCAAATTCGAACTTAGCGTCGTGCTCGCCGTGGACCAGAAAAATATCATGAGGCTTGTTTTGGAATCCCCGAAGCCAAGCCATCAGCGCATTCTTGTCCGCATGGCCCGAAAAGCCTTCCAGATTGTGGATCTGCGCCTTGACGCGGATGTTTTCGCCGAACAAAGTGACCTCGCCGGTGCCTTCCAGAAGACTGCGGCCCAGCGTGCCTTCTGCCTGATACCCCACAAATACTACGCTGGCCTTCGGATTCCAAAGATTATGTTTCAAGTGATGACGGATCCGTCCGGCGTCGCACATGCCGCTGGCGGAAATGATCACCTTGGGACTCTGGTCGATATTGATCATCCGTGACTCGTCGCTGGTCTGTGTAAAATGAAGATTCGGGAAATCAAGAGGATGATCGCCGTTCAGGATATAATCGCGAGTCTCTTCGTCGAACGCCTGGGCATTTTTCTTAAAGACTTCCGTAGCGGCAATGGCCATGGGGCTGTCCACGTATACTTGAACCTTTTCCAAGGCGCTGCGGTAAGGCGAATCGCCGTCATAGATCCGGTTGAGTTCGTAGATCAGTTCCTGGGTCCGTCCTACGGCAAAGGAAGGGATCACCACATTTCCGCCCCGGCCTGTAGTCTCCAGAATGATATCCATCAAGCGCTTGATGCTGGTGGCGTTTTCTTCGTGAAGCCGGTTGCCGTATGTCGTCTCCATAATTAAATAATCCGCTTTTTTAATGAAAACGGGATCTCTCAGGATCGGACGGTCCTGCATGCCCAGGTCTCCGGAGAACACCAGCTTGGAGGTGCGGTCTTCTTCCTGGGTCCACAGCTCGGTGATTGCCGAACCCAGAATGTGTCCCGCATCGTTGAACACGATCTTCATCTGATCGTTGATATCCACCAGTTGATCGTACAGGACCGGAGAAATATGTTCCAGGACGCCGATGGCGTCTTCGGTGGTATACAGCGGTTCCACAGGTCCGCGACCGGCACGTTCGCCCTTGCGGTTCTTCCATTCGGCTTCCTGTTCGTGGATGTGGGCGCTGTCTTTGAGCATCACATCCAACAGGTCTGCCGTAGCATCGGTGCAGTAGATGTTGCCCGTAAATCCCCGCTTGTACAAGAGCGGCAGCCTGCCGCAATGATCGATGTGCGCATGGCTCAGCACCACGCATTCGATCTCGGAAGGATTAAAGGGGAATGGTTCGAAATTCAGCTCATCCAGGGCTTTGCTCCCCTGAAACTGCCCGCAGTCCAAAAGGACCTGATGCTTATCGGTCGTGATCAGATGACAGGATCCCGTGACAGATGTAGCCGCTCCGCAAAATTTGATTTTCATAGATTTCCCTTTCCTGTATGCAATGTAATATCCCGTGGATATTAAGTAACCTGATTCAGTATATCATACTCCCCGGCTCAGTTACAAAGCATAAAAAAGGACCGGAAAGCTCCGGCCCTTCACAAAGTTTATAGAATTTTACTCAGGAACTCTTTGGTGCGCGGGTTCTGGGGCGCGGAGAAAATTTGAGCCGGCGTCCCTTCTTCCATGACAATCCCTTCGTCGATGAAAAGCACCCGATCTGCGACTTCCCGGGCAAAGCCCATCTCGTGAGTAACGATCAGCAGCGTCATGCCGCTGTGGGCCAGACCTTTCATGACGTCCAATACTTCGCCGACCATTTCCGGATCCAACGCGGAAGTCGGTTCATCGAATAGCATCACTTCCGGCTCCATGGCCAGGGCTCTGGCAATGGCGACGCGCTGCTTCTGTCCGCCGGACAAAGATGCTGGGTACGAGGTTTCCTTATCTGAAAGGCCCACCGATTTCAACAACCGGGAAGCCAGTTCTTTCGCTTCTGCATCCGGTGTTTTCTTGACTTGGATCGGACCGACGGCCACATTGTCCAAAACAGTCATATGAGGAAAGAGGTTAAAGTTTTGAAAAACCATTCCCATCCGCTGACGCACGGTATTGATATTTTTTTCCGTGATCTGCTCTCCGTCGATGGAGATCATCCCGCCCGTTGGCTGGTCCAACAGATTGATGCATCTCAGAAACGTGCTCTTTCCGGAACCGGAAGGTCCGATAATGCAGACCACTTCCCCGTCGGAAAACGTCTGAGTGATGCCCTTCAGAACCTGAAGGTCACCGAAATTTTTAATCAAATTCTTAACTTCGATCATAATTGCTTTCCTCTTTCCCAATGGAATGCGGTCATTATATAACAGTGAAGTCTCTTTATTCAACCTTTTTCGAAAAACTTCTTGACATTTATGCTTTAGTGAAGTAGATTGATAAAGTACTAAATTGCAAAAGCAAATTCGGAGGAGTCTATTATGAAAAAATCAACCTCACGCATCCTGATCATCGCACTCACGTTGATCCTGATCTTCAGCTTCGCCGGCTGCGGCGGACCCCAGGAAGAAGACGAACCCCAGGCGCCGGCCAACCGTTTGGAGGAGATCCTCGCCAGAGGATATATCGAAGTCATTATGGAACCCTACTTCGCACCCTTTGAATTCATCGATCCGGCCAAATCCGGAGATGAACAGTATGTGGGCTGCGACGTAGAGATCGCCAAAGCCATTGCCGAAGATCTGGACGTAGAGCTTCGGATCATCCCCCTTGAATTCTCTGCTGTTTTGGCCGGTATCACGGAAGGAAAGTATGATCTGGCTATTTCCGCTCTGAGTTACACGCCGGCTCGCGCCGAAAACATGGAAATGTCGGATGGCTACTATATTTCCGAAGCCGGTGACGGATACGGCATGTTGATCCGAGAAGAAGATCTGGCCAAGTATACCGATGCGGCGTCCTTTGCCGAGGCGGTGCTCGTTGCCCAGAGCGGATCGATCCAGGAAATGTTCATCAACACCCAGATCCCGGAATACAAAGAACTGAAACTGGTTTCGGCCAGCACCGACGGCTATCTGATGGTCAGCGAAGGCAAGGCCGATGCAGCTGCTGTGGCCATCGAAACCGCCAAGCTCTATGCGACAGCCAATCCCGGCGTCACCGTTGCGGAAGATTTCCGTTTCGAGGAAGACGGGACCACCAACAGCACAAGGATCGGTATTCCCAAGGGCGAATCGGAACTCACGGAAAAGGTAAATGAAATCATCGCAAAGCTCATGGACGAAGGCAAGATCATCGAGTGGTATAATCAGTACGCCGAATACGCCTCGACCCTTGGTATCTAAAGATATTTCCCTTCCCCGGAGGACCCGCTATGCTCGTTGAGATCGCAGCACTTTGGACAAAATATGATTATGTGTTCCTGAACGGATTGAAAGGCACGCTGTGGCTCGCCCTGATCACCCTCTTCTTCGGAACGGTATTGGGAATGATTATAGCTCTGATGCGCAGATCGAAAAACAGGATCATCCTATTTTTCGTGAACATCTATATCGAAGTGCTCCGGGGCACACCAATCCTGCTGCAGCTATACTTTTTCTGGCTCGTGCTGCCGAAAATCTCTCCGATCGCCCTGTCCGATACAGCCTGCATCATCGTAGCCCTGATCGTCAACAGTTCTTCCTACATCTCGGAGATCATCCGGGCCGGGATCCAGGCGGTGGACAAAGGACAGACGGAGGCGGCCAAGAGTCTGGGCATGAGCCCGGCCGTGACGCTTCGCTGTATCGTCCTGCCCCAAGCGATCAAAAATATTCTACCTGCATTGGGAAACCAATTCATCCTGACAGTCAAGGAGACTTCGCTGGCATCGGTGTTCTTCGTGGGAGAATTGATGACCGCGTATAAAAGCGTCCAATCCGCTACGTTTCTCTCTGTGTCCTCCCTGACGATCGCCGGGATTATTTATCTGATCGTCACCTACACACTGTCCAAAGTGGTGGGCGTGTTCGAAAAAAGGCTCGCGGTCAGTTCATAGAAACAGGCACATCCCGATCAATGTAATCCGGAAAGGAATGGATCATGACAGATCTGCAATTCGTAATCAAACAAATCGAAGATATCGCCCCGAAGGCTGTGGACATCAGCCGCAAGATCTGGGAATATGCTGAGCTGCCCTACGAAGAGGTTCAGTCTGCGGATCTGCTGATCCGGGCGCTGAAGGAAGAAGGCTTTGAAGTGGAAACAGGCCTGGCGGGCATGCCCACGGCCTTTTCAGCCTCCTTCACCGTGGGCACGGGCAAGCCCGTGATCGGCCTTCTTGGCGAATACGATGCCCTGGACGCCCTGAGCCAGAAGGCCGCATGCCCGGAGCGTGAACCCCTACGCGAAGGCGCCCCCGGCCACGGCTGCGGGCACAATCTTCTGGGCGCCGGCAGCTTTGCCGCTGCTGTGGCCGTCAAAGAATATCTGGTCAAAAATAATAAAGACGGAAAAGTGATCTACTTTGGCTGCCCTGCGGAAGAAGGCGCCGGATCCAAGCAATTCATGGCCAGGGAAGGTGTATTCAACGATGTGGACTTCGTCTATACATGGCATCCCGCCGACCGGAACGAAGTATCGGCCAAAGGAAACGTCGCAATTATGGGTGCCGCCTTTACGTTCAAAGGCATCGCTTCCCATGCCGGCGGATCCCCCCACCTGGGTCGCAGCGCGCTGGACGCAGCCGAGCTCATGAGCGTTGGCACAAACTACCTCCGGGAGCATATGATCGACAAAGCCAGGATCCATTACGCCTACAGCGACGCAGGCGGCGTATCCCCCAATGTTGTGCAAAGCTATGCAAAAGTGAAGTACGAAGTACGGGCACCCAGGGTGGATCAGATGAAAGAGCTGTTCGCCAGGGTCGTAAACGTGGCCAGGGGCGCAGCGCTCATGACTGAGACAGAGACGGACTACGAGATCACCATGGCGTTTTCCGATTACGTGCCCAACAAGATCCTGGCTCAGCTGGCCAGCGTCTGCTTCGAAGAGATCGGGCCTACGGCATGGGACGAAAAGGACCAAGAGCTGGCCGCCTCGTTTCTTGCACACTACAACAAATCCACACTATCCTCCATCCGGCAGGATATGGTAAAAGAATTCGGAAAAAACAGCGATTCCACCATGTGGAAATCACCCCTCGACACAAAGGTCCGCCCCTTCGACCCCCGGGACAGCGATTACGATTCCGGATCCACCGATGTGGGCGATGTGGGCTATGCCGTTCCCACACTGAACGTCAACGTAGCAACAGCCTGCTTCGGCACCGTGTGGCACTCCTGGCAGACCACAGCCCAGATGAACAGTTCTTTGGGAGAAAAAGGCATGCTTACCGCAGCAAAGGTCCTGGCGCTCTCCTGCATCCGCACCGCTGAAAATCCCGAAATCATCCAGCAGGCCAAAGAAGAATGGATGGAAAAAACCGGCGGCATCTACACCTGTCCGCTCCCTCAGGATGTGACACCACCCATCGGCAGATACTAAAGACTCCTTCTAAAAGCAGGCGCTCGAAAAATATTTCGCGGCGCCTGCTTTTTTCGCTTGATAACCTACTAATTTTGTAGTATTATCACTGCGGAGGTACGCTATGAATATCACCACGAAAGGCAGATATGCGCTTCGGATCATGCTGGACATCGCGCAGCAGAGCACGGAACGCTACACATCCATCAAAGAAATCGCCCGCAGACAAGGCATTTCAATCAAGTACCTGGAAGCCATCGCATCCACGCTCAACAAGGCGGGGCTGCTGGAGAGTTCTCGCGGAAAGAACGGCGGTTACCGACTGTCCCGGGATCCGAAGGACTACACCATTGGCTCTATTCTGAAGGAGACCGAGGCCAACCTGTCCTCCGTTCCATGCCTCAAGGGGCAGCAGGTAAACTGCAGCATGGCAGCTCAATGTGAAACACTTCCCCTTTGGCAGTTGTTGGACGGACGAGTGGACGAAGTCCTGGAAAGCGTTTCCCTGGCCGATCTACTGGCCGGTCGACTCCCTCCTGTTGTTTTGGACAAGAAAATATTTTAGTTTATCCTATTGACAAAGTAGGTTATATGAAAGATAATATTCCTATCATGTTAGTAGGATTATGAAAGGAGCTTTAGTATGCAAGTCTATGCCGACAATGCGGCCACCACAAAAGTCAGCCAGACAGCGATCGATGCGTTGCTGCCCTGCCTTACGGATAAATACGGAAACCCCTCGAGCATCCACAGCTTCGGGCAAGCGGCCTCCCGCGAAATGGAGAACGCCCGGGAGATCATCGCCCAGTGCCTGAACGCGGAGCCGAAGGAAATCACCTTCACTTCCGGTGGAAGCGAAGCGGATAACCAAGCGTTGCTTTCCGCTGCTGCTGCCGGAGAAAAGAAAGGCAAAAAGCACATCATTTCCACTGCTTTTGAACATCATGCCATCCTGCATACGCTGGATAAGCTGAGCAAGCAAGGCTTCCGCATCGAACTCCTGCCCGTATATCAAGACGGCGTCGTCCGGCTGGAAGATGTGGAAAAGGCCATCGGCGAAGATACGGCACTGGTGTCGATCATGTATGCCAACAACGAGATCGGGACCATCCAACCCATCGCCCAGATCGGCGCGCTGTGCAAAGAACGCGGCGTACTTTTCCATACCGACGCAGTCCAGGCCGCAGGCCATTTGTTCATCGATGTCAAGGCGCAAAACATCGACATGCTTTCCCTGTCCGGGCATAAATTCCATGCGCCAAAGGGCTCCGGTGTCCTGTTTGTGCGTTCCGGCTCCGTTCCCTTGATCAATGTGATCGAAGGCGGCGCCCAGGAACGTGGCAAGCGCGCCGGCACCGAGAATATTCCGGGCATCGCGGCCATGGCAGCCGCCCTGAAGGAAAGCTGCGAAAACTTAGACGCCAATGCCGCCAAAGTGTCCGCCATGCGCGACCGGCTCATCCGGGGACTGGAACAGATTCCAGAGTCGGTGCTCAACGGGCATCGCACGAACCGGCTTCCCGGAAACGTGAACTTCTGCTTCAAAGGCATCGAAGGAGAATCGCTGCTGCTCATGCTCAATCAAGCCGGCATCGCCGCCTCTTCCGGTTCGGCATGCACTTCGGGTTCTCTGGACCCCAGCCACGTGCTGCTCTCCATCGGCCTGACCCACGAGGTGGCCCACGGCTCCCTGAGACTGTCTTTGAGCGAATATACCACAGACGAAGAAGTCGATCACATACTGGCGACCGTCCCCACCGTTGTGGAACGGCTGCGGGCAATGTCTCCGGTATGGGAATCCATGCAGAAAGGAAAATAACTATGGCTATGAATTACAGCGATCTGGTGATCGATCATTTTACGAATCCACGCAACGTAGGCGAGATCCCCGATGCGGACGGCATCGGCGAAGTCGGCAATATGAAGTGCGGCGATATCATGCGCATGTACCTGAAAATCAAGGATGATGTGGTGGAGGACGTCAAGTTCAAGACCTTCGGCTGCGGCGCCGCTGTGGCTACCAGTTCCATGGCCACGGAACTGATCAAGGGGAAGCCTCTCAGCGAAGTGATCAAGCTCACCAACGCTGCTGTGGTGGAGGCCTTGGGCGGCCTTCCCGCCGTCAAGGTCCACTGCTCCGTACTGGCAGAGGAAGCTGTAAAGGCTGCTCTGTACGATTATTATACCCGCAAGGGCCTTCCTCTTCCCGAAGGGATCGAAGCGCCTTGCAACGGCGACTGTGCCCACTGTTGCAGCCATTGATCCATAGACTGTGCGAGCCCGGATCGGAGAGGATGCAAATTCTTCTCCAGCTCCGGGTTTTATTTACAAAAACCTTGAAATCCGTCCCTCCTTGTGCTATGTTATGAAATGCGTGCGGGTGTAGTTCAATGGCAGAACGTGGCCTTCCCAAGGCTAAGGCGAGGGTTCGATTCCCTTCACCCGCTCCAAATAAAAACAGGTGGTTTATCCACCTGTTTTTATTTGGACGATATACAAGCGGGTCGGACCCTCGCCGTTTCAACAGGGTTCGTATCCGGGTGTACGATTGAAGCATATACCCGGATCATGCGCTGTCAAGGACGCCGATAGGCGCCGCGCAGCGGGCGTGCTCCTTGACAGCAGCAGCTTCCCCTCACCCGCTCCAATGTTCAAAGTAATTGGGCCTTCGACTTTTTAATTTTCAGTTCAGCCAGAATATCCGGATCAGGCCGAGGATCGTCATGTGGAGTGGATAGTAGATATAGAAAAGCCATTTCATTCCCTTCCATTTTCCCAGCCTGCCGTTATAAGCGTAAAGAAAAGGAAACGAAAGAACGACGGCCAGCTGGACGAGCCCGTAGGTGACGTCGAAAAAGATAGCGTACCCTGCGGCGTACAAGGCCACAGGAATAAAGATTCCCAACATCTGCTTCTTAAAATCTCCCCTGTTGAGCCCCACAAGCAAGATGGCCATCGGCGCGGCGGCGCTCCAGTCCGCAGGCAGAGAAATAAGGACGCATCCGATGACCAGCAGCCATTTGACTGCTTTTGTCATCCGCGGGTGTTCGCTTTTTGCCACAGCCAATGCGACCAGGCCCCACATCAGCGACCAGATGATGCTGGTCTGGCTGAAGATCATTCCGTTCTGAAAGGGGATGAAGGTGCCACCGAAACAAAGGGCATAGGCAAAGTGGGACAGGATGGCAAACAAGAACATCCGCTTAACATACCTCCCCAGGTTTTTCGTATAATGATACCCCTCCGCAATAAAGAAAAACATGATGGGCGCCGTCATTCTGCCGATGCAGTGCAAAAGGACCGGCAGGGCCGCCTGGTCGAAGCCGGGCATAAACGTCCATGTCAAGTGATCGATAGTCATGGCAACGATTGCAATGAGTTTCAGGGCATTGGCATTGAGCCCGATTTTATTTTCTTCGCTTTGGATCACTTGGCGGTTCATGGGGCACTCCTATTATATTCTTGAACGATTTCCATTTATTTGATAGTGCGACAATCCCTGCCTGTTGTCAATAGTTGAATGGATTTCCGGCTGCGACCGTTCCATCGATAGCATTTATACCCTGCCGGTGATAAAATAAATATGATCTATTGATTTCTTGGCGTTTAATAGGAGGTTGACTATGGAACATATATTCCCATTCGTTGAATTTTCCGGAACGGAATACGAGATCGGCGTTCAAATCGGCAAACTGTTCCGGAAAGAACTATGCAAAGGCGCCGAAGCATCCGCATCACTCCTGCAGGACGCAGAGATCCAAAAGGACTTCGATACTGTAAAACAACTCCTTGCAACAGAATACCCCGACGAACTCCTCCACGCCTACGGCAGAGCCGACGGCGCCGGCGCAGACAGAGACGCCTATCTGCTGTTCCTCTGCTATGAGCTCGGAGAAGACCGCGGACCGGAACGCTGTTCAGACATCATCGTGTCCGATGCCGGACACATACTCATGGGACACAACGAAGACGGTCCCTACTCTGCAGAGAATTCCGCACTGGTCAAATGTATATCCGGCGACGACTGGTACTTTGACTACGCTTCCCCGGATGCCCTGGCCGGCGGCTCCTTCGGATTCACCTCTGCAGGCTTGATCTACACCATGAACTACATGTACTTGGAAAACTTGCGAAGAGATCGGACTCCGGTCTGGTTCTTCCTTCGCCGCCTTGTTGCATGCAAAAGCATCGAAGAGATCAGAAAAGCCCTGAAAACGATCGATATCGCTTCGGGATTTCACTGGAACCTGTATATCGGAGGAAGCGCCTATGAGATCGAAGCCAAATACGACCGCGCAGAAATTTCCCAAGTCGATGGCATCTTCGTGCATACCAACCACTACCTGAATCCTTCCCTGGACGAAGGGTATTCTGACCCGGAATCCAACACGCTCTTTCGCTACGCAAAAATCAACGAATTGATCCGCAAAAAAGGAAACATCCTCCGATCAACGGAGGATGTGAAAAGTATTCTGAGCTATCAAAGCACCACATATTACAACAGCATATTCGAAACACCCGAAATGGGCAAAGGCATCACGGCTTGCACGATGATCTTCGACAGCGCCACAGGCAGCATCCGGTACACGAACCACATGCTGGGACAAGCCTATACCTTTTCCCTGTGACGAAACACCTCGAAGCGCTGCATCCTGTAGGGCTGGTTTGGATCGATCCCCCCTTTTTGCAGCGCGATGCGCACCTGCTGTTCGGCTGTATCAACACCTTCCAGATCCGGGAGCAAAAGACCTCTTCGCCCACCGAAGGAAACAATCACGCCATAGCGTTTGGGATCCAGCTCCGAAATATCCTGGATGCCTTGGGGCGGGCTCAGGACATCCACGCTGTATTCCAACAGCGGCAACTCTTTTTCCCGTACAGGAAGAAAACGGGGATCTTCGGTTCCCGCGCTCACGGCGTTGTGAATGATCTCTGATGCAAGACTGTCCCGGACCGGCTGGATCGTTCCGATACAGCCCCGGAGCTGACCATCGATCTTGAGGGAAACAAAAGCGCCGCTGCGACGGTCTGTGAGCTCCGGGGCCAGCCCTTCCGGCTTCTCCAGAGGGCTGTCGGTCCGGATATAATGCTCCAGAGATTGTCGGGCAAGAGCTACATAGGGATCCTGCTTTTCTTCCGACAGATAAAAAGCAGCGACCAGATAGCCCACGCCGAAGGGCGCTTCATAGGACAGCTCTTCCGATCGAACATTTTCCCCGTCCAGGACGCCGGCCATGATCTGAAGCGACCGCAGACCGCACTCTGCCGCTTTTCGGCAAAAGTTCTTTTCGAACGCAAAGAAGCTGGCACATTTGCAGTCCCGAACCGCGTCACGGATCTGCCGATCAAAGACAGGTCCTTCCGCAGATAGCCCGTAAGGACCTTCTTCGGACAGCTTGTGGGAAAGATCTCCGCTGGCGATAAAAACATAGGAGCGCCCCATTTCTTCGGCAGCCCGGGCGACACACCGGCCAAGGGTGTGGTGCGCTTCCGCCGGGAGCCCTGATATGGAGATCCGAACCACCGGAATATCCATTTCCTGTGCATGCATAAAGTACATCGGAATCATCGTTCCGTGATCCAGCGTGGTGTTCCCCTCTTCCGATTCAATGATGGCCAGGCCTTCCCGGCCGGCCAGCCGGGAGATCCTCCCGGCCAGGTCCGCGTCGTACCGTACATCAATGCGAACCTGAGGCGCGCCGAAATCGGCAAAGGATCCCCGGGCGCGCTCGCCGGCCGACAGTACAAAACAATCTGCATAAGCTGCCGCATGGGGGGTTGCGATCACAAGGGTGTCCGGTTTGAGCGCACGGATCTGCCCGGCCACCCGTTCATACGCATCAACAGTCTTTTGAATCATTTTCTGCCGTCCGCCGCCCACCTCCGGAATGATCAGAGGCGGATGGGGAACGATAAAGGCTCCTTTCAACAACATCACACAAACTCCTTTCCCGTAGATTTCAACACTGCCCCTCGGGCAATTTATAAAGAAATGTTTCCAAGATGGATTCGGCGAAGTCCGGCCTCTTTTCCCAGCTTTTCGGCTTCTTTCATTGTCTCCGCAGGCGTCGGTTGCCGGTCCGTCATGCGCCAGGCCGGGAAAAAACGGCTGATGTGCCAAGGGACCGACGGGTCCAGCTTCGAAGAAATAAAACCGGCGATGCCCGCCAGTTGGACCGCATCATCGTTGACGCCGGGAACGACCAGCGTTGTCAGCTCCACATGCACACCGGTCTCATATATCGTCCGGATGTTCTCCAAAACCGGCGCCAGTCGGCCGCCGCAGTATTTTTGATATACAGTGTCCTCGAAGGCCTTCAGGTCAATATTTGCCGCATCCAGGTAAGGCAGTATCTGCTCCAGCGCTTCCGGAGTCATAAATCCGTTGGTCACCCAAATGTTTTTCAGGCCGGTGTTATGCGCTTTCTTCATGATCTCCAGGGCATATTCGGCAAAAACGGTAGGTTCCGAATACGTAAAGGACACCGACCGGCACTTCCATGCGAAAGCTTTTTTGACATGCTCCTCCGGCTTGATCACCGCACCGCGTATAGCCCGGTCCGGACCGGGCTGCTGAGAAATCTCCCAATTTTGACACCACGCGCAGCGCATGTTGCAGCCTTCCGAGGCAAGAGAATAGGTTTTTGTACCGGGCATATAGTACCGCAGAGGCTTTTTTTCGATGGGATCTGCGGCCACAGAAATCGTCTTTCCGTAGTTCAGACTGTACAGACGCCCTCCGTCATTTTTCCGAACACCGCACAACCCCCTGCTGTCCTGGGGGATGATGCATCTGTGGTGGCATAAATTGCAGACCACACGCTCTCCGGGAAGGCTTTGATATAGAATGGCTTCTTTCATGGTGATCACCACCTTTTTCTGAGTCTTATTTTACCACCATGCGCCTTCGGTTACAAATTTTGCAAAGGTACTGCCCGGCTCGCGTTGACAAAAAATGTACCGCTCTCTATACTTGGCTTAGCCGCACAATAAAAAAGGAGGCATGAACATGCAACAGACAAGAACCATCCGCATTCCGGAAGGCAAAAGGCTCGCTGTGAACCTGGGTTTCGACTTCGACGCATTCTCCGTCTGGATGGAAACTTTTCACCAGCCAAGCCAGGCCTATTTATCCAGAGGTGAATACGGCGCTGAGGTCTGCGTTCCCAGGATTCTGAAATTATTGGACAAATACAGCTTGACCGCCGGGTTCTGCATCCCGGGGCATACAGCCGACTCCTATCCGGACGTGTGCAAAGAGATCGTCGCCGCCGGCCACGAAGTGATGCACCATGGATATGTCCACGAAGATCCAACCCATCTGAAGCTCGAGGAAGAGGACACGATACTCATGAAAGGATTCGAAGCCCTGGATCGAATCGGCGTCAGACCTCTGGGCTATCGTTCTCCGGGGTTTGATCTGAGCGCAAACACACTGAAACTTCTGGAAAAGCACGGGATACTCTATGATTCCAGCCTGATGGGCAACGATTTTTATCCCTATCATCCGAGAGTCTGCCAGGCCAACTTCGACAAGGGCAACGTCTACACCGATACCTCAAGCGTAGTGGAAATGCCCGTCACCTGGTATCTGGACGACTTTCCCCACTTCGAGTTCGTGGGTTCCCGTACCGGGATGAAGCCCCAAAGCCAGGTGTTTGAAATCTGGAAGACCTACTTTGATTACGGAAGCACCAACGCACAGGACGGCATGATGGCTATTACCATGCATCCCCAGGTGATCGGAAGGCCGCACCACATTACCATGCTGGAAACGCTGATCGATCACATGCTCGACAACGGCGCCTGGATCACCACACTCAATAATATCCATCAAAGCATCATTTGGTAAGCATTCTGCTGATCAGATGAAAATATGAAAAAAGGATGCGCGCGCGCATCCTTTTCCACTCACAGTTGCTTATTCTTTGACCGCAGCGATCTGTCCCATCAGATCCTCGATGGTCTTGTTGCGCTCTGCAATCTCTTTGCACATAAGCGCCACCCCTTCGTCCAGTTCCTCTCCGGCTGTGTACTTGTCCAGATAATAACCGCCGATCTTCAGCAGGACTTCTTCGATCGCACTCTTCTCTTTACTTACTTTGGATTTCAGCTTTGTGATTTCTACTGCTTCACCGGCTTTTTCCGTCATATCCTTGGCGACGCTGCTCAGCTTATCTAAAAATGCCATACCGATTCCTCCTTTATGGTCTGATGATGCGGATTCCATTTTTGAATGATGTTCTGTGAGGTTATTATATAGCATATGATGCAGGATATGCAATCCCGCAAATATCTTTACCGAGCCAGGGCATGTTCAGCTATGCCGGCGCCTTCAAATACCGGTCGATGTTGTCGATCACTTTTTGCGTCAGGCGCTCCAGTGCCTTTGTACTTGCGCCTGCTCCCGGTGGACCCTTTCGAACGGCGTTGGGGAACTGAAGAATCTCAGGGTCTCCTGCAGCGCCCATGGTATCGCAGAAGAAATAGTGCTGCGGATCGGCAGCCAGCCACTTCTTTAAAGCTTCCGTGTCGTGGCCCGGACCGATGGACGTGTTAAACAGCATTTTCCTTCCGGTCATGACTTCGAATTCCGCTTCCTTGAGCAGGATCACGTTCTTGTTCAGGCCCAGGCAGATGATCCCACTTTCCCGGAGCAGCTCGTGCAACGGTTTAAAATGCATGCCGGCCGCTTCTTTTTCCGGCTTGACGCCTCTGGCAAAGTAAGAAATTTCCGCGCCCAAAAGTTGCAAAGCTTTCGCGATCATGGTTCCGGTGGTCCCCATGCCCACCATCCCCACTTTCATGTCTGTGAGTTCATAGGGATAATTCGCCCACTTCAAAGGTCCGTAGCCGTGTAAAAGTCCGATGGCTTCGTAGAGCACGTATTCCACCACGCCGTTGTCTCCGTAGTCCCGGATCCCGGTCACCGTGATCCCCCGGGAGCGGGCATAGGCGATATCTACATTGGCGGACGCTTCCGAATACAGGCTGCAGCACATGCCGATGTAGCGAAGCTTTGGGCATTGAGAGAGTACGGTCTGTGGATAGTTGCTTGTATGACTCACCAAGATCGCATCCGCATCCCCGATGCGGGCTACGATTTCTTCCTCCGATTCCGGAATGTCATCAAACAGTACGACTTGCTCGGCGATTCTGCGCAGATGGTCGATGCCGAACTGCAGCATGCCTGTCGGTTCTGTGACAATAAGTTTTCGAAACATCGCTGCCTCCCTTCGATATCATTTATACTAGTCGGAACACCGCTTTCTTGTAGCCGACCACGCTTCCGGTAGCGTTGATCACATCCGAAGAAAACGATTCGTTCAGCCGATAGATCGTTTCCTTGTTCTCGTAGTCAAGCTGCTGCAGGATTTCCCGCACGATCAGAGGCATGTTGGCACTGTTGCCGTCATAGACTTTCATGGCAACGCCGATTCGCTCCTTCTTCAAGCCGAAGGTATATACGCCGTCGGCGCCGGCCTTGCTGATCACATTGTCGTCCCGGCAGAGAACGCCGCACAGTGCTTCTGCGTCCATCAGGTTTTCCGGATAGCGCGCGATGATCGCAACGTTGCGGGCAGCGGACGCGGCAAGGGTCTCGTCCGAAATCAGATCGGGCGCCGCAAGGCGAAGATAAGACAAGGCCAGGTTCGGCATCGGAACCGCGAACACCGGCACACCGCAGCCGTCCCAGCCGATCCGGATCTCTTTCACGGGAACATCGGTGAACACCGATAAATATCGAAGGATCTCCTGCTGCACCGGGCTTTCCACTTTCCAGTAATCCGCCGGATCACCGCCCATTTCCCGCTGCATCAGGATCAGGCCCAGGTGCTTGCCGATACAGTTGTGGTACAGCTTTGAAGGAGGCTTCCCTTCCTGCTTGTATTGAGTCGCATATGCCTCCCAGATGGGATAACAGGGCAGCATGATCAGAATATCCTGTGAGATATGGGCTTTTCGCATGATGCTGTCCACCAGTTCCAGTTGCCTTGGACTGCAGGCCAGAGAACCCGACATGATCGAAAGCTCCTCGTCTGTAAGGTCGTATTTCTTATCGATCTCCAAGGGATAAAGCGGCAGGATCTGAATGGGCTTGGAAGAGGATCGATAGTAGCTGACAAAGTCCACATCCCCTGCGCTCATGCGCAAACCTGAATCGTCCACGATGGCGATGCTGCCGATCTGAAAGCATTCCAGCAATGGGCCTCGATAAATTTCCACCAGTTTTTCCGGTTCCATGATGCTCCTTCTCCTATCTGATTTGTGCGATAACAGCTGCAGTCACTTCTTCCGTGGAAGAATGACCGCCCAGATCCGGTGTGCGGCAGCGGCTTTCGGCCAGGACAGCCTCCAGAGCGGAAAGGATCTTTTGGGCCCATTCCGGCTGGCCCAGATGCTCCAGCATCTGCGCTGCCGCCCAGATGGTAGCCATGGGATTGGCTTTCCCCTGCCCGGCGATGTCCGGCGCCGACCCGTGGACCGGCTCAAACATGGACGGGAAACATTTTTCAGGATTGAGGTTGGCGCCGGCGGCAAGACCCATTCCCCCGGCTACCGCTGCGCCCAGGTCCGTCAGGATGTCTCCGAACAGGTTGGAGCAGACCACCACGCCGAAACGTTCGGGCTCCCGGATCATGAACATGCTGGCCGCATCCACCAGCAGCATCTTTGTTTCCACGTCAGGATATTCCAAAGACATTTCACGGAAGATCTCGTCCCAAAAAACCATGCTGTAATTCAATGCGTTGGCTTTGCTGATGCTGGTCAGCGGCTTGCCCTCTTTTCTGGCCAGTTCGAAGGCATACCGCATCACCCGCTGACAACCCTTGCGCGTAAACACCGCGGTCTGCTCTGCCCGGTCTTCAAAAAATCCGCCGAGGCCTGCATACTCGCCTTCCGTATTCTCTCGCACGAAGATCATATCCACCTGCTCCCGGGAAACGCCTGACAGGGGACAAGGCGCCCCCTTCAGCAATCTTACCGGACGCAGATTCACATACTGATCGAACCCTTGTCGGATGACCAGCAGCAAACCCCGAAGGGAAATGTGGTCCGGGACCGTTGGATCCCCCACTGCACCCAACAAAATGGCATCGTACCCGCTCAGGATGTCCAGCCCGTCCGCCGGCATCATCTCACCGGTTTTCAGGTAGTATTCACAACCCCAGGGAAAAGTATCAAATACAAAAGAGAGCGATCCGTCCAGGGCGGCGACGTGCTCCAGCACCTGCTGAGCCGCAGCGGTGACCTCCGGGCCGACTCCGTCACCCCCGATTACAGCGATCTTATAGGAAGGGTACTTCATCATCGATCAACTCCATTCTTTTCAGTGTGTCGTGAACGATCTTTCTTGTCTCCGGCGGCAGCGGAAGGGCCGGCAGCCGTTCGCCGCAATTCCGGCCAAGGACCCGGGTATAGACCGCCTGCTTCAGAGACATATACAGAGGCGTTGCAAAGGTATAAAAATCCATGCAGGCCGTCAGCTTCTTATGATAATCCGCCGCCGCCGCCAGATCTCCGTCTCGAAAAGTCCGCCAGATCCCCACGACATACTCCGGCGCAAAATTCGCCGAACCGTTGATAAAGCCCCGGGCGCCGCCCAAAAGGGCGCCGATGGCCTGATTCTCGAATGCGCAATAAACGATGAAATCCTCTCGCTTTTTCCGGATATCGATCATCTTTTGCACGTGAGCCGCATCGCCGATGGTCTCCTTGATCCCTACGATGTTCCGGTGCTTCAGCGCCAGTCGCTCCACCAGCTCCGGCGGGAAATTGAATCCGGTCAAACCCGGGAAATTATAGATCACGATGGGCAGCTTCGTCGACTCGGCCAGTTTGGAATAATAGGCCTCCACCATAGCTTCTTCGAAAACACAATAATACGGATTGACGATCAGCGCTCCATCGGCGCCGGCCTGTTCCGCAAAGGCCAACAAATCCAGCGTATTGACAATACTGGTGTCACCCACGCCGGCCAGCACGTTCACTCGACCGTCCACATGCCGGATCATGGTCTCCAGATACTCTTTTTTCTCCTGCAGACTCAAGGCGAAAAACTCGCCGGAAGTTCCAAAATAGGCGATGCCGTCCACGCCGGCATCGATCAGGTAGTCCGTATGTTTTTTTGCTGCGTCCAGATCAGGGTTTCCCTGCGCGTCGAAAAATGTGACAGCGGGCGGGTATACTCCTCTGAGATCTTTCATGGTGCTCCTTTCCTGCGTACTCCCGGTTATTATGAAAGGAATACTTCGCATTTATTATATGCCCGAGGGCGGAGCCCGTAAAGGCGATTTTTGCTTCCCACGCGAAGCGTCTATGGTACAATGGAATCGTAAACCTATCGAAAAACCGGGGAGGTGCACCGTGGCAGCAGAAGCGATCAGAACCTATTTGGAAGAAAAGCATGGAGAAATGATGATGCTTTTGGAGCGTCTGGTCCGTATCGACAACCGCAGCTCCAACAAAACCGGTGTGGATCAGATGGGATCCATCCTGCAGGCGGAATTCGAAAAGCTTGGCTTTGCGGCCGAGCGTTTCGAACAAGAGCACTGCGGCAGCAGCATGATCCTTCGCCGGCAAGCGCCCGGCCGCCGGGTGATGCTCATCTGCCACCTGGATTCTGTTTTCCCCGCTGCCATGCTGGAAAGCGAACCGCTCTTTCGCACCGACGGAAACCTGGCGTACGGGCCGGGCGTCGTAGATATGAAAGCCTGCCTGGTGGGTTGCCTGTACGCAGTAAAAGCCCTGCTGGATACCGGAACGCCTGTCCCTGCCCTTTCCGTACTGATGGCCGGGGACGAAGAGCTGGGCAGTCTGTCCATCACAGAGGAGATCGTCAAAGAAGGAAAGATCTCCGACTTCTGCCTGGTCACCGAAGGCGCTCGCCCCGGCATGGCTGTGGTCATCGAGCGAAAAGGCCTGGCCAAGGTCAATATCCTCTGCGAAGGCCGCGGCGCCCACGCAGGCAATGAACCCCAGGAAGGGATCAATGCGCTGATGGCCCTCTGCGATGTACTGCCCCGGATCGCCGCCCTCAACGACTGGGAGAAGGATCGCTTCTGCCTGGTCACTCAAATGAATGCCGGAGAAGCGCCCAATGTGGTCCCCCAAAAGGGAACCGCCTATGTGGATCTGCGTTTTGCAGATATGCAAACCTACGAGTATCTAAAGAATGAGATCGACCGGATCCTGAGGGAACCCAGACAGGACGGCGCCAAACTCAGTTGGAAGACCGAGCTGATCAAACCGCCCATGGCGCCCGTACCGGGCTTCGACGAGTTGCTGGACGCCGTCATCAAAAGCGGAGACGAGCTAGACATCCCCTATCGCTGGGTCAAAGCCGGCGGTATCACCGACGGCAACACTGTGGCTTCCGTGGGTACGCCCACCCTGGATGGCATGGGGCCTGTGGGCGGCATGATGTGCTCCGAATCCGAATTTCTGGAAGTCGATACCATGGTCCCCTGCGCAGCTCGTCTGGCCCTTGCGGTCAGCAAGCTGAAATAGCAAAATATTTCACATTTTTATTGAAAAATCGGCGCCTGTCTGCTATACTGAATTCCGTTGCAGTCCGCTGCATGGTGTGCGCCCGTAGCTCAGTTGGATAGAGCGTTGGACTCCGACTCCAAAGGCCACAGGTTCGACTCCTGCCGGGCGTACCATTTTTAATAAGAGATCCTTTTCGGAGGGATATGCGGAAGTGGCTCAGGGGTAGAGCATCGCCTTGCCAAGGCGAGGGTCGCGAGTTCGAATCTCGTCTTCCGCTCCATTTATCCGGGTGTAGCGCAGCTTGGTAGCGTGCTTGACTGGGGGTCAAGAGGCCGCAGGTTCAAGTCCTGTCACTCGGACCACGAAAAAGAAGTTCCTAGGAACTTCTTTTTTCGTGGTCCGAGTGACTTCGTCACGCCGCCAGGTAGCTATCATTTTCGTGCTTATTTAAGCGTTGTACCCGTTCTGATGGCCACCTCATAGTCCTTCCGGTTGTTTTGAAGCGCTGTTTGAGCCGCGAGGTCCCAATCGTAAAGGATTTCATTCCTTTCGATATGGACGATTTTGTTGTTCTCTATGGAAAGGACCATGTATTTTGCATAGGGAGTAAAGTTCTCCACATCATGAGGGTATGGCTTTTCGTCGGAATAAGCAGGAAGTCCCACGCTTCCCGGATTCATAATCAATTTACCGCTTGGCGTATAGACAGACCTGCTCAAATGGCTGTGGCCGCAAACGATATAATTCTGCTGAACAGCCGAGAGTTCCCGATCCAACTCTTCCAAAGATTTTGACACCATGCCCACAGGCGTTACTTTCTCCATGAGATACGCATGGTTTGAATGGGGAGATCCGTGGAGAAACAGCATATTCCCATCAATCCATTGTTGATGAAAGGTACGCAACCATTCCAACATCCATTGATTCAAAAGAGGCCTGGTGAAATCGTAGGACTCCGATCTTACTTTGTCCTGCAAGAGCATTTCATCCCCATTGCCCATCACATTGATCAGATTCGGTAATTTCATCATTCGCTCTGCTGTTGCCACAGGATCCACAGGGCCGATCAAAGCATCCCCTAAATTGACGATTTGGTCGACATTTTTTCGTTCAATGTCCCGCAGGACTGCTTCTAAAGCATGGATGTTGCTGTGAACATCCGAGATGACTGCCAGTTTATGATTTTCCATATCGTACCTCTTCCAGCGGAACCATGATTTTTAAGCGAAATATCCCGCCGCTTGCGTCAAAGATCGCCTGGCCCCCATGACTCTCGGCAATGGACACGATACTGCGGGATCCGTAGCCATGCCCTTCCCGGAGAGATTGGGGCAGGCCGTCTTTCATTTTGATTTCGCCCGAATAGGGATTGTCCGTGGAAATCAACAGCTTATTTTTGTACACCTGCACTTTGACATCCACGGTCCTGCACCACGAATCGGGGCAGGCTGCTGCGGCGGCAATGGCATTCTCCAGACTGTTGGAAAGAAGCGAGCAAAATTCGGTATCGCTCAGAGGAATCGTGGCCGGAAGCCTTGCATCCACCGACAGTTGAACGGCTTTCTCCGCGGCTCTGGCGGAAAAGGAGGACAAAAGCAAATTAGCCGTTTCATTCTCGCAAAAGCGCACCGGCGTAATGGCATCGACATCGGATTGCGCGGCCTTCAGATATTCTCGGATCTCCTTCAGAGATCCCTTGTCAGTCAAGCCTTGAAGAAACGCAAAGTGGTGCCGCATATCGTGACGATAGACGGCCGTACACTCCTGCAGCCGCCGAAGCGTTGCGAACTCTGTCTTCGCCAGCTCAAGTTGCGCAACCATCCCATCCCGCTCTCTGCGCGCCTCCGCCTGCTTTTGTATCTCGGAATAGTATAGAATGACAAAGATAAAATAGAAAACGGATATTACCGAGGGCATAAACTGCACGGCCCATCTCGTACCTGAGTACAGGATATCGGTATAAATGGTGGTCACGTAGTCGAACAGATAGTAAAAAAGCGGTACCGCCCCTAAAAGCAGGCAGGATCGATTGGATTTTTCCATCAGATCACGGACGGAGCCGACCACATATTTTTTCAGAAGATAATAGCCCAGGAAAACGGCGGCAATATAGACAACGTGATCTGCGATGCTGCTGTTAAAAGCGGCGCCCGCAAGGAATCCGATCCAGCGTGGCACTTGACAGCACAGATATCCGGAAAGCACGCTGATCGCCGAAATCAGCCAGGGACGCTTAAAATACAGAGATAATAAAAGAACCATAGGAGCATGGACGATCAGCGGATAGATCTTTGATGTGACCTCCAAGCCCCAGGTCCACAAAAAAAAGAATTGAACGGTCAGAAGCGCTGCGCAAGCAAAACCAACCACGATCCTGTTCTTCTTTTCAGGTGCGATGCCCGCAAAAAGGGCCGTAACCGCGACGCCGAATAAAAGAGACGAAGCAAAGCGCAAGAGTCCTGCGACAGTTTCTAACATGTGGGCTCGCCTCCTCTACCCTGGGCCGAACGTTCGGCTTCTTGAAACAAAAACTCCGTATAGGTCGTTCGAACCTGGGGATAGGAGGTTCTTGCCACCGGCACGCGCCGACCCGCAACCGTCATGAGCGCTCCGTGGCGCAATTCCTGTACCCATTGCAGATTCACGATATAGGAGCGATGCACTTTTATAAACCCGGGGTTCCGCAACAAAAGCGGTTCAAAATCCGCCAGGCTTCCGGATATCTCCCGACTGCTGCCGTCCGTCAGATAAAAATAGAGCTTTTTCGCGATCACCTCTATATATTCGATTTTTCGATACGACAGGCTGAACACGCTGCCCTGGGTTTTGATGTGCAAAGCATCCTCGGGCTTTTTCAAGTCGCTCATCAGCCTGTCGAGAATGGGAAACAGCTTTTCTTCGGTGACAGGCTTTAAAAGATAATAATGAGCGCGCACGCTATAGCTCTCCACTGCATATTCCGGCGAAGAAGTCAGAAATACGATTTCCGTTTGATCGTTGCGCTGCCGAATCTCCCGGGCTGCCTGCATCCCGTTGACGCCGGGCATCAAAACATCCAGCAGGAGCAAATCATACATCCTGCTGTCCATGGAAGCTAAAAGATCCGTGGCATTTTGAAAACTCGCATAGGAAAACTCCTCTTTGCTGTCGTGTCGATAGGACTCCAACAGAGAAGCAATCTGCAACAAATCCTGATGATCATCATCACATATACCGATTCTCAGCGGTTCCGCCCCCTCTCCCAACCAATCGTATTCTCATTCTACTATATTGCTCTGTTTTACTCAATCCTTCCGATAACCGTTCAGGCAGAAATTCGATACCGTTCATGCCGACCGCGGCTATGGGATTTTTTTTCTGTTACGATGTCAAAAAAGGAGAAAAGGAGGTGTGATGCCGGTGCCCACATTCATCACTGGTATGGTAGCAGGCATCTGTCTGACGGGATTTTTAGCGATTTGGTTTACGACGACATATAAAGAGTTTTCAGCGAAGCGAATCAATTTGACCGATCTCGAAAAACAACTGTATCTGCACGAAAAACTGGCCCTCGAAGCCAGAGGCGGTCCGGAGGCAAGCGCTGCCGAAGGAATGCTCCAAACAAGCCGGATGCTCTACAGAGAAGCCGCGAAGGGGTATAATCGTGTACTGCGCAAGCCCATGAATCGCATCCCCTCCCTGCTGTTGGGTTTTCGAACTGCAGACGAGGAGCATGGTCATCAGAATAAGGAGGAACAATACAAATGAAAAGAAGACTATCAGGAATATTGCTTGCGCTGTGCATGGCGCTGACCTTGATACCGGCAACGGCATTTGCTGCCGGCGCTACCAGAACGGTCGACTGTGAAACCTTTGTGGTGGAGATCTCAAACGTATATGCCATAGACAGCGCAAGTAAAAGCGCGACCGAGGGATACGTAACGACCTATTGCGTTGTGGTGCCCGCGGGAGCAACCATAAAATGCACAAAAAAAGCAGCTGACGCCCACTATGACTACCTTTTATGGCCCTTCAACAACATTACTTTTTCAGAAGGGCCCATGTACCCCTTGGTGGACTATGCCTGCCATTACGATGACGCCATCTATGTACCCTTTGCGCAAGGCGACACGATCACCACAAAAGTCAATAATGAGTATCTCTTTAGCAGTTGGCGGGGCGACAGGCTTTTTAATTTAAGGATCTTCGTCGTAGATGCGGACACACTGGTCCAGTTCGGCGGGGTCAAACCTCCCCATAAGCCGGCTTACAGCGGAAACGTTACCGCCGCGCCAAGCACTACCGATTTTGTCGTAAAAGGCAAAGGCCTGGATACGGTGATGGACGCGCCCCAGGTGGTCAAGCAGGCCTACGCGATCAACGGAACCAATTACCTCCAGCTCCGGGCCATCGCCACTTTGCTCAACAGGACCGCAGCGCAGTTCAACGTGGGCTGGGACGGCCAGTATGCGGTGATCGAGCCCGGCAAGGCCTTTACAGGCACCGTGACCGGCAGCAAAATGCAAAACACAAAAGATGTCCGCGGCAGCGATACGAAGTTCACGATGGACGGCGAGATCTTTTCCTTTTCCGATGCCCGCCTGATCAACGGAAGCACCAATTACATACAGCTGCGGGAATTCGCCCAAAAGCTTTCCGGCACAGCCTCCCAATTCAATGTTTATTGGGATACCGCATTGAAACAGGCGATCATACAGCCGGGGGCGCCCTACACCGGGACAAAATACGAGGAGGCTTCCACCATCCTGGAACAGATCACCGGAGAAGGAGTCCTCCCCGACGGTGACTACTATATGCAGATATCCGGGAAATTTGTCTATCCCGTATCCGGGGGCCAGTACTGGCTGGAGCTGAAAAATGAGAGGCCGGCGAAGCCCTTCAACATTAAGCTGATCAGCAATGATGAGGAGCGGGGTCCCCAGTATTCCATCGGCTATGACGGGACCTATATCATGCTGCCCGGATCCGTCGAGGGCGAACAGCTGCAATCCACCACCAGCAAAAACCCACATCCCTGGAGGATCAACCGTTATTCCTCCTTCTGCACCATCAGAGATTACGGCAACCAGAAGCTGCTTGCCGTTGCCGAAGGAAGCACCGGCGGAGGCAACACCACCGTGATCGGCAAAGCCTCCCAGGGCTCCGCGCCGGACAACGGGAAAATCGTATTTTTCCAGGAAGCTTCTTCCGGCGGCGCAAAGAATACGGTACAGGTCAAGACCTATCCCGAAAAAACCACCTATGCGCTGGGAGAAGGATTTGACACCGCCGGCGTTCTGGCCGTGCTCCAAAGCGGAGGAACGGAAAAAGACATCAGCGGCAACGTCAGCTTTTACACCTCCAAAACGGTGCAGTTGACCCAGGGCCGCCCCTTTACCACCACCGGTAAAAAAGTGGTTGAAATACGGTATAACGGTGAAAAAATCGCCGAATACACCATCATCGTCCAATAGCAGGCACGCATTGAAAAAGGAGAAGTGATACGCATGAAAAAAAGATTAGCGAGTATACTTTTAACGGTTTGCATGGTGCTGGCCATGCTGCCGGGGGCGACTCTCACCGCCGGCGCAGTAGGCCCAACAGATTACAGTCTCCGGGTCGGCGGCGTTCAAGTGACCAGCGAGAACTGCGCCAATATTACGGGCTCCGGGATCACCGGAAGTGTAAGCTATGATCCGCTCACAAGCACGCTTACTCTCGATGGTGCGACGATTACCGGATTCTACTCAATTAATGAATGTGATGCTGGTATATTTACGTCGGAGGATTTGACGATTGATTTGGTGAATGCGAACAGCATTACGCCCGGGATAAGTGTCCCTGCGAATAGAGAAAGTGTTGGCATATATGTATTTGCTAGCAATCTCGCCATATCCTCTACCTCCGGTAACGGAACGCTGCGCGTCGAATCAAATGATACGTCGGCAAATAGTTCTGGTATTTATAGTGACTGGGGGTATTATGGGGATTCCACAGCAAACATAACGATCTCCGGTGGAGAAATTTCAGTCAGCGGCGGCACTTCATCCGGGGCCGGAAGTCAATCCTATGGGATACAATCATGGGGAAATCTTACGATCTCAGGTGGTGAGATTACGGCCACCGGCGGCACTGCCATGGGAATCAGCCGAGGAATTTATGTATTTAATGTTCTTTCAGTAACAGGAAACGCAACGGTCTTGGCCATCGGCGGCAGACCCGGATCTGACTCTTATAGTTTTGGCATACAAGCTCCAAATCAGAATTCCTCTGTTTCGGGTGGAACGGTGACAGCCACCGGAGGCGATGGCGGAAGCTATAGTTATGGAATCTCTACCGGAAATCAGAGCCTGTCCGTTACCGGAGGTACCGTAACGGCGAAGACCAATGCTGTTTCGGGAGAAAATAAGAAGGCAGTCAACACTCCTGCCGCAATAGATATCAGAACTTATGCCGGAGCGAAAATTTTGGCAGGCGCCAGTGAAAGTGCAGCTAAGGTCGTGGATAGCTACAGCAACGAAGGTTATGTAAAGTTCGGCGCCATGGATACATACACTGTAACTTACGACGGCAATGGCGGTGGCGGCTCTATGACAGCCGAAACTGCGGCTGCAGGCGTTCCGTTCCCGCTTCCGGCATGCGGCTTTACCGAACCTGCTGACGGCCAGGCATTTCACAAGTGGGCTGTAGGCAGCACGGGTGGAACACAGGTAGATGCCAACAGCAGCTATACTTTTACAGACGATACGACTGTATATGCTTTTTGGAAGGCAGCAACACCGGCAGCGACCTTCTCCTTTGACGGGGCAAATGCCAATCAGCTTATGGACACAACGACCCAAATGCAGTTTTCTCTGGACGGAGGTGGTACATGGACAACCTGTTCAGATGGAAGCACCGACTTAAGCAGCGTGATCGCAAGCATCACAGAGACGAACGACCTCAAGGTCAAACGTCTTGGAGACGGCACAACAGCAGATTCCTATACGTACATCATCAATATCGATAAGGCAATGACCCCTTCGGCAGGCAAGACAGACTGCACGACCCTGGCCAACCATGACGGTAAGCTGACCGGTGTAACAACAGCCATGGAATATAAGCTTTCCACCGCAGACAACTGGATCAGCGGAACAGGCAGCGACATCGCCGGCCTGGCCCCCGGCACTTATCTGGTACGAATCATGGCAAGAATGACGACACTGGCCTCTGATACGCAGAGCCTCAGCATCGGAGCATATTCCGCAGTACCTGCAACGATACCGGCAACGACCTTCTCCTTCGACGGGGCAAATGCCAATCAGCTTATGGCCACAACACCACAAATGCAATACTCTCTGGACGGAGGCAGCACCTGGGCAAATTGTTCGGCCGGGAGCACCGACCTTAGCGGTGTGGTCGCAACGATCTCAGAGAGCAATGATATCAAGGTCAAAGACTTGGGCAACGCTGTCACCACAACGGTTTCGGGAGTACAGACCATCGATATCACCAAGGCGGTGACCCCTTCGACAGGAAAGACGGACTGCACGACTGTTGCCAATAACGACGGCAAGCTGACCGGAGTGACGGCGGCCATGGAATATAAGCTTTCCACAGACGTCAACTGGATCAGCGGAACAGGCAGCGACATCACCGGCCTTGCAAACGGCACCTACTATGTGCGCGTCAAGGCAGCCGGAACTGTGCGAGCCTCCGACAATCAGAGCCTGATCTTATCGGCCTACACCCCGCCCTCCGGTGGTGGCGGCGGCACGCCCGCCCTCGTCACGAGGATCGATAACGGCGGAAGTGTGACCGGAGCGAACGTAGCCAATCTTGTAAAAGAAGGACAGAGCTTGACTGTCGAGGGGAAAACCGGTGAAAAGCTGGTCTTTGACACGGAAGCGTTGAAGAATATCGACGGACAGACGAAAGAAAGCCTGAAGGTAGAGATCAAGGACGTTTCCGCAGATCATGCAGCCAAGCACCCCGATCGGCTGGTCGTATCCCTGACTGTCACCGCAGGCGGCAAGCACATCACGAACTTCGGAAACGGAACAGCGACAGTTTCCCTTCCCTATGAATTGAAACCGGGCGAAAAAGCGGCGGATGTGACCGTGTGGTACCTGGCGGAGGACGGCTCTATGACCGAAGTGCCCTGCACTTACGATCCGGCCACCAAGCTGGCGACGTTCAAGGTCAACCACTTCTCTCTCTATGTTGTAGGCACAGCGGATCTCAGCACCTGGGCCAATCCCTTCAGCGACGTCAAGCAAAGTGACTGGTTCTACGACGCCGTCCGCTATGCTTCGGCAAACGGCCTGATGCAGGGAACGAAAGGCACGGCCTTCAGCCCCGATACGCACATGACCCGGGGCATGCTCGTCACCATCCTCTGGCGCATGGAAAATGAACCTGCCGCAACGGCAGCCGCCGATTTTACAGACATTGCTGCCGGCAAATGGTACACCCAAGCTGTGACCTGGGCTGCAAAGAATGAGATCGTGACCGGCCATGCCGGGAAATTCAATCCCGACGACGCGATCACAAGGGAACAACTGGCAGCGATTCTCCATCGCTACGCCACGTATAAAGATTATGCGATAAGCAAAGGCGCCAACCTCGACGCCTATCCGGACACGCCCTCCGATTGGGCCCTTTCCGGTGTAAGCTGGGCAGTGGCCGAGGGCCTGCTCCAAGGCAGCGGCGGCCGCCTTGCCCCGGAAGCCGGCGCCACCCGCGCCCAAGCGGCCACAGTTTTACAACGGTTTATCGAAAACATTGCAAATTAAGCAAGGTCATTATAAAAAGGCAGAGGGCGGTCCATGACCGCCCTCTGCCTTTTGCGTTGATTCCTTGGACTGCGACCTGTCTAATAGTCCTCTTTTCGAATCCCGAATTCGGCCGACTCGACCCACTCCTCCGAATGCCTGACCATCGTTACCAGTTCATCAAACAGCGCAAAATGACTTTTTTCCTGTTCGATGAGATACGTAAACAGCTTCTGTTCTTCCGAATCTGTTGCCTTTTCCAGGAAATCGGTATAGAGGTCAATGCTCTGCTTTTCTTTTTCCAGAGCGACCTTATAAAACTCCAATTGTGTGGGCGTTTCGTTGATCTCGCTTTTAAAGTTCTCCATATCCTTGAACAGATTCTTGATTTTTGCATAGGAATCGCTGCCCGGCAGTTCATAAACGCGCTTATCCGCCTTATTTTTAAGAATCTGCGCATGGATCCTCTCTTCCTTCGCTAAAATAAGACAGACTTCCTTTACGGCATTATTCTTGTTCAGCTGCGCCTGTTCTGTATAGTACTTCTCTCCTTCTCGTTCCATGTCGATCGCATAATCCAGAGCATTCATAGTTTCCCTCCTCCTGTAAGAATAATCCTACTGTATACCTATGTTAAATATAACACGGGGATGGACAGATGTAAAACATATGGCGGCATGCAGACTTAATCAAAAAAACGATAGACAAATATATCGGCTAACGATATAATACATCATGATATATCGACAAACGATATATCAAATACCAACGGAAAGGATTTTGCGCAGATGAACGAGAATATCGCATTGACAGAAGCGGTCTATTATATCCTGCTTTCGCTGTACACGCCGCAGCACGGCTACGGCATCATGCAGCAGACCGAACAGCTGTCCGGCGGACGGGTCCGGTTGGCGGCCGGCACATTGTACGGCGCCCTGAGCACCTTATCCGAAAAGGGCTGGATCACCGCGCTGAAGGAAGAACCCGGCAGCCGCCGGAAAGAGTATCAACTGACCGATCAAGGTCTTCATGTATTGAAAAATGAGTTGGAGCGGCTGCAGCAGCTCGTTGCCAACGGAGCAGCCGTCATGGGGGGAACACAAGAATGAAAAAACAATTAACGATCCGCAAATGGTTTTGGGTCTGGGATTTTGAAGAGGAAGAAGACTGGCTCAACGAAATGGCGTTACAGGGTTGGGCGCTGGACGGCGTGGGTTTCGCTACGTTCCACTTTATCTCTTGCGAACCGGGGTCGTACACGATTCGGCTGGAGATGCACGGTCACGATTCAGATTATCTTGGATTTTTAGGGGAGACCGGCGTCGAATACCTCGGTCGTGTGTTCGCCTGGGTTTATTTCCGCAAGAAGACCGAAGCGGGCGCCTTTGACATTTTTTCGGATATTGACTCCAAGATCCGCCATCTCGATCGCATCTGCAAGATGCTTTTGGTGATCGGTTTGGCCAACCTTGGGATCGGTATGATCCATCCTTCCTCCGCCGGGAGGATCAATCTCCTGTGCGGCGCGCTCCTGATGTATGCCCTGGGCCGGATCCACGGAAAAAAAGAAGCCCTGAAACGGGAACGGGCCCTTCGCGAGTAATCCCTGCCGATCTGCTATGTGCCGGAGTTCCTACTCCGGCACACAGATATCCACACTTCATTAATCTCTTATGCAAATACGATTGCAACTGGATCTTAATCGGTATAATTGTCGAAATACCCCTGTACCAGTACGACCGGTGTCCCTTTGTCTCCGCTGCCGCTGGTCAAATCGCACAACGAAGCCAAAAGATCGGTGATCTGACGAGGTGTCGTTCCCTCGGATCCCATGGTGCCCACAAGATCTTTCTGTTTGGAGCGAATGGACGCCGACACTGCCTTCCTCAACGCTTCTCCGGTCAGATCTTTGTATTCGTTGTCAGCAAGGTATTTCAGTTTCAACTCGTTGGGAGTGCCGATCAGGCCGTCGGTATATGCCGGAGAAGATACCGGGTCGGCAAACTCCCAGATCTTCGCTCTGGGATCTTTGAACGCGCCGTCTCCGTACACCATAACCTCCACATGTTTTCCGGTCGCCTGCAGGATACGGGCCTGAATGTCCAGCACTACAGGTTTGCAGTCACGAGGAAAGAGTTTTACGATTTCTTCTGTTGACTTGTTGGAGCCTAACAGGCCGTATTCTTCGTTGAAGCCGCTGCCGTTCACAGAGGAAGACAAAATGTCATCCAGGCCGTAAACCACCCTGGCTCCGCCTTCCTTCAGCAATTTTTTGGAGCGACTGCGCGTATGGATATCACAAGTGAGCACAGCATCTGTATAGTCCAGAATCGTTTTCGCTTGGTTCGAAAACAGAATGGTCACCTCAGTGCCGCAGCCTTCTATCAATTCGGTATAGTATTGCACATAGTCCATTCCGGTGTATTCGTGTCGAACGATACCGAAAAGCTTCCGATACTGATCCAAGGTCAGCACATCATTATACGGATTGATCCCCGCAGCTTCCACCATTTCAAGACTCACCAGCTCGTTGCCCACTTCATCTGCAGGATAACTGAGCATCAAAACGATCCTCTGGCAGCCTTTTGCAATACCCCGAAGGGGAATCGCAAACCGATTGCGAGAAAGAATAGGGAAGATGACACCGATCGTCCCTCCGCCAAGTTTGTTTCGCACATCTTCTGCAATATGGTCGATACCGGCATAGTTCCCCTGGGCACGGGCGATGACCGACTCGGTAACAGCGATCACATCTCGATCTCGAAGGCAAAAGCCGTCGCTGTCAGCAGCTTCCAGCACGCTCTGTGTCACGATTGCTGCAAGGTCATCGTTCTGCCGGATAATGGGGCATCGAATGCCTCTTGAAATCGTACCCACTCGTCTGACATTCTGTTCCATCTTGTGATTCCTTTCTTCGTCAAGCATCCGACGACATAGAAGCCGGCCAATGCGCAGCTAAACTGTCTGGTTCAGATTCCATTATACGTTTCCGGTTTCTTTCATGTCAAATGAAAGGATATATATTTAAGGATTACGGCGCGAGGAACCCATATCCTTAAAAAATGAGTCGCATAATGACCTGTGAACGTGTAAAATAAATGCAATGATAGGTTTTAATCAACAAAAGGAGGTTTCGTCATGTCACAGTATCCGGATCTAAAAAGCAAGAGGGTCGTTATAACCGGTGGTGCCAGCGGCATCGGTATGGCCACGGCCAAACGATTCATAGATGAAGGCGCGAACGTCGTCGTGTTCGATATCAACGAGTCCGCCTTCCCCGCAGCGAAAGAAGCGCTGCCCGGCCTGGCCGGGATCGTCGCTGTGGATGTGAGCAGCGAAGACAGTGTAAGAAACGGATTTCTGGAAGTCGACCGGATCCTTGGCGGAATCGATGTTTTGATTTCAAATGCAGGTATCAGTATCCGCAATAAGTTTGTGGATACGGACTTTGCCCAGTGGAAAAAAGTACTGGGGATCAATCTGGATGGCATGTACCTCTGTTGCAAAGAAGCCGTGGACCGCATGATGCCCCAAAAATCCGGTGTCATCCTGATGACGGCATCCAACAATGGCATGAATGCCCATCCGTTCTATACCGATTACAATGTTTCAAAAGCGGGTGTGATCCTGCTCGGCAGGACCATCGCCCTGGAATGTGCCCCCTATATTCGTGCAAACTCCGTATGTCCCGGCTATGTGCTCACCCCGATGCAGCGGGCAGAGTATACCGATGAAATGCTGGCTGTAGTCAACGAAGGGATCCCCATGAAGCGGCATGCGCAGCCCGAGGAAGTCGCAGCGCTCTATGCGTTCCTGGCCTCGGATCAGGCACAGTATATTACAGGACAGCATATCCCCATCGACGGCGGAGAAACGGCATGATCCAATGAAACAGATCTATATCAACGGAAATGTGATCACCATCGACAAGACTCGCCCCAGGGCAGAAGCTTTTGTTGTCGAAGATGGATTCTTTACAGCGGTGGGAAACTCCCGGGAAATGCTTTCGCTGCGCGACGAAGACACAACGGTGGTCGACCTGCAACATGCAACGGTCATCCCGGGATTCAACGACAGCCACCTGCATTTGCTGAACTACGCCTACGGCAAGTCCAAAGTGGATCTTTCTCAGCTGAAAAGCACCGAAGAGGTGATCCGCGCAGGTCGGCAATATATTGCCGACCGAAAGATCCCCAAGGGGAAATGGGTCTTGGGCACCGGATGGAACGAATATTTTTATCCGGACAAGCACATCCTCACCCGGGAAGATCTGGATGCCATTTCAACGGAGCATCCCATCGTTTTTACCCGCAATTGTGTTCATACCGTCGTGGTCAACTCCCTTGCGCTGGAACGGATGGGTATCGACAAGGACACGCCCGATCCGCCGGGCGGGATCATTCGGCGGGATCCTTCGGGCAGAGCCACGGGCCTCCTGAACGAAAATGCCCGCTATCTGGCCTACGACAAACTGCCCGACGCCTCCAAGGAAGAAATCAAGGATATGCTGGATATGGCCATGCGAGAGCTTGCATCCTACGGACTCACCTCTCTGCAGACCGACGACTTCGAAACGTTCTCGAGCAAGAACTACGATGTCATCCTGAGCGCGTATCAGGAGCTCATCGAAGAAAATCGAATGTCCGCACGGATCTATGAGCAATGCCTGCTGCCATCCATGAAACGCCTGAATGATTTCCTTGATAAAGGCTACAGTACGGGATACGGAAACGCACTGTTTCAAATCGGGCCTCTCAAACTTCTGGTCGACGGCTCCGTAGGGCCGCACACAGCCTTTCTCTCCAAGGAATACAGCGACGATCCCGGCAACTTCGGCGTCTGCCAGTTTACTCAGGAGGAGCTTGATGCGCTCGTGCTCAAAGCCCGGAAAAACGGCATGCACGTCCTTTGTCACGGTATCGGCGACGCTGCCATGGATCGCATCCTGAACAGCTACGAAAAAGCCCAAATTACCACAAAAACCCCGAATGCGAGAAACGGAATCGTTCACGTTCAGATCTCGACCCTTGATATTTTAAAACGAATGAAGGAGCTCAACGTTATTTCCTATGCGGAGCCTGTGTGCATTGACGGAGACATGCACTGTGTGGAGGACCGCGTGGGCCATGACCGTCTGAAAGAATCCTATGCCTACCGAACGATGCTGGACCTGGGACTGCGGTGCGGCTATTCTTCGGACTGCCCCGTGGATTCGGTGAACCCCATCGTGTCGGCCTACATCGCCGTCAACCGGAAAGACCACACGGGTTGGCCGGAAGAAGGCTGGTATCCTGCGCAAAAGCTGACTGTCCAAGAGGTCCTGGAAGGCTTTACGATGGGCTCGGCGTACTGCTCCTTCGAGGAAAACGTCAAGGGCAGCATTTCCCCGGGGAAATACGCAGATTTCGCGCTGCTGTCCGAAAACATCCTGGAAACACCGCCGGAAGATCTGCTGAGAGTACATATACAAAAAACGTATTTGGGCGGAAAGCAAACTTATCCATTCAGAGGCTGATCCTTATAATCATAAAATTGCAAGGAGGAAAACAAATGATCATGGGTACTTATTACGGTCTGTCGGAGCGGAGCTGCAGCAGAGCGTGGATTGAAATCAATCTTCAAAATTTGAGGCACAACATTCGCCTGATACGCACCCTCCTGCAACCCGGCTCAGACATTATCGCCGTAGTAAAAGCCGATGCCTACGGACACAGAGCAAAGATCATTGCCCCTTGCCTGCAGGATATGGGGATCGATTCTTTTGCGGTTGCCACGCTGGATGAGGCTATTGAACTCAGAGAATCGGGAATCACCGGAACCATCCTGATCCTCGGGCACACGGATCCTATATTTATTCAAGAACTTCTGGAACACAAGATCACTCAGACAGTGATCGACAAAGCCCATGGGCTGCAGCTTGATGCGGCAGCAGCGCAAAGGGGACGGAAGCTTGATGTACATTTAAAAATCGACAGCGGCATGCATCGGCTCGGCATCGATACCCGGCAGCCGGAAGAAGCAGCCGCTCTGCTCGCTCTGAAAAATTTGAATTATACCGGCATCTACACGCATCTTGCGGCAACAGACAGCATTGCGCCCGAAGACATCGCTTATACGCACGGCCAGATCGAATCGTTTCAAACGATGATCGGAACACTGAAAGAGATGGGTGTTCAAGTGCCAAGGACGCACATGCAAAACTCCTATGGCCTCCTGAATTACCCCGATGTGATATGCGACAGTGTTCGTGTAGGCGCCATTCTCTACGGCATGGGGTGCAAAGAGCCTCAGAAATCCAATGTGGTCATCGATTTGCGCCCGGTCCTGTCCCTCCGGGCAAAGATCGCCACGGTCAGGACGCTGGCAGAAGGGGAATGTTTCGGGTACGGAATGATGTTTCGGGCGACAAGAGAAAGCCGTATCGCCATCCTGCCTCTGGGTTATGTGGAGGGCCTTCCCAGAAAACTCGCCTGCGGCAAGGGAACCGCTCTCGTGAACGGAAGACGCGTGCCCATCGCCGGATTGGTATGCATGGACCAGCTGGCTTTGGATGTAACGGATGTGCCGGGCACAATCCCGGGAGACGTGGCCACCTTTATTGGCCGTGACGGCGAGGAAGAAATCGGCATCGTCGACGTGGCTGTTGCCGCCGAGACGCTTCATGTGGAAATTTATTGCCGACTCGGACGAAGAGTGGCAACTGTTGTTATCGACGAATAAACGTCTGGAACGAAAGCACGATATGTATACGCTGAAACAACTTGAAATGATCGTCAACGCATGTGACAGATGTCCTCTGGCTGAAACGCGGAACCGCGCGGTGTTCGGAGAAGGAAACGAGCGCAGTAGGATCATGTTTGTAGGAGAAGGCCCGGGACGCCATGAAGATCAAACCGGCAAGCCCTTTGTCGGCCGCGCGGGAGAACTGCTTGACAAAATGCTCTGCGCCATCGGCCTCACAAGACAAGAAATCTATATCACGAACATCGTAAAATGCAGGCCTCCAAACAACCGAAATCCGCTGGAAAGTGAATGTAAAGTTTGCATCGAATACCTGCGATGGCAAGTGAAAATCATTGAGCCGGACATCATCGTCTGTCTGGGTGCGGTTGCGGCAAAAAATATCATAGACAAAGACTTCAAGATCACACTCAGCAGAGGGCTCTGGTACCAAAAGGGAGGATTTGAAATCCTTGCAACATATCACCCTGCTGCGCTTCTTCGGGACCCTGCTAAAAAGCAAGATGCCTGGAAAGATCTGAAGCTGCTGCGAGATAAATATCAGCAGGTTATTGACATATGCCAATAACGGAGGTATCCTATGACTGTGCAAATCATTGATTGCGCTTACTGCCGGTTGAATCAAACCGGCCATTCATAGGATATTAAGGAGGTATATTATGCCACAAAGAGACGGAACGGGACCCGACGGAAGCGGTCCAAGAACGACCGGAATCGGAAGAAGAGGCCGGCAAGGCGGTGCAGCAGCGGGCCCCGAAGGCTATTGCGTATGCCCGAATTGCGGCGCACGCATTCGGCACACTACAGGTGTGCCTTGCACAGAGGTTTCGTGTCCGAAGTGCAATACAAAAATGCTTCGGGAAGTATAAGGCTCAAAGTATAAGACTCAACATATAAAAAGCGGCCGAAAGGCCGTTTTTTACGCATCTTACTATTTTTGTATATTTGCTATATTTTTTGTAAGTCTTGAAAACCCGTACATAGTCAGCTACAATACTTTTAGTGTGTAAAAACCAACATGCGGCGGCTCGGAAAGATCCGCGAAATCATTTTGCAATCGATTTTCGACACAACGCTAAGGAGACGCATTCATGGATCTGCAAACAGTAGATGACGCTTTGTTTCGTGCCGCATTCCAGCAGGCGCCGGTAGGCATCGCGCTGGCTGAAGGCTTTATTCTTTTGGAAGTCAACGATGAATTCGCCAGAATTCTGGGGTATGCGAAAGATGTCATCAAGGGATCGTCCTGGGTCGATATCACGCATCCCGATGACCTGGATCAGGAAATGGCCCTCTTCGAATCCTTTCTCAAAAAGGAGATTGCAGAATATACGATCGAAAAAAGATTTCTCAGATCGGATGGGAGCGCTGCATGGACAACGATTCGCGTCACGGATATCGAAACCCAGGAAGCCAACGAAGCATGCCGCCGACACCTATGCATCATTCGGGACATACAGGAGCAAAAGAAAGCCGAAGAGCAGCTCCGGGAAAGCGAACGCAGCAAGCGCGTGCTTCTCTCCAATCTGCCGGGCATGGCTTACCGCTGCGATTTCGACAGATTATGGACCATGCGCTACCTGTCAGAGGGCTGCGTGGAGTTGACCGGCTACGAACCGGAGGATCTGATCGGCAATCGCATGTTGTCCTATCACGATGTGATCTTGCCAAAGAATCGGGATACGGTTTGGGAAGAATTCAAGCAAATCGTGGAGAGAAAAATTCCTTTTCGTTTCGAGTACGAAATCCTTACGGCTCAAAAAACCCGGAAATGGGTCATGGAGATCGGGCGGGGTGTCTTTGACGAGACCGACGAGCACGTGATCGCCCTGGAGGGCATCATCATCGATATCACCGAATCCAAAAGGCGGCTGGACAGGATCCACTACATGTACACCCACGACTATGTCACCGGCCTGTACAATCGCAACAAATATGAACGCGAGAAAGCGATCCTGGAGAGTAAAAGCATTTCACCCGTTTCCGTGATCATGGCCGATATCAACGGCATTCGCCTGATCAACGACGCTTTCGGACACGAAGAAGGCGATAAAGTGATCGCACAGACCGCCAGGATCCTCCGGGAATGCTGCCGGCCTTCAGATATGGCGGCCAGAACAGGGGGTGACGAATTTTGCATTCTTCTTCCGATGACCGATCGGGTTGACGCGTACCAAAGGATGCAGGCCATACGGGAGGCATGTGCCCGATACAATGAAACGATCCCCAATACCGATCTCCAAATCAACCTGGCGTTGGGCTTCGGCACCATCGACAAGCCTGACCAAAGTTTGCGGGATGCTGAAAAAGAAGCAGAAGACTATGTCAATAAAAATAAACTGTTTCAGGGAAAAAGCTATCACAGCGCGTTGTTGTCATCGATCACAGCCACACTACATGAACACAGTCAGGAAACCGAGGCCCATGCGCAGCGTCTATGGAAAACCTGTCAAAAAATCGGTGAGCGGCTTCAGCTTCCCCAGCATAGTCTGGAAGATCTGCACCTGTTTTCCAGATTGCACGATCTGGGTAAAGTCGGCGTAGACGACCGAATCTTAAACAAACCCGGCAAACTGACTCCGGAAGAATGGCAAATCATGAAAAGACATCCGGCAGTCGGCTATCGTATCGCCATGTCTGCGCCGGAACTGACAGGGATCGCAGAATATATCCTCTGCCATCACGAACGCTGGGACGGGAACGGATATCCGGTGGGGAAAGCAGGAGATGAAATCCCCTTGCTCTCCAGGATCCTGTCCGTTGCCGATGCCTACGACGCCATGACCACCGACAGGGTTTACAGAGAATCTCGCTCGAGCGAAGAAGCAATCCAAGAGCTCCTTGCCTGCGCCGGGAGTCAATTCGATCCTCATATCGTGGGCATATTTATTGAGATCGTCAAGGCCGGGGAACTCTAACCCGCAGGAGGTCATGCCAAAACAATGAAAACGCTGATCCTTTCCTTCCTCCACAATGGATATCGCCTCGAGGAGACACATCCGGACTTCAGGAAAACTTACCTGCTGAATATTTCTTTTCTGCTCATCACAGCAACCTGCCTTTCTTTTGCAGTTCTCAATCTGTTTCTCGATGAGTATCTGGAAAGCCCCTGGCATCTGTTGAGCGCTGCGATTTTTTGCATATGCGCTTTAAATTTACTTCCACCACACTGACAACGCGCAACGTTCCGCGGAGTTTCTGATCGGCATATTGATTATTACGCTCCTGGCCTATTTTTATGCCGTACAAAATAAGAATTACGGCCTGTACTGGATGGCAGGCCTGCCGCCCATTACCTATTTCCTGCTTGGGAGCAAAAAAGCCCGTAAGATATGTATCCTCTTTTTCTTCTGTATTCTGCTCTTTATATGGATCGGACATGAGCAATGGGGCCTCGCTGAATTCAACAGCCAATCGCTGCTCAACATCAGCGGAGCCACCTTGGGGCTCACATTGTTGGTCGCTTTTTACGAGCGCAGCCGAAAAGAAGCAGCCGATGCGCTGACCCGCGCCAACGAAACACTCAAAGAAAACAAAGAGGATCTTCAACTAATCCTGGACACGGCAGGGGAAGGGATTTTCGGGATCGACATGCAAGGCGTGTGCACCTTCTGCAACACCAGGGGATTGGAACTGCTTGGATATGCTGATGAGTCCGATCTGATCGAACGAAAACTGTACCCGCTGGTCTATATGATTTCAACGGAAGGCACACCGATTCCGCCGGCAGAGTGTCGAATACTTCGGGCGATTACGACCCGGAAAAACACGTATTCGGATCAAGAAGTCTTCCAAAGGTCCGACTGCAATTATCTCGAACTGGAAAGCCTGAGCGGGGTTCATTACGATCCGGATTTGGTGCCGATCTTTGCGGAAGTAGCCAGAGCCTTCGAGCGGGAACAGGCAGATCGGCACATAGAACCTTCCGGACGTTAGCGCTTATTCGTAAATCGGGTATTTAGCGCAGAGTGTTTCCACCTCGCTGCGGATCTGATCTGCTTTGGTCTCGAAATCCGAAGCCGTCATGTAAATCAACCGCGCGACCTGCTTCATGTCTTCTTCCACAAAGCCCCGAGTCGTCACAGCCGGCGTCCCTACACGGATTCCGCTGGTCTGCGCGGCGCTTTGGGGATCATTGGGGATTTTGTTCTTGTTGACCGTAATGTAAACTTCATCCAGAAGGGTCTCCATCTCTTTGCCGGTCTTTCCGAAGTTCCTCAGATCCACCAGCATCAAATGATTGTCGGTTCCTCCGGAAACCAGGTCAAACCCGTATTTCAACAGCTCTTCAGCCAGAACTTTGGCATTCTTGATGATCTGCATCTGATACACTTTGAAGTCCGGTCGAAGCGCTTCACCGAAAGCGACCGCTTTTGCAGCGATGATGTGTTCCAGGGGGCCTCCCTGACTGCCTGGGAATATGGCGGAATTCACTTTTTTGGCGATCGATTCATCGTTGGTCAGGATCATGCCGCCTCTGGGGCCCCGAAGCGTCTTATGCGTCGTTGTAGTCACCACATCCGCATAAGGCATGGGATTGGGATGCAGTCCGGCAGCCACCAGACCCGCAATGTGGGCCATGTCCACCATCAAATAGGCGCCGACCTCCTTTGCGATTTCCGAGAACTTCCGGAAATCAATGATCCGGGGATACGCAGACGCTCCGGCCAGGATCATCTTTGGTCTGCATTCCAACGCAATCCTCCGCAGTTCCTCATAATCGATCACATGAGTGTCCGCTGTGACACCATAGGGGACAATGTTGTAGTATTTGCCGGAAAAATTGACGGCGCTTCCATGGGTCAGATGACCACCGTGATCCAGATTCATACCCATAACGGTATCGCCCGGTTCACAAAGCGCCATATAACAGGCATAATTCGCCTGAGCGCCGGAATGGGGCTGCACGTTGGCAAAACCGGCGGAAAAAAGCTTTTTTGCTCTCTCGATCGCCAGGTTTTCTGCAATATCCACAAATTCGCAGCCTCCGTAATACCGTTTCCCGGGATATCCTTCGGCATACTTGTTGGTTCCGATGGAACCGGCAGCGGCCAGCACGGCGGGGCTGACGATATTTTCCGAGGCGATTAGTTCGATGTTTCTTCTCTGACGCGCCAATTCTTTTTCAATGGCGGAACCCACTTCCGGGTCGCATTGAGAAATATATGCTGTGATTTGATTGACCATTTTACCTTTCCTTTCCCGTATCTCAATATCTGCAGAAACGACTTTATGAAAAATCCCGCTTTTTATACGGGATTTTTGATCTTCAGAACAACTTGCGTCCGCCCAGAAGGCCACTGAGCATTGAGCCCAGATCCGACTTGCCGTCGTTGTCGCTGTCTCTGGTGGCAAACTGAATCAAGCTGCCGATATCCAGACCCGAATCACCGGATCCGCCCGAAAGCATCGATCCCAGCATCGACATCAGCGCATCTTTGCTGTCGCCGCTGGTTTTTTGCTTGCTCTTCTGCTTCTCTTTTCCCAGGTAGCTCATGAGCAACGGCGCAGCCATGGACAGGATTCCTGCAACCTGATCCTTGTCCGCCCCGGTTCTGGCGGCCAGATTTTTTTCGACTCGCTCTGTTTCACGATCATTGCCCAGGATATGGTTCAGAATCTTCATGCCGTCTTCGGTATCCACTTGGTCCAGGAAAGAGTTGATATCCGATACGTCGGTTTGAGCATGGTCATCCAGCGCTTTATCCAACTGAAAGGCTCCTTCCTCCGATTCGGAATTCTTTTGCATCCCGGCCATCAGCGCAGGGATCGCCGACATCAACACCGCGGAAACCTGATCGGTGGATGCGTGGCTTTTTTTACTCATCGTTTTTAAGCTGTCTTCGGAAGCGATTCCTTCCCGCAGCAATGTCAACAAATCCATAATAATCTCCTATTCTTCCTGAGTACCCGGGTCTTCTGCGTTATCACCCAGCACATTCTCGAATATTGACTTTGATTCTCCGCCTCCGGCGCAGAAATCGCAGGGATCCGTCTTCCCGAGCTCAAAAGCCTCTTCGATGGTCCCTTCATAGATCTGGCTGGAATTCTGAAGCGTCCTGCAATCCGGATCGAAATGGTAAGACTTGGAGTATTTCCCCCAATAAGCGGCTCCGCCGTACTCGATGGCCATCAGCTCCGCCTGATCCAGATCCGCCTGGCTCACAGGGTTGTATTCAATGGACATGCCCATGGTCAGAACAAAGGCGAGCGCCGCCACCACAGCAATGATCTTCTTGGCGCCCGGCGGCATATCCTTGCTGCTTTTCAGCAGAAAATAACCCAGAGGCAAAAATGCGATCAGCGTCATGATCACACCAAACTGATTCTTGAGAAATTTTCCCTTTGGCGGATCGAGTCGATTGGCCTGCTTCCAGAACTGAGCCGCGGCGATGCACAGTGCGGCATCTGCTATGATCGCAGCCAACGAAGGCCACAGTACGCTGAAGTGATTGAAGGTCCAGATCGCCACGATTTCCGCAACGATGGCCAATATCCACAAAATGACGGCGAATACCCGCTTCTTGCCGGCGTTTGATTTCCGTTGGCTGGCCGGTCTCTTTTCCTCCGGATCCCGTTCCACCACCGATCCGTCCTTTGCGCTGAGGATCACTCTGTCTGCCCGTGATTTTGATTTCTTCTCTTCTGCCATATACACCTACCTCCCGTGCGGCATCCCTGCGGGATGCGGATTACCTACAGTATATCGAATCACGCTGGATTTGCAACAAATACAGTCAAGAATCGTTTTCTTTCCGGCCTGATTGTGTTACACTTTCCGTGGTTGGAGGACCTGCCCGATGAGAACAGAAACCACCTATAGGCTGCCCAGTCGAAGAAACCGGGTCACCCGAACCGGACCGCTTGTTACAAAGCAATTTACGTCTGCGGAGGACTGTGCCGCCGAGAAAGAAATATACGATCAACTCGCCGGCAGCGGACTTTCGCCTGCGCTGCTGCAAGCCGATGAAAACCGGATCGTCACGGAATATGCGGACGGTCCCCTTTTGTTTGACGAGCTGGAAGCAGGACTAAGGGATCCCGACCGGCAATCAGAGCTGTTTGATTTGTTTTTTAAGTGGTCCGCTCAATTCTATCGTCGCACCGGATTGGTCCTGGGAGATTCGAATTTTCGCAAGTTCATTCTGCGCGATGGCCATTTGTGCGGCGTCGACTTTGAGTCTTGCCGACAGGGCGTTCCGGCAGAAGATCTCGCCTGGCAAGCCGCAATGCTTGCAACGCTTCGGCCTCCCTTTGCGCCGGAACGGATCCGCTGTGCACGACGCTTTCTTGCCAGAGCTCCGGAAAGCATCTATGGAGAACCCGGGGAAATCCTTTCCTTTCTGCCAAAAGCATTTCGAATGATCTGCGATCGCCGTAAGGTTTCTCTCGACGCGCAGTCATACAGGCAAATCGAATCAACACTGGAGGTTGCCGCCTGTGTGCTGGCGGGTGGACGATCTTCTCGCATGGGAACGGACAAAAGAGCTTTATCCTATCATGAAGCTTCGTTTCTCGATACGGCGCAGTATACCGTTGAATTATATTTCGACAACTATCTTTCGCTGAGTGCCGAAGATCCGATGGTTGCCCCGCCGGGATTCACAATCCTGCGGGATACCGTCGGAGCGGCAGGACCGATCGGAGGGATCTCCCGGGCGCTGCATGCCGCCCGACAACCCTGGATCTTGTTTCTGCCCTGCGATATGCCGTTGCTAAACGCTTCGTTGCTGGATGAATTGATACGCCATCGCTGGGAAGACGCCGATGCGTTCTTGTTTTCGGAGCGAGGGGAGCTTCGCACTTTCCCGCTGCTGCTTCGAGCGGCTGTAGCAGCGCCGGTGTTCGAATCCGCCTTAGCAAGAGGAGACCTGAAGTTGATCAGGGTCTTGAAAACATACCTTCGCATGGAGACGATCGAAGCGACAGACTGCGACGCTTTTCAGAAGGATTCGCTGAGCAATATCAACACAATGGAGGATTATGAACGACTTCAAAACAGCGCGCGGAGAAAATATTTCCTGTCAACTTTCGTGACTCGACGCACATAAAAATTAACTTCCCCCAAATGCGGCAATTTATTCTGTCAATTATCGTGTCAGCCCGATTAATTGTCGCGATTTAACTCTTTTACCGTTATTCTTCCTTCTATTTCATTGACACCACCTCCCCTTCGCCGTACAATGACTATGTAATTTATTTCTATTTTCTTATTTCATACTATGGAGGTGAAATAATGGGATTCTTTGATTTTATCGACCAGGCCAACGCAATCGTCTGGGGTCCGCCCCTGATGATCCTGCTGCTGGGTGTCGGACTCATCCTGACCGTCACCACAGGCTTCTTCCAGTTCAGACATTTCGGCTGGATCATGAAGAAGACCTTCGGCTCGATGATGCAAAAAGCCGGCAGCGGCGAGGGAACTATTTCCCCCTGGGAAGCAGTTACCGTTGCTGTGGGCGGCGCAGTCGGAGCCGGCAACATCGGCGGCGTGGCCTCTGCGATAGCAGTAGGCGGCCCCGGAGCCGTGTTCTGGATGTGGATCTGCGCTCTGGTGGGCATGCTTACCAAATGCGCAGAAGTTGCCCTGGCCCTTCACTACAGACAACCCGACATCTGGGGTGACCGCTATATCGGCGGACCCACCTACTACATGCAGAAAGGTCTGGGCGAAGAAAAAGGATGGGGCGGCGCTTACAAGATCCTGGCCATCATCTTCGGCGGAGGTCTGTTTATCGCCTTTTTCCTGACCATGCAGTGCTACAACACCGCGGAAGCTATCAACTCCACCTTCCCGTCCGTCGGCATGGTGCCAGTAGCCGCAGTCTACTCTGCAATGGTCTACCTCATCGTATGGGGCGGGCTGAAGAGCGTTGCCTCCTATGCAGGTAAACTGGTGCCCTTTATGTGCATCCTGTATACCGTATTCGCAATCTTTATCATTATCAAAAACATCGGCCAGCTGCCCACTGCTTTTGCGTTGATCTTCACCAATGCCTTTACAGGCACCGCTGCAACCGGCGGATTCGCAGGCGCAGCTGTTGCAGTCGTCATCCAGCAGGGTCTCAAGAGAGCTCTGTACTCCAACGAAGCCGGCTGGGGGTCCTCTCCCATGGTCCATGCGACAGCTATTGTCGACCATCCCATCGAGCAGGGTCTCTGGGGCTGCTTCGAAGTATTCGTAGACACCATCATTGTCTGCAGCATGACCGCTCTGACCATTCTTGTTACCGGTCTTTGGGATTCCGGTCTTTCCGGCGCATCCCTGACCCTGGCCGCATTTGAGACGGGCATCGGCTTTGTGGGACGTGTGATCATCGCCGTCTGTACATTCCTGTTCGCTCTGACCACCAGTACCGGCTGGTACACCTACTATGATACGCTGATCCGGCATGCCTTCGGAGAAGATTCTCCCACAAGAAGGACCCTCGTCTTTCTGATCAAGGCTACGTACGCCCTCCCCGGCTTCCTGACTGTATTCCTCACCATGAACAGCGGATTCGGATCTTCCAGAGTCTGGGGCATTGTGGACCTGTCCACCGGCGTCCCCACCTTTGCGAATCTGATCGCCATGCTGTTCCTGATGAAGAAGTTCCTGGAACTCATGAAGGATTACAAGGCTCGTTACATGGGCATCGGCGAAGTGGATCCCGATTTCGTGATCTGGTACGAAGACAAGAAAAAGCTGGCCGCCAAATAAGCTGTCAGTTCTGAAGTAAAAAAAGAAACGGAAAATCCGGCCTTCTGGCCGGATTTTCCGTTTCAATGATCCTGGCGCTTACACTTGAAGCGCTTTTGCCAACTCTTTCAATTCTGTCAGAACAGCTTCCTTGCGCCCTGCGGTCGCCTGGTCTTTAATGATGGTCACGTATTCCCATACCGCATCCACCATATCCCTCTGGCAAATGAAAAACGTCGGCGATCCTTTTTCCGCTCTGGAAATCAGTACGCCTACGCCCTGCTTTACGCATAGATACAGATTAAAAAAAATGTGGGGCACGATCGCGACGTGATAATTGTCGCTTTCCTCCAGCTTGCGAATCACATAGTCCAGATTCTCCTGATACGATTCCTTCGACAGGTGCTTCGGCCCGTCGGGCAACAGTTCCGTCAGCTGGATCGGCACATTTCCGCTGCGAATCACTTCGATATCCGGTTTGGAGATCACTTCAATATAAGAATTCTTCCGAATCAAAGACTCCGCAAAGCTGCGATCCAGCATTACACCATCCCCGCAGTCTTTCTCCTTGAGACACTCCTCTATGGCCACAAACGGGGTCAGGTGATCATGGATCACCATCGTTGACGCCGGGGTCGTAAAAAATGCTGAAAGCACCGGCTGGATGTCCTTCTGATACTTGGCGGAATAGACCTGTGCCAGTGGCTTGGACAGAGAAATCAGGTAGATCATTTCAGCGGCCACGGCGGCCACCGCACGTGGTTCCGTAACAATAAACGTAACTCCTTCTGCCGGATTACCATCCAGAGAACAGGAAATCATGGCAGACACGCCCGGAACGACAAAGGCTGTACGCAAATAGATGTCATTTCTTGCCTTTGAATAATAATAGGGTTCTACGTAGCCGGTAAGATATACCGGAATCCACCGCTGCAGCGTGAACATCATGTCATTGATATCCTGCCGGATGGGGTGGACGATTTTGATTCGATTCCCGGCCTTGGCATAGCTGGTGAGAAGCGCTTTGGTCTTCCCCGCAAAATCCGGGTCCGCCGAAAGCCAATCCATGTTCTCGTTGGTGAACATGTACATCTCTTTTCCGTCCTGCACATGCAGGGCCAGTGTCAGAAAACGGAGAAATGCTTCCTGCTTGCCTCTGCTGCCGTAATAGTGTTCGCGAATGTCTTGTTCAAACTGAGTCAGATCCAAATCACAATCCGGCGAAAGGACTGCGTCCACCAGGTAGGTGGAAACCATGCCTTCGAGTACGTTGCGTATTTTGTCGCGTTGTGCGCCTTCTTCCAGAAGCAGCCAATCATTGATGTACTCGTGGGCTTTTTCCGTATCCTTCGGCCAAACATCTGAAAAATTCATGGCTTCGCACAACAGATTGATCTGATAGTCGGTATGGATGTGTGTCGCGAAGTACCGCGCGATATCATCCAGAAAATGCTGCCCTTTCGGCAGCGCTCTTTTCCCGCTCCGAAGCCTGCTGATGTAGGATGGGTCGATGGAAACGGCGTGGGCAAGCTCACCGCCGCTGATCCCGATGATGCTCATCAGAAAATTCAGTTTGTCCGCAAACATGTCTCCCTCCATTTCGTAAATTGACAGAATTATTATAGCATATTTACTGTAAAAAAGGGGATATTTTTGTTTTGCCGAAAGGCAACGCTTTTTTCTTCGCTCTACTTGCGAAAACAGTGATTTATGATATTCTAGAGAAAGGTGCTTGTCTCACACAAAGGAGTTGTCATGGAATTTATCGAACTGAACAAAAAGAACCGCAGTTATCGGAATTACGACGCAACGTATACCGTTACGGAAGAACAGCTAAAAAAACTGGTGGAGCTAACGCGCTTCTGTCCTTCTTCAGTGAATATGCAGCCCCTGAAATACTATTTGTCCTGCGACTCCGCGACTAATGCGCGCATCCAGCCGCTCACGAAATGGGCCCGCGCGCTCCAGCCTATGGAAATCCCCAGGCCGGGCCACTGTCCTACAGCTTTTATCGTCATTTGCTACGATGAAACCATCGGGCCGGGTGTCGAGCGCTTCTGGAAGGACGTAGGGATTGTAGCCCAGACCATCGTACTGGGCGCAGTGGAAATGGGCCTTGGCGGATGCATGATCGGCAATTTCAGTCCGGCCCGAATTTCAGCTGCGCTGGAACTTTCCGATACACTCCGGCCGGTGCTGATCATCGCCATCGGCAAACCACAGGAGAGCATCGTTCTGCTGGACGCTCCCCTTGGATCCAACCTGAATTACTTCCGCGACGAACAAGATGTGCACTATGTTCCCAAAAGAACTCTTTCAGAGATTCTTATCAATAAACGCTGAGCGAGGGTGAAAATCACCCGACATTGAAAGGAGAAAACCATGCAAAAGCACGATGCTGCCTACAAGGCTTACGTGCAGATCCTCAAAGAGGAACTGGTACCGGCAATGGGCTGTACGGAGCCGATCGCAGTAGCATACTGCGCGGCCAAAGCAAAGGAAGCGCTGGGAGCGATCCCGGACAAGATCGACATTAAAGTCAGTGGAAACATTCTCAAAAACGTAAAAAGCGTCGTCGTTCCCAACACCGATGGATTGATCGGTGTCGAAGCCTCGGCAGCGGCCGGAATCATCGGCGGCAAACCGGATAAAGAACTCGAAGTCATTTCGGAAGTAACGCCCGATCAAAAAATACAGATCAAAGAGTACCTGAGCAAAGCGACTTTTTCCGTAGCTCCGACCTACGGAGAAGAGTTGCTGGAAATCCTCATTAAAATCGAAAAGGACGGCCACACCGCAACGGCACACATCATAAGGGGTCACGCCAACATCGTCCGTGTGGAAAAGGACGGAAACGTCTTATTTCAAAAGGACGAAAATGAAGCGGCCTCCCACGGCGCCGATCGGAGCCTTTTAAATATAAAAGATATTATCGAATTTGCCACCATCGCAGAGATCGACGATATTCGCGAACCTCTGCAAAGACAAATCGAATACAATTCGGCAATTTCCAATGCCGGCCTCACGCAAAACTGGGGCGCCTGCATCGGAAAGACGATGAACGACACTCAGGGCGACTTGCTCCGCACCAAAGCAAAGGCAGCGGCTGCGGCCGGCGCAGATGCCCGAATGAGCGGCTGCGAACTGCCGGTGATCATCGTATCCGGAAGCGGAAATCAAGGAATCACGGCGTCCATGCCGGTCATCACCTATGCCAAAGCATTGGGAAAAACAGAAGAAGAGCTCTATCGGGCGCTCTGTGTGTCCGATTTGATCGCACTTCACGAAAAAACCGGCATCGGAAAAATGTCGGCCTTCTGCGGCGCCATGTGCGCGGGCAGCGGCGCCGGCGCAGGGATTGCCTATCTCCAGGGCGCAGACCTCCAGACGATTTCAAACGCGATCATCAGCGGCTTGGGGATCGTCTCGGGCATGGTTTGCGACGGAGCAAAGCCCTCCTGCGCGGCAAAAGTAGCGGCTGCCGTAGACAGCGGGATCCTGGGCTATGAGCTTTGCCTGAACGGCAAGCGACTGAAAGGCGGCGAAGGGATCTTGTCCGATGACGTGGAAAAAACCATTCAGAACGTAGGACGTATGGGCAAGGAAGGAATGGCCGAGACCGACTATGTAATCCAGGCCATCATGACAGAGTAGCGCAAATCTGAAACAATGGAAAGGACCTCTCTTTGATAAAGAGAGGTCCTTGTGTATTGACTGGCTTCACCCTCCGTTGGGTTTGATCAGGCCGGTACGATAAGCCTCCAACAGCTTTTTCAGGCTGTCGATCTGCTCCTGGAGCGCTTTGCCCGTATCGGTATCCCTGTTGAGCATTCTGGCACGGATATTCTCTTTCGCTACCTGGGTAGAGAGAATATCGGTTTCTTCCGCCACAGCCTTGGCTTTGGAATCGAAGGCTTCGTGGGCTGTCAGAATAAACCCGTAAGAATTATAGATCAGCGAATATCCCGCTATGCCTGTGGTTTTCTGATAGGCTTTAGCAAAGCCGCCGTCGATTACGAAAGCCTTCCCGTTGGCGTGCACCGGATTATTCCCCCGTTTTACGGGCATATGACCGTTGATGATGTGTCCGTTCTCCTTGTCAAGTCCGAATTCCTCCAAGATTTTTTCTACCGTCGCTTCGCTGTCCACCAATTTGTAATATGGATTCTTCTCTTCGATCCAGGTATCCGGATCCTCAACGAAAAGCCTTTCGAACGTAGTAATCTTCCTCTTGCCAAAAAGTGGAGACTTATAACCACACCAGAGGTACCAGAAGAAGTCGATCCCCCGCTGCTTGTTCTTGTCCGCATCGTGCCCGAAGTACCCGCGGCGCACCATCTGTTCGGCGTAATCGAACCACTCTTTGCCCTTCATGACCCCATCGCTGGTGCGGATCGAAGAAAATTCACCGTTCTTTTCCAAAGGCATACAGCCGTGAAACAGAAGGTTGCCGTTGATGCATTTATACAGGCTTCCTTTCGCAAACAGAAACCGGATGTGATACTGAAGCGCTTCGCTCTCCACAAAAGCGCCGCGGAGCCTGTCCATGACCGCTTCTTCTTCGTCTGTAAGCCTGTAGGGGTCTTCCGGATCGATCGTTGGGAAGAAGTGGTTGTTCATAGGATACGTCTTCCCGTTGATCTCTACCGTATAGTTCTTGTAATCAACTTTGTCAAGAAGTCGAAGATCGTTCATCTCGTAATAAGGATGCTTTGCGATCAACTGGCCTTCGATCTTGAATTGTATGATGGCGATGGCTTTGCTGATTTTCGACAGGCTTTCCAAATCCGAAGCGTAGAGCGCGTCCTTCTGGGATGCGACGGCTTTGAAGTTGGGACAGGGATCGTCTCTGTAGGTCTTGAGCGCGAACATCACAAGAGGACGCAGACTGATGCCGTATCCGACCTCCAGTGTGTGAAGATTATCATAGCGGGTGCAAATACGGATGACGTTTGCGATACAGGCTCTGTTGCCGGCTGCCGCCCCCATCCACAGGATGTCGTGATTGCCCCACTGGATATCCACACTGTGGTGCTTCATCAGTGCCCCAAGAACGATATCGCCGCCGGGACCCCGGTCGTAGATGTCGCCCAGAATGTGAAGATGATAGACGGAAATATTGGAAATCAGGTCGCACATGTTTTCGATAAAATCTTCTGCGGCGTCGACCTCGATAATGGAACGTATAATGTTCTCTTTGTAGGACATGCGATCCGCGTCGGAGGTGCTGCTCCCGTAGAGGAGTTCCTCGATGATATACGCATACTCCTTCGGTGTCTGCTTTCTGACGTAGGAACGCGTGTATTTGACAGTGATCACTTCCAGGAGCCGTATTAACTGATGCAAGGTCCTGGTATAGAATGCGGGCAAGTCTTCCTGTGACTGCTTGACGATCTCCAGCTTTTCTTCCGGGTAATAAATGAGTGTCGCCAGACTCTTCCGGTCGGCGGCAGACAGTTCTTTGAAGGTTTCGTCGATCTTCAGTTTAATGACGCCCGACGCATTCCGCAATATATGCAGAAACGATTCATATTCGCCGTGAATGTCACTGAGAAAGTGCTCCGTGCCTTTGGGCAAATTCTGTATCGCCGTCAGATTAATGATCTCTGCGGCGGCCGCTTCGATGGTTCCGTAGCTTTTTGCAAGAAGCTTCAGGTATTTTATTTCCGCATCCGACATACTCATAAAGACCTCCCTCAGAGAAACCGTTCTCTATGCAATATAGTATAGCATACCAGGGATTTCTTGACGAGGGAATGACGAAAAGATATACTGTAGAGGCATATCGGAGGTAGGACATGATCAGGATATTTCCTTCAGTTTTTTCGGGGACGCTGAGCGCCCCGCCATCCAAAGCCCATGCTCAGCGGCTGCTGTATGCAGCCGCTCTTTCGAGTTCTCCGACAACATTGCAGAACGTTCCTGCGTGCGAAGATATCCGCACCACGATTCAATGTCTGGAAGTCCTCGGCGCCGCTTTTGAGCGAAAAGAAAAAAACAGTCTGATCGTCCAGCCCTTTATCAAGACGAAGCCGGTACCCAGAGTCCGTTTCGATTTTGGCAGCTGTGCCGCTACCGCCCGCTATACGCTGGCGATTTCCGCCGCCTACGGGATCCAGGCAGACTGCGCCGCTTCCGAATCGTTAAAAAAGCGTACCCTGTTTCCGCTGGCAAGCCGTATGGCTGTCCGGGGTGCTACATTTTCCGGTTTCACGTTTCCCTTGACCATGCAAGGACGGCTGGAAGGCGGCGAATACGATTTCGACGGGCAACTGACTTCCCAGTACGTGAACAGTATCCTGTTGGCAGCGCCGGTCCTTTCAGGACCCAGTGTCATTCGGATCAACCCGCCGATCCTGATGAGCGGACAGATCGATATCACCATAAAAACGCTGGAGCAATTCGGCATTTCCGTGGAGACCATCGAGGAAGGCTATCGCATACCCGGACGCCAAACCTATACTTCTCCCGGAGTAGCTCGAGTCCACAACGACTGGAGTCTGGCCGCCCTGTGGCTCACCGCAGGCGCCCTTTCCCAAGACAAAGGAGGCGCCGTGAGCTGCACCGAGCTGCCGGCCGATTCCCCCCAAGGCTATCGGGACCTGACAGTCATGCACTCTCAGCTCATCACCGATTTCAAAGACATCACGGTAGATGCCTCCGATTATCCGGCGCTTGTTCCCTTGATCGCCATCGTGGCCGCCGCCCGCTGCGGCGCCCTTCATTTAAGCGGCACGCCTCAGTTGCATCACAAGGAAACCGATCGCCTCAAGACAATCGCCGCTATTCTGCGGGACATGGGCGCCGACATGCGCGATACAGAAGATGGTTTGGAAGCCAAAGAGGGGGATACATTCGATTACCCCGAAGACTATTTGGTCGATTGTCAGGGAGATCCCAACCTGGCGATGTCCTTTGCGCTGGCAGCCCCGGTGCTGAACAAACCGTTTCTGATGGATGAACAAGCGGTGAATAAAACCTGGCCCGGATTCTGGGATCAATATCGGGCTTTGGGCGGAAAGTTCGATATATTGAAAAATACCATTGACAGCTGAGCAATACCGGATGTATCATGAATCGATAAAATAATCTTTAAGTTGGTACAGAGATGCCGACAAGATTGAATCATGAACACTGCGGACTCGCTGCCGCAGACAGTTTCGCAAGTCTTGTCGTATCCGACAAGGCTTTTTTGATGCAGGGGAACGGATATGAAACTCAAAGCCCAGTTGATGACCAAAGAGGAAATGGAACGCGCGCTGATCCGCATGTCACATCAGATCTGCGAACGAAATGCCGGCTGCGGCAACGTCGTTTTTCTGGGAATCAAACGGAGGGGCATCCCTCTGGCCAAACGGTTGGCAGAGAACATTAAAATCATCGAGAGCACCAATGTCCCTGTAGGCATCTTGGACATTACGCTTTATCGCGACGACTTGTCCGAACTGAATGACAAGCCGATGCTCTCCGATACGGAGATCGATTTCTCCGTGGAGGGAAAAGTGGTGATTTTAGTGGATGACGTCATCTATACCGGTCGAACGGCGAGAGCTGCACTGGATGCAGTATCGGCGCTGGGACGCGCCGCGCGCATCCAACTGGCGGTCCTGGTAGATCGCGGACACCGGGAACTGCCGATCCGTCCGGATTATGTCGGGAAAAATGTTCCTACTTCCAAAAGCGAGATTGTCTCTGTCCTGGTAGACGAATACGACGGAGAGACATGCGTCAATCTGCATATCGCCGATTAACGATATGCATAGACCTTTTATCAGCAACCGTTTCAACACACATCAAAGGAGTAGAAAAATGGATAACGAAAACGAAAAAGCGATCTACTTTGCCAAGGAGCTGGGCACAGCAAAGACATTCATCCTGGGATTTCAGCATTTGTTTGCCATGTTCGGCGCAACGGTGCTGGTACCGGCCATCACAGGATTGAGCGTATCCGCAACGCTCTTGTTTGCGGGAGCGGGCACATTGCTCTTCCATGCAATGACAAAAAAATGTGTTCCCGCATTTCTGGGTTCCTCCTTCTCCTTTCTGGCAGCTTATCTGACCATTGCCCCCAACGGCGAGGCGGAGCTCCTTCCCTATGCTTGCTTCGGTGTCGCCTGCGCCGGAACGATGTACCTTATCCTGTCTTTTCTGTTTAAAACATACGGCGCAAAAAAAGTCATGCGCTTCTTCCCCCCCATCGTCACCGGGCCCATCGTCATTTCCATCGGGCTGTATCTGTGTGGATGGGCGATCAGTAACTGCCAGGTCAACTGGGGCATTGCGCTCATCGCTATTATTACTGTCATCGTCGCCAACATCTACGGAAAAGGGATGATCAAAATCGTTCCTATCCTTTTGGGTGTGATCACTTCCTATACCGCTGCAGCGCTGACAGGCAGTGTGGATTTCACAGCCGTCACTTCTGCAAAATGGCTGGGCATGCCCTTCCGGATGGAGAACACTGTCTTCTCCATTTTTAACGGTCAGGCCGATACATCGCTTCTGCTCACAGCGGCCATCACTATCATTCCGATCTCGCTTGCGACTATGATGGAACACATCGGAGACATTTCGGCCATCGGGGCCACCGTAGGAAAGAACTTCATCGCCGAACCCGGACTGCATCGCACACTGGTCGGTGACGGATTGGCGACCATTGTCGCTTCGTTATTCGGCGCACCGGCCAACACGACGTACGGCGAGAATACCGGCGTACTGGCGCTGACAAAAGTGTACGACCCCATGGTGGTCCGTCTGGCCGCCATGTTTGCCATCGTTATGTCCTTCTGCCCCAAATTTGCGGCACTGATCAGTTCCATGCCCGTCGCCACATTGGGTGGTGTATCCCTGATTCTTTACGGCATGATCTCCGCCATCGGCATTCGGAATGTGGTGGAGAACCGGGTGGATTTCTCCAGGAGCCGCAATGTGATCATCGCAGGCTTGATCATGGTACTGGCCATCGGTATCAAGTACGGAACAGGAACGGAAGCTGTGACCCTTTCGCTGGGGAGCTTCAGCGTCAATATGTCCGGCCTGGCCATGGCTGCCCTCGTAGGCATTCTGCTGAACGCCATCCTTCCCGGCAACGATTATGAATTCAACGAAGGAATGTCGGATGCCGCCAGCCTCGGAAAGTATGAACTCTAGGAGACTCCACCATCCGCAATCAAAAAGCACCGCTTCCAGTCGGAAGCGGTGCTTTTATAATAAGGCTAATCCTCTTCGCGGGTGATGCGCGCGCCCAGAGACACCAGCTTCCCCATAAAAGAGTCATATCCTCTTTCGATGTGGTAGATCTCGGAAATCTCCGTTTTGCCTTTAGCCACCAATCCTGCCAAAACCAGCGCTGCTCCGGCCCGAAGGTCGGTGGAAATCACCTGCGCTCCGACCAGAGGATTCTTGCCCGGCACGATGGCCGTTCTCCCCTCAACTTTGATATTGGCGCCCATCCGGGATAATTCCGCCGCATGCATAAAGCGATTTTCAAATACAGTCTCAATCACTGCGCTGGCGCCGTCTACAGTAGCAAGCAAGGCCATGAAAAGCGCCTGCATATCCGTGGGAAATCCGGGATAAGGCATCGTCTTGATATCTGTGGCAATGAGCTGCTTGATATCGCCCCGGACTCGAAGCCCTTCCACTTCGTCGTTCACCGTGGCGCCGCACTCCATCAATTTGGCAATAACGGGCTTTACATGATCCGGCACGCAGTTTCTGATCAGGATGTCGCCGCGGGTAATAGCCGCAGCAACCATAAAGGTTCCCGTCTCGATCCGATCGGGAATAACCGTGTGTCTGGTCCCATGGAGCTTCTCTACGCCCTCGATACGGATAGTGTCCGTGCCCGCTCCTTTGATGCGGGCGCCCATCTTGTTGAGAAAATTGGCCAAATCTACGATTTCCGGCTCCTCTGCGGCATTTTCGATGATCGTTAACCCTTTCGCCAGCGTCGCCGCCATCATCGTATTTTCCGTAGCGCCCACACTGGGGAAATCCAAATAGATCAATGCCCCTTTCAACTGCGCCGCTGTGGCTTCCACTACGCCCAGCTCCGTGTCGATTTTTGCGCCCAGGGCCCGCATTCCTTTATTGTGCAGATCGATAGGCCGATCTCCGATGGAGCACCCGCCGGGCAATGCGATCCGGGCTTTCCCCGTCCTGGCAAGAAGGGGGCCCATCACAAAAATAGACGCCCTCATGCGCTTGACCAGCTCATAGGGGACCTCTTCTGCCGTCACGCGATCGATCTCGACGGTAATCGTATGCGTTTCCCAGTCTTCGGTAACCGACGCGCCCATGCTGCGCAGGATCCTGCACATGACATCCACATCCCTGAGATTGGGAACATCGTTGATCTCACATTTTCCTTCCGCCATCAGCGTTGCGGCCAGTATGGGAAGGACGGCATTCTTTGAACCGCTTACTTCAATATCGCCCCGTAGCGGGCCTGACTGTTCCACTATAAATTTTGCCAAATCATCCTCCGGTGTAACGATCTCAATCGTTCTTTGCCCAAGTAATTATACTGAATTCCCTGTTATTTGTCAAAATAACCTCCGACCTTTGGTGAAAGCGGTTGTAATATAGAAAAAAATAGGTGATAATAAAAAAAGGAATCTATCTGAAAGGAGAACTGCCATGACTATTACCCTATCGCTGATCGACGCCCTTCTTGCAGTGCTTATCCTTCTGGCCATCGTGCTGCTGTATCATCTGATCATTCTCATCAGAAATATGATCCCATCCGCGCGCTCCATGGCAAAGATCATGGAGGATGCTTCCTACATTACAGGTACCGCGAAATCCGGCACAGAAGATGCACAGCGACTGATCAGTGATCTGGGCGGATCGCTGTCAGATGTGGTAGGTACTCTTCGAAGCAACAAAAGTACGATCTCTGCAGTCACCAATCTTACCAACGCACTGACCAACCTGGCGAATTTAGCAAAAAGCAAGAAAAAATAGTCTCCCAATATTTGAAAAATCTTGATTTTTCTATTCAAAATGTTACAATGTACTTTATAGTATATTAACTATCCATAGGAGGTCAGCAAAATGAAAGCTACCGGAATCGTAAGGAAACTGGATACGCTGGGCAGGATCGTGATTCCGATGGAGCTTCGCCGAACTTTTGAACTGGAGATTGGCGATCCCATCGAAATATTCGTAGAAGGAAGCGATATCGTTCTACGCAAGTATCAGCCGGCATGTATCTTCTGCAACGATGCTACAGACATCGTTTCCGTACACGGTAAAAACATTTGTAAAAAATGTCTTAGCGAAATCAAGGAACTCTAGCACAACCGGGTTTCAACCGTTTTAAAACGACGATTTTTATCGTCGTTTTTGGTTTGCGTCTCTTTCATAAATCTGATCGACTTCCGGGGTATAGGCACCGTGGGCATCCCGAATGTGCAGCGTCGGCTCAATCAGAAGCTCTTTGCCGCCGTTCTTGACACATTGCAACAGAACGATATTCGGGGGCTCTCCCGGCCGCGGCGCCACGAAACGGAGCCGCTTGGGTTCCAGATGATAGCTGCGGCAAAACGTAAGGATATCAACCAGACGGGACGGACGATGAACCAGGCAGAAGCTACCCAGAGGCAATAGCAAGTACGCGGCCGCCCGCACAAAATCCTCCAGCGTTGCAGTGGTTTCGTGCCGGGCAACTTCCAGGTGGTCCGAGCGGCTGGTCGGGCCACCTCCTTTTTCCACATAGGGCGGATTGCTCACGACCAAAGAAAACGCACTCGGCGGGAGATGCTGATCGATTTGCGCCACATCGCACAGCATCCATTGAATTCGATCCGCCAAACCGTTCAGCTGTCCGTTTCGCAGGGCTAACGCATAGGCGGCGGGTTGCTTTTCCACCCCTATGATACGATGAGTCTGACTCTTGTGACATAGGATCAGCGGGATCACTCCGCTTCCGGTTCCAAGATCCACAATTACGTCGCTCTCTTTGGCCTTTGCAAAATCGGCCAGAAGAACAGCGTCTACTCCGTAACAAAACTGCTCGGGATCCTGAATCAGCTGATACGCACCGAATCCGATACGATCCACACGCTCCATCAGCGATCCGTCCTCTGTCCGCTCCGGTTTCGATTTTTCTTTCTGGATTTGCCTCTGTCTCCCGTGGTTTTATGCTCGCTGCGCTCCCCGCGGTCGATTTCCTCTTTGCCGTAAATATAGTACTCTGTCGACAATTTTTGCGGACGGTCTTCTGTTCTTTCTTCTAATATCAGTCGGGTTTTGATTTTGTTTTCCAATATGTTCACATCAAAGACCACAACCTCTCCGTCTCTGGTGCGGACGCGGTCGCCCGATTCGGGCATGCCTTTTCTCAATTCCGTATAGACCGCATTCTCAAATTGCAGACAGCACATGAGCCGGCCGCAGATCCCGGAAATCTTGACGGGATTCAAAGATAGGTTTTGCATTTTCGCCATTTTGATGGATACCGGCTCGAAGTCGGGAAGCCAAGAATAGCAGCACAATGCCCGGCCGCAGGAACCGATCCCGCCCATCATTTTTGTTTCGTCGCGCACGCCGATCTGCCGCAGCTCGATGCGCGTGCGAAAGACACCGGCAAGGTCTTTAACCAATTCTCTGAAGTCTACGCGCCCTTCGGCGGTAAAGTAGAAAATAACCTTGGAATTGTCGAATGTATATTCCACGTCGACCAACTTCATTTCCAACTTGTGTTTATCGATTTTTTCCTGGCAAAGGATCATCGCTTCGGTGCGTTTCCTTTGATTTTCATCGTGATGCAACTTATCCGATTCGTCCGCCGGGCGAAGCACCGGCTTCAGGGGCGCGACGATTTCCGAATCTTCCACCATCCTTGTCCCATAAGCTACCGTGCCGTATTCCACACCCCTGGCAGTCTCTACGATCACATGATCTCCGGCAGACAGAGTCAGATCTCCGGGATCGAAGTAATAAATCTTACCTGCTTCTTTAAAGCGGATTCCCGCTACTTTCGCCATGTTGTTTCCTCCGTGATCCTTTGTTGACCCATGCAAAGGCATAAGTTTTTCATCGTATATCCGATATGATAACTAAGCTTCAGTGATTTTCGAGCTCTTTCCACTTCTGTGATCGCCTGCTGGATTCCCGCACGTCCGAAAAAATCCGTTCGACCCTCAGCAGTCTCTTCTTCCCGGCCTTCCACGAGTGCATCAGCGCCGATTTTTTTCATAAGCCGATCTCTCAACTGGTCTTCCGTCGCATCCAAAAAATCCAAGCATCGATCCCGATCGCTCAGGTAGAGCTCCAAACCTTCCACGCGTCGGTAAAAGGGCTCGCCATCAAAGCAACGTGCAATCAATTGACGGGCCGCTGAAAGAATCGTCTCGTCTGCGGAAACTTCCTCATCTCGGAGCTGAAAGGTGATGCAACGGGACAGGATCGTCTCCAGAAGCGCCTCGCGCCGCTCTGACAGCAACAGGATCACGGCGGGACCCGGCGGCTCCTCCAGCGTCTTGAGGAGCTTGTTTTGCGCCGAAACCGTCATCGCATGGGCATCGTCGATCACCACGACCGTTCGACTGCCAAAAGACTTAAAGGACAAGGTTTCGATGATGCTCAAGATCGCTTCCTTGCGAACGCTGTTCCCACTCTTTTGAATCCACAGAAGGTCCTCGTGATTGCCGTGATCAACTTTGCGGCAAATGCGGCAGGTACCGCAGGAATCATCGATCGATTCGGGACAGAGTATCGCTTTGGCAAACTCCAATCCGAAGGTTTTTCGTATGGGTGCTTGCCCGACGAACAAATAGGAATGGGAAATATTTCCGCAGGAAAGGGCTTTTTTTAATTGATTTGCAATGCGTGTATTTGTGGTGATGGAGTTGATCGACATTCCATCCTCCCTTTAGACAGATTTCTTTGCGGCGAGCCAGCGATCAAAATTTCGACGGATCTCGCGGGCAATTATTTCCTCACTCAAGGTTGCGTCAATGACTTGATAGCGGTCCGCATGTTGTCCGAGAAGCACATTGTATCCGTCGGTGACCTTCCTGTGAAATTCTATCGCTTCTTTTTCCAATCGGTCAAAGCTGCTTTGTTTCCGTATCCGCATCAGCCCGATCCCCGGGTCCAGTTTCAAATAAAAGGTAAGGTCCGGCTCCAGCCCTTGTACGGCAAAGGCATTGATTTCCGCCACGCCGTCCCCCAAGCCTCTGGCATGTCCCTGATAGGCAATGGATGAATCCACAAAACGGTCGCAAACGACAATGTCTCCACGTTCCAGCGCAGGCCGAATGACCTGGCTCACATGCTGCGCTCTGGCTGCAGCATACAGGAGAGCTTCTGTCACATCATCCATTTCGGGTGTGCTGATGTCCAGGATCAACTCTCGGATTTTTTCTGAAATAAGGGTCCCGCCCGGTTCTCGAGTCTGGACCACCTGAAAGCCTTTGGATCTGCAATAATCAGCCAGATGCCCGACCTGCGTGGTCTTTCCGCTGCCGTCCGGCCCTTCAAATGTAATAAACATTCCGTTCAATGATAGTATCCTCCGCCTCGCCGTTTCTGATATTCGATCTCAAATTGCTCTTTTCGCCGGCGTTCGGCCATTCGCCTCTCTTGCCTGGCTCGTTTTTCCCGCTGGATATCCAGCACTTCAATCAGGAGCTTGTCGAACAAATAGACGCCAAGCCCCAAAATCGGAAGGCAGAGCAGTATCATAAACATGTATCGAGGCACCGTGTAGATCATGGCAATAGTATAGCATATCTGCAAATAGGATGCGACTGATTCTTGACTCCGGGGCAGTTGATGCCTCGGCTCTGCCGTGTTACACTGTGTTTGAATCAAGCGTGGAAAGGAATGTTATGTATGTTTGACGAATCTTACAGCGATACTGTCATCGATCACTTTATGTCGCCCAGAAATGCCGGTACCATGCCCGATGCCGATGCGGAAGGATCCTGGGGAGATCCCGACTGCGGAGACTATCTGACCCTCTACCTGAAAGTTATTGACTGCGTTATCTGTGAGATCAGCTTTCTTGTATTCGGCTGTCCGGCCGCGGTTGCAAGCAGCAGTATGACGACAGTTCTGGCGAAGGGCAAGACACTGAAAGAGGCCGAAGCGATCACGGAAAAGGAAATCGCTGACGCACTGGGCGGCCTTCCGGAACACAAACTGCATTGCTCGGTACTGGGCGCAAACGCGCTGCGAAACGCCATCAATGCCTATCGGCGAAGTCACCCGCAGATCTCTGAAGACCATTCTTAGCGCGATATATACTCGCCGGCAATAAAAAACACACTTCCTGAGAAGTGTGTTTTTTTGAACCGGCAACGACCTATTCTTCCGGGCAGTCACCCACCAAGTATCTTCGGCGCAAAAGAGCTTAACTACTGTGTTCGAGAAGGGAACAGGTGTAACCTCAATGCTATAGTCACCGGATTCGTAAGAAAGTATATTCGCATATACCTTCAAAACCAAACAATGCAAGGAAAAGACATACACTTAAAACCATTGGTCAAGTGCTCGACCTATTAGTATCGGTCAGCTGAACATGTTGCCATGCTTACACCTCCGACCTATCAACGTGATAGTCTCTCACGGGTCTTACCCTAAAAGGGAGGAAATCTGTTCTTGTGGGGGGCTTCGCACTTAGATGCTTTCAGCGCTTATCCCTTCCATACGTAGCTACCCGGCTATGCCCTTGGCAGAACAACCGGTACACCAGAGGTATGTCCATCTCGGTCCTCTCGTACTAAAGACAGCTCCACTCAAATTTCCGACGCCCACAGCGGATAGGGACCGAACTGTCTCACGACGTTCTGAACCCAGCTCGCGTACCTCTTTAATGGGCGAACAGCCCAACCCTTGGGACCTACTTCAGCCCCAGGATGAGACGAGCCGACATCGAGGTGCCAAACACCCCCGTCGATGTGGACTCTTGGGGGGTATCAGCCTGTTATCCCCGGGGTAGCTTTTATCCGTTGAGCGATGGCCCTTCCACTCGGTACCACCGGATCACTAAGCCCGACTTTCGTCCCTGCTCGACCTGTATGTCTCGCAGTCAAGCTCCCTTCTGCCTTTACACTCTTCGCGCGATTTCCAACCGCACTGAGGGAACCTTTGGGCGCCTCCGTTACTCTTTAGGAGGCGACCGCCCCAGTCAAACTACCCGCCTGACACTGTCCCAATACCGGATCACGGTATCTGGTTAGAATTCCAACGTTACAAGAGTGGTATCCCAATGGCGACTCCTCCGAAACTGGCGTCCCGAATTCTTAGTCTCCCACCTATCCTGTACATGCAACGCCGAAATTCAATATCAAGTTGTAGTAAAGCTCCACGGGGTCTTTCCGTCCTGCTGCGGGTAACCTGCATCTTTACAGGTACTACAATTTCACCGAGTCTATTGTTGAGACAGTTCCCAGATCGTTACGCCTTTCGTGCGGGTCAGAACTTACCTGACAAGGAATTTCGCTACCTTAGGACCGTTATAGTTACGGCCGCCGTTTACCGGGGCTTAAGTTCAGTGCTTCGCTTGCGCTAACACGTCCCCTTAACCTTCCGGCACCGGGCAGGCGTCAGCCCCTATACATCAGCTTTCGCTTTAGCAGAGACCTGTGTTTTTGGTAAACAGTCGCCTGGGACATTTCACTGCGGCCCACTTGCGTGGGCACCCCTTCTCCCGAAGTTACGGGGTCATTTTGCCGAGTTCCTTAACAATAGTTCTCTCGCTCGCCTTAGGATTCTCTCCTCATCTACCTGTGTCGGTTTGCGGTACGGGCACCTTGATTCTCGCTAGCGGCTTTTCTTGGCAGTGTGAAATCGGAAGCTTCGGTACTTAGTTCCCTCCCCATCAAGACTCGGAATTGCCACGGCGGATTTACCTTCCGTGACTCCCTTGTCCCTTGGACGCGCTCAACCAACGGCGCGCTCTTCTTATCCTTCTGCGTCCCCACATCGCTCATACGAATTTCGGTGGTACAGGAATTTCAACCTGTTGTCCATCGCCTACGACTCTCGTCCTCGGCTTAGGCCCCGACTAACCCTGAGTGGACGAACCTTCCTCAGGAAACCTTAGATTTTCGGCGGCAAGGATTCTCACCTTGCTCTCGCTACTCATGCCAACATTCTCTCTTGTATGCAGTCCAGCAAACCTTACAGTTCACCTTCTGCCCGCATACAATGCTCCTCTACCAATTATTTTACAATAATTCCAAAGCTTCGGTAGTAAGTTTGAGCCCCGTTTATCTTCGGCGCGGAGTCACTCGACTAGTGAGCTGTTACGCACTCTTTGAATGAATGGCTGCTTCTAAGCCAACATCCTAGTTGTCTGTGCAACTCCACATCCTTTTCCACTTAACTTACATTTTGGGACCTTAGCTGTTGGTCTGGGCTGTTTCCCTTTCGACTATGAAACTTATCTCCCATAGTCTGACTCCCAAGTATAATACTGCGGCATTCGGAGTTTGATAGTCTTTGGTAACCGGTGAAGGCCCCTAGGACATTCAGTGCTCTACCTCCGCGTATCTTACCTTGAGGCTAGCCCTAAAGCTATTTCGAGGAGAACCAGCTATCTCCGGGTTCGATTGGAATTTCACCGCTATCCACACGTCATCCCAACCTTTTTCAACAGATATGGGTTCGGTCCTCCATAACCTTTTACGGTTACTTCAACCTGCACATGGATAGGTCACCCGGTTTCGGGTCTACAGCATGCAACTCATTCGCCCTATTCAGACTCGCTTTCGCTTCGGCTCCGGTGCATAACACCTTAACCTTGCAACATACCATAACTCGTTGGCCCGTTCTACAAAAAGTACACGGTCACTTGCGCTCCCGTTGCTTGTAAGCATAAGGTTTCAGATTCTATTTCACTCCCCTCCCGGGGTTCTTTTCACCTTTCCCTCACGGTACTGTTCGCTATCGGTCACTAGGTAGTATTTAGCCTTGGGGGGTGGGCCCCCCTGCTTCCCACCGGGTTTCACGTGTCCGGTGGTACTCTGGTGCCATTCCTGCTGTTTTACATTTCGCCTACGGGACTGTTACCCCCTGCGGTGTGCCTTTCCAGACATCTTTGACTATGCAAAAGTCGCGCTTTGAATGGTCCACAACCCCAGATCCGAAGATCTGGTTTGGGCTCTTCCCCGTTCGCTCGCCGCTACTTAGGGAATCGATGTTTCTTTCTCTTCCTCCGGGTACTTAGATGTTTCAGTTCTCCGGGTTTCCTTCGCTGTACCTATTTTATTCAGTACAGGATAACTACACATTACTGTAGCTGGGTTTCCCCATTCGGACATCTGCGGATCAAAGGTTATTTGCACCTCCCCGCAGCTTATCGCAGCTTATCGCGTCCTTCATCGGCTCCTAGTGCCAAGGCATCCGCCTTATGCTCTTTCTCACTTGACCTAAGTGATTTGCCATCGGTGAGTAATTCCGATGGTCTTGGTTTGAACTTGTTAATTGATCTCTCAGTTACTTTGTTCGTTTTCTGGTTTCTCGGTATCAATTGAAATTGCAGTTTCTTACCCTTCGTAGTTCGTTAAAACTTACTTAGTGTTTAAAACTTGCTGTTCGTTTTGCAGCTTATAGCTGCTCTCGATTTCGTCTTCAATTTGATAATCTTTTCTTGCATTGTTCAGTTTTCAAGGTACATGGCTGGGGGGTTCTCCCCCTCGTCCGTCCACCATATTATGATGGTGGGCTTGGGAGGACTCGAACCTCCGACCTCACGCTTATCAGGCGTGCGCTCTAACCACCTGAGCTACAAGCCCTTAAAACACATAGTGTAGAAATTGATGTCTCCTTAGAAAGGAGGTGATCCAGCCGCACCTTCCGATACGGCTACCTTGTTACGACTTCACCCCAGTCATTGGTTTCGCCTTAGGTAATCGATTATATGACCAACTTCGGGCGCCCCCAACTTCCATGGTGTGACGGGCGGTGTGTACAAGACCCGGGAACGCATTCACCGCGACGTTCTGATTCGCGATTACTAGCAACTCCGACTTCATGCAGGCGAGTTGCAGCCTGCAATCCGAACTGAGACCGGTTTTAGAGTTTTGCTCCACTTCGCAGTATTGCTTCTCTCTGTACCGGCCATTGTAGCACGTGTGTAGCCCAGAACATAAGGGGCATGATGATTTGACGTCATCCCCACCTTCCTCCGAGTTGTCCCCGGCAGTCTCATTAGAGTGCCCAACTAAATGATGGCAACTAATGACAAGGGTTGCGCTCGTTGCGGGACTTAACCCAACATCTCACGACACGAGCTGACGACAACCATGCACCACCTGTCACCTCTGCCCCGAAGGGAAGGCCGCGTTACCGGCCGGTCAGAGGGATGTCAAGCCCTGGTAAGGTTCTTCGCGTTGCTTCGAATTAAACCACATGCTCCGCTGCTTGTGCGGGTCCCCGTCAATTCCTTTGAGTTTCACACTTGCGTGCGTACTCCCCAGGCGGAGCACTTAATGCGTTAACTGCGGCACCGAAGCCTTGCGACCCCGACACCTAGTGCTCATCGTTTACGGCGTGGACTACCAGGGTATCTAATCCTGTTTGCTACCCACGCTTTCGTACCTCAGTGTCAGTTACAGTCCAGAAAGTCGCCTTCGCCACTGGTGTTCCTCCTAATATCTACGCATTTCACCGCTACACTAGGAATTCCACTTTCCTCTCCTGCACTCAAGTCTTGCAGTTCGCAAGGCTAACCGAAGTTAAGCTTCGGTCTTTCACCCCACGCTTACAAAACCACCTACGTACTCTTTACGCCCAATAATTCCGGATAACGCTCGCCCCCTACGTATTACCGCGGCTGCTGGCACGTAGTTAGCCGGGGCTTCCTCCTCAGGTACCGTCATTTGTTTCTTCCCTAAGGACAGAGCTTTACGATCCGAAGACCTTCTTCGCTCACGCGGCGTTGCTGCATCAGGCTTGCGCCCATTGTGCAATATTCCCCACTGCTGCCTCCCGTAGGAGTTTGGACCGTGTCTCAGTTCCAATGTGGCCGATTACCCTCTCAGGTCGGCTACTGATCGCTGCCTTGGTGAGCCGTTACCTCACCAACTAACTAATCAGACGCAGGTCCATCCCATACCGATAAATCTTTGGCGAAAAAGCCATGTGACTCCTTCGCATCATCAGGTATTAATCCAGGTTTCCCTAGGCTATCCCTGTGTATGGGGCAGGTTACCTACGCGTTACTCACCCGTCCGCCGCTTTCCGTTTCTTCACTCTACCGAAGTGTCGTTCCAAAACTTCACGCTCGACTTGCATGTGTTAGGCACGCCGCCAGCGTTCATCCTGAGCCAGGATCAAACTCTTAATCAATGGTATCTAATCAGTTGCTTTCGCTCCTGAGTAAATCAAGTTTGAGCTTTTGCTCGGAAGAACCGCTTTTGCGTTTCTTCTTTTTTTCGTTTGCACGAAATTATTGTTTTTCTTTGTTAGGAATTGTACGCGAACCTTCAAACTTACGTTTAAAGTTTCTTACCAATCTTTGCAGATTGTTTGTACGAGTCCTTCGAAGATTACTTAAAATCTTCTTTTGACTCAATTTCTACACTATGATGTTTTCAAGGTTCTCTGCTCTTTCTCAGAGCGGCTCCGCTTTTGAGCGGAACGTTTTTATTATAGGACGCCCCCCGCTGTTTGTCAACCGCTTTTTCGATGTTTTTTTATTTCTTTTTCGATTTGAGAGACCTTCCGATTTTCAAGGCCTCTCGCATTCCGGTGTCGATTTCTGTATAATGAATGCATCGATTTTCTCAAATTCTTCGGAGGTACGTCTCATGCACCAGCGTAATCGAACATCTCTTCTCACGGGCATGGCCTTGCTGGCAACCGTCAGCTTGGTGCTTACAAGGTTTCTTTCATTTTATGTTCCGTTTATGGGCGTCCAGTCCATGCGGGTAGGATTCGGAGAGGTTCCGGTGATCCTTGCCGGATTGCTGCTGGGCGGCCCCGCAGGAGGATTGACCGGCCTTGCGGCAGATTTGGTTGGCGCTACTCTATTTCCCGCAGGTCCATATTTCCCCGGCTTTACGCTGTCCGCTTTTCTGACCGGCTTGCTGCCGGCGATACTTATGAAGCAAATCGGGAAAAAAGAACAAGGTCCCGGAAGGGCCATGCTCTTTTTATCCATACTTCTGACACAGCTGATCACCTCAGCAATACTCAACACGCTGTGGATCGTCCTGCTTTATATGAGTCCCTTCACTTTGGACAAATTCTGGGCTCTGTTCCTTGTTCGGGCACCTTTTGCGGCAATCATGAGCTTGGTCTACACCGTCGTGGTGCATCCCCTCTACTCAAGATTGATGAAAGAAGGATTGTAAGCTCCTGCCCAGTTCCCGAGCTTTGTCAAGGGCCGGATGGCCGTCGATGTCTCCCGCATCATTGACGCCTTCTGCGGTGACGATGCCCAGATCCTTCCAGCCGCTGTATCCCGTAAACACTTTGTAATTATGGATCAGCGCTTCAGGCACTGTCGTATCCGTGTCTCCATAAACCGCAAGAAGGACGCAGGAGTCGATCGCCGGCGGCTTTGCCAGGGTGGCATACATGCGGTCCAGGGCCAACTTAAGTTGCGCCGTCATTGCGTAATAGTACACGGGAGTGGCAAAGACAAGAGTCTTTGCCGAATACAGGTGCGGCATGATTTTTTCCATGTCATCCCGCTGGATGCAAATGCCTTCGTGCGCCTGACAATATCCGCAGCCCTGACAGGGCTCGATTTTCAATTCTGCCGTATGGATGACCTTCACATTCAGGCCCGCTTCTTCCGCACCCTCGGTGAAAGCCTTCGCAAGCATCCGGGTGTTTCCGTTTTTTCGGGGGCTGCCCGTCAAGACAAGAATATCACTCATTTCGAAAGCTCCTCCCCGCAAATCGCAATACCTGCCGAAGCGCCGATCCGATCCGCGCCGGCAGCGATCATCTCTTCCGCGGTTTTTCGGTCCCTGATCCCGCCGGAAGCCTTGACTTTGACATTGGAGCTCACCGATTTCCGCATGAGCGCCACATGATGAGCGGATGCGCCTCCGGTGGAGAAGCCGGTGGACGTTTTAACAAAGGCAGCGCCCGCCGCTTCCGACAGCTTGCAAGCGCGCACGATCTCTTCATCTGTTAAAAGGCAGGTCTCCAGAATTACTTTTACGATGGCCCCAAAGGCTTCCGCAGCATCCACGACAGCCCGTATCTCCTGCAGGACTTCATCGTCGGCACCCTCCTTCAGGGCTCCGATGCTCAGGACCATATCGATCTCATGAGCACCTTCACGGCAGGCATACACCGTCTCGCACACCTTCGCCTCCGTAGCGCAGGCGCCCAGCGGAAAACCCACGACACAGGCAATTCTCACATCGTTGTGCTCCAGCTGTTTCCGGGCAAGGGAAACGAAGCGAGAATTGACACAAACCGCATAAAAACGATGCTCAGCCGCTTCCCGGCAGAGCCGGATCACATCTTCGCTGCGCGCTTGGGGGGCCAGCAGCGTATGATCGATGGTGGATGCCAGATTTTTCATGGCTTACACCAAAATCTCTACTTCCATGCCGTTGTTGAGTCCGGCGGCATTGGCTTCGTCGGTATCCAGATGAACCTCTTTTTCGTGTCCCGGGCCGGAACGAACCAGCACGTTGTCAAAGATCAACCCTCTTTCACCCGGCACTTTCAGACTGACCATCTGCTTGTCTGTCACGCCGGCTTCCTTCGCCTGTTCGGGAGAAAGATGCACGTGGCGCAAGGCCGCAATCGCCCCTGCCGGGATGTCCACCGTTCCGGCAGGCCCCACCAGGCGTATGCCGGGTGTGCTGTTCAACTTCCCGCTCTCTTTGACCGGAACGCTGACACCAATAGTCCTGGCATCGGTAAAGGCCAGTTCCACCTGGGTCTGAGGCCGGACGGGTCCCAGGACGCGAACCCCTTTCAATGAGCCCTTCGGCCCCACGATATCCACTTTTTCTTCTGCAGCATACTGCCCCGGCTGCTTCAAATCCTTGGATGGATGCAATTCGACGCCCGGTCCGAAGAGCTTCTCCAGATCCTCCTGGCTCACATGCAAATGCTTGTTGGATATTCCTACCGGAACCATATAACCCATGATCATTCTCCTTTTCTTCCAAACGGTGCAACTTCTGTTTTTTCTATTCTTCCTTTATCCATGAGATGAAGGGCAGGTTGCGATATCGCTGATCCACATCCAGGCCATAGCCTACGATGAACCGGTCCTCCACCTGAAATCCCACATAATCGCCCCGGATGTCCACCTTTCTTCTGGAAGGCTTGTCCAGAAGGGTGCAGATCTTGAGCGAATTGGGGTTTCTGCCCATAAAGTATTCTTTTAAATACGCCAGCGTCAGGCCGGTGTCGATGATGTCTTCGACGATGATCACATCTTTACTTTTAATATCGGAATCCAAGTCCTTCAGGATCCGAACGACGCCGCTGCTTTTCGTGGAGCGGCCGTAGCTGGAAACCGAAATATAATCCACTTCCAGGTCGTCCAGTTTGATATGGCGCATCAGATCGGCGATAAAAGGGATCGATCCTTTCAGGATACCGATCAGTACGATGGATCTTCCTTCGTAGTCTTTGGTGATCTCTGCGCCCAGCTCAGCGATACGCTTCGCCAGGGTCTTTTCGTCGATCAGCACTTCCGACAGGTCATAATGCTTTTTGCTCTGGGCCGCTGTCATACTATCTCCTTATGTGTGCAGGTTGACTGTTGTGATAAGTTATTTCTTGATTTCTTCGTATGTTTCTTCTTCCACGGTGTAGTCCACATTATCCACGATGTTTTTACCCGAAAACTTCTCGGCAGGCGTTCCACCCGGCCGATTGTCGACCCAGTAACGATCCAGCTCATCCTTCAGGTATGAAATGATAAACCCCCAAAGAATGGCGTCATCGAAAAACCCAAACACCGGGATGATGGGCGGAATCAGGTCGAAAGGCAGAAATAAATAGACCAGTCCTGCCACCACCAGCGCTTTTTTCCAAGGGGAAACCGCCGGATCCTTCATCATCGGCTTGATCGCAAATATTCTTTTCTTCAAAATATATATACTCAGGAATCCCATTTTCTTTCCCTTTCTATCTTATATTGTACAGTTTTATTCTATCAAAAGCAATGCATCCAATGTCTCCAGGATCTCTTCCACACCGGTGCGTTTTAATGTGGAAACCGGCAGAACCACGTCCTGATCGCCCAACTGCAGTTCATTGCGAATGACGGCGATGCTGCGGTTCAGCTCGTTTCTGGAGACCTTGTCCGCTTTCGTCGCGATCACGGTTCCGGACAATCCAAAGTGACGGAGCCATTCGTACATCTGACAGTCCTGCAAGGATGGTTTGTGGCGGATGTCCACCAGTTGGATCACCCGGACGAGATTTTCCCGCCCGGTCAGATAGTCCTCCATCATGGGACCCCAATCCTCTGAAATGGATCTGGACACTTTCGCATAACCATAGCCCGGAAGATCCACGATCCGGAACTCGTCGTTGATGTTGTAGAAGTTCAGCGTTCGGGTCTTCCCGGGATTGCCGCTGACTCTGGCTAATTTTTTTCGATTGAGCAGCAGATTGATCAGCGAAGATTTTCCTACGTTTGAGCGGCCTGCAAAAGCGATTTCCTTTCGATCCTGGGGTGGGTACTGGTTCTTGCGAACCGCTACCGCTTCCAGTTCCGCTTTTCGGATGATCACAGCAATGCCTCCTTGATGGCGTCGTCTACTTTTTTGATCAGGACGAACTCCACCTCTTCTTTTACGATAGCGGGAAGTTCTTCCAGATCCTGTGCGTTGTCCGCGGGGATCAGCACTTTTTTGATGCCCGCACGGTGCGCGGCCAGCATTTTCTCCTTGATCCCGCCCACAGGCAGTATTTTGCCTCGCAGTGTAATCTCCCCTGTCATGGCCACCTCCTTGCGGACCGGACGCCCGGTCAGCGCAGAAATGACAGAAAGACACATGGTGACACCTGCCGAAGGGCCGTCCTTGGGTGTCGCACCTTCGGGGATATGGATATGGATATCTTTTTCCTTGTAGAAATTCTTATCCAGTTTCAGGTGACCGCTCTTTGCCCGAATGTAGCTGATTGCGGCTTTTGCAGACTCCTGCATCACGTCGCCCAACTGGCCGGTGAGAGAGAGTTGACCTGTTCCGGGGAGCACCGCCGTTTCAATAAACAGCGTATCGCCGCCCACGACGGTCCAGGCCAAACCGGTGGTAACGCCCACCTCGTTTGAACCCTGCATCCTGTCGTAGCGAAAACGCTTTTTCCCAAGATACGTCTCCAGGGTTTTTGCAGTGATGCTGCTTTTTTCCTGATTGCCCTCCACGACCTTGCGGGCGACTTTCCGGCAAAGATTTGCGATCTCTTTTTCGAGATTTCGCACACCGGACTCCCGGGTGTAGTTGTTGATCAATCCGTGGATCGCGCTGTCAGCCAGCGCGATATTCTTTCGCGTAAGCCCATGGGCTTTCAGCTGTTTGGGAATCAGATACTTCTTGGCGATCTGCACTTTTTCCTCTTCGGTATAACCGGAGATCCTGATGACTTCCATCCGATCCAGCAGCGGTCTTGGAATCGTGTCCACCGTATTGGCTGTGGTGATAAACATAACGCCGCTCAGGTCGAAAGGAATTTCCAGATAATGGTCCACAAACTCCTTGTTCTGCTCCGGATCCAGGACTTCCAGCAACGCAGAGGCCGGATCACCCCGGAAGTCCGCGCCGATCTTGTCCACTTCGTCAAACAGAAATACAGGATTGTTGGTTCCGCATTCTTTGACGGCACTCATCACACGACCGGGGATCGCGCCGATATAAGTCCGGCGGTGACCTCTGATTTCGGCTTCGTCCCGCACACCGCCCAAAGACATGTGCGCGAATTTCCGCCCCATGGCCCGTGCGATGGATCGGGCGATAGACGTCTTTCCTACACCGGGAGGACCTACCAGACAAAGGATCGGCCCTTTCTGCGATTTGACTAACGACAACACTGCCAGATATTCCAGGATTCTTTCCTTCACCTTCTCCAGACCGTAATGATCCTGTTCCAGGATTCGATTGGCCTCCAGCAGGTCGATGTCCGACTTTGAAGCTTTGTTCCAGGGCAGGTCCAAAATCCATTCCACATAGGAGCGGATGACGCTGGCCTCGGGCATATTGGGCGCCATTTTAGACAGTCGTCCGATTTCTTTCTCCACCTTCTGGGTGACGACAGGAGACAGCTTCAGCTTTTTGAGCTGCTTCATCCAACTTTGGATTTCCGAATCCACCGATTCGTCCTGCCCCAGTTCTTCCTGGATCGCACGGAGCTGCTCCCTCAGATAGTATTCCCGCTGGGATTTGCTCATCTGCGTCTTGACTTTGCTGCTGATTTTGTCTTCCAGGCGTAGGATCTCGATCTCCCGCGTCAGGTACTCCATCACCAGCCGCAGCCGGACAGCCGGATCGATAGCCTCCAGAACCTTTTGGCTTTCCTCTGTTTTCAATTCCATATTGGAAGCGATGATGTCGGCCAATCTGCCGGGATCTTCCAACGCTTCCACACCGGAGATCACATCCAGCGACATTCTGGGATGACGGTTCAGATATTCCGAAAACAGATTGATCACCGTGCGCATCAATGCGATGATGTCCGGTGTTTTCGGGCCCGCTCCTTCCTCCTGGATTTTTTCTGTATCACAAAGAAAATAGGGAGTCTCCTGGACCACTGCGAGCATTTTTGCTCGATACTGCCCGTCCACAAGCACTCGAATGTTGTCACCGGGAAGCTTCAGCATTTGCTTGATCCGCGCTACCGTACCCATGTGATAAAAATCATCGGCTGTCGGCAAATCGGTTTCCGCATCCTTCTGCGTCGTTAAAAATATAGATTGATTCAACATCATGGCTCGCTCCAGCGCCAAGATGGACTTTTCTCTTCCGATGTCAAAATGGAGGACCATGTTGGGAAACACCGTCAATCCCCGCAAAGGGATCAATGGCATCACTTCAGTCGTCTTCTGCTCCTGTCCGATCTGTTCGGACGATTTGATCGGTTCACCCATTTTATCCATTCTCCTTTCTTTTAAACAGGGGCGGCCATTGGCCGCCCCTGTTCGGTATTCAGGAGGCATCAGCCTCTTCGTTTTTTGTCTTTTCTTTTTCGGATAGCACCAGCGTGGGTTCTCCGCCTTCAATGGTCTTTTTCGTGACCACGACTTTCCGTATATCTTCCCTGGAGGGGATCTCGTACATGACATCCGTCATGACTTGTTCCAAAATGCTCCGGAGCCCTCTGGCGCCGGTTTTTCGCTCCTGGGCTTTTTCGGCCACACGTTTTACAGCGGCCGGCTCCACTTCCAATTCCACCCCGTCGATGTCAAACAACTTTTTGTATTGCTTGAGGATCGCGTTCTTCGGCTCGCTGATGATACGAACCAGAGCGTCTACAGTTAATTCCTGCAAAGTGACGATCACCGGCAGACGCCCGATGAATTCCGGGATCAACCCGTAGTGCAGCAGATCTTCGGCCTGGACCTTCTCCATCAGCTCCCGGCTGTTCTCTTTGGACAATACGCTCTGAGAGTTGAATCCGATGGTTTTTTCGCCGATCCGCCGCTGAATGATCTTGTCGAGTCCGTCAAAAGCGCCGCCGCAAATAAACAGTACATTCGTGGTGTCGAACTGCAGGAAGTCTTGATGGGGATGCTTCCGTCCGCCCTGAGGCGGAACGTTGGCCACGGTTCCTTCCAGGATTTTAAGCAACGCCTGCTGAACGCCTTCGCCGGAAACGTCCCGGGTGATCGACGGATTGTCGGTCTTCCGCGCCAGCTTGTCGATTTCATCCACATAAATGATGCCGCGCTGAGCCTTTTCGATGTCGTAATCCGCAGCCTGGATCAGCTTGAGCAGGATATTCTCCACATCCTCCCCCACATAGCCGGCTTCGGTCAGCGCTGTTGCATCAGCGATTGCAAAGGGCACGTCCAAAATCTTGGCCAGCGTCTGCGCCAACAGCGTCTTACCCGAACCGGTCGGTCCGATCATGACGATATTGCTCTTCTGAATCTCCACCTCTTCCTTCTGCTTATGCTCCTCGGCGTGTGCTCCGGAAGCAGGCTTGGACATGCTGTTGATCCGCTTATAGTGATTGTACACTGCCACGGCCAAAACCTTCTTGGCCGGGTCTTGATCGATCACATAGTCTGACAAAACCCTGGATATGTCCTTGGGCTTTGGTACTCCGCCATCCGTATTTATTTTAGCCGATTCCGTCAGGGCCTGGAATTCCTCTTCGATGATTTCCCCGCACAAGCGGATGCATTCATCACAGATGTAGACATCCGGTCCTGCGATCAGCCGCCTGACCTGGCTCTGCGGCTTGCCGCAGAAGGAACAAGTCAGCTCTTTTTGGTTATCGTATTTTCCCATTTTTACCTCTTTGATATCACTTTGTCGATGAGCCCGTATGCCATCGCTTGTTCCGCATCCAGGAAATTATCACGGTCGGTATCCTCCGCGATTTTATCCAGCGGTTGTCCGGTCCGGTCCGAAAGGATGCGGTTCAGTTTTTCTCTGGTCCGAAGAATGTGTTCCGTGTGGATCCGCATATCTTCGGCCTGTCCGCGCATACCGCCCAGAGGCTGGTGGATCATCACTTCCGCATTGGGCAGCGCAAAGCGTTTTCCCTTCTCTCCGGCCGCCAGAAGAAATGCAGCCATGGAAGCGGCCATACCCACGCAGATGGTGGAAACATCCGGCTGGATGTACTGCATCGTATCGTAGATGGCCAGTCCGGCCGTAATCACTCCGCCGGGGCTGTTGATGTAGAGATTGATGTCCTTTTCCGGATCTTCGGATGCCAGGAACAACAACTGCGCTACCACAAGGCTGGCCGTATCGTCGTTGATCTCTTCTCCGATGAAAACGATCCGATCTTTCAGCAATCTGGAATAGATATCGTAGGAACGTTCCCCTCTCGAAGTCTGTTCCACCACCATTGGAATTAAGCTCATGGTTACCCCCTGATTATGACAGTGCTTTGCCTGTCTCTGTTCTTATTCTTGCGTCTCGTCTTTTGCGGCGGTATCCGGTTCTTTGATTTCCGCCTGGTCGTAAATAAAGTCAATCGCCTTGCGCATCCGGATGTCCTGGATCAAATATTTGCTGTTTTCCGCATCAAACAAGCTCTTGAGTTTGTCGACTTCCATATTATATTGCTTCGCCATGGCAGCCATCTCGCTGTCGATGTCTTCCGGTGTCGCCTGAATATCTTCCGCATCGGCAACAGCCTCGATGATAAGCCGAGATTTGATACGCTTTTCTGCGTCGGGCATCAGCTCTTTACGAAGGTCTTCCTCTGTTTTCTGGAGATACTGACAGTACATTTCCAGATTCATACCCTGCTGGGACAATTGCTGAGAAAATTCCTGCAACATCTGATCCGCCTGGTCTTCGATCATCACTTTCGGCACATCGAGTTCGTTTGCCGCATACACCTTTTCCATCACAGCGTTTTTCGTTTCGTATTCCGAAGCTTCCAACGCTTGCTGTTCCAGTTTCGTTCTGATATCGTCCTTAAACTCCTGCAAGGTGTCGAATTCACTCACATCCTTGGCAAACTCGTCGTCCAGTTCCGGCATTTCCTGCTCTTTGACATCGTGGATTTTGCACTTGAAAACCGCTTCTTTGCCAGCCAGTTTTTCGGAGTGATAATCTTCAGGGAAGGTGACGCGAACATCTGTCTCGTCGCCGGCGCCCACGCCGATCAGCTGTTCCTCGAAGCCGGGGATAAAGGTGCCGGAGCCCAGAACCAAGGTCTGGTTTTCGGCAGTGCCGCCTTCAAACTGCTCCTCGCCCACAAAGCCGGAATAGTCCAGACTAACGGTATCGCCATCCTTGGACTTACGTTCGGCCACTACCAGCCTGGCATTTCTCTTCTGTAGCGTTCCCAGTTCCCGATCGATATCCTCGTCCGTTACCTGGCGATGCGCCTTTTCTGCCTGAACGCCTTTATAGTCTTTCACTTCCACCTCGGGTGAAACCGTGACGGAGACCGTGACGGAAAAAGCCTTGCCTATTTCAACTTTTTCTTCGCCAAAGTCCAGATTGGGTCTGTCCACAGGCTTTAATCCCAGCGCATCGATGGACTCGGGATAGTTCTTGCGAAACAATTCGTCCAGCGCGTCCTCGAAGAAGACTTCCTCGCCGTACTTCGCTTCGATGATCTTCCGGGGCGCCTTGCCCTTGCGAAAACCATCCACCACAAACTTATTCCGCTGCGCTTTATAAGCTTTCTGCAGCGCGTCCTCGAAGTCTTCTGCAGTAAAAGCCATCGTAAAAGTAGCTTCGTTATTTTCTTTGCGAACCAAAACTGGTGTCATGAATATTTCCTCCTAATTTGCCAAATGCGAGTCTATAGTTTATCACAAAACAATTATTCTGACAAGCAAATGCTGTCAATTATAGTACAATCCTCTGATATACGCGTTCTTCAAGCCCGTCCAGATGCTCCTGATTCGGATAAATCTTGATATCGACCGGCTTTTGCGCGCCCACATATGTAATCCCGGCCTCCTTTATTGCAAACGGCCGCCCGTGACCCGGAACGATCACATCCGCAACGGCAGGAATCTTCCCATAGCTTTCCAATCCGATCTGCCCGTCGTAGATCGCATAGGGCGGGATGCCATGAGTATAGTCGTAAGCATTTTTCACCGCATCTCCGGTGAGGATCACTCTCTCTTTTTCAAGAATGAGACCCGAAATGCCTGGAGTATGTCCCGGCAGGGCCACGGTGGAGATTCCCGCTGCCAGCGCCTGACCTTCTTTGAAGGTTTTGAACCGCTGCTCGTAATATTTAATCATGCCGTAAGGAATATAGGGATCGCCGTACTTCTTAAACTCTCCGGAGATCACATACTCCAGTTCTCTGGCCGACACAAAGATCTCGGCATCTTCAAAGACTTCGATATTGCAGCAGTGATCATAATGCAAGTGCGAAAGGAAGATTGTATCGATCTCTTCGATCGCGATCTTCATTTTCTCCAGTTCTGCACAGATCTCAGCCCTGTCGTCGTTGGAACCTGTATCAAACAGAATCGTCCTGTCTGCGGTGCGAATGACGCTGATGTTGCACCAGCCCATGGCCCCCCGATTGGAACTGGCTCCGATTGCCGGCAAAACGACCTCATACTTATTTTCTTTCATGTGGGATCCTCCTCATCGCAGTACAATTTATACATTAACATAAGCTCGTATTCTATTCAGTGAAAATATCACAAACCGTCGTGGGCGGCCAGCAGCTCATCGATGGCGCGAAGAAGCAAATCCTTCTGTTCGGGCAGGTTTCCTTGCAGCGTATAGGTATCCAGCACAGTTGTATCTTCGAAAATACAGTTCGTAACTGTCAGGTTCTGAAGGAGAAGCCGTAGCTCAGCCAGGACCTCTGACGGCGCCATGGGGTCGAAGCTTCCCGCTTTGCACTCCTGCGAAAGCGGCGTTCCTTCGAAAATCGCCAGCTTAAGGCACCAGATGCTCCGGGGATGGGTCTTGTTCAGGAGCCGGGCCGTCTCAATGGCGTGAAGGCGTGAATAGTCTTTCCCGCCCAGGCCCAACACCACAGTCAAGTGATAATCGATCCCGGCGATCTCCAGCAGCCGAAAAGCCTCCAGCATCTGTTGGGCTGTAAGTCCTTTTTTTCGTTCGGCAAGAATGGAATCCGAGCCGGACTCCACACCGATGTGCAGCGCATCCAGCCCGGCGCTGCGGAGTGCTTCCAGTTCGGCGGGATTCTTTGACAATACATCGTCGGCCCGCGCATACATGGCAAAGGTCTCCACCTTCGGCATTCTCTTTCGGACCTGAGCAAAGAGATCCAGCAAAGCATCTGCGGGAAGGACAAAGGCATTTTCGCCCAAGAAAAACACGCGCTCCTTATTCGGGAACAGTCGCGACAGGCCTTCGATATTTTCCAGAATTTTGTCCCGGGGAAGAATACGGAAAGCATCCCGCGCAAAATCGCAAAAGGTGCATTGCCCCCAGCTGCAGCCAATCGCCACTTCCAAAGGCGCGCTCTCTTCTTCTCTGGGCGGAATATAGATCGTTTCGTGGGTATATATGCTCGGAGACAATCCGTTCTCCTTTCCGGCTTATATTGCAGTACGTCGGTTCACAGCGGTTTCCAGCCGCTTCACGGCCTCCCGAACCACCGCATGAGGGCAGGCCAGATTCATGCGCATATGCGTCTGGTTTTCCGGATCGAATTCCGAGCCCTCGGACAGGTCAAGACGGGCTTCTCTGATCAGAAATTCTTTGAGTGCCGCACCGCGCAGTCCGGTTTCCGTAAAGTCCAGCCACAGGAGATACGTTCCCTCCGGGCATCGAGTCCGAACGCCCCGGATCCGCGTGTTCACCGCCTCGGTCGCATACTCCGCATTTTCTCGAAGGTATTCTACCACAGCCTCCAGCCAGGCCTCGCAGCCCGGATCGCTGTAGAGAGTCTCCACCGCAATGGTTCCGAATGTGGTGTCCAGATTCATGGCCCAGGTGCCCAGCACTTTGCGATAGCGGGCCATCAGCTCAGCGTTGGGGATGATCACAGAAGCTGTCATGAGACCGCCCACATTGAAGGTCTTGTTGGGAGACATCAGTGTGACACTGCTCTGCTCCATGCTTTTGATCTTTCCAAGGGGCGTGTGGACATGAGGTTTATACACCAGATCGCAATGAACTTCGTCGGAAATCACAGTAACTCCGTATCGGGCGCAGAGCTCTCCCGTCCGCTCCAATTCCTCCCGGGTCCAAACCCGGCCGGAGGGGTTGTGCGGAGAGCAAAAAACCATCACCTTGATCTTGTATTCTCTCAACAGTTTTTCGAAAAGGTCGAAGTCCATTCGGAATCCGCCCTCCTCCTCGATGAGCGGACACCGTATCAGAGATCTTCCCATGTCCTCAACCGCGCCGTACAACGCATCGTAGTTGGGCATGTGCATCAGGATCGGATCGCCCGGCTTCGTGAGAATGTCCAGAAGGATCGTGACCGCAGGGATGACGCCCGGCGGACAGTAGCAGAGCCATTGCGTATCAACAGTCCAGTCAAAGCGTCTGCGGAGCCAGCTCTGCATGATCTCGTAATAGTTCTCGCCTCGCTTTGTGTACCCGAGCACGCCGTGCTCAATGCGTTCCTGCAGAGCGTCCAGCATCGGCTGGGGACACCGGAAATCCATATCCGCCACCCACATGGGCAACACGTCAGGGGTTCCCAGATTCCGCGTTTCGCTGTCCCATTTGTACGACAGCGTTCCTTTTCTGTTTACAGGTGTGTCAAAATCAAATTTTACCATTTCTTCTCCTTCTGCTCTTTCTTCCAAAAATGCCGGTGATTGAAGCGATCCGGGAAGCCAGCAGAGCTGTCGGCTCGCCGGGAAGCATCCGCCATTGCCAGTTGGCTCCGATCGTTCCGGGTGTGTTCATCCTGGCTCGCTCATCCAACCCCAGCCAGTCTTGCATGGGAACCATAAAAAGCCTCGAAGGAGAAGCCATCCCACCTCGAATCATTCCGGGCACTTTCCCTTCGCTTTCATTAAGTCCGAAATAACGCTCTGCCAGCTTTACGTCCGCAGCCATTCCTTCTTTGAACCACCCCGCTGTGGTGGTATTGTCGTGAGTGCCCGTGTAGCACACGCTGTTCTCCGAAAATGTGTGCGGAGCGCCCCGGCCCGGCCGGGAGGCGTCGAAAGCAAACTGCAACACTTTCATGCCCGGATATCCGCTGTCTTGAACAAAGTCCATAGCCCCCTTGGAGAGAAGTCCCAGATCTTCTGCGATGACCGGCAGCTCCGGATATGTCTTCTGCAGCGCCCGAACCAAATCAAGCCCCGGACCCCGTCTCCATTTTCCATTCCGGGCCGTAGCGGAATCGACCGGCACGCTCCAATAATCGTGGAACCCTCGGAAATGATCGATCCGGACCGCATCGGCGACCCGTTTGACGGCACCGATGCGCGCAAGCCACCATTCATAGCCGCTGGCGGCATGGGCCGGCCAATGGTAAAGAGGATTGCCCCAGCGCTGCCCGTCGGGAGAAAAATAGTCCGGCGGAACACCTGCGACATGGCGCATACGCAGATCGCTGTCCAAATCAAACAGGCCCGGCTGCGCCCAAACATCCGCCGAATCCTCCGCTACATAGATCGGCAGATCTCCGATAATCTTGATTCCCAGATTATTGACATAGGTCTTTAGAGCATCCCACTGCTTATAAAACAGGTATTGGACAAAGCCGTGATACTCAATGTCCTCCTGAAGTTTGTGGCGATATCGTTTCAACGCATCGGGCCGGCGCCTCCGTAGATCTTCCGGCCATTCCTGCCAGGAGTCTGCGTTGAAATGCTCTTTGATCGCCATAAAAAACGCGTAGTCGTCGAGCCACTCTGCGTTTTCCGTGAAAAAATCCTGTGCCTCTCGGCTCTCCGATGCGGAACGTCGGCTGTAAGCTTTGCGCAGAAGTTGCTTGCGATCCTTCTTGATGACTTCATACGCCACACGAGCCGGATCCGAAGGGGCTGCGATCTCCTTCAAGTCGTCCGCAGTGAGCAATCCGTCATCGACCAGGATATCCAGGTCGATGAGCACGGGGTTGCCGGCAAACGAGGAAAACGCCTGGTAGGGAGAATCTCCGTATCCTGTAGGTCCCAGCGGAAGTGTCTGCCAATAGCTCTGGCCGGCCCGCTTCAAAAAATCGGCAAATCGATAAGCGCACGCCCCCATGGTTCCGATCCCATACGGCGCCTCCAAGGATGTAATATGCAGGATGATCCCGCTGCTGCGCTCCATCTGCCGCCCTCTCTCCGATCCATCAGTGCTCCCTTGCCCGCGACCATTATACAATAATTTGCTTGCAAAACCTATACTCGGATGGTAGTATTATGCCTGCATCTGAAGAAAGAGGATATTATGGAATCTGAGCTAAAATATAGAATCAAAGACCGGGAGATGGCTGACGCCCTTTGGGATGATGAATGTCTCCTGGCGATCGCGGATCCTTCATCCAGAGAAAAATTGGTAATGAAGGCGGTCTATTTCGATACGGAGGACCACGTCCTTTCCGACAGCAACATGGCCTTTCGCGTCCGATTGGAAGGCGAGAGCATTTTTGCGACGCTCAAATGGGGAGGGCACAGTTCCAACGGCTTTCACGAGCGAGAAGAGATCAACGTGCCCGTTGCGGGAGAACAGTACTTTATCAAGCCGCCCACAGACTTGTTTGCAGAAAGCGAAGATGGGAAAGCGCTGGTCCGAATGATCGGCGACAAACCTTTGATCAACATGTTGGAAACGCGTTATCTGCGCCGCCGCATGCGGGTGGATCTGAATGACTGCATCATGGAGATCGCCATCGATACCGGCAGCATCGTTACCGACATGGGCGAGGAATCCATACTGGAACTGGAGATCGAGTTGTTTGCCGGTGAAGTAAAAACATTAAAAGAGCTGGGGCGAAAGCTGGCGGAAAAGTACGGACTGGTCCCGGAAAACCAGTCAAAGCTGGGCAGAGGGCTGAAGCTTTTGATGGGCTCCGCCTCAGAGACAGGCGCTGCGGAAGCATAATTATAAGAACTGAATAGAATGAAGAAAGCCGATTGCATGAAATGAAATGCAACCGGCTTTTTATTGTTCAGCGAAGAGCTTGTTTTTGAATCCACAGAGCCTGCCGGTGTTCCGCACGATCCCGGGTGATCAGTTCGTAGACCAGATATTCCGGATCGATGCGCCGGATCAGATCATCGACGCCGCTGCAGGCATAGGGTTTGTGCGTATCTGCCCGAAGCACATATTCCAGCAGCTGCCACTGCCGCTCTTGGTAGGTTTGTTTCAGCACGGGGGGATCGGCGGCCACCCGGCTGAGATAGGCGCCGGTGATGGATTGATTCAAGTGTACGCCTTTTATCCACTTTGCCAAATCTCCGTGGGCATCCAACTGACGATGGATATAAGCCAATCCTTCCTGCTGGGTGCGGATGGACGGATCGGTGTGCAGCAAATGACCTGTATCAAGCATGATCCCTTTATTGGGATAACGAACGCCGTCCAAAAGCAGCGCTGTCATCTCCGGCTTCGTAAAATCCAACCCCGGATACCAGAGGTTTTCCAACAAGAGCATCGGACCGGTCTGCCGACCTTCGAACAAAATGTTTAATATCTCACAGGCTCCTCGGATCACCTCCCGGTCGCCGTGCCGGAATTTCCTGGTGAATACTTCCTCTGTGGTACAATCCGATACATGGAAGACCACATATTCAGCACCGTATTCCTCGGCATGGTCCAGATCCTCACGGAACCTCCGCACAAGGGACATGGGATCAGTTCCGCCGAAACAGCTGCGGATATTTTCTTCTGTGTCAAATTCCTTGAGCATCGCAGCTCGGTCTCCGTTCCAGAAATCCAGCCAGGAACCGAAGAGACTCATGTGGAGCCCTGTCACAAAGGCCGGGCGCAGGATGTCACGGTCATCGGGGCCGCAAACCATCAGCTCCAGTCCGTCGAATCCCCGCAAAACCGCTGCCAGATCCGAGCTGTCCCGGAACCGGAGCAGATCATATCCATCGGTCGTCAGGTTAAATAGTGTTTTCATACATCATATTAAAACACCTCAGGATGAACATTGCAACCTCCGCCCGACTGCTCCGCCCCGAAGGATCCAAAAGATCCGAAGACCGTCCGGTGATCAGCCCCTTGCCGACGGCCCAGCCGAAAGCGTCTGTCGCCCAGGCTGAAACGCGATCGGCATCTCTATATCCTTCCAACACCCCGGAAGCAACATCCCGGATCATATTCTGAGACAGGAAGTACCTGTAGACAAAAACAATCATCTGCTCCCGGGTGACCGGCGCGCCCACGCCGAAGTGGTCATCGCCCATACCCTGAACGATATCATTCTCGGAGGCCCAGGCTATGTACCGGGCGTAATAGGAATCTGCTGCGGCATCGCCAAACCCGGTCGGATCTCCGGCGGCGGCAGCGCCGCCCGCCTCGTGGAGGCGACCCAGGACCGTCACGAACATCTCCCGGGTCATGGGGAGATCCGGCCCGAAGTTCTGATCGCTCATACCGTTGAACAACCCATGGCGCACCGCGTCCTGCGCAGCTTGCTGATACCAGGCACCCTGCGGGATATCGGAAAAGACTCGTCCCCCGCCGGCTTCTTCCGGCAATTCCCCCGGAAGGAGTTCCTCTTCCTCCAGCTCATTCAGCGAAGACTGGACATTGTTGTCGGAAGTGTAATCGCTGGTATAGTACCAAACGACATTGTCGTCCGCTTCCAGTCGGTACGCATCCGCTGCGATCGAACCGGAGAGTTCTCCGTTCACCATATACAGCCATCCGGATCCGGGGCCATGATCGAATTCAGCCAAACCGTTGATCGCGCTCACGTAATTCCCGCTTCCGGTGATCGTTAGATTCGACTCATCCAAAATGTCCCGGGCAGTCATGCCTACGAAATATGTGTGCTCCGCTCTGGAATAAAGCGTCGTCCCCCGAAGTCCTTTCACTGTCAAATAGACGATAGAAGAAGTTTGAGTCTCGCCGGAGCCGCCGCCGTGAGAAGTTCCTCCATCGGCTGTGAGCGTGACGGTGGTCCCCGCTGGCAGGCGGACGATTTGAGGGACACCGTACGCGTCAACTTTTGCGATCTGAACAGTATAGGTGTCCGCCGCCACGCCAGTTAGACGGAAGATCCCCGATGCATCGGTGATGCCGGACGGTGTCGTTCCGTTCCAGATCACTGAAACGCCTTCCACCGGTGTGTCGCCGTTTAGCACACGAAGCGTCACTTCGCTGCCGGAGGCTTCCGTCTCAAGTCGAACCAAGTCCGTCCCCCACCCCGGGAAATAGCCGTAATATACGATGATCTCATCATCGTCATCGATCACTTGATTCCCCAGTCCGCTCCCGGGCTGACCGTTCATATAGTAGACCCAGCCATCATAAAAATTCGGATCCATAGAACCTGCAAAGGTTCCCTCGACTTCACTGAGATAACCGGCACTGTATGTATAAGTCTTTCCGGCGTCCTCCAAAGCTCGGACAACCGCGTCGCCGGCGGTAAGGCGGTCTTCGCCGCTGCCGACCACATCGATGGCAGAATAGTACAAGATGTTTTCCGTAGGTCCTTCGATGCGCACGGATACTGTTTTATTCTGCGTCCCGCCGGAAGCCATGTCGATGTAGGCCGGCAAGAGCGCTACGGTTTCGCTGATGTCTTGCACCGGAGCATAAGGCGGTTCAGAATTGCTGTGGGTTGCCAAGGCATCTAACCGTGTCACCGCGCTGATCGGCGCCCAGGAAAGAGCTCCTGCCGTGGTCGTCGTCAAGTCGCTGTATCCGTCGCCGTTCACATCCACCCCAATGGATCCCAATGCGACATCGGTGCCGTCGGCCAAAGTCAACTGTCTGAGCGTAAAGGCTGCTGTGCCCTCAAAAGGAATCGCCGCCCGGGGCACCCCAACGTCGCTGTCCTCCATTGAAAAATAGGCGATACCGTCATACGCATCCGCAACGGCAAGAATCGTGTCGCCGTCTGCTGCTGAAACAACAAGAGTTCCCTCTACATAGCAGTCATATCCGCCGCTGACCGGAGCATCGATGGCCTGGGAAACGAGGTCGTCCATCGAAGCATCTGCGGCTGCCGTAATTCTTTTCTCCACATAGGAGCCGTCGGGTTTAACGACCTGAAGTGTTAGACTCATGTGCTCGATGGCATTGAGACAGATGTTGGCATAAAAGGATTCTCCGGTTTCGATCTCGGCCAAGGCAAGAGCCGCCTGCCTGGTTGCCATGGCGTTCCAAGTCTCGGATCCCACGGACCATCCATCTGTTTCGTTATATAAACTGCTGTTGACAAGGCCGATGGCAGGATTTGTGGTCCAGGTGCTTAAATCTTCGTTCGATGCTGAAAAGCCGAAAAGTACACACGCCGTCGAGTTGGCGCTCTCTGACCCTACCGAATTCCAATAAGAGGAATAGGCTCCACTGTTTTCCTGTCCGGCACGGATCCATGCGGTAAGATTTGCTATTTCTGCGCTGATACCAGGATACCCGGAAAATTCCGGCAGCGAAAGAGCCGCCAAAGCCCATCCGGCATCATCGTAAGAGGGGTCCTCTCCGTTGTTGTATCCTCCCTGAGGATTCCGCGATGCCAAAAGGTGGTCGATTGCGCCGCTCGTACTGTATACCACAGGAATGACACCGGTGCTTCGATTATAGGCCTCCAGAGCAAGAATGCGGACCGCATAAGAAGAAATGAACCCCGGATCGATGATGGTTCCGCCTGCGACCAGGCTTCTGGCAAGGACAGACGCAGCATCAGCATCGCCTTTCATCAGCGCTTGAAAAAGCCCTCCCGAACCCGTACCGGCATCAGGCAGCACATAATCGCTCAGGTCCACCCCCGCATCGTAGATTCCATCACTGATCCAGGCATAGACTGCCGCCAGTTCTTCCCAGTCATCGAGAACATTTTCCTGAGAACCTTCATAGTAGTTCTCCATGACGTTCGTCAAAGGGGCTTCATAGGCACCTCCATAGACAACCTGTGCAGAAAATGTGCCGGCGGACCCCAGGCAGAGGCATAGAGCCAAAAGAAAAGCCAGGGGTTTTCTAAATCGTTTATTTTTCATGTTATCCTCCCATGATATTACGGGGGAAAAGCAAAAACTGTGGATCGCTCCACAGTCCGTTTTTACTGTTTGATGTCAAACAAGCTTTTCCGAGTTCCGCGTCGGTTGCTTTGACCGGATGCAGGTCTCCTGGCTTGCGGATCGTCGCTTCGATATCCTTCCCGGTTTCCCAGTGGATGCTTTCGCATTATCGTCGCTCCTCGCTTACAGTGGCGGGACCGCACGGGATGTTCGCCCGTTTCCCTCTTAGCCGGCAATTGCCGGAACATCTGGCCTATTCAATTTGTACTTTCAATCTACCACAGTCCGAGGTTCTTCGCAAGAGGTGTTCCCTTACAGGCCGTATTTTTTACGTATCCTCTCCAGCCGCCGCCCTATGGGTTGCTTCAGCAAAACCAGAAATACAGCGTTTGAAACACCATAGATCAAGGTGAACGGCGCGGCAGTGGCCAGGATCGCCAAATAGCGGGACCACTGAAAACCATCGCCCAGGGCCAGCACGGTCCAGACATCCATGATCAGAGAGAATGTGATCCCGGAGCAGAAGCCGAAGATCGCCAGCTCAAAGCGCCGGTTCAGGAATCCTTGTTTGCCCAGCGCGCCTGCGGCATATCCCGTAAGTCCCCAGGCCATCATCTGAAAGGGCATCCAGGGCCCCTGTCCGAACAACATATTGGATACGACAGCGCTAAGCGACCCCACTAGAAACCCGGAAGCCGGCCCGAAGGAAAGCGCCGTAAGCGAAGCGATCGCAGTCACCGGGCTCATGCCGGGCAGCGGCGCGAAAATCACTCTTCCCAGAACGGCCAGGGCGATCATCACGGCGATGAGAACCAGCTCTGCCGTCTGGTTTTTTTTTCGTTCAAAGGACAGATAAAACGGCAGGCAGGACAAAAGCGCCAAAAGAAACGAGATGACATCATACTGTTTGTCGCGAAGGAACAGCGCGCCGATCCACGCAACAGCAGGAAAGACGACCAATATGATCAGCGGTGTCAGCCAGGCAGGGCGGGATCGCGTCAGCATGGTTCCAGCTCCCCGTTTTCCCGGCACAGGCGCACCACATCCTCCCAGGAAACCGCGTTGTCGTAGCGATGACGGGAGATCCGACTGGCCGCTGTGGTATAAAACGTGTTCGTGGAGAAAAAGGAATTGGGCGTCCCCACCGAGACCAGCTGCCCGTCAAAAAACATCGCGCAGCGATCCGAGGTCATAGCGGCAAATTCCACATCGTGACTGACCATGACGATGGTGATTCCTTCGGTTTTCAATTCATTCAGGATTCGCCGCAAAAGCTCTTTGGAATAAGCATCGATCCCCTTGGTCGGTTCATCCAGAAGAAGGATGGAAGGACGCAGCAGCAGCACTTTGGCCAAAGCAGCCTTCTGCTGTTCGCCGCCGGACAGATCGTAGGGATGCCGATCCATCAGGTGATCGATCTGAAGGCGCTTTGCGACCTGATCTGTCAACTCAGCGGAAGTATCCGAGCGGTATTCCATCAATCCGCAAACTTCCTCCAGTTCCTCACGCACTGTGAATTTAACGAATGCATTCTGAGGATTTTGCGGAAGCAGGGCTACACGGGTATTCTTCACGGATTTACTGTCGTACCCGTTTTTAGGGATGTTCACAGATCCTTTATACAGACGGTTCAGGCCGGCCAGAATGGTCAATGCCGTAGTTTTACCGGTCCCGTTTCCGCCCAGAATGCTAAAGGTTTCCCCCCGATGGACCCGCATGGACAAACCGCGCAGAATGTCGGGTCCTTCTCTCTCATAGCGGAACCAGCCGTCTCGTACTTCCAAAGCGATGGGCGTGGTCAGTTCTTTCTCGTGGACCGGGATCCTTCGAATTGCGTTGCCGTAGTGCTCGCTCAGGAATGTACGCCCTTGGCGAACGGTAAGGGGGCAGGCGCCCCGGGCATCCAGCGCGTGGTAGATCTTTACCGCGCTGGGAAGGCCCGCCAGCATGGGATGGTCGAACCGGAGCATGCGCAGGGCCTCGCCGGCTTCCGCCGGCGCCCGGTCCACAGCAATGCGGCCTTGATCCATCACCACAACTTTATCGACGATGGGAAACAGGCCTTCCAGCCTGTGTTCCGCCAACAGGATGGTCGTCCCCAGTTCCCGGTTAATCTTCTGAAGTGTCGCGATAAAATCCGCCGCCCCGATGGGATCCAGCTGAGATGTGGGCTCATCAAGGATCAGAAGCCGGGGATTCATCACCATTACAGCAGCCAGATTCAGCAGCTGCTTTTGCCCGCCTGACAGTTCGGCGGTATTGTGGCGGAACCAAGTCTGGATGCCGAAAAAGCTGGCCATCTCTCCCACTCTTCTGCGGATCTCGTCGGTGGATATCCCCAAATTTTCCAGTCCGAAGGCCATCTCGTGCCATACTTTATCCGTCACTACCTGACGCTCGGGCTGCTGCATCACAAAGCCGATCTCCGACGCCGCTCTTTCCTGATCCAGCGTCCGAGGATCCTGTCCGTCGTAGCGGATCTCTCCCGAACAGTCCCCGGCCGGTGCAAGCTCGGGCTTCAGCAGGCGAAGCAGTGTGGTCTTTCCGCAGCCGGATTGACCGCAGAACAAGATAAAATCGCCTTGCTTCACCGACAATGAAACCCGATCCAGAGCCCGTATCCCTTCTCCGTTATAGGTGAAGCTTACATCCTTGATCTGTATAAGTTCCATAACATCCTATCTGCTATTTCGATCATAGCGGGCAGCAGCATCATCACGCCGATCAGGATCCAGACGGCCGGATCAGCCAGCTCCGGTTCCGGCGCAGATACAGCCGGATAATACGTAAAATCCAAAGCGCCGTTCCAAGCGCCGAGGGCAGCGGAAGCGCCAAGTATCAAGGTCACGATCAGCGCGATCCCATCGGTCTTTCCAAACGTAAAAAGGGAAAAAGAAGTCCGTCCGGGAATTCCATAGCCCCTGGCTCTCATGGAATTGGCTGTATCAATGGCATTTTCCAGCGCCCAGGTGAGAACGGCGGAAAACACTCTTGCGCCACCCAAAAAGCGGTCGCTTATAGCTCGACTGTCATACATTCCCATGGTTTTCTGCACTTGATAGACTCCGCGGATCTGCCGTGCAAATAGGGGGATGAACCGAAAAGACATGGACAAGATCAAGCTCAATTTCGGGAAAATACGCCCGAACAGATACAGAAACTTATCAGAGGTCATGACAGTGCCAATCCCTTTGAACCACAGAATGACCGCAGCCAGCATGGCCCCGGAAACGCCACCGTACAGCAAAGATTCCAGGGTGGCTACCTTGCCGAAAATGACAAAGAGCGGCGTAACACCTCGATGCATGAACAAAGGATTCGTCAGGGTCACCAGAAGAATGAGCAGAAACGAAAGCCCCAGTATTCTCCCGACAGCCTGCATTCCTTCCGCAGCCACAAGAAAGAGCACTGATCCCATCAAAGCCAACGCGATAACCAGCGGGTGGCGCGTAAACATAACAACGCCCAGGAGCGATACGATATACACCAGCACTACAGCCGGATGGAGGTTCGTCAAAAGTCTCAAGGTGTTTCCCCCGCTTCCGTGATATCCGTGTATCGGCCCAGATCGCACGTATAGATCCATTCCACCCGATCCCCGGGCGCAAGCGGATAGCCGCTGCTTCCCCGATCAGGGAATTCCCCGTTTACCGAATAGGTCCAGCCGGACAGCGGTCCGCAGGAAAATTCGTACAGATGCTGGATGCCCCGGATATAAGCTGTTCCGTAAAGCGTGGAGTCCGCACCCTGGTAGTCCACTTGGAGGTTCTCCATGGCTGCCACCCGCATCAGCACGTCAAAAGCAGTCTCTCCATCCGTAAAAGGAACAGAGGTCTCTGTAAGAAAAATACCGTCCGCCGGAATATAATCGCCTTCGATCAGAGCCGGATCCAGATCCTCTTCGTTGTCCCACACAGTGGAACAATCGATACTTACCGTTACGGTATCCCCGGTCTCGCCGCTCAGCTGCCCTGCCCTGAACTGTTCAAAGCTCTGGGGATTGGCCAGCAGATAAAGGGACGCGGCCGCCAGCAATGCGGCCAGCAAAAGCCACAGATCTTTTTTTCGGCCAGTCGTCTTTTTTAGGCCGATCCAGAAACACAAGCCGCTGCCCAACAGCGCCAGAAGGATCCCGCCGGTCCGGGTCAGACCGTTTGCCCCAGGCCCGGTGCCTTCCTCCGGAAGATCGACCGGATCTTCCGAAACATCTCCGTTCATCGCGCCTGCACCATCCTGAGCCGGATCCTCGACGGCGAGCCCTTCCCCGGAAGGAAGATCCGAAGCGTTTTCTCCGACAGCACTGCCGGATGCCGTTGTGTGTCCGCCTTCTTCTTCAGAACCTCCCGTTTCGCCGATCGCATCCGGCGCAACCTGCTCCAGCGCCGGCGATCCTCCGCCAAAGCGATACAAACTTCCCTTGCCGTCCATTTGCCGCACCAATGCAGAGATCGCACACAGCGCCTGCTGCGATGCCATCCAGTCCTCCGTTCCGCTTTCGGTGTGACGGATGCCTCCGCTGGGAAGCGCCATGGACATCAATCGGCTGACCGGCGTATTTCCGTTCTTGTCGAATCGGCTGTCTTTCTGCGGGTCGATGCCCAAAGCGGTCAAGGCCATGATCACCTGAGCTGCGCTTTCTGTGTTTTCCACACCTCTGCTGGAAAATCCACCGTTGGCTGACTGCTGAGCAGACAGGAAGGAAACGGCTTTGTCGATCTGGGTCCCGCAGACTTCCCGGTACGGCGCCAGGGCCATGAGCGCCATGGCTGTCACGTCCACATCCCCGCTGGTGCCGAGCTGTGCAAATCCGCCACCGGACAGCTGTACATCCAAGATCTTCTGAAGAATATCCTCTCTGCCTTCGTAAGCATCCGCAGGGGCCGTATAGTTTTTGGAATCCAAGGCGATCAGTGCGAAGATGGTGCCATTGTTTCCCTGCGTGTCCAGAGGCTTGGTCAGACCCCGGTCGTAGGTGCCGTCCGCGATCAGATCTGCTCCACCTGTATTTTTCGGATCGCCGCCGCAGGCCAGCACGGCCAGGGTAATGCGATGCCACTCCGTGGCTTTGGAGGCGCTGAGCTGCTCCGGGGAATCGTAGCGTGCCTGGACATTTTTTGCCAGCGCCGACAGATATCCGGCGTAGTCGCCGGGCAGACCCATCTGGCTCATGGCGATGACGAACCAGTCCGAATCGGTGGTTCCTGCATTTTTGGCAAGCAGACCTCCCATCAGATCTTCGCCGACCGTGCCGCCGGCTGCTGCGCTGCACCAATTCAGGATGCCATTGGCTGCATCGATCAGATCCTGTTTGGAATACGTCAGTTTTTCAGCTGCGAACGATGGCACAAAAGAAGCGATAAAAAGTGCCCCCGCCATCATATACGCTGCAGCTTTTCTGAACATGCTGCGCCTGGTTATCGATTTGTCCATTCTTCCACCTTACTGTTCTCGCTGGAGCGGCTGTGCAAAAAACGGGCCGGAGCGATCCTTCGCTCCGGCCCGTTTTTACCGTACTGCTTGTGCCGCCTGGTCCGATGACCCGTCGGGGCGGCCGTCTGTCCATGCAGGTCTTCCGGCTCTCGGATCTTGGTGCTGGCTCGTCTTCCCAATTTCTCAGTGACCGGCAACAGCCATGAGACAGCACTCCCCGATTACGGCGGCGGGACCGCGCGGGAATCTCACCCGCTTCCCTATCAGCCGGCGCTGCCGGCACATGGATTCTTCCTATGATGCTATTCTTTCAGCTCGCCGGACTATTCGGCTTGAGCTTTTTTCTTATATCCTTCGACTCTTTCCTTGGCGTTTTCTTCGGCCAACCGGAACAATTCTTCCGCATCGTCTGGGAATTCCATCGCCAGTGCGGAATAGCGCACCTGATCCATGATGAAGTCCCGGAAGGAGCCTGTGGGCTCTTTGGAGTCGAGAATGAAGGGGTTCTTTCCTTCCTCTTTCAGCTGCGGATTGTAGCGGTACAAGCTCCAGTAGCCGCTCTCCACCGCCAGCTTCTCGTTCTCTTGAGTCTTGCCCATGCCTCGCTTGATTCCGTGATTGATGCAGGGAGCATAGCAAATGATCAGAGAGGGACCCGGATAGGCTTCCGCTTCCCGAACGGCTTTAAGGAACTGATTTTTATCTGCGCCCATGGCGACCTGGGCTACATAAATGTATCCATAGGTCGTAGCCAGCATGCCCAGATCCTTTTTCTTGATCTTCTTGCCCGATGCGGCAAACTTGGCGATGGCCGCTGTGGGGGTAGCCTTGGAGGATTGGCCGCCGGTATTGGAATACACTTCGGTGTCAAAGACCAGCACGTTGATGTCTTCGCCCGACGCCAGGACGTGGTCCAGACCGCCGTAGCCGATGTCGTAGGCCCAGCCGTCACCGCCCAGGCACCACACAGACTTCTTGACAAGGAAATCTTTCTTGTCTTCCAGCTGCTTGGCCAGATCTGCAGCGTCTCCGGTCAGGGAGGCGTCTTTGAGTGCTTTCACAAGCGCGTCGCTGACTTCCTGGGTCTTGCCGCCGTCTTCCATGTAGGTCAACCAGTCTTCGCATGCGCCATTCAGAGCTGCGTCGCCTGATTTTTCCTTCAGTTCCGTAATGATGTCTTTCGTCTTTTCCCGCATCTGCTTGATCGCCATGGCCATGCCGAAGCCGTACTCCGCATTGTCCTCGAACAGAGAGTTGGCCCAGGAGGGACCTTTTCCCGTCTTATCCGTGGTATAGGGCATCGACGGCGCCGATCCGCCCCAGATGGAGGAGCAGCCCGTTGCGTTGGCAATCATCATGCGGTCGCCGTACAGTTGAGTAATGACCTTGATATAAGGGGTCTCTCCGCAACCTGCGCAAGCGCCGGAAAATTCAAAATAGGGAGAGGCAAACTGGCTGCCTTTGACCGTAGTTGTAGGCATCAAATTGCTCTTGTCGGTCAACCCTACCGCAAATTCCCAGTTGGGCGCTTCGTCCATCTGGGTCGCCAGGGGTTCCATGGTGAGCGCTTTGGTCTTGGCCGGACAGATATCGGCGCAATTGCCGCAGCCCAGACAATCCAGAGGCGAAATCTGGATCTTGTACTGCAGTCCCGCCAGTTCTTTTCCGGTGGCCTTGATGGTCGTAAAGCCTTCCGGCGCAGCCGCGACGTCTTCTTCGTTGAGCAGGAACGGCCGTATGGAAGCGTGGGGGCAGACGAAGGAGCACTGATTGCACTGGATGCAGTTTTCCGGATGCCACATGGGCACGTTGACGGCTACGCCTCTCTTCTCGTAAGCGGCTGTTCCCAAGGGGAACGTTCCGTCCTGACGATCCATAAATGCGCTCACAGGCAGGTCGTCGCCTTCCTGACGATTCATGGGCACCAGAACTTCTTCGATGAACTTCGGCATATCCTTCTTATCTTCTTTTTCGTCCCGGGCGTCTTTCCATGCGGCAGGCACTGCCACTTTGTGGAGACCGTTTTCGCCCGCATCCACAGCGGCCCAGTTCATATGGACGATCTTCTCGCCCTTCTTGCCGTAGGCATGCTCGATGGATTCTTTCAGATAACCGACCGCTTCCTCCATGGGAATCACGTTGGCCAGCTTAAAGAAAGCGGACTGCATGATCATATTGATCCGGTTGCCCAGCCCGATCTCTTCGGCCAGGGCGGTGGCATCGATGGTGTAGAACTGAATATCGTTCTCCGCCAGATAACGCTTCATGGAAGCAGGCAAGTTCGCGTTCAGCTCGTCATCCGTCCAGATGCAGTTCAGTACGAAATTTCCACCCTTCTTAAGACCTCTGAGCAGATCGTACTGATGCACGTAAGCCTGGTTGTGACAGGCCACAAAGTCCGCTTCCGTGATCAGGTATGTGGACTGTATCTTGTTTTTTCCGAACCGGAGATGGGAAATAGTGACACCGCCGGATTTCTTGGAATCGTAGGAGAAATAGCCCTGCGCATACAGATCCGTGTTGTCTCCGATGATCTTGATCGCCTGCTTGTTTGCGCCGACGGTCCCGTCGGAGCCCAATCCCCAGAACTTGCAGCGGACAGTCCCTTCCGGTTCCGTTGCGATCTTGACGGTAGGCAGGGAACTGTGATACACATCGTCTTCGATGCCGATCGTAAACTGGTTTTTCGGCTCTTCTTCCTTGAGGTTGTTGAACACGGCCACGATCTGTCCGGGTGTGGTGTCCTTGGAGCCCAGGCCGTAGCGTCCGCCTACGATCAGCGGAGCATCGGCTTCGCCGTAGTACATGGTCTTGAGGTCCATATAGAGGGGGTCGCCCATGGCGCCCGGTTCTTTTGTTCTGTCTAATGCCGCGATCCGCTTGACGGTCTTAGGCATGACGGTTCTGAGATATTCGGGAGCCCAGGGTCTGTAGAGGCGAACCTTGATAAGGCCGACTTTTTCTCCCTGCGCAAGCAACACGTTCATGGTCTCCTCGATGGTCTCGCACACAGAGCCCATGGCTACGATGACGCGATCCGCATCGGGCGCGCCCACATAGTCGAAGAGCTTGTAAGGCCGACCGGTCTCTTTGCCCATTTGATCCATGTAGTCTTCCACGATAGCCGGCAGCTTATTGAAATAGTCGTTGGCCGCTTCCCTTGCCTGGAAGAAAATGTCGGGATTCTGCGCCGTACCGCGGATCACAGGATGCTCGGGATTCAAGGCATTTTTGCGGAAAGCCTGAACAGCGTCCATGTCAATGAGCTTGCGGAACACTTCGTAATCGACCACTTCCACTTTCTGTACTTCGTGAGAAGTCCGAAAGCCATCGAAGAAATGCAGGAAAGGCACTTTGCCTTTGATCGCAGACAGATGCGCAATGCCGGCCAGATCCATATCTTCCTGCACTGAGCCGGAACAAAGCAAGGCAAACCCGGTCTGTCTGGCCGCCATGACATCGGAATGATCGCCGAAAATGGACAGCGCGTGGGTTGCCAGCGTTCTGGCTGTTACGTGAAAAACGCCGGGCAGCAATTCGCCGGCAATCTTGTACATATTCGGTATCATTAAAAGCAGTCCCTGAGAAGCTGTATACGTAGTCGTCAATGCGCCTGCTGCCAGGGATCCGTGAACGGTTCCCGCAGCGCCCCCTTCGGACTGCATTTCAACAACTTTGACCTGCTGTCCGAACAGGTTTTTCTCTCCGTGAGCCGCCATCTCGTCTACGAGTTCGGCCATGGGAGAGGATGGTGTGATCGGAAATATCGCAGCTACGTCAGTAAACGCATATGACACATATGCGGCAGCGGTGTTCCCGTCCATGGTTTTCATTTGCTTTGCCATGATTTGTTCTCCTTTGTGGTTCGTTTTGTACGAAAAATTCCATTGATTCTCTCGTTCAGCTATGCTTTTTTCATTATAGTACAATTCTTTCGACCGTGCAACTTGAAACCCGCCTTCTGCAGCGCTTCCTCGATGCGGATCCGATGGGCAGCATCCCTTGTTTCCAGGACCAGCCGCAAATAAACCGCGTTAAGGCGCGCCTCCGGATCCGTTCGGTCGTGATAAACCGATACCACATTGGCGCCTTCCTCTGCGACGATCTTGGCCACACCCTCCAATTGGCCCGGGCGGTCATCCAGTTCCACAGTGATTTCCGAGGAGCGGCCCAGCGTGGACAGACCCCGGCTGATCACCCTGGATAAAATAGTCACGTCGATGTTTCCGCCGGAAACCACGCAGACCACTTTTTTGCCCGCCAGGGGTAAATCACCATAGAGCACCGCCGCCGCCGATGCGGCGCCGGCTCCTTCGGCGACCACCTTCTGGCGCTCCAGAAGCGTCAAAGCCGCAGCGCTGATCTGGTCGTCGGTGACCGTCACAATGCGATCCACGTACTTTTTGCACAGTTCAAAAGTAAGCTTTCCGGGCAGCTTGACAGCGATCCCGTCGGCGATGGTGGATACTGCGGGCAACGCCTTTAAACTGTTGTTTTTTAAAGCCTCGTACATACCCGGGGCTCCGGCTGCCTGCACACCGTAGATTTTACATGCAGGATTGACGGATTTCACGGCCACGGCGATACCCGATATCAGTCCGCCGCCGCCGATGGGCACGATCACCGCATCCGCATCGGGGAGCTGCTCCATGATCTCCAGTCCGATCGTCCCCTGTCCTGCGATCACATAGGGATCGTCGAAGGGATGAATGAACACGTAACCTCTCTCTTCTTTCAACTCCAACGCCCTGGTATACGCATCGTCGTACACACCACTCACAAGCTCGACTTCCGCGCCGTAGTGCTTTGTTGCTTCGATCTTGGATATAGGCGCGCCGTCCGGCAGGCAAATCACAGACCGAATACCGTTTTCCGATGCGCCCAGCGCCACACCCTGGGCGTGATTGCCCGCCGAACAGGCCACAACACCTCTGGCCTTTTCTTCCGGGGACAGCCTGGATATTTTATTGAATGCGCCTCGGATTTTAAACGATCCGGTACGCTGAAGGTTTTCCGCCTTGATGTAGACGTCACACTCCGGGCTGAATCCCGTGGCTTCGATCAGATCCGTTCTTCGAATCACCTTGTCCAACACCTGTCGGGCGTCTTGTATTTCCTTGATTGTAACCATGTTCCACGCCTCCTGTCCGTCCCGATTATACCACAGCAGTCCACCGTCGGCTACTGTTGACAAGAGATAATGATTATCTTATAATCATTTTAATAAAACGATGTTTCACATAGGGGAGAATATCATGCGCTACGAAGAATATGCGAAAAAACTTGCAGACGACTACCTGAAAAGCGGCATCATAGACGGAAAAAATTTTCCGGACATCGAACTCTATATCGATCAAATGGCCAAGTGCCTCAATCAGGAGCTCCGTCTCTACGGTGACGGAAAGAGCACTCCGATCACGAAGGCAATGATCAGCAATTATACGAAGCATCAGATGATTCCGGGACCGGTGGGAAAACACTACACGAAAGACCATCTCATCTTCATGACCCTTGTCTTCTATTTAAAAGGCTGTTTCAGCATGGAAGAGATCCGTCGATTGATGAAACCGCTGCTGGACAACTACTCGTCCGAGTGGGACGAACCCATCGATTTTGTGAGCATGTATGCAGAGATCATCGATTTTGTGCGCAAAACCGAAGCCGACTTGCCGCGCCGTCTGGAGCAGCAGATCAGCGATGTCAAAAAATTTCTGGCCAACAGAGATACAGCCGATGACGACACATCGGAGCTGATGATGCTGGTCACAACATTGGTGATGCGTTCCAACGCGGAACGCTTCATCGCGGAAAAACTCCTGGATGAATATTTTGAAAACCTTAAAAAGGGCAGTAAAAAGAAATAACGGAACGCTGATTGATATCGACGAAAGAAAAAGGACCTGACGGTCCTTTTTCTACGCTTTCCTTGGCGGCCGAAGGCCGTAGTATTGATAATAGTTCGTTTGGATCCGTCCGTTATACAGCTTTCTGCGCCGGTCGGCAGGTCGGCCGAAGCGCCCTTCGAAGGAAGAATCTGCAGTGATCAGGAACAGCGACCAGGTGGGATTCTGTTGAAAAAATCCGGACAGGAATCGATAGATATCGTTCAACTCCTTTTGTTGTCCGATACGCTGGCCATAGGGCGGATTCGTGATGAGAACGCCGTATTCTTTTTCTGCTGTGAGGCGATGCAGCGGCGCGATCTTAAAATCGATGCAGTCCTCCACACCGGCCTCCAATGCGTTGGCCCGGGCTGCTTCCACTGCATTTTTATCCCGGTCGCAGGCAAGAATCTGCAGGGATATGTCGTGCTTGATGGCGTCAAAAGCTGACTTCTTCTCTTCTTTCCAGAGCGCCGCAGGGATGGCCGGCCAATCCTGAGCGACAAAAGAGCGTGACAAACCGGGGGCGATGTTGCGACCCAGCATCGCCGCCTCGATGGCAAGCGTGCCTGAACCGCACATGGGGTCCACCATGGGGCGGTCCGCCCGAAAAAAGGACAGTTGTACCAGCGCCGAAGCCAGCGTCTCCTTGATGGGCGCCTCCACGTCACGAATACGATATCCTCTTTTGTGCAAGCCGACGCCACTGGCATCCAGCATCACCGTCACTTGATTTTTCAAAATAGAAAAGCGCACGGGGAACAAGGCGCCCGTCTCCGGAAACCACTCTTGCTCGTAGGTCTGTTGCAGACGTTTGACCATGGCTTTTTTCATAATCGCCTGACAATCCGGAACGCTGCGCAAATCGGATTTGACCGAGTTGCCGGACACTGTAAACTTCCCGTCGGGCGGGATCCATTCCTCCCAGGGAATGGCGGCGCAATTCTGGAACAGGTCTTCAAAGCTGAGCGCTTCGAATTCAGCCATTTTTACGTAAACACGATCTGCGCAACGCAGCCAGAGGTTGGAGCGGACCAGACCCCGTTCGTCGGATGTATATGTGATCCGTCCGTCACGAGAGTCGGTAACCTGGTATCCCAAGGCTTCCACTTCCCGTTTCACCACCGCTTCCAGACCAAAGGTGGCCGTAGCAATCAAATCCAGTTTTGACATCTTGTCTCCTTTAATAAATACCGATTCCGATGAGACCAAAGCCTCCTGTATTGCATTATACTATACTTGTGTGCTAAATTGTCTGCATCTGCAGAACTTCTGTCCGGACAGTGAAAATGGATCTTTCAACGAATCAAAAAAACTTCATGCGCGTTCTCCGTCGAATAAGTCGGAGCCTGCCGGCCCTGTTGCCGGGTCTTCTGATCGCGCTTTTCTATCTGGCAAAAGATCTTTCTGATTTCATGGAAAAGATCTTTCGCGGAATAACGGTGCCCGTAGGGAACCGACTGTCGCAGTGGACGTCTCCCATCCCTTTCTCTCTGGGAGAAGCACTTATCGTCCTGCTGATCCTTTGGAGTATATTGCACATTTTACGGGGGTTTTGGGCGCCTGTCGAAAAGAGAAAAAGACTTCGCAGCTTGCTCGTGCGGACGGCTCATGTGACAATCGTGTGCCTCTGGCTGTGGGCGGGGATTTGCTGGCTGTGGAGTATCGGCTACTTCGTTCCCGGGATTCCGGAAACTTTGCCTCTGGAACGGGGAGGCGTTACTGTGGAAAAACTGGAGCGTACGGCAGCCGGTTTTGCCGATATCCTGAACCGTTATGCCGATGACATCCGGCGGGACGATTCGGGCTTGTTCGATCACGCCTCCGAAGAGTTCTTCCCGGGGGCGATCAGGATCTACGATCGTCTGGAACAGGAATTTCCGACATTGACGCTCCGGGATGCAATGCCGAAAAAACTCCTGTTTTCGAGATTTCAAAGTCATCAGGGGTTTTCCGGCTTCTACTTTCCGTTCACGGGCGAATCCAATATCAATACGGATATTCCAAGCAGCAGCCAACCCTTTACCATCGCCCATGAACTGGCGCATCAGCGCCTTGTGGCTTCCGAGGACGAGGCGAATTTTCTGGGCGTTGCCGCCTGCCTCTCCTCAGAACAGCCGATCTACATTTATTCCGGCGCCTTGGCCGGGCTAAAGATGCTTGCGGGTCCGCTGTACGATGCGGATCCGCAAGCCTGGCAGACCATTGCGGAAACACTTCCGCCGGAAGTTGCAGCCGACTGGAACAACAGCGCAGCGTATTGGGCTCAATTCAAAACACCTCTGGAGGAATGGTCCAGAGATGTTTATGATACGTTTCTGAAATCCCAGGGCCAGGAACTGGGAATACGCTCCTACGGAGCCTGCGTGGATCTGATCGTAAACTATTACTCTGCGGCAACTCGGGTGAAGCCATATTCCGAATAAACCGAATCGCAGGTGCCGTCGGCCATGTAGTTCACGAATTTGGCAGCCTCTGCGGGATGCGCCGATGAATGGATCGCCGCCAGGGTATACATCGCCGGCACGGCATCTCCTTCTTCCGTCGATTCCGGCTTGGTCATGAGATCCAGCCGGCTGTCTTCCAGCAACAGATCGTTGTCGTTGGGATTGCCTGTACCGCTTACGCTTCCATCCAACCAGTCCATATACCGCGTGTCATCGGAAAGATAGACGTCACAGCGGTATCCCGCTTCGATCATGGCCGCCAGCGTAGCGCCCTCGTCGTACGTGATCCGCACCTCGACACCAGGGTAGTAAGCACTGTACATATGCGCCACGGTGACCGCCACTTCAAAAGCGGCATCCGGGGCAAAAAAGTCCAGTGTGATAATTTCCGGCGCAGCGGACTCGACCGGTTTGCCACATCCCCCTGATGCCAAAACCGTCAAGATCACCGTTAGAATGGCTGCGTTTCGGATCCATGACTTCTTGCTGCTCATGTGTTTTTCAATATCCCTTCCGAATTTATCCGGCGCAAGAACTTGTAATGACGCCGTGTACGCTATAAAATGGTACAGACTATTTTATACCATATTTTACGAAAGGTCCGCAACCGTTTATGATAAAAAAGCTCTTGGCATCTGTACGAGAATATAAAAGAGATACGCTTCTGTCTCCGCTTTTCATCATGGGAGAAGTTCTGCTGGAGGTGTCGATCCCGTTGATCATGGCCGATCTGATCGATCTGGGCGTCGAGGCGGGAGACATGGAACAAATCCTGAACAGAGGGGCGCTCCTTGTGTTATTAGCGTTGACGTCATTGTTCTTCGGCGTGCTGGCCGCCAACGCTGCGGCAAGGGCTTCTGCAGGATTCGCGAAAAATCTCCGACAGGATCTGTTCCACAATATTCAGAATTTCTCCTTCTCCAACCTGGACAGGTTTTCATCCTCCAGTCTCATCACCCGTCTTACCACCGACGTTACAAATGTGCAGCAGGCATTTATGATGTCCATCCGTATGGGCGCCAGGAGTCCCGCCATGCTGATTTTTGCCATGATCATGGCTTTCCGGATCAATAGCCGTCTTGCGTTGATCTACCTCTGCGTGCTTCCTTTCTTGGCAGCCGGACTGATCCTGATCATGAAAAAAGCCCTCCCGATCTTCGAAAAGGTTTTCGCTACCTACGATGTGCTGAATCGCGTGGTCCAGGAAAACCTCCGGGGTATACGCGTGGTGAAGAGCTTCGTGCGGGAAGATCAGGAAATCGATAAATTTTCCGACACCTCGGAAACCTTGTATCGCTATTTCGTAAAAGCCGAACGCTTCCTTGCCGGTACGATGCCCCTGATGCAGGCCAGCGTATACATTTGCATGCTGTTGATCTCCTGGGTGGGCGCCAAGCTGATTCTGAGCGGCAGCATGACCACCGGCCAATTGATGAGCATGATCACGTATACGATGCAGATTTTAATGAGTCTGATGATGCTGGCCATGGTTCTGGTGATGTCTACGATCTCCAGAGCAGCGGCCGTCCGAATCATCGAAGTACTGGACGAAGCCCCTTCGATTACCCAGATCGATCGTCCGGTTCAGCACATAGAGGATGGATCCATTCGCTTCAACAACGTTTCCTTCAGCTATACAGGAGATTCTTCCGCCTTGTGCCTGTGGGACATCGATCTGACGATCCAATCGGGACAGACCATCGGGATCCTCGGAGGAACGGGAAGCGGAAAGAGCACTCTGGTCCAGCTGATCCCAAGACTGTATGATGTGACCGGCGGCGCTGTTTTCGTGGGCGGGACCGACGTGCGGAGCATCGCTCTGAAAACCTTGCGGGACAGCGTTGCTATGGTGCTGCAGCGCAACACGCTCTTTGCGGGAACCGTTGAAGAAAACCTGCGCTGGGGGAATCCGGATGCAACAAAGGAAGAGCTAGTGCGGGCGTGCGAACTGGCTCAGGCCGACAGCTTTATCCGCCGGTTCGAGCTCGGATACGACACCCACCTGGAACAGGGCGGCGCCAACGTATCCGGCGGGCAAAGGCAACGCCTTTGCATCGCCCGCGCTCTTCTGAAAAACCCAAAAATTTTGATTCTGGATGATTCCACCAGCGCGGTGGACACCCAGACTGAAGCGCGGATCAAAGAAGCTCTGAGGCGCGAAATGCCCCATACCACCAAGCTGATCATCGCCCAACGAATCTCTTCCATCCAGGATGCAGACCGCATCCTCGTACTGGACAACGGACGGATCAGTGGATTTGGCGTGCACGACGAACTTCTTGCACAAAATACTGTATACAGGGAAGTGTACGAATCTCAGACAAAAGGAGGTGACTTCGATGTCCCTGCCTAACAGACCCGGACCCGGACATAATCCGGCCGCCCAAGGGAAGATCCGCCTGGATAAAAACGCTCTGAAAACGCTGAAGCGTGTTTTGGCTTATGTGGGGGAATCCTACCGGACCCTCTTTGTGTTTGCGTTGATCTGCATTGCGCTCAGCGCGCTGGTGAGTGTGGCTTCCGCCCTTTTTTTGCGGGTGCTCATCGATGACTATATCACTCCGCTGCTGCTGTCCTCCACACCGGATCTGAGCGCCCTGGCCCGCACTATAGGAAAAATGGGGCTCCTCTACGCAAGCGGGATCCTCGCCGCGCTGCTCTATCAGCTCAGCATGGTGACCATTTCCCACGGTGTGCTCAAGACCATTCGAAACCGGATGTTTTCCTCGATGCAGCATCTGCCGCTGCAATACTTCGACACCCACGCCCACGGAGACGTGATGAGCCGCTACACCAACGATACCGACGCCATGCGCCAGATGCTCTCCCAGAGCATCCCCCATGTCTTTTCCTCCCTGCTGACCATTGTCTTTGTTTTGGCAGCCATGATCGCCCTCAGCCCGATGCTCACAATACTGGTTTTGGGCATGGTCGCAGTGATCTTCCAAGTGACCGCTCGGATCGGAGGCAAGTCCGCCGAGTACTTTAAGCGGCGTCAAAAGGTTCTGGGCGAAGTAAACGGTTATGTGGAAGAGATGATCAACGGACAAAAAGTCGTTCAGGTCTTTTCCCGGGAAAAGGCTGTAAAGCAGACCTTTGACGGGAAAAACCATGAGCTTTTTGAACAGACCGCCCAAGCCAACCGTTACGGAATCATCCTGATGCCGATCTTGGGCAACCTGGGCAATCTCCAATATGTTATGCTGGCGGTTGTCGGCGGCTTGTTGGCTATGGGGGAACAATCAGCCCTGACATTGGGAGGCCTGGCATCTTTCCTGACCCTGTCCAAAAACTTCAGCAACCCGGTCAGTCAGATCTCCCAGCAGATCAACTCCGTCGTCATGGCCCTGGCCGGCGCCCGACGCGTCTTCGATTTGATGGACGAAGCCCCTGAGGAAGATCCGGGATACGTAAGCCTGACCAAAGTGATACGCAAAGGAGATCATCTGCAGGAGTCCGAAGGACCGAACTCCTTGTGGGCATGGAAGGAAATGCGCCCCGATGGAAGCTTGCAGTTGACTGAACTCGCCGGCGATATCCGGCTGAACGGAATCCATTTTGCCTACGAAACCGGCAAACCGATTCTCCACAACATCGATTTGTACGCCAAACCCGGTCAGAAGATCGCCTTTGTAGGCTCCACAGGCGCAGGCAAGACCACGATTACGAACTTGATCAACCGCTTTTACGACGTGCAGGAAGGAGAGATTTTGTATGACGGCATCCCGATCCAACACATCCGAAAACCGGATCTGCGGCGCACGCTGGGCATGGTCCTGCAGGATACCAGCCTTTTCACCGGAAGCATCCTGGACAATATCCGCTACGGCCGGCCGGATGCCACCGACGAGGAAGTGATCGAAGCGGCGAAGCTGGCCAACGCCCATGGATTCATCAGCCGGCTGCCTCAGGGATATCAGACAGAGATCTCCGGCACCGAAAGCGAACTGTCCCAAGGACAGTGCCAGCTGATCTCCATCGCGCGCTGCGCTGTAGCCGATCCACCGGTGATGATCCTGGACGAAGCCACCAGCAGCATTGATACCCGCACCGAGCGGTTGATCCAAAAGGGCATGGACCGCTTGATGGAAGGGCGTACCGTCTTTGTCATCGCCCATCGGCTTTCAACCGTTCAGAATGCTCAAGCGATCTTAGTGCTCGAAGAGGGAAAGATCATAGAAAGAGGCGACCATGATGACCTTATCGCCCAAAAAGGAAAATATTATCAATTATACACAGGTGTTCTCAGCCCAACGCCACATCCAGGATCATCATAAGGACAAAGCCTGCTGCCGTGCTCACCGTCCCAATATTGGAATGGGGATCGGCTTGCGCTTCGGGAATCAGCTCCTCCACCACAACATAGATCATGGCGCCGGCGGCAAAGGCAAGGATGTAGGGAAGGACCGGGATCATCATGCTGGTCAGTACCAGTGTGAGAAGGGCGCCGGCGGGTTCCACCACACCGGACATAAACCCTAGAGAAAACGCCTTTTTCCGACTGAGCCCCTGCGCGATCAGCGGCATGGAGATCACAGCGCCTTCGGGAATATTCTGCAAAGCAATACCAATGGACAGGGCCAGGGCGGCTGCGGCAGTCAGCCCCACGTCACCGTTTAAAAAGCCTGCGAATACAACACCCACAGCCATCCCTTCCGGCAAATTATGCAGCGTAACCGCCAGCACCAGCATGGTGGATTTTTTTAATTGGGCAGCTGTGCCTTCGGGTTTTTCCGAATTGACGTGCAAGTGAGGGATGAGCATGTCCAGAAGAAGCAAAAATCCCACGCCCGCCACAAAACCCACAGCCGCCGGAAGCCAGGGAATCACACCCTGGGCTTCTGCCATATCGATGGCAGGGATGATCAATGACCAGACGGAAGCCGCAATCATGACACCGGAGGCAAACCCCAGCATCATCTTTTGAAGAAACGGCTTCATCTGCTCCTTAAGGAAAAACACGAACCCGGCTCCGAAAACGGTACCAGCCAACGGAATGAATATTCCGATCAGCACCAGTGTCCAATCACTCAAACAACTTCACCTGCTTTCTGTATACCGCCCGCACACAAAGTTATGCCTTTTTTTTGCCTTGTACATATTCTGATCTGCCTGGGAGATCAGATCAGAGGACGGCACGATAAAAGAATCCCAGTCATAACTGCTGATACCGATACTGGCAGTCAAGTGAAGGATATTATCCTCATACGTATAATACTCGCTCTCTATACGCTTACGGAGTCGCTCGGCGACATTGAACGCTTGTTGATTCGTCGTATTGGGCAGGCAGGCTATGAACTCGTCTCCGCCGTAGCGTCCGCAGAAGTCGTAAGGGCGAAGGTGCCTGACGACAGTCCTGGCAAAGGCCTTGAGAACGGCGTCTCCCGCATCGTGGCCCAGGCGGTCGTTGATCGATTTGAAATAATCGATATCCAGCATCAGCAGGCTCAGAACACGCTCTTCCCGCTTTGCCCGATTCATCTCCTGCTGTAGGCGATCGATAAAGGTCTTCCGGTTCAAGATCCCGGTCAGAAAATCGTGAGACGCAAAATGCGTCGCATCTTCCTGGGCCTTTCGAAGAATCGCTTCCATCTGCTTGCTTTCCGTGATGTCCCGCGCAATCAAAACCGTCCATCGCCGGCCTTTATCATCTTTAAAAATGGCCGAAGTGACATCAACCGGAAATCGACTTCCGTCTTTTCTGATAAATGTCAATTCTGCCCTGACACGACCTTCCCGGAGGCGCTCAGCCAATGCGATGGTCAGCCGAGAGTCGCTTGTGTCAACGATCCCGTCTCTACCCAGCTTGCAAATCTCAGCTTCCGTTCGCTGGAGCATTTCGCATGCTGCATGATTGACCTTAAAAATCCTGCCGTCCGTACGGGTAAGCATGATGGCATCCAGGCTGTTGTCAAAAATAGATCTGTAGTATTCGTCGTTGATCCAGTTGTTCATAGCAGCCCTCCTCAGTTTACTCTTTGTCCTGATTATACAAAAAATGAACATATTTGTATACATAATAAAAGGACCCCTGCTAAAAGCAAGGGTCCTGTGTTGATCGTCAATACAGGTCGATGTCGCCAAGAGCGATCGCCACATGCCCCATCATTGATCCGAAATCGAATACCGGAAGACCGGTTGCTTCGCTGATCCGCTTGGCATAGGGCGGCAAATCCGTGCACTCCAAAACGATGGCGCCCATATCCGGAAATTGCTTTACACCGTCTTTCGCCACGTTAATGATCTCCCGGCTCACGACTTCAATATCAAAGGCTTCGTCCGGCTGATCGAAGATCTTGCTCCATTCAGGCGCATTCTCCAGACCCAGAACTTCCACTTTCATGTCCGCAGTGATACCGCAAGCCCGAAGATGCGTTTCCGTCAGCGCTGATTTGTTGGCTGTGATGACTCCTACCGTCCGCTGATAGCCGATCGCACACTGCACAAAGGGCACCTGCAGCAGCGCCGAGGTGAACACGGGAACCGTCAGAGCCTCCGCCAATTCCTTCTGGAAAACCGCGTTAAATCCGCAACTGGTGGTGACGGCCTTAATATTTTCCTTATCGATCATCTCCTTAGCGATCCGAATCATATCTTCCAGTACCGCCTGGCTGGGATGTGTGATCACGGTTTGTACGTTGGCGCCTTTCACGTGGACCATTTGAACAGGGAACGGATAGGACAGCGGATTGGTGCTGTTGCCCGGCATGGTCTCCAGCTGCATCAACCCTTCGGGCACATGTCCCGCTTCCCATCTTAAAATAAGTATCTTCGGTGTCTTTTCCATGGAAAACCTCCTGTCAGATATATTCTGCATCGTGGCTGTTTGATCGGATGGATTCGTATTTCCAGTATACTTCATCTCCTAATGATGTCAAATTGACTTTCTCGCGTGTATACCGATCAGTACGCGAAAATATTCTCAATAACCACTTGACAGAGGTGTTATTATTCCTTATAATTCCTTTGTAGGGCACTATAAGGAATATAAAGGAGTTGTTGTGATGAAAGAGAAATACTATACAGTGGAGCAGATCGCAGAAATGATCGAGCTCCACCCAAAGACGATCCAGCGCTACATACGCGAAGGGAAATTGCGCGCCCAGAAAGTCGGCAAAGCCTGGCGGGTAACAGGGCACGATTTGAGCACATTTATGGAAGGTCCGCAAGGAACAGACAGCAGCAGCTCATCTTCCGGGATGCAGGAGCTGATCGGCGGCATCGTGAACGACATCAAGCTATCCACCGTCGTGGACATTCCGGTCAGGAACAGCGCAGAAGCAGTGCAGATCGCCAATTGGACCGGCGCGATCCTGAACAGCCGTTCTCCAGAGCAGGGCCCTGCGTCCATGACTTCTCAGTACATCGAATCGGAGCACACGATGCGTCTGATGCTGTGGGGCACCCTTCCCTTCGTGGAAATCTTTCTGCGATCGCTGAGTGAGATGTTGGAATAGAAATGCGCAGATCGAAAACCGGTTGCGCATCATCCCAATAACCTTTATACTTGGAAAGAAATTTATTGAGAGGGTCGTATATTGGGCATTCTTATTTTACTGGTTTTATTGGCATTGGAGACGGGCTTTCTGGCCTGGTCGACCACATCAAAAGAGGCACACAGCAAAGAAAAAAGCGTAGTCCGGATCATCCTGGCAGGATTGTTCGGACTACTTCTGTTTATGGGCGTACTGGAGTGGAGCTTCCGCTATGGACCGCTTGCGCTCCTGCTGATCCTCCAAGCCCTTGCCGGCGCGAACGTGCTGCTTCGAAAAAAGCAGGATCTACTCATTCCAAAGAAAAGCACTCTTGGTTATGTAGTCCGTGTCCTTCTGATCGTTCTGGCGTTACTCCCGGCTGTTCTTTTTCCACAATATGAGCAGCCGAAAACGACCGGCGATTATTCGGTACAGACCGCAAAATACACTTGGACGGATTCCGACCGGAAGGATGCGTTTTCCGAAACCGGTGAAGTCAGATCCCTGACTGTGGAATTCTGGTTTCCACAGGATGGAGTTGCGACCTATCCCCTCGTTGTGTTTTCCCACGGCGCGTTCGGCTTTAGCGGAAGCAATTATTCCACCTTTGCGGAGCTTGCCTCCAACGGCTATGTCGTAGCCAGCATCGGACATACCCATCATGCATTCTATACGATGAGCACCGATGGGAAGCTCACCATCGCAGACAGCGATTTTATCGCAAAAGCAGGTGAGATCAACGAAGCTGTCGGTCCGGAAAGCAAAGAAGTGGTATACAACACCACGCGAGAATGGATGACACTTCGAACAGACGACATCGCCTTTACGATCGATACGATCCTGACAGCAGCCGGCAGCGACGGAGCCGAACTGCCCCTTTCACTCATTGACAGAGAAAAAATCGGCCTGATGGGACACTCCCTGGGCGGCGCAGCCTCTGCGCAAACCGGCAGAGAGCGCAACGATATCGACGCTGTCATCGTACTGGACGGAACCATGCTGGGAGAAGAAGTATCCCTTGAGAACAATGCGGTCATTCTCAATGAGATTCCATATCCGGTCCCGCTGTTGAACGTTTATGCCGAGGACCATTATACTGCAGCGATCGAAGCAGACGGAGATGCCTACGATAATTTTTACGCATCCCGGAATGCACTCTGTTCTTATGAAACAGTCTTTCTGGGCGCCGGCCATTTGAATTTTACGGATCTTCCGCTCTTTTCACCGATGCTGGCCCGCATGCTCGGTGTGGGAAAGATCGATGAACGGTACTGCATCGAAACGACGAACCAGGTCGTTCTGGAGTTTTTCAACAGCTTCTTGAAGGATGCACCCGCACCGAATATCAAAGCAGAATATTAAATCCGCTTGACAGCAAGACTTCAAACGCGTACTATGTTAGTAATTTAGTAAATTATAAACGTAGTACATGTTTGTTTTCATTCAAAAGGAGAACGCCATGAAAATACCAACCACACTCAAACACAAACCGGTGATCGTCGCTGAAAACTATGAAAACATCGACGGCCGCTTCGCTTACAATACCGACGCCAAAGGGCTCTCCCTGGGACTGGCCCAATGGAACGACCGGGGCAAAGTGGACATTTCCGCAAAAGTATGGCGTTACACAGGCGAAAAGTGGTCCCGGCAATCCGAAGAACTGCCGCTACACAGGGTCCTGGATCTGGCGATCTTCCTTTGCGCGGCCCAGAAGCACTTTCGGGAAGCCTACCGGTTCCCGGCACTTTATGACCCCCAAGATCCCCTTATCGAGCGTGTCGGTCTTCAGGGAGACGCCATGACGGTATCGGTGTGCACGGATAATGAAAAAATCGATGAAGATATCCGCCTGCTCCGGGACGCGCTGGTAAAAGATGACGAGCTCCTGAGCGAGCGTTTCGCCGTGCTCGCCAGATCATTGAAAGAATTAGGATATTAAAGAAAGCGAAGAGATACAATGAATAAGATCGACGGAATCCGCAAAAAAGAACTGATTGCGGAATATAAACAGCAGGACACCACCGGCGGCGTCTTTCGCATCTGGAACAAAGAGTCCGGAAAAAGCCTGATCAAAGGCGACGTCAATCTGCAGGCGGTGGAAAATCGCCTGCGATTTTCCCAAAAGGTGGACTCGCCCTATACTATCGCATTGCAGCAGGACTGGGCCCGCTACGGGGGCAATTCCTTTTCGCTGGAGATCCTGGAAGAGGCAAAACAAAGCGCCGAGGAAAGCCTCGGCGCCTTTAAGGACCGTTTGAAGCGGATGGAAGAAGCCTGGAAGGAAAAGTACCCGCCCCAGTCCATTTATTGACCTTTACTCGTAGCGCAGGGCCTCGATGGGATCCAGCCTGGCTGCTTTTCTGGCCGGATACAGGCCGAAGAACATGCCCACGACCGCCGAAAAACAGACGGCCAAAAGGACTGTCATGGGGTCGATGATCAGTGCCACCCCGGCGACGGCCATGCCGATAGCCGCGATGCCGATGCCCAAAGCCGTGCCGATCATGCCGCCGATGGCGGCCAGGATCATGGATTCGATCAGAAACTGTGTCAGGATGTCCTTTGTCCGCGCGCCCAGTGATTTGCGTATCCCGATCTCCCGGGTCCGTTCCGTCACGGAAACCAGCATGATATTCATGATCCCGATCCCGCCCACGACCAGAGAGATCGCCGCAATGGCCCCGATGGCCACCGACAGCGTGCCCAAGATGGAATTGATGGTGTCCATCTGGACTTCGGCCGATTCAAACCGGTAGAATTCCGGCACCTTGTCCTTGATTCGGGCCAGATAGCGGACGATCTCACCGCCCAGCACCGTCTGGTCCTTGTCGCCGTTGGTGTAGAGCTCCAAATAAGAAGTGGAGTCGTCAGCGGTCTGGAGCAGCGAGTATGGAATATACGTCGCATAAGACTCGCTGGTGTTCAGCTGGTCAAAGAGGCTGGCCTCTTTCCGAAACACGCCCACCACCGTCAGGTCCCGGTTTTCACCGTTGATGCTGACGGTAAAAGTCTCCCCCACACTGTCCGACTTGTTGAAAAAATACCGGGAGGCCGTTTCGTCGATGACGATCCGGTCTCTCTTGCCGTCCAGGTCGCTCTGGTTGATCATCCGGCCGTGGATGATCTCCATATGGTAGTATTGATTGTAATTCGCGGCGACGCCCTGCATGCTCAGCTTGCCCCGGACACGGCCCACAGTGGTTTCGCTGGAGCCCGACACCGCCGGCGCCGCATAGAGAATATCCTCGGGGAACCGGGCTTTGAGAGCCTCGATGTCCTCGGGCAAAATCAGATCTCCGTACTGGATCGGCTGGTCCCGCACCACTTCCCAGTTCAGATACACATACATATTGTTCATGCCGAAGCTCTCGAATTCCTTGCTCACCACGGCCTCGGCGCTGGCGCCGATGGAGGTGATGGCAATGACGGAGCTGATGCCGATGATGATGCCCAGCATGGTCAGAAAAGAGCGCATCTTGTTCATTTTGATGGAAGAGAGCGCCAGTTTGATGTTTTCCATAAGCAGCATCAGGACACCTCCCGGAGGGTCTCGTCTTTGATGACGTTCCCGTCCTTAAACGTGATGATGCGGTCGGTGAATTCCGCCACATCCCGCTCATGGGTGACGATGATCACCGTGTTGCCTTCTTCCCGGTTAAGCCGGCAGAAAATATCCATGATCTCCACGGAAGAATGGGAGTCCAGGTTGCCGGTGGGCTCGTCGGCCAGAATGATCTGGGGACGGTTTGCCAGGGCTCTTGCGATAGCGACCCGCTGCTTCTGCCCGCCGGAGAGTTCATTGGGCATGTGGCGGGCCCGGTCGGCCAGACCGACCTGATCCAGCAGGGAAAGAGCGGTCTCCAGCCGTTCCTGGGCCGGGACCTTCCCATAGATCATGGGCAGCTCCACATTCTGGAGCGCGCTGGTTCTCGGGATCAGATTAAAGGACTGGAAAACAAACCCAATCTTCCGGTTGCGGATCTCCGACAGCTCGTCGTCGGTCTTTTCGCTCACATCGATCCCTTCCAGATAATATTTCCCTTCCGTGGGACGGTCCAGACAGCCCAGGATATTCATGAGCGTGGACTTGCCGGAGCCGGAGGCGCCCATGATGGCGATAAATTCGCCCCGATCGATTCCTATGGACACTCCGTCCAGGGCCTTGACCGATACGTCGCCGTTCTCGTAGGATTTCGACAGCTTCTCGATCCTGATGATCTCTTGATTCATGTTAAGCTGTCCTCCCTACTGCGCGGAGAGGACGAGTACTTCCATACCGTCGGTCAGGTCGAAGGTCGGGCTCAGGACCACAGGGGTTCCCTGGGCAATCTCACCCTCGCCCACCTCCAGGTAAAAGTCCCCTTCCACACCCGGGGTAACGGCCACGCGACGAAGGATGGTCCCCTCCAGTGCAAGCACATAAGATGCGCCGGTCTCCGGGTCCTCCAGTACAGCGTCGATGGGGACCGTCATGACCTGGCTCCTGCTTTCGATCAGGATCCGGGCCTTGGCGGTGACACCGGCAATGAGGCGGCTTTCCTGCTGATCCACATCGATCTGGACCGGGATCACCATCTCTTTGGAGGAAGCATCCTTCTGCTCGCCCGTGGGCGAAATACGGCTGACGACGCCCTGGACGCTGTCCTTGCCCAAAACGTCGGCAGTGATGGTGACGCGCTGCCCCACAAGGATCTTGCCGATGTCGTACTCACTGATCTTCACATCCATTTTCAGCTGGGTCAGATCCTCCACCACGAACATGGGCTTGTTGTCCTCCGTATCGTTGGCATAGCGGCCCAGGTTTACGTTGACTCGCGTAACGGTGCCGGCGATGGGGCTGCAGATATTAGTTTTTTCCGCTACATCAAAGGACGCCGCGGTGATCCGGGCGTTGTCGTAGGCGTTTTTTGCGGAAAGGTATTCAGATTGGGACAAAGCGCCTTCTTGATAGAGCAGCTTTGAGTTCTCGAAATGAAAACGAGCTTCTTCCAGCGCATTGGCGGCTTTTTGGTACTCTTCCAGAAGATCTTCCCCATCCAGAACGGCCAGCACCTGATCCTTCTCGACCTTGTCCCCCTCTTCCACAAGAATGGAGATGATCTCGTAGTTCAGGGACGAAACGACTTCTGCGGACTGGGCGCCGGAAATGACGCCGTTGACGCCGACCGTTTGCTCCAGGTCCATGATCTCTGCCGTCCCCGTGGATACCTGGGGCAGCATGACGCCTTGCCCCATCATCCGGGGAAGGATCAGAAGCGACAAAACCGCCAGGGCAATGACGCTGAAGATAATAACTCTCTTACGGGACTTGAACAGACCTTTTTTGAATGACTTTCCAACAGAAGCCTCCCCCGCTTCTGCCGGAGCCATACCCTTTTTCTTTTTAAACATATGATCCCCCTGATAACTGAAAAATCTAATCTTCCCTATGGTAGCACTCCCTGTAAACTTCTGCAAGTTTCCAGGCAATAATTAAGGATTTGTTAATAACTTCACAGCGCTGCCAGATCCGCCGCAAATTCCTCCGAGAATTGCGTAACGCCCACGCGATGGACATGACCTGTCATAAAGACCGATTCATCGGGCAGGATCTCGATCTTCAGCTGCCCCCCGGGCATGTGCACGGTCACATGCCGATCCACGAGCCCAAGCTTATAGGCGGCGCTGGCAGAAGCGCAGCTGCTGGTGCCGGAGGCCAGGGTATAGCCAGCGCCCCGCTCGTAGATCTCGATCCGGATGTTGTTCCGGTCCAGGACCTTCAGGAGCTGCATATTGATCCTGTTGGGGAAGTTCTTTGAGTACTCCACATGAGGTCCCAGCTCGCAGGCCAGCTCTTTGCTGATCTCCGCCATAGGAATGACACAGTGGGGATTCCCGATGGACACGCAAGTAACATTATAAGTCTTTCCGTTGAATTCCATGGGCTCGTCGATGACCATCCGGTCCGGTCCGGCCACAGGGATCTCCACGCTGCGATAGGTGGTCTTGCCCATCAGGACTTTCAAATAGTCGCCGGATTCGTTCAGAAACTCCACCAGGACCTCTCCGCCCAGTGTGACGAGCGTAAATTTCTGCTCTGTCACATATCCGGCATCCTTCAAGTATTTGGAGAAGATGCGCACGCCGCTGCCGCTTTTCTCAGCCTCTCCCCCGTCGGGATTGAAGATCCGCACGACAGGCTTGCCGTCTCTGAATTCCGGTCCGTAGAGGATCCCGTCGGACCCCACGCCGAAATTCCTGTCGCAGATGAGCTTGATCCGCTCTTCGTTCAACTCCATCGAATTAAACTTGGGGTCGTAGACCAGATAATCATTTCCCAGGGCGTGATACTTATGTACTTCCATTCTTGTACCTCCTTTGGCGATGTTTGACACTCCTATTTTAGTCCTGAATCCTTCTATATTCAACCGGTTCCTCGTATCCGGCCACCCGCTCCGTGTCCCGCAGCAGCAGCTCTTTGACAAGAAGCCGCTCCAACGATACAGAGAGGCTGAACAGGAACGTCGTATCTTCCGAAAAGCGGCTGCAGTTTTCGCCTCGAAAGACGCCGTCTTCTTCTTTCAGCGTCAGGGGCTGGAATCTTGGCGACACTTCCAGCTTCAAGTAATCCAGGCGGATCGCCGGATCATCGTTGGTGAAGCGTTCCTTTGGTATTTCTGTAGGAATGTTGTAAGAAGTGAGCCGGACGCGACCCGGCTCATCTTCGTCGTACAGAAACAGATAATGCTTTTCGATGCGCTGCTCCTCCAGGTCGAAGCGGCTTTCCTCGATCACAAAATAACCGCTATAATCTTCGGGAAGGTGATCGATCTTTTCGTTGCACAGACCAATCACATGGCGGGCTCTTGGATGAACAGGACGGCCGGAAAGTGATTCCCTGTCGTATTGCGCCCGGTTGTCATAAGTACCGCACAACATTTCCATCAAACGATCCAAAGCTCTCATCTTACATCGTCTCCCGCCGTACCGGCTCCCTGCAGATCAATGCCTTTTATGACAGTATCCCCCATTTCGCCGACGAGAGCAATCACAACTGATCCGACATAAACAATATTTGATACAAAATATTTACACGCTTCTCCATCCCATATATACTACTTCAATAATGCATAATCACTGCCACATCATCGACTTCAACTGGAAGTCCAAGGAGGAACCCATGAATTCTTCAATCGTCAGAGCATGGATCATTGCCGCAATGATTCTGGTAGTGGCCTTCGTACCCCTGCCGGGGATCACGCCGGATGCCTACGCCGGGCTGACCACCGTGTATGTAAATTCGTCTACCGGCAGCGACAGCACCGGAGACGGGACCGAGGGCAACCCCTATCAAACCTTTACGAAAGGCTATGACATAGTCCCGGCGGGAGGCATCCTCGATCTTACAGGGACCTTTACCTGGACTGATGCGGCGGAGACCGGTGATGTGGCCAACGACGGGTTTACCATCCGCAAAAATATAAGTATCCGCGGACACGGCGCCGGCGCGACGGTGATCCAGGCCGCAGCCAGCTTAGGCGGCAACATCAGCCGCGTGTTCACCATGAACAATGGATCTACGGGGGGAATACCCCTTGTTGTCTCGTTGAGCGATCTGGAGATCCGCAACGGATATCTGGGCGGGGCAGATGACGGCGGAGCACTGATGATCGCATACACAACAGCCTCGATTCGCAACTGTTATATCCATCACAACCAAGCGCGCCAGGGCTTTGCGATCGAGTCGGGCAACTCCAATTTGACCCTGGAGAACTCTACCATCTCGGAGAACTCCTACAGCCCCATCGCCAGCGGAAATGCCACCGGTGCGATCAACGTCCATGGGAGCACCGACAGCGAGTTCAGCATCAAGATGACCAACTGTACCGTATGGGGCAACACCGGCGCAGAGTACGGCGGCGGCCTATTTGCATCCTATGGTACGCATTATGTGACCAACTGCACCTTTGCACACAACAGTTGTGAGCTGGAAGGTGCGGGGATCAGTGTCGCAGGCAACGCAACGCAAGGTACTGTGTATCTGAAAAACACGATCGTTGCCAACAACACCAGCCTGACGATGCCAGGCAAAGACGATTACGATGATGCTTACAGCGGTCACACCTACGACAACGGATGCAACATCGTGGAACACTATAGCTATGCTGATGGTTTGTATTACCTGACGGGAACCGGCACCATAACCGGGGAGCAGGGCAGTCTGAACCTGAGCGCTTCACTACAGGCCAACGGAGCCACCAACGGCATCCCGACGCTTGCCCTGTCTGCCGGAAGCATTGCTATTAATGCCGGTGCGTCGGGCACCAATGGTACCGTCTCCGTGCCCGATACGGATCAGAGAGGCTTCGGAAGAAATGGAAGCCCCGATATCGGCGCATTCGAATACAACGGGATCGCACCGACGCCCGCCGTAACGAATGTTTCCCCCGCCAGCGGAACAGTAGCAGGCGGCACAAGCGTCACCATCACCGGAACAAATTTCACCGGCGCAACGGCAGTCACCTTCGGCAGCACGTCGGCTTCTTATACAGTTCTCTCTTCGACCCAGATCACAGCAGTATCCCCTGAGGGCAGCGCTGGGACTGTGCACGTCACGGTCACCACTGCGAGCGGAACCAGCGCGACCGGCGCAGCCGATCAGTTTACGTACACCTCCGCGCCCGAGATCAACATCCAGGGCAACGGCGTCACCATCACCGATGGCGACACCGTGCCATCAGAAACAGATGACACTGACTTCGGCTCCAGAAGCGTTGCCTCGGGGTCGACGACAAAGACCTTTACGATCCAGAACACCGGAACGGCAGCACTGTCGCTGACGGGAGCCGCCCCCTACGTGGCGCTCAGCGGCGCCCATGCCGACGACTTCAGCGTGACAACCGCGCCATCGGCCAGCATCGCCGCAGGCGGCTCCACCACCTTCGACATCACCTTCGATCCCTCCTGGACCGGCACGCGAAGCGCAGAGGTATCCATCGCCAACGATGACAGCAATGAAAATCCTTACAATTTCAACATTGAAGGAACAGGGACCAATCTCGCCCCGGTCATCAACAATCTGAACGGCGACAGCGTCACTTATATTGAAGGCGATCTCCCCATAAAATTGGACGACGGGGCCAACGCTTGGGCTTCGGACGATGACAATGCAAATTTGAACGGCGGGAACGTGACAGTCTCCATCATCGCCAATCGGCTTTCTTCGGAAGATGTTCTCTCCATTGACAGTCAGGGCACAGAGGCCGGCATGATCGGCGTCAGCGGCAGCAGCGTCACCTGGCAGGGTCTGGAAATCGGCACCTTTACCGGAGGAACGGGTACCAACGACCTGGTGCTGACGCTGAACGCCAACGCAGATAACAATGCGCTGGGCGCGCTGGTTCGCAGATTCACTTATCAAAATACAAACGATACCGATCCAGATACTTCTTCCCGCACCGTCCGAGTCACCATCAGCGACGGATGCGGCGGCACCTCGGCCAACGCAGATGTGACCGTTGCCATTGCGGCGGTCAACGATGCGCCGACTTTGACGGCAACGGCACTGACGCCCACCTTTACGGAAGACGGCAGCGCCGTGGCCCTTTTCAGCGACGCGGCGGCATCTGCGGTGGAATCGGGGCAGACCTTCACTGAACTGACCCTGGCTGTATCGGGCCTCATCGACGGCTTCCAGGAGATCCTGACCGCAGACGGCAGCCAGATCGTCCTGACGAACGGGAATGCCGGCACCACAGCCGCAAACAGTATCGATTACACAGTATCGGTTTCCGGAGGCACGGCAACGGTAACGCTGGCAAAGGCCGGCGGACTGTCGGCCGCAAGCCTGCACGCCTTGATCAACGGAATCAAGTACAGCAACGGTAGTGAAACGCCGACGGACGGCGACAGAACGATCACGATCACCTCCCTCAACGACAGCGGCGGCATCGCAAACGGCGGCGAGGACCGGACGACGCTTTCCGTCGCCGCCACGGTCACTGTGACAGCCGTCAACGATGCGCCAGCCATCACGGCGCCTGCTTCCTTGACCGTAACGGAAGACATCGAAACCGCGCTCACCGGCATCAGCGTTTCCGACATCGATGCAGGCAGCGCTTCTGTCTCAGTAACGCTTTCCGTGGATTCGGGAACCCTGAATGCCGCGGACGGCGGCGGCGTAACTGCCGACGGAACTGCGACCAGCCGGATCCTGACCGGCAGCATCGCAGACCTGAATGCATTCATTGCCGCAAGCGGCATCACCTTTACCACAAACCTGAACGATACCTCCGGCGCGGTGCTGACCATTTCTGTCAACGACAACGGCAACACTGGCAGCGGAGGAGACCAAATTGTGGCGGACACTGTTCTTATATCGGTGACACCCGTCAATGATGCTCCGACGAACATCACCCTGTCGGCAACTGCCGTCAACGAAAACGTGGCAGCGAATTCCTCGATCGGTACACTGACCGCCACGGATCCCGATGCGGGAAACACCTTCATCTATACTCTTGTTGCCGGAGATGGAGATACAAATAACGCTGCATTCAATATCAGCGGAGAGAATCTTCGCATCACAAGCAGTCCCGATTACGAAACAGCCGGCAGCTACAGCGTCCGACTCCGTACTACGGACCAGAGCGGCTTGTACTTTGAAAAATCCTTTACGATCACCATCAACGATGTGAACGAAACGCCCACAGACCTCTCTCTCTCGAGCGTCACTGTAGATGAAAACGTGCCGGCAAATGCATCCGTGGGAACATTGAGCACCACGGACCCCGACGCAGGGAACACCTTCACCTATGCCCTCGTGGCCGGAAACGGATCCGGTGACAACGCCGCCTTCAACATCAGCGGCACCACCCTCCGGATCACAGACAGTCCCGATTACGAGACAAAAAACTACTATTATGTTCGTATTCGCGCCACAGACCAGGGAGGCCTGTTCTTTGAAAAAGCCTTCACGATCCGAATCGCAAATCTCAACGACGCGCCTACAGACATCTCTTTATCTTCAAACTCTTTTAATGAAAAGGAGTATGGATATTTAAGAGTGGGCATTTTCAGCACAACTGATCCGGACGGAAGCAGCTTCTCGAGCCATGCTTACAGCTTGGTTGCAGGAGACGGAGACGACGATAATGCTCTGTTCAATATCAATGTCGGCGACCTCAGAACCAACGAAAGCTTCGATTATGAAACAAAAAATAGCTATACGGTACGAGTCCGTACCACAGACCTGGCAGATTCAAGCGGTCTGTTTTACGAAAAGGCCTTCACGATCACCATCAACGATTTGAACGAAGCTCCTGCTGACATGAACCTGTCAAGCAGCTCCGTCAACGAAAATGTGGCCGCGAACACGGTGGTCGGCGCGCTGAGCACCGTCGATCAGGATGCGGCGAATACCTTTTTCTATACCCTTGTTGCCGGAGCCGGAGATACGAACAACGCTGCGTTCAACATCAGCGGAGCGAACCTTCGCATCACAGGCAGTCCCGACTACGAAGCAGCCGACAGCTATTCCGTGCGGATCCGGACCACAGATCAAGGCAGTCTGTTTTTCGAAAAAGCTTTCACGATCACTGTCAACGATGTGAATGAAAGTCCGACGGACATCACGCTTTCCGGTACGTCCATCGACGAAAACGTTGGGGCAAATTCCACGGTCGGCGCACTGAGCGCTTCCGACCCCGATGCGGGAAACACTTTCACCTATACCCTCGTAGCCGGCGCAGGAGACGATGACAATGCCGCCTTCAACATCAGCAGCAACGCCCTTCGAATCACAAACGTGCCTGATTACGAAACTCAAAACACTTATTCTGTCCGTGTTCGAACCGCAGATCAAGGCGGATTATTCTTCGAGGAAGTCTTCACCGTGACCGTCAACGACCTGAACGATCCTCCCGTGATCACCTCGGGCACAACAGCAAATTTTGCCGAAAACGGTATCGGTACGGTCTACACCGCTACGGGAACCGATCCCGAATCGGACGGACTGACCTGGAGCCTGGGAGGCGCCGATGCAGCCCTGTTCACCCTCGACAGCGCCGCCGGGACCCTCACGTTCCTCGCCGCTCCGAATTTTGAGGATCCCCAGGACAGCGGTCTGGATAATGTGTACGATCTGACACTGACCCTCACCGATGACGGCAGCGGAAACCTGACGGATACCACTCCGCTGTCCATTACGGTCACCGATGTGAACGAAGCCCCTGTCATCTCCTCGGCCGCCACGGCCAGCGTGGTGGAAAATACCACGGCAGTGCTCACGGCAGCTGCCACAGATCCCGACGGGGACGCCATCGTCTGGAGCATCAGCGGCGGCGCAGACCGGGCGCTGTTCACCATCGATGCCGGGACCGGCGCCCTTGCCTTCGCGGTTACGCCCTCTTACGGACTGCCCGGCGATGCGGATGCCAATAATATTTATCTTCTTGATATCACTGCCGATGACGGAGCGCTCACAGACACTCTTTCTGTAACCGTCACAGTCACCCGGCGCAGCGGAGGGTCCTCGGGATCGACGCCGGCGGACGGCGCGGTGGTGGAAGTGAACGGCGAGCGCCAGGATGCGGGGCAGACAGACACTCAGACCGAAGGCGGCACCACGACAACAACGATCACCGTGGACGATACGAAGCTCAATAACATCCTGGAGCAAAAGGGGAATAATGCCACGGTCACGCTTCCCGTGTCCGCCGGCTCCGATGTGGTGGTCGGCCAGCTCAACGGCCAGACTGTCAAGACCATGGAAACCAAATCGGCGGTCCTGGAGATCAAAACCGACACGGTCACCTATACCCTGCCTGCAGCCCAGATCAGCATCGATTCTGTCTCGGGGCAATTGGGCGAAAATGTATCTCTTCAGGATATTATCGTAAACGTGAAAGTTGCCGAACCGCCTGCGGATACGGTCAGGATCATGGAAGACACCGCAAGCCATGGCGGCTACCAGCTCGTCGTGGAGCCGGTGCAGTTTGAGATCACCTGCACCAGCGGCGACAGGACTGTCCAGGTTTCGCGCTTCAACGGTTATGTAGAGCGCACGGTGGCCATTCCCGACGGCGTGGATCCTTCCAGAATCACCACCGGTATCGTGCTCAACGAAGATGGAACCTTCCGCCATGTGCCGACTCAGATCATCATGATCGACGGCAAATATTACGCCAAGATCAACAGCCTTACCAACAGCGTTTACTCCGTGATCTACAACCCGGTGAGCTTTGCCGATGTGGCGACCCACTGGTCGAAGGAGGCCGTCAACGACATGGGCTCCAGAATGGTGGTCACGGGCGCCGGCAGCGGCTCTTACGAGCCGGACCGGAACATGACCCGGGCGGAATTCGCCACCATCATGGTGCGGGCGCTGGGACTTTCCGCCGACGACAGCGCAAGCAGCTTTGGCGATGTCCGGTCTGCTGACTGGTTCCGGGGGTATGTGAATACCGCAGGCACCTACGGCATCATCACCGGCTACAACAGTTCGCAGTTCGGACCTCAGGATACCATCACCCGGGAGCAAGCCATGACCATGATCGCAAGAGCGATGAAACTGACAGGACTCTCCGCTGTTCTCACCGATACGGAACAGGCTGCGCTGCTTTCCCCATTTAGCGACAGCAGCCGGTTGTCGGCCTATGCCAAAGCCAGCGCCGCCGCATGCCTCAAGACCGGCATTGTGACCGGCAAGACCGCCACGTCCATTTCGCCGGGCGCCCCGGTCACCCGGGCCGAAGTCGCCGTCATGGTCCGCCGGCTCCTGCAGCAGTCCGGATTGATCTGATCCCGAAATCAAAGAGGCCCTGTGCATACGCCGATCGTATGCACAGAGCCTTTTCAATTGAACGGTTAAACGAAATAGTCGATATGCTGCACCGTGCCCGCTGCGCCGCTCTCCTTGAGGTAAATGCCGGTTTTCGCAAGCTCGGCCAACGACGCGTTGCTGCTGTCTTTATAAGTGAACCCGGTATCGATGTGGCCCAGGTAGATTGCGCCGATCCCCGCTTCTGCAATCGCCAGAAGCTGGTCATTGCCAAATTCATCCTTCGTCCAAACAGACAGTTTTTGAAAAACAGCATCCGCCTCGTCGATCCAGTTGTTTCCGTCCGCATCATGCTCGGCCAGCTCGGCAAACCCGTTCCCGCTGTTGGGGCCGAACAGCTCGCTTCCATTGTTGATTTTGCCGTCGCCGTTATGATCCAGGGCCAAAAACCCGCTTCCCTGTGAAAGAAAGTGGATCTCCTCCTCTGTTCCGTCCGAATCTAGGTCAAAACGGATCTTCAGCTCGGACAGGCCGGCCGAAGGAACATCGAGGTTGATGACCAAAGGATCCACTTTTGCCGCGCCCAGCTGCAAACTGAACGTCTCCTGGAACGCAAAGCTTCTTGACAGATTTATGGCAAGGTCAAAGGTGATCTCTTTTCCGTCCGAAGTTCGGACAATGCCTTGAGACGAGTAGGCCATGGATTCGGTTTCCTGATAGCTGCCGGCATAGCTGTAGGAAAGACCAAAGCCCGATGACGCGGCTCCCGGCTGCAGCCCGCTGCTGTTTGCGAAAATCTTCAGACTTGGCGCAGAATGGACTTCTGCGGTAGGGATTTCAGGGATCCGTATTTTTACTTTTTTGTGAAACAGTTTCTGGAGAAAGGTTTCCAGCAGTTTGATTTTCAGTTCGTCCTCTGCGCTGAGGGACATCTCGTCGCACTCGGATAACGAGGAGGACTCGTCAAGGCCTTGGGCTTGCACGCCCCTTTGCTTGCTTTCTTCGGAAAGCATCAGTACGTCCTGCCCGGTATTGTTCCAGACATTCAGAGATTCCGATTCTTGCTTGTGTGCAGCAAAAGAATACCTGCTGCTCATATTGATCTGGGATTCTGCGATCCGCATGGTACGCCTCTTTGTTTTCGATGACAATAACCTACAACGTACATGTCGGACGAAGACCCAAAATCTTTAGCGCTTTTCTGTATAACGTTTTAATACTTCATCGGGATCAATTCGGAATATTCCGATATATCCGCATCCCGCAGGAACAGGTGAATGATCCGTTGTCCCAAAGGATCCAGTAATGGCGTATCGAATTTTTCGACTTCTTTCTTGAAAAATTCGGTCAAGATCCTCGCGCCCTCATCGTAGGCCTCCAAGCCGATCTCCGATTGGGTTTCCGGCTGCAAAAAAGCCTTGCGGATGTAATGCCCGTCCACCTTCAGGGAATCCAAGGCATACCCCAGCAGTTTGCAGCGAGCCGGGATCAAATGCTCCGGCTTGAATTTCGCGCTTCCTCTGCGGGCGATATATTCTCGCGCGATCCACTGCGGCATAAATCCGACCTGATACGCGCCGATATGCTGATTGGGGATCAGAACATACCGGGTACTCGTGGAACGGGTGATCTGAGCCAGGAGCAGGTTCGCCTGTTCCACCATTTTGCCCGTCGCAAAGGGCCAGTAGGAGCCGACGCCTTCGCTGCTCATCCCCACGGTATCCGTAATGCTGGGATTATTGTGACCTCTGGGGGCGACCAAACGCCACAGCCATGCGATGGCGGGGGGCAGGATATGAAACATGCCAAGGATGCCATAGGAAGGCTCTTCCTTGGTGCACGGCGGCGTCCGAACGCCGAAGCTTCGCACATCCACCTCCACCGGCTCGCTGATCACATTGGGCGCCAGGTGGCGAGGCAGGATGATCCGGGGGTTCGGACAGGGCGTTCCGTCGGAATCCTTGGTATGTTCCCAAACAAGGCAAGTCGAGCGGGGAACGGCCTCAATGTTCAGAAAAATCAGAGGCTCTGCAGGTTGAGTAAAGATTTTCTCATACCGCGGCGTCACGCCATACCCGGTGATGTGGTCCAATCTTAAAAACCAGCCCTGCTCCGCGTCCTTGACCACCAGCTTCTTGCTGTTGTTTTGCATGTCGGGATGACAAAGCGCCATGTCGTCGGTCACAGGACGAAGCTCGCAGGTTTCTTTCAGGTCGATATAGGTTTTCTCACCCGTCACGATATTCTGCCCCAAAAGGATCCGTCCGTCCATTTCCTTGTGGATGTTCTCGATCATCTCGCTTTTTCCGCCGCCGGAAGCGCCCTCATGCATAATGACGATTTCGTTGTCGTAGGGCGTGATCACTTTGACGGTGGAAGCGTGGACCGTCACCCATCCTTCATTTTCTCCGATGTTCAGCAGCACGCCGTAAATCCCCTTCTTTGCGCTGGGACCCGGATACAGATTATAGGAATACAGCTCGTGCATCTCCGGCAGTCTGTTGTGGATCACGATCTGCTTGCCTTGGAAATGGGTATGCCGAAAGGGCGGCGCAAGAAAAACAACAGCTTTGGGACAAAAGATATTTTCAACTTCTCTGATGTTGATAAAGCCCTGTAGATCTCCCAGACCGCAGGCAAAAAACGCCGCGTTGACTGGCGCGATCAGCAAAGCGTCGTAACCGTACTCCGGTCCGCCGGCCTTGAAAGGCATCACGATCAGGTCTTGTTTTTTCAACCATTCAAAGGTGGCGCTGCGCAGCGGCTCGAAATCCTGATTGTACACATCGTCGTATTTAGGCTTGTCTGTGTCGTTGTCGTCGGCAACCAGCAGACAGTCGGGATCCCTTCTGCGCATGTAGTCGTCCGGGTAATTGACAACCGCGCCGTTTTTGCAGCGCGTTACCGTAGCTTCCTTGACGATGCCGACACCATCCACCTCATATTCCACATCAAAAATATCGCTGGGCGGCGTCCCATAGGAAAGCGCCAACATCTCTTCTCTTGAGGCGGGACAAATGACCGATTTGCTGTTTTCGATTATGTCTGTAACGTATTGGGGCAGCTTGCACTTATTCATAAACTCTTTCATGATTGAGGCCTCTTTTCTAAGCAAAATTCGAATTTCTAGTTTGGTGTGCAGATATACCAGGAAGCCCGGGTATCCACGTCGATGACTTGCACTTCCGAAAAGCACTCTTTCATTCCGGATGCGCAATTCTCCATTTCGGTTGTCGTGTCCTTGATAAAGCGGAAGTAGTCCCCGCGTTCCAGCCATTCGATAATGGTAGTCCGCAACGCACGCGTTTGATTATAGTCATAAATGATCACTTTATTTCGGGTGACCCGGGCCATTTCCGCATACAACAGCTTTCGCTCACCCTCGCCCATGCCGTGGGCCACATAGGAAGCGATGGAAATGTCAAAGCTCTTATCCTCGAAGGGCAGCTTCTCAAGGGCATTGCCCCGGACATAGTTGATTTTCCCGCCTTCCGTGTGCCGTTTTGCGATGGAAAGCATTTTCGTTGCCGGATCGATCCCGGTGACAGACAAACCTTTTTCGGCCAGAACCGCGCAGAGCGCGCCTGTGCCACAGCCCACATCGAGCACCGTGTCATAGGACGCCAGATTCAGGACTCCGGAGGCGCTGTCAATAACCGCTCCATACCGCTTTTTCTGCATTTCGTAGAACAAGCCGTAGATTGGTGCGATCGCATTGAACAGAAAACTGTTGCTGCTCATGGTCTCATCCCCTCGATCCATAATCAATTTGGATGCCTATCCACCTGAATTTACAGCGTCCATAAATACTTGCGCCACACTGGGATCAAACTGCGTGCCGGCACATCGCTTGATTTCCGCGAGGGCCTCTTCGTGGGACATTGCCTTTTGATAGATCCGGTCTTCGGTCATGGCGTCATAGGCGTCGACGACCGATATGATCCGGGAAATCACCGGAATGTCTGAGCCGCTTAGCCCACGGGGATATCCCTTGCCGTCCCATCGTTCATGGTGACACAGGATGTAATTGGCGATCGGGGCAAGATTCGGAGAAGACATTGCGATCCGATAGCCTATTTCGGGATGCTTTTTCATTTCGATCCATTCGTCGGAAGTCAATTTGTCCGGCTTTTTTAATATCTGTTCTGCCACGCCCACCTTGCCGATATCATGAAGCGTTGCCAGCAGTTCGATCTGGTCCAGCTCAATGGTAGACAATTCAAGGATGCTTCCCACCCTTCGGGACAGCCGGGCGATCCGTTCCGAATGCTCTTTGGTTTCATGACTTTTTTCAAGCATCGTAGCGCTTATGGAAGAAATGATCGAACTGTAAGAACTGTTTTTCTCCAGCAGTTTCCGCTGATTCATATAGTCTTCCGCTTTTTTGGAAACTTGCGCAAAGTCCTCATCCTTCGCTTCCTTAGTGGCTGCGCCAAGAGATATGCTGATCTGAAAGTCCTCATTGGAAATACTGAACTTGTTATGCTTGCAGACATCCTGGATTCTCTTCACGAGACGCAATGCGGCCTCATAGCTGGTCCCGGGTAAAAGGATACTGAACTCGTCGCCTCCGGTCCTGGCAAGAATATCACCGTTCCGGCAACAGCTGCTGAGAATTCTTGCGGCCTGCATGATGATTTTGTTGCCTTCCATATCTCCGAAGGAATCGTTGAAAAGCTTTAAGCCATTGATGTCCGCAACAATGACGGATAGCGGCAATTGCTCCGTTGTGTCGAATTGTGTCAACATCTCTTCGTAATATCTGCGATTATAAAGATCTGTAAGCTGATCGTGGGTGCTGATATAAATCAACTTCGCTTCGGCCTTTTTGCGTTCTGTGATATCTTGGATCGTGCCGCTGTTTCCCATCCATTTTCCGTTTTCATCAAACACAGGTCCGATACGTATATCTACAGTTCCCTCTTGACCGTCCTGCCTGATGATGCGCAGTTCAAATTCCATCACGCGTCTTTCGTTCTCCGCCTTATGCCAGAGTTCGCGCAAATGCTCCTTCTCCGCAGGATGGATATACCGGAAAATTCCCTCAAAAGCGCCGGAAAACTCCTTTTGCGCGATTCCGAATATGTTCGACCCTTCGTCGGAGAATGTCAACTTGTTGCAGGACGCATCGTAATCAAAGCTGCCGACATGAGCAATTTTCTGAGCCGATTTGAGATTTTGCTCACTGCTTTTCAGGTCGTTTAGCAGCCTTACATGGTCTGTGATGATTTCGGTATAAACAATGATTCCGCCAATGGATCCATCCTTCTCATACCAGGGTCGGCATTCCCAGCGCGTCCATTCCACAGATCCGTCTTCTCCCACATAGAAATCCTTTTCCGCACTGGAAATCTCACCCTTCAAAGCCCTCTGATGGACCTCTCTCCACTTCTCCGGCAGATTCGGAAAGATTTCATAATGGTGTTTACCAATGATGTCTCTTCCGTTGACCTTATACTCATCCAGATAACGTTGACTGACATACAGATAGCGAAGCTCCCTGTCATGGACTGCGACAGCGCTGCGATTGTGTTCGATGATATAACGCATCAGGTCATGGGAATGGATCAGCGCGTCTTCCGCCTGTTTACGGGCCGTGATATCCGTGTCGCTGCCCCGATATCCCCGCAGAGTCCCATCTTCGTTAAGAATCGGCAAGCTGTTGGTCGACAGGATTAGTCCGGCACCGTCTTTCGTCAATGCTGTGTTTACAAAATCACGGAAACGATCCTTGCGTTGAAACGTGGCGAATGCATCTTTTATAAGAGCCTCCCGCTCCTCCTCGGGACACAGATCGTAAAAATATTTTTTTTGGATCAGTTCCTCCGGACGGTAACCCAGTACTGTTTCGCTGGCTTGATCGACGAAGGTATACAACCCTTGCACGTCCACCTCCCAGGTATAGGTTCGACTCTGCTCGCTCAGCTGCCGGTATCGTTCTTCGCTGTGTTCAAGCTGGACTTGGTGGTCCAGTAACGCTTTTTCGCTTTCCCGGATGACTTGGTTGAGTGCCATCTGCTCCATTTTTTCAGCCGTCAAATCGATGATGATCTGAATGATATCCAGGAGAAAATTCATGGTCGCTTCCACTTTTTCTCTGGAAACGACCGGGACTTTCGCAAGCGCTGCCAAATAGGACGGCTCGTCAAATCCATAGACAGCCGCCTGTTTTTTAAAGAAAGCAACATCGGGGTCTTTAAAAAGGAACTGCCCGGAATAGAGATTTGCGATGTGCTCACCCCGAATCACGATCGGCGCTCGCACATCGATCAGCCCGTTCAAACATTGATAAAAATGATACTTCTCGCCGCCTTTCGCACTGTTGGCCAACTCGATATCGCTGATCCTGCAATTCTTGGCAGTGTCGGGGTGAACCCGGTGGAAATCCGTACAAATCTCTCTCCAACCCGACTGGGACAGGATGTTTCCGTCAAGGTCCAAGATGGCAGCGACAAAGCCTGTCGTCCGGTTGAAATCATCCAACAGAGTGTTTGCCTTTTCCAAATCGAAATAATCCAGGATCTTCGACCGCATCGTTGCCTCCTTCTGCCATTTGCTTAAGCGGCACTTTTATCCATATTATTTCAAGTCGTCGAAGGTTGCAAGCAGCAATTCCTCGAGCCCGTACATGCTCGACAATACCCAGAGCGCATAACGGGCCCATTCGTCCTTTTGATAGTGCTTCGTCACATATTCCAGCTTCACGAAATGGAAAAAATGACTTTACTTATTCAACCATTCTGCAATATCAATAACCTGTATTCCCTCGTATTGATATTGTTCATGTCTTGTGCGCGCAATCAGCAGCTTAGGATATGCGTCCTTTATTTTCAACAATGAATCGACCTCCCTTTTAAAGGTCTGTTCATTCGAAATATCATCGGCCACTTGAATATATATTTTTTCACTTTGCTTGACTGCAACAAAATCAATCTCTTTTTTGTACAACACACCGACATATATTTCATAGCCTCTTCTCATTAATTCGAGCGCCACTATATTTTCCATTACTCTGCCGTAATCGAGATTTCTGGTCCCTAACTTAGCATATCGAAACGCATGATCACTCAAATAATATTTTTCACTGGAAGCTAAGTACTTTTTTCCACGAATATCATATCTCCTGACCTTGTAAAATGCGAATGCATTACATAGATAATCAAGATATGAACCGACTGTCTTATGATTGATTTTATCCAGATTCTTCGTAAGGGTGTCTGCTATTTTTCTTGATGACGTAAGGTTGGAAATATTATCCATCATATATTCGGCAATCCGGTTCATTTGAACAAGATTTCTGATCTTATACTTTTGCCGGATATCCCGCAAAATCAATGTGTCAAATATATCTGCAAGATACTTATATCTTTCTTCCTGTTCTTTATACACATAAGAACCCGACATGCCCCCGTCTTTCATGTATTGATCAAATGCTGCCTGGATATTGGATATTTCGTAATAACGCAAGTACTCAGAAAAAGAAAAAGGATACACTTCTATTTCAAACGTGCGGCCTGTAAATAAGGTTGCCAAATCACTGCTTAATAAGAATGCATTGGATCCTGTAACGTAAATATCATATTTCCCGGCAGCATGCAGACTGTTTATGGTCAGTTCAAACCGCTCACACATTTGAACTTCATCAATAAACAGATAGTTCTTCCTTTTCCCATCATATCTTTCCTGGATGTAATGATTCAATGCATGATACTCTTTTAGCTCTTCGAACTTCAAATCAGTAAGATCTATAGAAATAATATTGGGATCCGACTCATTCTTCTTGATCCGCTCAATATATTGTTCCAGCAGTTTTGACTTACCCGAACGCCTTATGCCAGTAATAACTTTTATATCCGGCGTTCCTTGTAAGCGTATTAATCTGTTTAAATAAAGTTCTCGATCTATTAATTTCATAACATCACCACCGATATATCCATCTTACCACACTATTTCCCAATATCAATGTTTTTTTATTTATGGGAAATATACAAAGGCTGTGGAGAATAGGGGGATTCACATTCGCCGTCTTCGCCGCCGTCTGCCGCCCTGCGCCTGCCTTCTCGGCAGGCTTGGACCGCTCCCTGCGGGAAAGTCCGCAGGACTTTCCCGCCACGGTCGCGCCCTTTCGGGTTCGATCCCCCCTTCTCCTACCAAACACAAAGAACGCCGCAAGCGGCGTTCCGTGTTTGGTGGAGAATAGGGGGATCGAACCCCTGACCTCATGATTGCGAACCATGCGCTCTCCCAGCTGAGCTAATTCCCCGTACAGCAGGGCTGCAACAGCCCCGCTTGAATATGTTACATCATTTTTTTGATATCTGCAAGCAGAGAATCCACATTTTCTTCTTTGGTGGCCCAGGAAGTGCAGAAGCGGATGGCGCTGTGGGTTTCGTCGATGCGTTTTTCATAAGAATAGCCATAGTTTTCGGCAATCTTGGGCAGCAGCTCATCGGGGAAGATGGGGAACTGCTGGTTGGTGGGGCTGTCCATCAGAAAAGAGACGCCCATGTCTGTCAGCTCGTTTTTGATCTTCATGGCCATGGCGATGGCATGACGGGAAAGCTTCATGTACAGATCGTCGGTAAACAATCCGATAAACTGCAGGGCCAGCAGACGACCCTTGGCAAACATGCCGCCGTTCTGCTTGATGATGTAGCGGAAATCCTTTTTCAGGTCCTCGTTGCGGATCACCACCGCTTCGCCGAACAGCGCGCCCTGCTTGGTGCCGCCGATATAAAAGACGTCGCAAATTTCGGTCAGAAACGGCAGGTCCAGATCGTTTCCGGGCGCTGCCAGGCCATAACCCAGACGGGCGCCGTCCAGGAACAGATATAGTTCGTATTCATCGCAGACCCGCCGCAGATCCGTTAATTCCTGCCGCGTGTAAACCGTACCCAACTCCGTAGGGCTGGACACATAAACCATTTTCGGCTGTACGATGTGCTCGAAGGATTCATCGTGGAAATGCTCATAGCAGTACTCTGCCACCTGCTGTGCGTTGATTTTCCCGTTCTCTCCGGGAATCGCCAGCACCTTGTGGCCGTGGGCCTCGATGGTCCCTGTCTCGTGCCTGTTGATATGGCCGGTATCCACAGAGATGACGCCCTGATGTGTCCGGAGCGCAGAGGATATGACCGTCATATTCGTCTGGGTTCCGCCCGCCAGGATGTGCACATCCACTTCTTCGGACCCGCAGGCCTGACGAATCAGCCGCCGGGCTTCTGTGGTATACGCATCCTCGCTGTACCCTTCGTGCTGCTCCATATTGGTGTCGTTCATGAGCTTCATGATCGCAGGATGTGCGCCTTCGTTGTAATCGCAGTAAAACATAATCATACTATCGTTTTCCCTTTCTTTTCCTTTGCTTATTTCGCCCAGGCGCCTTCCCAGACGATCCTTCGATAATTGATTTGATCCGTGTCGCCTTCCGTGCTGAAGCACAGAACGGTGGACTCCGCATCCAATTCCAGTGATTTCCGCAAATCCTTGTAGCCTTCGTCGCACATCAAATGGTAGCACAGACCCAGCCCAACAGCTCCGGATTCTCCGGAGACTACGACAGGGTCGCCGGGCACCGGCGCCGCCAGGATCCGCATACCCGTAGCCGTAACAGCGTCCTGAAGCGATACAAAACTCCGAGTATAGTCCCGAAGGATCGGCCAACCAAGGTTCGTAGGTTCCCCGCAGGCCAGTCCGGCCATAATGGTATCCATTTCTCCGCCTACGAGGTGCAGCGTGCCGTCATTGGCCGAAACGGTCCGGTAATAGCAGTCTGCCTGGTCGGATTCCAAAATCACGATCTTCGGATGCTCCGGTCCGTACACGTCGGCAAAAAAGCCTGTTACAGCGGCCGCCATGGAACCGACGCCGGCCTGCAAAAAGATGTGGGTCGGCCGCAAATTCCGGGCCTCCAGTTCCTCGAAACACTCCAAGGCCATGACCGCATAGCCCTGCATGATCCAAAGCGGAATATCCGTGTATCCTTCCCAGTCCTTGTCCTGGACCGTGACCCATCCGTTCTTTTCGGCCAGATCCGCCGCCATGCGGATCGTGTCGTCGTAGTTTAAATCTGTGATCGTAGCCTCTGCGCCCAACGCCCTGATATTGGCCAGTCGCTCGGGAGAAGACCCCTTGGGCATAAAAATCACACATTTCTGCCCCAGTTTTTGAGCAGTCCATGCGACACCTCTGCCGTGATTGCCGTCAGTGGTGGAAACAAAAGTGATCTCTCCCAGCTGCTTCCTGATCTCCGGAGAAATCATGGTTTCATAGGGTAGTTCCTGTATGTCCAATCCCAATCTATGGGCCAGGTATGTTCCGATAGCATAGGCCCCGCCCAGTCCTTTAAAAGAATTGATTCCGAAGCGGTAAGATTCGTCCTTTACAAAAATGTGTCCCAGACCCAGTGTTTGAGCCAGACCCGGCAGCTCCGCAAGAGGAGTGATCGAGTAGGACGGGATGCTTCGGTGAAAATCCCTGGCCCGCCCGACTTCGCCTCGACCGACGATCCCGGTATTCGCAGGAGGTGTTTTTTGCAGCGTATTATTGATCCATTTCATCCTTTTACTCTCGTTTCGTTAACCGTAGATCAGCACCAGCCCCAGCAGCATGCCGATAATCATCGACGCCGCCGGCAATTTTGACCGCCACATGAGGATCGATTCGGGCAGCAGTTCGCCGAACACCACATAAAGCATGGCTCCGCTGGCGAAGCTGAGAGATATGGCGTGCCACAGAGGACTGATGGAGCCCAACATGTAACCGGTAAAGGCGCCCAGAACTGTGGGCGCACCACTGGCAGCTGTAACGGCAATGGCTTTGGATCTGCTCATGCCGCCGGCCATCAAGGGAACCGCAACGGCCATTCCCTCGGGCACATTGTGAATTCCGATGATCAGCGCTACGATCCAACCGCTTCCGTCCCAGATGGAAAGCATGTTTTCTTTTGCATAAGCCGCGCCGATGATCATGCCTTCCGGAAAATTATGCAGCGCAATGGCAGAGGCCATAATAATACCCGCCACAAACAGCTGGGAACGCTGTCCCCTGTGGACCTGAAGATGGTCGCTGTGGATCAGTTCGTCCAGATCGTCTGCCGTCCGAGGATGGCAGGAATCCACATGCGGAACTTCCGGATTGGTCTTGTAATCGATCAGATAATTGAGCAGCGCGACCACTCCATATCCCATTAGGATACCGATGATCGCCAGACCGAGATTCGCAGGCTTGGAGCCGCCGGAAGGAAACAGGGTTTCCATGATCAGATCGAAACAAACGACCGACAGCATCACACCCCCGGCAAAACTGAGAAGCAGGCTGACGGTCTTCTTGGAATCCTTCCGAAAACAGCAGCATATCACAGCCCCGACACCGGTACCGCCAATTCCCGCGACAGAGGTGATCAACAGGACCCAGGCAAGTAGACTCATAGCTATTTCCAATGCTCCAAATACGTAAGAATCGTTTCCACGGCGCCCTGCACGCCTACATTGTCCGCAAAAAGACACAGGTGATAGTTTTCCACCCGGCCCCAGCGCCGTCCGGTGTAATGCTCATAATATTTCATGCGCTGCTTGTCGGCCTCTCGGATGTATTTTTCCATTTCTTCGTCCGTATAACCGCTTTTTTCGGGCGCTACAGCTCTTTTTCGCTTCATCCGGTATTCCATGCTGGCCGAAATAAAAATATCCGCGCTGCCCTCTTCTCGAAGCACATAATCAGCGCAGCGGCCGACAATCACACAGGGGCCCTTCGCGGCCAGCGCCCGGATGATTTTGGATTGTTCGATAAAGATCGTATCGGAAAGGGAGGGTTGATAAAAAGCCGTCATGGCCATGCGCCCCAGAGAGGGCGTGCTCAGATCCGGCGCTTTCTCTTCGTTGGCCGCCAGAAATTTCTCGTCGAACTCCCCGTCCCGGGAAGCCAGCTTCAGTAGCTCTTTATCGTAAAAAGGAATGTCGAGCCGATGGGCAAGCTGAATGCCGATTTCCCGGCCGCCGCTCCCGAATTCCCTGCCGATGGTAATTACTTTTTGATTCATTGGGTCCTCCTGACATCGTTCTTCAAATGACGCACGATTATTATACCTTGTTTTGCGGCAAATCGGAACCACTGTTTCCCGGGTCAGAAGCTTTTTTGCGACTCCGCCGCCTTAAAAAATCTTCATTGATCAGAATCATCAGCGATGCCAGCAATCCGGCCAGACTCATTTTCAACCCGGGTTTGCCCAGGGGATAAACGAACCGGATATCTGTGACGCCCTGCCGGACCACCATCAGATTGTTTTCGTTGCCCAATTCGGAAGATGATTCGAATATGTCCTGCCAGGCCAGCGTCGTATTCACGCCGCTGTAGTCCGAGCGGATCCGCATGCCGTTGTCACTGTGCTCGATGTCCAGAGGCACCAGCTCCCGGTGGGGCAGCTTTCTGTAAGGGACTTCCATGATGGAGCTCAGAAGCTGGAAAATTTCCATATCCTCGGCGTCGATGGCGTGGAATACCAGATTGAATCCCAGAAACACGATATTCGGATCATCGTTGTACCCGGCCCAGATCAATCGCTCTCCGGAATAATCCGTATATCCCATGATGTGGTCCAGCTGCACCAGATACTGCGTGTTCCAGGTCGTATACTCTTCAGAAAAAGGCCCGGCCAGCACTTTTGCATCACCGTAGTACATGTCGGGAAAGTGATTGACAAAGGAGATGCCGGAAACATTTACGCCCAGGAAATTCATTCGCTGGGTCACGGGGTCAAAGGGGACATGGGTCACATCGATCACCACTTTGATGCCGCGGTCCGCCAGCGTGCGGACCAAATCTTCTGCAGTTCCCTGGTCCTGAAAATCGAATCCGGACAGGAAAACTGTTTCATATCCTTCAAAATCCTCGATCTTGTAATCATCCAAAATATCGGAAGTGCCTACAGAAAAAGAGGGGAAATAGAGCGGAACCGTATCGGCAAACGCACCGATCGCAATGCCCTCGTAGTCCGTGATCAAACCGAACTCAGGGGGTGTATCTACGTGGAAGATATACATTTTATCTGTTTTTCGGACCAGCCGATACCCGGTCATCGCAGCTTCCGAGATCAAATCTTTTTCTGTTCTCAGGTTTTTCCCCACCGACTCTGCATGGATCGCCACAGTATCGTTGCCCATTTCCAGGCTGCGGTCGAAGAGATAAAGATAATTCTCTGCTTCCAATGCCGTATTGAGAAGCACGATGTTCGATGCGGTCTCAGCGCCCTGCCAGGCCCAGCCGTAGGTGTATGACACCGCATCATCGCCGGTACAAAGCGCCCAGGAAGGATAAGAACCAAACACGCTCAGGTCCATGATTGCCGCTCGCTGCGTCGTGATTCCTTTGATTGT